>Ga0210027_1001864_pt1 | contig 18828 bp, 18 predicted proteins | sample CryGeymeta201510_FD_183978 | JGI IMG/M metagenome (GOLD analysis project Ga0210027, IMG submission 183978) | Groundwater microbial communities from Crystal Geyser aquifers in Utah, USA - Crystal Geyser metaG 2015-10 (SPAdes) (version 2) | ecosystem: Environmental > Aquatic > Deep subsurface >...
AGTATTTCTCCATATACACAAATCATGACAGGGGAAGCCTCCACTTCGCAACTAGCGTTGCTTGTTCCGGGCGACGCATTCCTCACCGCCCTTAAAAGGGCGGATGTTTCCTGCGTCGGTTAATGAAAAATCAGCTGGGGTACCTGGAGCCCGAAGTCGAACTTACCGCATATATCTTGACCAATATGCCAACAGTAGATTACAGGAGGACATTCCTGAAGAGAGTGTTCCAATTCATGCGACAATTGTGTTCCGAGTCGATGAAAAAAGATTTCACGAAATTACCGAAGCGGTAATGGAAGAAAGCGGTTCCGAAAAGTGGAAAAACGGAGGACCGTACAAAAAACTCACAGACGGGTGGAGGGAGATATACGATGAAGAGACTGAAGCTTCGAAACCAGTATAACTTCCAACAGAACTGAGACAAAAGACGGTAGATGAACTATCAATATATGAGCTTGGTGAAAAGATTACTGATTTTTCTTTAATAGAAAAATACATTTCGGAGGGTCGGCAATTTGACCTGGCTTTTATGAAAGAGCTGTATCAAATCTTTTTAGATGCGCGAGAAGCTAGGTGAAGAGGCGTTTGAGGAGAAGGCCGAGGCGGTGGCCCCATTTTTTCCAGAAATCGGCAAAATAAACAATGTTTAAAAGAATAAGGGAGATGGTGACGATGGCGTCGTAGGTGGACCGGTCTTTATAGACGTCTTCTAGCTGTATCCACATGGCAAACTCGTCGAAGGCCAGTCCTAAGCCAATTCCATAGATTACGGAAAGTTGGAGTTTGAGCTTGTCTGTCCTTTCCAAAACCAGGCTGAGAAACCCGACAATGCCCAAGATGAAGATGCCATAGGCAAAGTGATGAACGTGGATATCTCTGACCTTGAGATACAGATTGGGAAATGGAAGAGACGTCACAAACCTCGAAAAGGCAAAAGTGGCCAGAAAACTAATAAGAATCAAGAAAGGGATTTCTTTTCCGGTTTTGGGGCGTAGTAAATGCCAAGGTTTCACAATAATATTTTACATTTTATATTTCATATTTTACATTTGGATTGGCTGATAGAATGGAGTTATGCAGAAAGTTATTGTCATCGGGGCGGCGGTGGAGGATGTGCTGTTAAGGTCAAAAGCCTTGAAGACCGTTAAAGGACACGAAGTACCTGGAGGTTTGGCAATGTGTGAAGTGGTAGGCGGGAAACTGGAGGCGGAGGAGAGCATGGTGGTGAGTGGCGGAGGGGGGACGAATGTAGCGGTTGGCCTTCATAGAATGGGTGAGGCGGTGAAGATGATCTCCAGAATAGGAAAAGATAATCTGGGAGAATTCATGATGATGCAATTTCAAAAAGAGGGGCTTGACCTGTCGATGTTGCAGAAGGGCAAGGGGAAAACGGGATTGTCGGTCGTATTAGTTTCGGTGGATGGTGGCCGGTCGATTGTCACCTATCGGGGTGAAAGCGGCTTGATCGATGCAGGTGAAATAAATTGGGAAGAGGTAAAAAAAGCAGACTGGATCCAAGTATCATCGCTTGGTGGAGAAATGCAGTTTCTTGAGGACCTAATATTGTTTGCCTTTAATGAGGGAGTCAAAATAGGCTTTAATCCGGGAAGAAAAGAGCTTGACCAAAAAGAGAGGCTGATGAAGATAATTCCCAAACTTGACTTTTTTAACGTCAATCGCATGGAAGCAAGCATTCTAACCGGGGTTGATTATGAAAATGAAAAAGAAATAATGAAAAAGGTTGCAGACTTGGGAGCCAGGGTGATCGCGGTGACGGATGGAAAAAGAGGCGCAAGTGTAGTAGTAAACAGAACTTGGCTAAAAATGGACGCCTTTCCGGTAAGTTCGGTTGATGATACGGGGGCTGGGGATGCTTTTGTTTGTGGGATAGTAGCCGGCATTCTTCAGAACAAAAACCCTGAAGATTTTCTAAAGATGGGACTGGCCAACGGGGGGAGTCAGGTGATGAAGCTTGGAGCGAAGGATGGGTTGCTTTATAAGAGTGAGATGGAAAAATGGATGAGTAAAAAGATTAAGATGGTCGAAGAGGTGATTTGAATTTTTGAAAATCTCTACACCTCTCGCCCATATTTCTTTATGGAAACCACAATCCGCTCACCCTGTGGCTCCGGATAATTTCCCAAAGGAACATGGCCTACGGTGAATATTAAATTTTCAAATATATTGGGTGCACAAGATCTATTTGTGGTTAAATGAAGATATGCAAAAGCCGAAGATCTTTGTGACACATGTGTTTCTGGGAAAATTCGTGGAGAAGCTACGAGAAAAATATGATGTAGTTGTTTGGCAAGGAAGAGATATTAGTAGAGAGGATTTGCTGGCCGGTGTTAAGGGAGCGACCGGAATCATTTCTCTTCTGACCGAAAAAATTGATGATGAGGTAATGGAGGCGGCAGGGCCGCAACTCAGGGTGATAAGTAATTATGCGGTTGGTTTTGACAATATTGACGTACCGGCGGCCACTAAGAGAAAAATTTGTGTCACCAATACCCCCGGAGTACTGACCGAGTCGGTGGCTGAACAGGTCATAGCCTTTACTTTGGCTTTGTATAGAAGAGTGGTGGAGGGAGATAGACTAATTCGATCGGGGAAGTACAAAGGATGGGAGCCGGACTTGCTTTTAGGGACCGGGGTGAAAGATAAGATAATGGGGATCGTGGGCCTTGGGCGGATCGGGCGATGGACAGCCAGAATGTCGAGTGCGTTAGGTATGAAGGTCATCTATTTCAATCGACATAGAGATGAAGAGTTTGAGGAAGAATATAGCATAGCGCACCACACCTTTGACCAGCTGTTGGAACAGGCCGATGTGGTTAGTTTGTCGGTACCGTTAACGAACGAAACGAGGCACATGGTGGGAGAGCGAGAATTGAAATTAATGAAGCCGACCGCCTTGTTGATTAATACGGCAAGAGGACCAATTGTAGACCAAAACGTCCTAATAAAAGCGTTAAAAGAAAAATGGATCGCTGGAGCCGGTTTGGATGTTTTTGAGGATGAGGTACATGTTCCTGAAGAGTTGCGCGCACTTTCCAACACAATTTTGACACCACACACGGCCTCGGCAACTATAGAAGCACGTATGGCTATGGCAAAAATTGTCGTAGAGAACATCGCCGATGCAATTGAGGGCAGACAGCCTTCGTGTCTCGTTAATCCTGATGTTTGGCAGCAAAAAACTGATTAATATGAATGATGAAGAAAGACTGATGGAGGTGCCCTCCGATGAGGACGATAACACAGGAGACCATCCAAGCAAACGGGCGAAACGAAAAAAAACGAAGGAAGAAAGATCCGTGGACAGAAGAGTGGTGATGTGGACACTGTTGTTTATTTTAGGTATTACTTTGATTTTTTGGATGTGGCCGAGAATAAAAGAATATAATTTTAAATTACCCATGTTCAGAATAGATGTGCCGGAAAAGAATGCACCAAAAGTGGAATGGAAAAATTATGTTGAGTATAAGCTGTAACTACGAGGATGACAAAGTGAGATGAGGGATACTAGAGAACTTAGAGGATTTAGGGGGAGGGGGAGTTTTGAGGTGATGGGCTAGAATGAAGACGGCGTTCGATATCTGCTGGATCACAAGCTGTCTTGGGTTCTGATCCTTTGATAAAATAATCAATTCGAGTGGGGCATCCAGTACAGGTAAGGGTACCGGTAAGAAGACAAATCGGAACCTTGATGAGATCATCGGGTTGGGTAAGATTATTTGGCTCTTGGTTGGTGGTTAGTATCTGATAAAATATTTTAGCCCAGATAGGGGAGGCTCCGGTGATACCAGAAGCAATTTGAGACATGGGAGTATTGTCGTTGTTGCCGACCCATGTGGCCACAAGAAAATTTTGAGAATAGCCGATGGTCCAATTATCTTTCAGGTCATTGCTGGTACCGGTTTTAACAGACACTTTGGCATTTTTTATATTTAATATTGAATTAGTACCGAAGGCCGGACTTCTAGCTGAATTGTCATTAAGGATGTCAGAGATAAGGTAAGCGGTGGCGGCGGATATGGATTTCTTTGGATTACAACTACTGTCTTCGGCGTTGGCCGTGGAATTCTCGGCGATGCTTTTGATATAGGATGGACAACTGGAAAGACGGAGACTTTTACCGTCTGGTTTTTCAATTTTTAGGATAGTGTGAAGAGGAGTACTGATTCCTTGATTAGCAAAAGCAGAGTAAGCCGTGGCTAAATCGACCATTCTGACTTCCAGACTGCCAAGGGCCATGGAAAGTCCGAAGCGGGAAGAATCTGTCCAGCTGGTGATGCCAAGCTTCTGAGCAAAAACAGCAAAGTTGGCGGGACCATTTTTGGCTAAAAGTAAAACCGAAGGGATATTATAAGAGCTGGCTAAGGCTTGTCTCAAGGTGATGGTGCCGTGAAATTTTCCGTCATAGTTTTTGGGTGTCCAAGACTCTTGACCTGATAGATGAAAAGTAATTGGCCGATCTTCGATTGTGGTCGCCGGCCCATTACCGTTTTCAAAAGACAAGGCGTAATTGAGCGGTTTGATAGAACTGCCTGGTTGTCTAAGTGACGTGGTGAGGTTAACTTGGCCATTTTGTTTTAGGTTAAAATAATCAGTTGAGCCGACCATAGCTAAAACATCACCGTTTTTTGGATTGGTGACTAGAGCTGAGCCGTTACCGACGTGTAGTGCTTTTAACTTCCCTACTTCTTCAGTTACAATTTTTTGAACCTGGTTTTGGAGTTTTAAATCGAGTGTGGTATAGACTTTGAGGCCTCCTTGCGTGACTTCATTTTCTCCCAATTGGTCAACGAGGAGATTCTTGATCAACATGACAAAATGAGGTGCCTTGATTTCAATTTTGGCAGATTGAAAATTTAAAGATTCGGACAACGACTGGGATAGCTCTGTTTCGGAAATAAAACCGTCTTGATACATCTGTTTAAGAACCCATTGTTGTCTCGAAATAGCCAATTCCGGTTGGGCTCCAAATGGGGAATATTTGCTAGGGGCTCTGGTTAGTCCCGCAAGATAGGCTGCCTGGGCGAGATCTAGATCTTTGGCATCTGTATCAAAATATTGGCGGGCAGCCTCTTGAATTCCGTAGGCTGGCCCCCCAAAACTTATTTGATTAAGATACATTTCGAAAATTTTATCTTTGGAAAAAAGATGTTCGGTTTCGACTGCCAGAATGATTTCTTTTATCTTTCTGGTTATAGTTTTCTCCGGAGTTAATACGGTGTTTTTGACGAGTTGTTGGGTAATGGTCGAACCCCCCTCCAGCTTGTCAGCAAACAGGTTTTTGTAGACAGCTCTGATGAGTCCAGTAAGAGAGAAACCTTTATGTGAATAGAAATCTTTATCTTCGGCAGAAAGAAATGCGTCCTTGACAAATTTTGGAAGTGAATCGAGTCTGATGAGAGTCCTGTTTTCATCTTTGTAGATCTTGTACAAAACGATGCCGTTTCGATCAAGTATTTGAGTAGTTAGTTTTGATGGATATTGTGTGAGTGACCTGGGATCAGGTAGATTATAAAATATTTCTAGGTAAATCAGAAATAACAAACCGAACAATGACAGAAGAAAGATAATGTACCTAAAATTTATTTTGGGGCAAAATAGATTAAAGTGAAATGGGGATAGGCGGATGACCGAAATCGAAAAGTGAAAGGTTGGTTTTTTAATGGAAGCTATTTTGGAGATGAGATGATCAAAACTAAGGAGGAAAAAACCGATTAAAGAAATTAGGAAGATTAAGAAATTGAAGACAGGACGACCCAAGACGATGAGGAAGTTATTTGATTGAGCCTCTTTCTTGATTACCATGGGTCGATATTTTTTTGGGAAATGGGGCAGTTTGAATGCTTCAATTGTAAATCCAGAATAGAAAAAAGACTAGGGGGTAGAGAAATCTTTAATTGGTTGCCAAAGGTCATCGTATGGCGTCTCGTAGCCAAGAGCCCAAATGGCAATACCACCAAGATTGGCTGATTTGACGAACTTGATTTTTTGTTCGAGAGATTGAGAATTTTCAAATTGAATTTGGTAAATCTTATCGTCTTTTGTATAGGTAATATAAGGACTAAGAGAAACACTTGACCACTTAGCGGACAGAGAGGAAACTTTCGGATTGGAAAAAAGACCCTGAATTCTTTGATAGCTGGCCAAGATACCGGTCTTAGGATAGGTATTGGCAAGATAGTCCGCGCTCGAAGTTTGCCATTCATATCCGTAAAAAGGAATACCAAGCAGAATTTTATCTGATGGTAAAACTTTGGTGATTTGAGAAATGTGAGTAAGGATGTCCTGTTCTAGACAAGGAGAGTTGGGTGGAGTTGAGGAGTTGCATTTTCCGGTAATTGGGGCGATTGGACCAGATTGAGTGGAGTTTTTTCGATAATAATCATAAGTCATGACAATAAAATGGTCGACAGTTTGATTGAGATTGAGGAGATCCCAGAGACGATATTTTTCGGCAGTGTCGGCAAAAATATCGACATCAACTTGACATTTTGGATTGATGATTGAGCAGGATTTTTTGAGGTTTCTGATAAACAGGGTGAATGCGTCTCGAACAGCTTGGTCTGGTTCGCCAACATATTCGAAATCAATGTTGATATTGTCGAACTTATTGTTTTGGTAGACTTCTAAGATCGATTCAATGGCGACGGAGGATGTTTCCTGGCTGGTGAGGAGGGAATTAATTAACTCAGGCTCCATCGCGGTAACAGTGATGACACTTTTCTGCCCCAGAAGCTTGGTTTGATAATGAAGTTTGTTAAAAGAACTAGATTGAAGTTTGTTCCAACCTGGCTCTTGTTCTTTTTTCGAATTTATCTTGTTAATAGTACCGTCGGGATTGAGATCAATAGCAAAATAGGCAAAATGAGTAAGCAAACTAATGTTAAGTTTATCTGCTAATTTAAGATTCCAGTAGGGGAAAAAACCGTAGACAATTTTATTCGATTTTGAGGAGGGCGTATTACCCGTGAGTGCCTCAATCATGGCAACTGGACTAATCAGGGGAAGGGTGTTGCGCCAAATTGCGTAGGCTGTGATACTACTAAAGATAAGACCAAGTATCAAAAAGAGGCGACTAATTTTACGGAGCATTAGTTGGGGTGAGAACCGGCATGTAGTTATAAGGTGTGATGATCCGGTGCTGAAATTTTGAGTAATCGATTGTAGTAAGAGGCCATTGAATATGTCCCTTGTCATCAACAGGGTAAGCACAATCTAAACAAAAATCTTGAGTAAAGGGGTCAGAAACAATAGTATGTTCTTCTAAATCGCGATCAATGGTTTCGTCTCCCGGGAAAATGGGATATTTATCTGACCGTCTTAGCCAAATTTGTTTTCTGGTTGGATAACTGGTTTGGCTCAGTGGCAAAATACCATTAATAAAATACTCAGAGTGTGATTCACACTGGTTCTCTTGTTGGGCTAGAAAACCAGTGAGGTTACAAACTTGGTAATTGGTAACATCTTCTGGCTTGGACAAGGGTTTATCTTTGACATTTTGGAGTACCTTTTTCATGATGGTGTTCCAGATGGGGGAAGCTCCCGTAACGCCGGAAGCAACATAGCTCATGGATGTATTGTCGTTGTTGCCTACCCAAGTGACGGTTAGGAAATCTGGGTTGTAACCAATTGTCCAGTTATCCTTAAGATCGTTGGTGGTGCCGGTTTTGACTGCGACTGTGTGTCCTGGAATAACCAGTTTACTATTGGTACCGAAGGCAGCAGAACGAGCATTGTTGTCGGCCAAGATATCCGAGATGAGGAAGGTTACCTCTAAAGGTAAAGTCACCTTAGGATCTCCTGGTGATGAGATGGCTGTGGATGTTTGCGATTTCCAAAAATCTAGCCACTTCGTGGGCATAACAGAAACAAGATTGGCCATTTTTTCAGGCTGATATTCTTCTAAAATTTGTCCGTTGTAGGTTTCGACTTTGAGAACGGAAACTAAGGGGACAGTTACTCCCTGGTTTGCAAATGTACCAAAAGCTTTGGCCATATCGTACATGGTAACTTCACCTCCACCTAGGGTAAGAGAGAGACCATATCGGCTTTGATCCTTCCATGAAGAGATTCCCATTGCTGAGGCGGTGGCAATAAAGGAGTCGAGACCATTTAGGGCCAGCATTTTGACAGCCGGGATATTAAGCGAGTTGGCAAGTGAAAGTCTCATTGATACCGGGCCGCGAAAGGTGTTATCGTAATTTTTAGGACAATATTGCTTCTGACCAGAGACGTTGAAACAGGTGGGAACGTCTAAATATGAGGTACTGGTAGGCCAACCATTGAGTAATCCTGTGGCATAATTAATGGGTTTGATGGAAGAGCCCGGTTGACGAAGTGAGGTGACGACGTTTACTTGTCCGTCAATGGTGTCATCATAGTAATCTTTAGACCCGATAAGGGCTAATATTTCACCTGTATTGGGGTGAGTGACTAAAGCGGCACCGTTACTGACTTTAAGTTTAGCTATTCTACTCATTTCGGCAGACAATGACGCTTGGGCATAGTTTTGTAGGTCAAGGTCGAGTGTAGTAGTGACCCTTAATCCCCCGAGATTGACTTTATCCTCACCGTATTTTTGAACCAAATCATCCCGTACCATAAGGGAGAAATGAGGAGCATTGATGGAAATATTTTTTTTGGAAAAAAGCAATTTTTCACTTTTGGCAATGTCAGCTTCTTCTTTAGAAATGTAACCATCTTCCAACATCCGACGAAGAACCTCTGCCTGACGATTGATGGCTAGCTCTGGATTGGCTCCGAAGGGAGAGTATCGGGTGGGAGACTGAGGAAGTCCAGCAAGCAAAGCAGACTGGGCAAGGTCTAAATCTTTGGCTGATCTACCAAAATAGGTTTGAGAGGCTGTTTCGATACCGTAGATGGTTCCTCCATAAGGAGCGTGATTCAAATACAATTCGAGAATCTGATCTTTGGTGTAATAGAATTCGGTGGCCAGAGCCAGAATGGCCTCTTTGATTTTTCGAGTAATAGTTCGGCTTGGGTCTGAGAGGAGCGAGTTTTTGACGAGCTGCTGAGTGATAGTGGATCCTCCTTCAAGTCGTTTACCCCTGAGGGTATTAAAAGCGGCACGGAGAATACCAATAGTATCAAGACCATGGTGCCGATAGAAGTTTTTATCTTCAATCGAGATAGTAGCTTTCTTAACAAAGTTGGGAATGTTGCTAGAAGCTATAGGTGTTCTCCGATATTCCGAATATACCTCATAAAGAAGCTTGCCGTTGCGATCAAGGATTTTGGTGCTGACCGGGGCAGGTGTTTTGACAAGCTTAGCCGGACTGGGTACGTCTTTAAGGAGAACAAAAAGGGATATTAAAAAAAATCCAGTTATGATTAATAGAATTTGTATCAAGGTGAGGCGCCGATGGCCAATAACTCTGAGATTGCTTTTTTCGATGGAGTGAAGGATTTCTTTTCTACTAACCAACATGGTGGTTACATTATACCCGCCTTTGGCAGGCAAGTCCGTATGGTACCATTTAATTGTGAGACGACTTTGGTACTACTATGTATATTTATTACTCTTCTGGGGAAGTTCCCGTTATTTTGTTAGATTGCCTGAGGCAATTGCAGAGCTTTGGTTTAAACCCATAATTTGGTTGGTGCCACTTTTTTGGTGGCAATTATCTTTGAAAGGAGGACGAGTAACTATTTTTGGCAAACGTTGGTCAATATCAACTCTGGTAGGGTTTTTTTTCGGGATTTTATATTTTGTTCTGATCAAACGGTTTAATTTATCGGGAATGAAGTGGGAAGTCAACTTGATAGGTGTCGCCCTGGCGACGGCGGTAACCGAAGAACTAACTTTTAGTGGATTTATTGCAGGCTATTTAGAGAAAATTCAAAAAGGAAAATGGGTAAACTTGTTGATTGTGGGATTGATGGTGGCGGTAATAAGACTTCCTATATTGTTGTTCGTGTACGAGTTGGGGGTAGGGGATTTGATAGGAGTAGTGCTATTTTCGGGAGCAAGCGGGGTGATTAATGCTTGGATACGGATTGAAACAGGAAACACTACGGGATCAATTTTAGCCAGGATGGGTATGAATTTGGCGGTGTTGGGATAAGGAGAACGTGCCACAGTGTCACGGTGACACAAGAGAATTCGTAATTGAAGAAGATTTCACGGAGATCGGCTTCGATGAGCCAATCTGATATTTTGTGTTCCAGTTGACATACCACCGGTGGCGTTAGATGATGATTGATAACGCTAAATATCGCGCCACTATGAACTGCCCATATTGCAACAATGAGGACACAAACGTGCTGGAAAGCAGAGGCCTTCCCGGAGCGGAAGGGGTAAGAAGAAGGAGGCAGTGTAAAAAATGCGGAAAAAGGTTCACCACTCATGAGAAACTGGTCAACATCGATCTGAAAATAATCAAGAAGAATGGCAAGATCGAACAATACGACAGAGACAAACTCGCAAAAGGCATAATGAAGGCTTGTTATAAGCGGAAGGTTTCCGGACGCCAGATCGAGAATTTGGTCGATGAGATCGAGAGTAAGCTATTGACGCTAAACACAACTGTAGTGAGTGCCAGTGATATTGGCAAAATGGTTCTGAATCGTTTAAGACGCTTGGATGAACTGGCATACTTGAGATTTGCCAGTGTGTATATGGATTTTAATAATGCTGATGAATACAAGCGGTTTATTTTGGCGCCTATTTAAATTACTAACCCCGTTAACAAAATATGAAAACTAGCAAAAAAATTAAAGATAAGACGAGCGAGAAAATCAAAATAGAGTTTCCAAAGACAATAGTCAAGAGAGATGGTCGAGTGGTTCCTTTTGAGGTGCAAAAAATTGAAAAAGCGATCAGGTCTTGCTTCGACGATTTGAATAGAGAATCATCAACTTCGATAATTGAATTGGCAAAAAGGGTGGTAAATATAATCGGAGCAAAATATAGCAAGCCGACCGTGGAGCAGGTTCAGGATATAGTCGAGCTTGTATTGCAAGCGGCAGGAGAGTTTGAGGCGGCCAAGAACTATATTATTTACAGGGTAGAACATGCTAAGTTACGTGACTCTCGACCAATTCCCAAAGAAGTAGCAAAAGCTTTTTCTGAGAGCGATATCTATTTTGAAAATCAGATTCAGAAATTCCAGTTTTTTGATAAGTATTCGAGGTTTAATTATGACTTGGGAAGAAGAGAGACGTGGAAAGAGACCGTGGACAGATCGGTGGACTTTTTGCATGAACTTTCAGGAGGAAAACTAGGAGCGGATGTGTATAAAAGAATTAGGAAGGCAATTCTGGAAATGAAAGCAACTCCTTCAATGAGACTTCTGGCGATGGCGGGTCCGGCGGCCAGGAGAAATAATATTAGTATTTACAATTGTTCATACCAGCCGGTGGATAATATTGATTCGTTTGTTGAGGCACTAATTATTTCGATGAATGGCTGTGGAGTAGGATTCTCGGTGGAGAATCGATATGTAGAAAATCTCCCTCGGGTAAAACGTCAAGACGGTTTGGAAACAAAGCAACTATTGATTGATGATTCAACGGAAGGGTGGGCAGAAGCATTAAAAACTGGTTTACAGACATGGTTTGATGGCGGAGATATCAAATTTGATTATTCTGCACTCCGTCCGGCGGGGGGAATTTTGAGAACCAAAGGCGGTCGGTCGTCTGGACCGGAACCGTTGAGGAGGATGCTGGAGTTTGTAAGAGAGCGTATATTTTCACGACAAGGAAGCTTCCTACGGGCCATAGATGCGCATGACATGATGTGTGAAGTGGGAAATGCGGCGGTTTCGGGAGGAATGAGGCGAACAGCAATGATCTCCCTATTTGATTTTGATGATAAGGAAATGTGGAATAGTAAAACTGGTGATTTTGAACGGGATAACAGTCAAAGATGGAATGCCAACAACAGTGCCGTTTGGCCGTTATCCGGCTTAACACAGTTTGAGGTAATGACGCAAATGTTGGAAATGGTGAAATCCGGTCGTGGTGAACCGGGAATATTTAATCGTCAATCAGCTTTGGATATGAGACCGGCAAGGAGAAGCCCGGCGGAGTTTGGAACAAATCCTTGCGGGGAGATAATTCTAAGACCGTTCGAGTTTTGTAATTTGTCAATTGCGATTGCCAGACGAGAGGATACCTACGAATCATTAAAGGAAAAAGTTGAGGTGGCGGCAATTATTGGTACGATACAAGCCATGGCAACGAACTTTTTGGGACTTAGGTCGACGTGGAAAAAGAACTGTGAGGAAGAAAGGCTGTTGGGAGTAGATATTAATGGGCAAATGGACAGTTCGGTGGCTCAAGATTCCGCAGTCCAGAACCGATTGAGACAGGTAGCTATTGAAACGAATAGAGTGATGTCTGAGAAATTGGGAGTCAACCAAGCGGCGGCGGTCACATGTGTCAAACCTTCGGGTAACTCTTCACAATTATTTAATTGTTCATCCGGAATACATGCCAGGTGGGCTCCATATTATGTGAGAAATATTAGAGTGAATACTCATTCATCAATTTACACAGTGTTGAAATCCGAAAAAGTACCAATGGACCCTGAAAATGGACAAACCTCAGAAACTGCAAATACTTGGGTGATTCACTTTCCCGTAAAGTCACCAGACGGAGCGGTGACGCGGAAAAGCTTTTCCGCGGTGGCTCAGTGTGAATATTGGTTGCAAAATAAGATTAATTGGACGGAGCATAACCCTAGTGTGACAATTACATATCACCCTGATGAAGTCATTGATCTAATAAAATGGGTATGGGAACATCGGAATCTGATAGGTGGCATGGCTTTTCTCCCAGCTTTTGATGCCGCCTATTCTCAGATGCCATATCAGGAGATTGATAAAGAAGAGTATGAAAGATTGAAGTTTGCTTTTCCTCCGATCGATTTTAGTAAACTTTTCCGTTATGAGGAGGAAGATTACACCAAGGCGGCACAAGAATTAGCTTGCGTGGCTGGCTGTGATATTGATCCGACGGAGGGGAAAATATAAGAACTCAAGGAATCAAGAACTCGAGAACTCAAGTAGGATTGTGATACTATTCGTATGGTTCTGATACGGTTTGCGGCAGTCTCTATAGATAATTTGACAGATGTAAAAAAGGGGTATTAAATGGTATTGGGTAATTTTGATTACTATCAGTCTTTTGTTGACATTGCTAATATCAGGTTCGTGGCTCATTTTGACTATATATCGGTTTTTTTTGATTGTTTTAAGCTTCAGATCGAGTATGTTTGAGGGTCGAACAACTGACAGTGGCGTAACTTTATAGTTTTCTTATATCCAGCTTGTGGAATTACTTTCTTTGAGGAGAAGACCGGGGAAAGGCTCAAAATATTAGTCGAGAATTTGATTAAAAAAATTGGTATAGTTAGATATGCCTGCTTTGGGTAAGGAAATAGAACGTCAATTAACTCCGGATGAAATGGCCTTGAAGGAAATTCAGGGCTATATTGACAGGGTAGAGCGTCAAACCGAAACTCAACAACCTCAAATAAATCAGCCACAACAGTCAGTTGTTGCGACACAAGCTAATCAAAATGTGAGCAATAAAAGCGGCGTGGGAATTGCTCCCGTAGTGAAAGCCAAGAAAATAATGCTCCCCATGGATCAGAAGGAACTGGAGAATGGACTTAAGCAAAACATTTTAGAGGGTGTTCGATGGTTGTCCGAGTGGTGTGTCATGATGATAAAAAAATATCCAGGGAGAGTTTTTTATATGTCTCAAAATACTTATAGATGATCGACTTAAATTTTTGGATTCAGTATTTATTTGTAATATTTTTAGGGATAGCTTTTTTGGCCGCAACGATGATTGTTGTTTGGATGCTGTTTGTGGTTTGGGTAAGAAATAGGAACAGAGAGGAAGTGAGTTTGAACTTTGTCTTGTTAGAAATTGCTGTTCCACGAGATAATGAAGTCAAAGTTGATGCTGTGGAACAAATGTTTGCCTCGTTCTTTTCGGTTAAAAAAGGAGGTTTTTGGCAAAAATTTGCTTCCCAACAGCATTTGTCTTTGGAGATTGTAGGAAAAAAGGAAGATATAAGGTTTTATGTTTCCTGTCATAAAAAAAACATGGAGCTGGTCGAAAAGTTGATTTCCGGAACTTATCCGGGAACTCATGTCAAGCAGGTCGACGAATACAATATATTCTATAAAGATACCAAAATTGATTTTGCAGAGCTGACCCTAAAAAACGAAAGTTTTAAACCTATCAAGAATTTTAAGGAATTGCCTGTGGATTCTTTGTCTTCGATTAGCTCGGCAATGGCCAAATTTAACGATAATGAGGCGGCGGCCATTCAGATAATAATTTCTCCAGCCGAGTCTAGTTGGAGCAAATTTGGATTTGGATACGTTTCAAAATTGAAAAAAGAAGAGGCAGATCCAGAAAAGGCCAAGTTTAAAATGAATCCTCAGGATATAGAAGCTATTACCAATAAATGTTCCAAGGTGGGTTTCCTGACTAGTATCAGAATCATTAGTGTGTCGCCCACTCTGGAGCAAGCAAAAGCTAATTTGAGCAATCTAAAGGGTACCTTCTCCCAATTTGCCGGCAACCAAAATTCATTTTCCGGAAATAAAATTAGATTCAAACAATCTTTCATGCTTGATTTTATTTACCGGTATCAAAATTTGTGGGGATTGAATTCTATTTTGTCAATTGACGAACTGGCAACAGTCTGGCATCTACCAAATAAAACCATTGAAACACCCCACATTTTTTGGTTGACAGCAAAAACAGCTCCTGCCTCCGGCGAATTTCCGGAAAGTGGTCTGTGGTTGGGCCGATCCGTATATAGAGGGCAAGAGAGGAATATCTTTATGGGCGAAACTGACAGGATGAAACATTTGTATATCATTGGAAGAACGGGTACCGGAAAAACAGAATTACTCAAGTCGATGATAATCCAAGATATGAGGGCCGGAAAAGGACTCTGTTTTATGGAACCGCATGGGGATGGAATTGAAGAACTGTTGGAATTGGTGCCACCGGAAAGAGCCGAAGACGTAATTCTGTTTGATCCATCGGACAAAGATAGGCCTGTGGGGCTTAATTTGTTGGAAGTAGCTAACTATGACGAAATGCATATTGTAGCTTCTTCAATAATTAACCTCATGTATAAGCTGTATGATCCCCATCGCACGGGAATGGTAGGCCCGCGATTTGAACATGCCATCAGAAACGCCATGCTCACCGTGGCCATGGTTCCGGGGGCAACCTTCGTAGAAGTAAACCGAGCTTTGACTGACCAGAAATACGTGCAAGAAATATTACCATTGGTCAAAGATCCAATCGTGAAACGTTATTGGACTGACCAAATTGCTCAAACTAGCGACTTCCATAAATCAGAAACTCTCGACTATATTGCCTCAAAATTTGGCCGATTTGTGACCAATGAAATGATTCGAAACATCATAGGTCAGTCCAAGAGTGCTTTGAACTTTAGAACTGCAATGGACGAAGGCAAGATTGTATTTCTTAAATTGGCCAAAGGGCTTCTGGGAGAGGAGGATTCGAACTTTTTGGGCAATGTCTTGGTACCAAAACTATTGGCTGCCGCTCTTTCACGACAGGAAGTACCCAAGGAACAGAGACGGCCATTCTATCTTTATGTCGATGAGTTCCAAAATTTTGCGACTCCGGATTTTGCTCAAATGCTTTCCGAAGTCCGCAAGTATGGCATTGGTTTAGTCTTGGCTAATCAATTTGTCAGTCAGATAGATGAGCAGGTGAGGGACGCCATCTTTGGGAATTGTGGAACCCTAATGACCTATCGAGTAGGTGTGCAAGATGCAGCCATACTTTCCAAAGAATTTGAAGGAGTCTTCAACGAAATAGATTTATCGAACATACCGGCTCAAAATATTTATGTGAAAACGATCGTCAATGGGACACCAGTGCCTCCGTTTTCAATGAATGTTGGACGAGATCTGAAGGCGGAGAAGGCTCAAGGTAGTGCCGAAATAGCGAGAATGATTAAGGAGTTGTCCAGACTGAAATTTGGTCGAGATGTTGCCGAGGTTTCGGAAGAAATAGAAAGAAGGTCAAAATTGTAGCCAACAATGAGGTAAAATATCAGGTAATCGGGTCGATAGCTCAGCTGGTTAGAGCGCGAAGCTTATACCTTCGATGTCGTAGGTCCGAATCCTACTCGACCCACAAATGAAGATGAAGACCAAAAACCAAAAGATAAAAGTAAAATATGACCGTCTTTTGAGGGTGTCTCAAATAAAGAATAGTCTCGATGATTATGTGGAAAATAGTTGGCCGCAAGAAATGTTGATAAGTGGAAATCTAGACTTGGGGAAGAATGGAAACCCTGTGACCATTTATCTGGAGGATGAAGTCACGGGTGAACAACTTGAAGTGTCGGGGGTAAAGAATGCCTTTTTGATCCTCGAGGATACGAGAAGAACCACCTCTGGCTGGCTGGCTATAGCCATAGGGTCTTTGGAAAAAATGGGAGATGTTTTGGGGTTTTTATCTCAGACTACGCTGGAAACCATTAAAAAATTAACCAAGAGAGGTTAAAGATCGATGATTTTTGGTTTGTCTTTTGCGGGTTTTTCTGAGATAAATTCCAGATATTTCTCGGTTGTAGAGAGTCTTTTGTGGCCAACGAGTTTACTAATGTAGACCAAAGGACTTCCAGAAGTTAACTGCTGAGCAATAAAGGTGTGTCTGAGGTCGTTGACTTTTGCATTTTCGATGCCGGCAATGTGGAAATAGCGGTCTAAATTGGAACGAATATTCCTAATTAGGAAGGAGTTTCCGGTTTTGGTTATAAAAACACTGTTGTTGGCACTTTTTGGCCTTACAGTCAAGTATCGATCAAGAGCTTCTCTGGCAGGTTGATTGATTGGTATAACACGTTCTGGATGAGACTCGTAGGCTCTAATGGTGACTTGGTTGGTGTTTTTATCTATATCAGAAATCTTGAGGTTGGCTAATTCAGAGATACGCATACCGGTTTGGAGGAGGATCTCAACGATGGCTGCCATTCTAACATCTTCACGGCAAGCATCCCTGAGCGCTCGATATTCGATTTTGTTTAGAATCCGAGGTGGTTTAGTATCATATCTGGGGTGAGAAACGCCAACTGACGGGTTTTCGGAAATGAGACCATTAGCCTGCACATGAGCGAAGAAGGATTTAATAGAATTGATTTTTCTTGAGATAGATTTGGTTGTATAGCTATTTTCCGCCAAGTGAGCCTTAAAGGAGTCGATGTGATCTTTAGTGACTTCTTTGAGGTTAAAAATGTTCGATTTGGAGACGAAATCAGCCAGTTGCTCGATGTCTTTTGAATAGGCTAAGATGGTAGCAGAAGCTCTGCCCTGCTGGGAAAGATGTTTTTTAAAAGCAGAAACAGCTAGCTTGATATTGAGTTCGTTTTGGTCCATTTTTGGTTAATATGTATTATGTCTCTAATTATAACACTCTAGGTTACAAAAAAGCAAGTGGTAAATAAAAGCACCAGAAGCAAGCACGAAAAGGGGTGGTATAGAGTTCTAATTTTGGTGATTATTTGGTTGCTCATAATCTCGCTTACGAGGGATGTTTGGCAGATAAGAACCGGTTTTGGTCGAATAGGAGAAGCAAATCGGAGGCTAGAAATCGAAAAAAAGAAAAATGAAGATCTAAAAGAGAAACTAGGGATAGTGATGACTGACGACTATAAGGAAAAAATCATTAGAGAGAAACTTAACATGCAGAAGGAGGGGGAGGTGTTAGTGGTGATGCCTGACAAGGCATTTGCCCAGGAGGAGGTAAGGCTGGTGAAATTCGTACCGAATTGGAGAAAGTGGTGGAATTTGTTATCAATGTAGAACCACTCTGAGTTTTCGGACACGTGTATTGTTGCGGGTCTAGGGTTCCGCCCCCTAATTAAGCAGGATTATGAGCCCTGCAAGATACTTACCTTCCACCCGCAAAAGACGAACATCCATATTATAGCACGGATGCGTAACATTGACAATTCGGGTTATATATGGGTAAATGAATCATGGCTAAATCCGTCGAGAAATTAGAGGCAAGAAGATTGAGGAGGATGGGAGAAAGTATTTTAACAATAGCAAGAAAAGTAGGGGTATCGAAAGGTACTGTAAGTTTATGGTGCGGAGACATTATTCTAACCAAGGGTCAAAGAGAGAGGTTGATCCAGAATGACAGAAGAGGAGGTGCTGTTGGACGAGCAATGGCTGCAATAAGTATAAGGAATGAAAGAATGGGTAGACTAGCGGAATATATGGATAAAGGGAAAAGATTAGTTAATCATATGAGCAAAAGAGACATTTTTATCGCCGGAATAGCTTTGTACTGGGCTGAGGGAAATAAGAAAAACAGAAGGCTGATATTTACGAATTCTGATCCTAAAATGATACAAATCTGGATGAGGTGGTTAAAAGAATGTCTTAACATATCGGTTAATGATATTTCATGCAATGTGGGAATTAACCAGTTACATGAGTATAGAGTTGGTAAAGTTGAAAAATATTGGTCTAATATTTCTGGTGTTCCATTGGAAAATTTTCGAAAAGTGAGCCTAAAAATGGTAAAACCCTCAAAAGTTTACGAAAACCCGGAAGAACATTTTGGCACTATGAATGTGAGAGTGAAAAGGAGTACAAATTTGAATTATCTAATGTTGGGTTTGATTGAAGGGTTGACACGAACTTGAGGCTAATGCGTGATAAAATGAACGGTAATGGCAGGGTAGCTCAGTGGTAGAGCAAGCCCATCATAAGGGCGAGGTCACGGGTCCGACCCCCGTCCCTGCTACAAAATATTTCAAATTTT
>Ga0210027_1001873_pt1 | contig 18791 bp, 15 predicted proteins | sample CryGeymeta201510_FD_183978 | JGI IMG/M metagenome (GOLD analysis project Ga0210027, IMG submission 183978) | Groundwater microbial communities from Crystal Geyser aquifers in Utah, USA - Crystal Geyser metaG 2015-10 (SPAdes) (version 2) | ecosystem: Environmental > Aquatic > Deep subsurface >...
GACGCGTCAATCCGTTATCAAAATGTGGCTGGCGGAACGCTTGCAACAGGGCAGATAAAAATTGCCGATAGAGCGAGATATTATCTCGCTTTACTTTTTCCGTTATACTAGCGGGGTGCAAAGCCAATTCGTTCAAACCAATAACATCAATCTTCACGTCATGACCGACGGCCGCGAAAACGGAACGTCGGTCGTTTTGTTGCACGGCTTCCCCGAATTCTGGGTTGGCTGGCGGAAGCAAATCCCCGCGTTGACCGCGGCAGGCTTCCGCGTCATCGTCCCCGACCAGCGCGGCTACAACCTGTCCGATAAACCACGGGGCGTCGCGGCCTACGATGTGGACATCCTCGCCCGCGACGTGATCGGCCTGCTCGACCACTTCGGCATCCAGAAGGCGCGGCTCGCGGGTCACAATTGGGGCGCGGCGGTCGCGTGGACGGTTGCCATTCAATTCCCCGAAAGGCTGGAAAAACTCGCCATCCTTAACGTCCCACATCCCGATGTGATGACGCGCTTCATCCTGACGGATTCCACCCAGCGAAGAAAATCCTGGTACGTGTACTTCTTTCAAATTCCGATCCTCGTCGAGTGGATTCTGCGCCGGAAGAACTTCGAGGCGCTGGCCAGGATGCTCGTCCAATCGGGACGCCGCGGCACATTCAGCGAGCAGGATGTGGTTGAATATAAAAAAGCCTGGTCGCAACCCGGCGCGCTGACGGGCATGCTCAACTGGTACCGCGCCGCCGTCCGCCGCGGACTGCGCGCCGCGTTCAACAAATCCGCGCCGCGACGAGTCGCCGTCCCCACGCTGATGCTGTGGGGCAAGCGCGATCTCGCGCTCAGTTTCGAGATGGCGCAACCGTCCATCGAGTTGTGCGAGCGCGGGGAACTCGTCAGTTTTAGCCGCGCCACCCATTGGGTCCAGCAGGATGCGGCGGATGAAGTCAATCAAAAGTTGATCGAGTTTCTGAAACAAGTGCGCCCCAAGTGACAGTCACTTTGGAAGTGACTGTCACTTGGCTGTCACTTGGCGGGAACCCTGAGATAATCCATGCCCACCCTCGCCATCGTCCTCCTGCTAACATCCGCTTTCATGCACGCCCTGTGGAACCTGATCCTCAAGCAGTCCGAGGTCAAGTATGTTGCCATGAACTGGCAGGTGCTTCTCGGCGGCGCGGCGGCCATCGTCGCCATTTTTTTTGTGGGATTGCCGCCGCGTTCCATGTGGCTGTTTGCCGGCCTCAGCACGATCCTCGAAATGCTGTATTTCCTCCTGCTGATGTACGCCTACACCGACCATGATTTCTCGCTGATCTATCCCATTGCGCGCGGCGCGGCGCCCGCGTTGCTGGCGGTTTGGGCGGCGCTCTTCCTGCATGAAATTCCCACCACAGGCGGGCTGTTCGGCATCCTGCTGATCGTGGTGGGAATGGGATTCATCGGCGCGACCAGCCTGCTCCAAAACCATGAGAACAAGCCGCACCTGAAAGGGATTTTCCTCGCGCTGGGCGTGGCGTTCATCATCTCGGTTTATACGATTGTGGATGGGACAGCCGTCAAGGGACATCCGGACTCGGCGTTGCCGTACGCGCTTTCGATGTTCGCGCTGGTCCCGTTTCTGACCACGCCTGTGGTTGTCCACCGTTATGGATGGGGAGCCTTCGCCCAAGCCTGGCGCGAGCAACCCTGGCGACTGATGCTTGGCGGTGCGCTGGGAGTGGTCGCGTACACCACCGCGCTTTTCGCCTACACCTTCGCGCCATTGAATTACTCGGAAGCCATCCGTGAGGTCAGCGTGGTGATCGGGGCGTTCTTCGGCTGGAAGTTTTTGGGCGAGAAGATGGGCGGATATCGGCTGGCAGGCGCGGCGGTCATCTTTGGGGGGATCGTGTTGATTGCGGCGTTTGGATGATTGACGCAGGTGTAGGTGTATACTCCGGTTTTGGAGGCGCCTATGGCTACCACTGGACAAAAATATCGCGCACAAATCCTGCTCGAACCCGAACAGCACAAAAAACTCGCCGAGATTGCAACGCGTGCTGGGCGTAGCGTCTCTGATGTGGTTCGCGAGGCGGTGGCGGAATATGTTGTTACAAGGACCCATGAAGACCAATGGGAACGTCGGCTCAGGGCTCTCGAAAGAATCAAGCAACACCGTGAAGAGATGCTTCGGGAGCGGGGCGGCAAACCAATTGAGGTTGATCTTGTAAAAATGCTTGATGAGATCAGAGAGGAACGGGACAATGAGTTACTTGCCGCAAGAGAAGACCTTGCCCGCCATCGTAGTTGACGCCAACATCAGCGCGGGCGCGATCATCACAATCAATGGCATGGAAAATGCCCCTTTGCTGTTTAAGGAGTGGAACATAGAAAAACGTAACCTGTTCGCACCGGAATGGTGGCGGACGGAAGTGATCGCCATTTTTCGCAAACACGTATTCCACAAGTTGATTACTTCAAAGGAAGCTCATCAGGCCGTTGAAGATCTTGAATCCCTGGAAGTAACGACTTTGCCAATTGACACTCTGTTGTATCACAACGCGCTTGATTGGGCGGAGAAAATAGGTCAATCAAAAATATATGATTCAGTGTATCTCGCTTTGGCGGAAAGTTTGAATGCCGAATTTTGGACGGCAGATCAAAGACTCTTGAATTCCGCGCGCGCCGTGAAAATTAATTGGGTTAAGTGGATTGGGGAATTCTGAATAACATGTCCGATCAAATCTTCCCCGAACCGACCGTCGGCGCGTTCATCTTCAACGCGAAAGGCGAATTGCTCCTGCTCCAAAGCCACAAATGGCCGGGCAGGTACGTTGTCCCCGGCGGGCACGTGGAGTTGGGCGAGCGGCTGGAAGAAGCGGTCGTCCGCGAATCCAAAGAGGAAACGGGACTTGATATCTTCGACATCGAGTTCATCAACTTCCAGCAGTTCATCTACGATCCCGCCTTCTGGAAAAAGCGTCACTTTATCTTTTTCGATTATGCCTGCCAGACGGATGGCACGAACGTTCAACTCAATGACGAAGCCGAGGGATTTGTTTGGGCGGAGCCGCACGAGGCATTGACGATGGAACTGGACACGTACACGCGCAGGTCGGTGGAAGAGTGGTTGAAGAAGCGCTCGTAATAAACGGAACCCCGTTTTCTGCCGATGCAAGAAAACGGAATAGTGATATATGTCACCATCCTGGGTTTTGCTTTGAGGCTTTGTTATGAAAGTACCATCTTTGGGGTTTGGAATTAAGAGTAAAATGCTTGTATCAAATCCGCCAACGGCAGGAAAATTTCACAGCCGCCATGTTTAACTCCGAACGCTTCACCTCCACACTGAACAAAGTTTTGCAGGGCATCGTCTTCGCCTATCAGGGCGCGGCCGTTTTGGCGTTTGCGATCGCGCTTATCTTCGCGAACCAGTGGCTGGAGTTGCCGTTCCTGGGAGCCCTCCTCGAGCAGACCCTGGCCTACAACGAAAGCGGGCCGACCGGCTCCGACGAAAACTGGGACCTGTACAGGCAAGGCATTCAACTTGGCGAGCAATTGGTCACCGTGGCAGGCAAAGAGATCCATAGCGCGTGGGATCTGCGCAACGCGCTCACTCCGTTTTCTCCGGGCGAAAATATTCCCGTGGTCACGCGGACGGTCGAGGGCCGGTCCAAAACCTACACGGTCACACTGCGCACCTTCCCAAGCGCCGATCGCAATGCCTACCTGGTTTTCCCCGCCATCATTGCCGCCTTCTTCCTCGGCATCAGTGTGTGGATCTTCGGCCTGCGCCGCACCGAATCCACCGGCCGCGCGTTCTCCATCTTCGCCACATCCCTGGCCCTGGTCACCGGCATGCTCTTCGATCTTTACACTACCCACATCTTCCCGTATTTATGGACCTTGGGGCTTTCCCTGGTTGGCGGCGCGTTCGTGGACCTGGCGCTGGTCTTCCCGCAGGAGTTCAAGCCTGCAATTAAGCGTCCCTATCTGCGCTGGATCGGTTACGCCATTGGCCTGGCGCTGGCAGTGAACTGTTTCCTGGTTTTGTATGATTTTGAACACCCCACCGCCTATTACGCCGCCTGGCGGCTTTTGTATGTTTTCACCGCAATCTGCGGGGTATTCTTCCTCTCCATTATGATCTATCACAGCCTGGCGGCGCGCTCGCCGGTGGTCAAATCGCAAGCGCGCTTCATTATCGGCGGGACCCTGTTGGGACTTGGCCCGATCATCCTTTGGTTATTGATCAATCCCGTGGCGATATTTTTATTCCATCGTTCATTCGCGCCGCCGTTCACCCCCCTGCTCTTCCTGCCTGTGGTTTTCTTCCCGCTCAGCCTCGGCTACACCATCCTGCGCTTCCGCCTCCTGAAAACCGAAACCTGGGTGCGCCAGGGCCTGGTTTACGCCATGCTGACAGTTCTTGTGGTCGGCGCATTCGGCCTGTTGGTGACCGGCGTCAGCCTGGTCTTCCGGGACGCCATGCCCGCCAACAACCCCTGGCTGATCGGCGGACTGGCCTTCCTGCTGGCGATCCTGCTCAATCCCCTGCGCAACCGCCTGCGAAGCGCGGTGGACAACTCCTTCTTCCGCGGCCAGCGCGCCTACCTTAATAACCAGCAGGAATTTACGCACAAACTCGCCAGTTTAGTGAACCAGGCGGGCATCAGCCAGGCTTTGCGCGAAAGCATGATGAGCACCCTGGCGCCCGACCGCACCCACGTCTATGTCTATGAAAACCTGAACGATCAGTACGCGGCCAGCCTCGGCGCGGACAACCGTCCCACCAGCGATATCCGCTTCGCGTCCGCCAGCCCGCTGGCGCAGTACTTCCAGCAGGAGCGCCTGCCCCTTTACCTGGACGGGGCCAACCTGCCGCCCGCGTTGAAGGATGAAGAATCCCGCCTGGCGTTGTTGGGAGCGCGGCTCTTCATCCGCCTGCCGGGCAAGGAACGTCCGCTCGGCTGGGTGGCGCTGGGGGCGCGCCTCTCCGGTCAGCCCTACATCCCGCAGGACCTGGCCTTCATCGAGAACATGTGCGAGCAGGCGGCCCTGTCCATTGAGCGCGCCCAAACCATTTCCGACCTCGAACGCCGCGTGCAGGAAATGAACGCCCTGTCGCGCGTCTCGCAGGGCGTGAACATCACGCTGACCTTCGACGATGTGCTGGAACTCATCTACGCCCAAACCGCGCAGATCATCCCGGCCTCGGATTTCCACATCACGCTCTACAACAAAGCCGCGGAGTATTTCTTTTACGGCTTCTGCGTGGAGAACCGTGATCGCATCCAAGGAAAGGAAAACAAGCCCCTGCCGCAAAACTCGGGACTGGCGCAGGACGTCATCCTCAAAGGCCGCCCGCTCATTACGCAAGATTACGCCCGCGAATGCCAGGCGCGCAATGTTTTGCCCGCCGAACAGGGCGTCTTTGCCTGGATGGGCGTCCCGCTCAATGCCGGGGCGGAGACCATCGGCATACTCAGCATCGCCAGCCGGGACGCCATTGTCAACTATACACGCGGGCAGTTGGAACTCCTGCAAAACATCTCCGACCACACCGCCGGCGCCATCGTCAAATCGCGCCTCCTGCAAGACTCCGAGCGCCGCGCCCATCAACTAACCACGTTGAACGAGATTACGCGGCAGTTGACCTCCACACTCGAATCAGAACCCCTGCTCAACAACATCCTCGAGAACGCGGTCGCCATTTTGAACTGCGAGGCTGGAAGCCTGTTCCTCGTGGACGACCAGACCGACGAACTGGTCTTCCGCGTCACGGTCGGGCCTGTGGCAGGCGACCTGCTCGGACGGCGACTCCCACCCGGGAGCGGGATCGTCGGACGCGCCGTGCAGACGCGCGCACCGGTCATTGACAACGACGCCCAGCGCTCCGGGGGCCGCCACGCCGCCACCGACGAACAGACCGGCTTCACCAGCCGCACCCTGCTGGCCGTCCCCTTGCAGGTGAAGGACCGCGTCACCGGCGTCATCGAAGTCATCAACCGCCGCGACCGGCTGCCCTTCGGCGAGGACGACCAGAACCTGCTGACGGCCTTCGCCGGGCAGGCCGCGGTCGCCATCGAGAACGCCCGCCTGTACACATTGACCGACCAGGAACTGGCCGCCCGCGTGGAGGAGCTCTCGGTGATGCAGCGCATTGACCGCGAACTCAACACCAGCCTCGAAATGGATCGCGCCATGCGCATCACCCTCGAATGGGCCATGCGCCAGTCACGCGCGCAGGCCGGGCTGATCGGCATGTTGGCAGGGGACAACCTGCGTATCATGGCGCACCAGGGCTACGGCGAACACCTGGCCGGATACGCTGAAACGCCCATGCCGCTCGACTTGCCCGTGCTGCAGCAGGCGGTGGTCAGCGGACAACCCCAGCGGCAGACCCTCGACCCGGCCATGGGCGGCAGTCTCCTGCCCGAAGCGCGCGACCAGATCGTCATCCCGATCCGGCGCGAGGCGCAGGTCATCGGCCTGTTGATGCTCGAAAGCGTCGCCAGCGTCGAGGAGGACATCTCGTTCCTCAACCGCTTGAGCGACCATGCCGCCATCGCCATCGCCAACGCGCAACTGTACGACGAAGTCCAGGCGGCGAACGAGGCCAAGAGCGAGTTCGTCTCCTTTGTGGCGCACGAGCTCAAAAACCCGATGACATCCATCAAGGGTTATTCCGAATTGCTGGCGGGCGGAAAAGTGGGCGTCATCAACGAGATGCAGGCCAACTTCCTGCAAACGATCCGTTCGAACGTGGAACGCATGTCCACGCTCGTCTCGGACCTGAACGACAACTCGAAGATCGAGGCCGGGCGCCTGCGCCTGGACTTTAAACCTGTGGACGCGCGCGAAGTGGTGGATGAAGTCATCCGCTCCACCCGCCGCCAGCTCGAAGACAAGAAGCAGGTCGTGGAAGTCAACCTGCCCGCCAAATTGCCCGACGTTTGGGCGGACCGCACGCGCCTGGGACAGGTGCTCACCAATCTCGTCAGCAACGCGCATAAATATACGCCCGAAGAAGGAAACATCATCGTGGGCGCGGACCTTACCGCCAACCAATGGGACCCCGAAGGCGCGGCGCGCGTCGTCCACCTGTGGGTGCGCGACAACGGCATCGGTATCAGCGCCGAAGACCAGTCCAAGATCTTCCAGAAATTTTTCCGCTCCGAAGACCAGAAGGCGCGCGAAGCGCCCGGCACCGGCCTGGGCCTGAACATCACCAAAAGTTTGGTGGAAATGCAGGGTGGGCGCATCTGGTTCGAGAGCGAATTCCGCAAGGGAACCGCCTTCCACATCACCATCCCGGTGGCGGAAGGATAAGGCAGGACGACTAAAGTCGTCACTACGTAGTGACGACTTTAGTCGTCCTGTAAAAGTGAGACCATGACACTTAACGCCGCAGTTGGACACGCGCAAGCCCTGGATGGCCGCGAAGCCGGTTTGCAGGCCGCGCATCAGGCGCTAAACCGCCTGGGCGCGTCCGCGCCGACCTTCGGGATCGTAATCGCCTCGCACCAGTACCAGCCGCGCGAAGTGGCCGCAGGCGTCGCCAGCCTCACCAGCGACATGCCATTGATCGGTTTGAGCGCGCCCGCCGGGCTGACGCACGAAGGCATACACCCTCATTCGGTTGTCGTCGCCCTGCTCAGCGGCGACCTGCGCGCCGAAGTCCACTGGCTGCCCGGCTACTCCCAAAGCGGCCGCGAGACCGCCAACCGCCTCGCCCAGTTGACCTCCAGCGAGGCAGCGCGCCAATCCCTGCTCTTTTTCGCGGACGGCTTCAACGGCGACGCCGAACAGTTATGTGACAGCCTGCCGGGCAAATCCGCACGCAGCATGGGCGGACTTTCGAGCGGCGACCTGCAAACCGGGAGCAACTACCAAATCGCCGGAACGCAAGCCGGGACGGGCGGGCTGGCCGCCGCGATCCTGCGCGGCGCGGCGAAAATCGGGATCGGCTTCGCGCACGGCTGGGACCCGGTCGGGAGTCAGCTGCGCGTGACGCGTTCGCGCGGCTTCTGGCTGCGCGCGCTGGACGGGCGTCCCGCCTCCGAGACGTACGCGCAAATCTTCGGCTATCCCGCGCGTGATTGGGCCTTTCCTCCCCTGAATTATCTGGCGCGGCTGTATCCCCTCGGCTTGGAGCAGGGCGAGCAGTTGATCGTGCGCGCGCCCCTGCGCGTCGAAGCGGACGGCAGTTTCCGCATGAACGCCCCCATCCGCGACGGGCTGGACGCCTACCTGCTGGTGGGAAGCCGCGCCTCCTGCCAGGCCGCCGCGCAGAAAGCCACGCAACAAGCCATGCTGCAACTGGACGAAGCCAAACCCGTCTTCGCCCTTGTGCTGGTGGACCTTGCCTGGCAGATGCTGTTGAAGTCCACGCCCGGCGCGGAGATCGCGGCCGTGCAGGACATCCTCGGCCCGAACGTACCGATTGCAGGCGGTTACACCCTCGGGCAGATCGCGCCGGGCAAAGACACGCCGCAGTTTTTGAACCAGCATATACTGGTGATCGTGTTTGGGGAAGAAAAGAGTTAAACAAGTTGAGCATGAAAACGAAAACGCCCCTGAAAGTCCTGAGACTTTCAGGGGCGTTCACTTGATCAATAAGGTCTTTCATCCAGCCCGGGCCACTCGCCGTGGACTTTGCCGCCGTCCACGCTTCCGTCTTCGGAGGCGCGCCGCCCAAACTCGGACATGGCAACGGATGATCATTATTACAGCGCAAGGTTGCCTTTTTTATCCTTGTTTTGGATGCAGTTGAACTGCATCCTGCTCGCAGTGCAACTGCTCGCGAACGGGAAGCCACCCGACTTTGCGCTGTAATATTATTTACTGCGTTGGAAGAAGCCGAGGATGACTGCGCCGAAGCCCGTCAACGAAACATAGGGAAACAAGATGACCATACCAACGATTGGGATGACGGAACCAAAAGCCAGGATCAAGGTTGCCCAGAATATTCTTTTCCACACGGATAAATCTGGAAAGAGGGTTTCTCCAAGGATATTGATCATGCTCAAAAGTCCGAGGCTGAGAATGACCAGCAGGAACCCGGCAAGCAACAGGGTGGGGATCATCAAAAGGATATACGGAAGATTTTTGCCGCTTTCCTGAAACCCTTCTGCAACGACAAAAAGCGCCACTGTTATTGCCCCAAAAAAGAGAAAGTTGACCAATCCGATTCCGAACGAGCGGCCTGGCATCAGTTTGACGTTATGGATCGCTTTCTCAACCCGCCCGGCAAACAACGCGCCGACAACGAGAAAATAACAGGCGAATGCCAGGGCGAGTAAAACGAAGAGAGGAATTACGCGAAGGATTTCTGACATGAAAGGCTCCTTGATTATTTGATTTGATTCTTCAGAAACAGTCCGTTGCCAACCAGCCAGAGCAGGGACACGCCCGCCAGTATCAACGAAAGCACGAGGCTGGAGATTTCAATCGGAGGGAATTGGGGAATGGCAGGAAGGCTGAAAGATGAAAGAAAATCAAGCCATGCGATCCATAGCGATTGAAGTTGGTTCAGTATTTCAGTGATGGAAGGCGTTTTGATGGCGGGCAACAGATTCGTCACAAAAGGCGCGGCGGCCATGATGACAGTCAACGCGAGCGCGGCTTGCAGGCAGGCCGTCAGCGTGAGCCAGCGTGGGAGTTGTGGAGTCGGAACCGGGTCGGGGAGGAAGCGTGCGGCGAGGCTGTGAGTCAATTCCAATTCGGGCAGGGATTCCAGTTCGGTAAACAACGCCTTCAGTGCGGCCAGGCGCGCCGCACAGTCTGCGCACGCGGCCAGGTGATTTTCAACCGGTGCGCGGTCGGCGAGTTCATGGTCGAGATATTCGTTGAGGAGTTCATCGGTGAGATGGATCATTTGAGTCTCTCTGCCAGAAGTTTGCGGGCGCGGAAAAGGTGGCTCTTCACGCCGCTCAACGGGAGGTTCAGTTCTGCCGAGATTTCGTTGTAGGACAGTTCCTGGTAATGACGGAGTTCGATGACGGCGCGATATTGCGCGGGCAGGGACGCAAGCGCGCCGCGGATCTGTTCGCTTCTTTCGCGGACCTCGAGCGCGGCCTCGGGACTTTGAGTTGGGTCGGCGTCCCGTTCGTCATCCAACTCGCTGACGGGACGCTGGGCTTCGAGGCGGTTGAGGCATAGGTTGGCCGCCACGCGCCGGATCCAGGGGCCGAACTCGCGCTGGATGTCGAAGGTGCCGAGGCGGGAATGCGCGCGCAGGAAGGTCTCCTGCGCGAGGTCTTCGGCTTCGCGGCGCTCATGCGTCATGCGATAACAGACGTTGAACACGCTCGCCTGGTAGCGCGTGACGAGTTCGCCAAACGCCTCGGCGTCACCGCGACGGGCGCGTAGGATCAGATCGCGGTCAGTGGGCGCATCCATGCTTATAGTTTATTACAGATTTGAGGTGGGAAATGTTGCAAAGATAAAGCCCCTTCAGGTCTCACAACCCTCAGGGGCTTTCACTTTGGGCGGATATATCGGGCGGATACGCAGGTCCGCCCCTACCATTCACCATTCTCTATCCCCTACGCCACCAAACTCACCAACTTCCCCTTCACCACGATCACCTTCCTCGGCTCCTTCCCCTCCAGGAACTTCTGGACAATCTCGCTTCCCAGCGCCGCGGCCCTCACCTCCTCCTCCGTCGCTTCCGCAGGGACAATGATTCGGTCGCGCACCTTGCCGTTGATCTGCACGGGCAGTTCGATGGAGTCTTCCTTTGCGGCGGCTTCGTCCACTTGCGGCCAGGGTTGTGTGTGGATGGAATACGGCTTGCCGAACTGTGACCACAGTTCTTCGGCGATGTGCGGCGTGACGGGCGCCATCATCTTCAAGTAGATTTCCTGCGCTTCTTTCCACTCATCACTGCCGACCGCGCCGGCTTCACGCGCCTTGTACATCTCGTTCAACAGTTCCATCAGCGACGAGACGATGGTATTGAACTCGAATTGCTCGAAGTCCCGCGTCACGCGGCGCAGGGTCTGGTGAACCTTTCGGCGCAGACTCTTTTTCACTTCATCGGAAGCAACTATCGGCTCGCCCTGAGCGGAGCGGAGCGTAGTCGAAGGGTCGGTGAACAGCGTCCACACGCGGCGGATCCAACGCGCGGATCCCTCGATCCCTTGCGAATCCCACGGCGCGCCCATCTCCCAGCGCGCGAAGAACATGATGTACGCGCGGATGGTATCCGCGCCGTATTTTTCCACGAGAACGTCGGGCGCTTCCACGTTGCCGCGGCTCTTCGACATCTTCTCGTTGTCCTCGCCCAGCACCATGCCCTGGTTCCGCAACTGGATCATCGGCTCGTTGCCTTCGGTGATGCCCGCGTCCCGCAGCGCCTTGTGGAAGAAGCGCGTGTACAGCAGGTGCATCGTCGCATGTTCGATGCCGCCCGTGTACGTGTCAACGGGCATCCAGTAGTTGTACTCGGCCTCGTCGAACGGCCCCTTGTCATATTTCGGCGACAGGTAACGCAGGTGGTACCACGACGAGCACATGAACGTGTCCATCGTATCGGTCTCGCGCGTCGCAGGTTCGCCGCACACGGGGCAGGGCGCGTTCTTCCACGTGGGGTGCAACTTCAACGGCGACTCGCCCGTCGGCTTCCACTCCACGTCTTCGGGCAACAGCACGGGCAGTTGGTCTTCCGGCACGGGGTTCCAGCCATCCTTCTCACAATAAACCATCGGGATTGGCGCGCCCCAATAACGCTGGCGTGAGATCAGCCAGTCGCGGTAGCGATAGTTGACCGACTCCTTGCCGATGCCCTGCGCCTCCAGCCAATCAATCACCGCGCTGATGCCGGGATTCTTTCGACCTTTTTCTGTGTTGACCTTCGTCCCGTTGAACGGACCGGAGTTGACCATCACGCCGGGTCCCGCGTACGCGGACTCCAACACCCCCGCTTCGGGTACAGACGAATCATGATTCGTCTCTACGGGGCGGATGACTTCGACGATGGGCAACTCATACTTTTTGGCGAACGCGAAGTCGCGCTCGTCGTGCGCGGGGACCGCCATGATCGCGCCGGTGCCGTAACTCATCAACACGTAGTCCGCGATCCAGATCGGGATGCGCGCCTGGTTGACGGGGTTGACCGCGTACGCGCCGGTGAACACGCCGGTCTTCTCCTTGTCCACGGCCTCGCGCTCGATGTCCGATTGACGCGCGGCCTGTGCCTTGTATTCGTCCACCGCGGCTTTCTGCCCGGGCGCGGTGATCTTTTCCACCAGCGGATGCTCCGGCGAGAACACCATGAACGTCGCGCCCCACAGCGTGTCGGGACGCGTGGTGAAGACAGTGATCAGTGACCAGTCATCAGTCATCAGTGTGGACTGATCACTGTTTACTGATGACTGATTACTTTCCACGCGAAACTTCACCTCCGCTCCCTCCGAGCGTCCAATCCAGTTCGTCTGCAGCGTCTTCACCGTCTGCGGCCAATCCAAACCATCGAAGTTCAACAGTTCATCGGCATACTTCGTCGCCTTGAAGAACCATTGCTCCAGGTTCTTCTTGATGACGGGCGTGCCGCAGCGTTCGCAGTGACGGTCGTCGCCCCAGACCTGTTCGCGCGCCAGCGTCGTATTGCAATGCGGACACCAGTCCACCGCGGACATCTTGCGATAGGCCAGTCCCATCTTGTACAACTTGATGAAGAACCACTCGGTCCACTTGTAGTATTCGGGCGCGGCTGAGACCATCTCGCGTTCCCAATCGAACATCGTGCCCATCGTTTTCATCTGCTCGCGCATGTGCTCGATATTCTCGAACGTGCGCTTCATCGGGTGGATGCCTTCCTTGATGGCGGCATTTTCCGCGGGCAGGCCGAACGCGTCGAAGCCCATCGGGAACAACACGTTGTAGCCCTTCATCCGCATGTATCGCGCGCGCGCATCCGCAGGCGTCATCGCGTACCAGTGACCTATGTGCAGGTCGCCGCTGGGATACGGCAGCATCGTCAGCGCGTAGTGCTTCGGCCTGCTGTTGTCAATCACCGAGCGATACAACTGGTCCGCTTCCCATTTGGCCTGCCACTTCTTCTCGATGACCGCAGGCGCATAGGCGTTATCCTGGCGCTTATTCTCTTGCGCCGCGGGCGCAGATTCCACAGGGATGATCGCGCTGGGTTCTTTCAATTTCGCGATAACCGCCTTCAACACCTCCGCCTTCACTACTATGGATTTATCCTTGACGGGCTCGATCGCCGTCGCTTTTTTCGCAGTGACGACTCCAGTCGTCCTGGGCTTCGTCCCTTTCCTGACGGGTGCGGGCTTCGGTTTGCTGACGGCTTTCGCCTTCGCACCCTTCGTTATCGCGGCCTTCTTGACGGGCGTTTTGACAGCCACTTTTTTCGCGGTCACTTTCGGCGCGCTCTTCTTGACTACGATTTTCTTCGGGGTAGCCTTCTTCGCTTTCCCCTTCGCGGGCCCGGACTTCTTTACAGACACAGTCACATTCTTGACCTTCGCCGCCACGATCTTTTTGGCCTTTACAACTTTTTTCGCCTTCGGCGCAGGTTTCTTCTTTGTGGTTTTCTTTTTTGTTGCAGCCATTCTTACCTCTTTGAAATAATTTTCATTGATTGACGTTTGACTTTCAACCTTAGACCTTTGACCTGAGGGTCTAAAAACAAAAATTCCTTCATCCACTCAGGGACGAAGGAATTCCTCCGCGGTACCACCCGGGTTGCGTTAGTTTTGTAATTTGTTAGTTCCGTAGTTCGGTAGTTTCGGATTATGTCAACTATGTAACTACACAACTACGTAACTATCTAACGCCTCTCTTTTGCGATAACGGGCGTTCCCGTCGCTGACTACTTGATTTCACCAGCGCAGTCTCCCCTTCGACATTGCTCAGGGGTGGACAGGCGAGTTCGGTCTGGGTATTCCCGTTGGATACCAACGAAGGGCTTCCACCTCGCTTTCCCTTCTCGCTGACGGGATGACCTACTACTCCTGCCGTGACATTTGTTGGTCGAAATTAATTTCGACCTACGTTAGTGGACCCAGGGGGATTCGAACCCCCGACCTTCTCAATGCCATTGAGACGCGCTCCCAACTGCGCTATGGGCCCGGGTGACAGTTATCAGTTATCAGTAATCAGTTTCGGACAGTGATTCAGACTGAAAACTGATTACTGAACACTGTTCACTGTCCAGTGGACCTGAGGGGATTCGAACCCCTGGCCTCCTCAGTGCGATTGAGGCGCGCTCCCAACTGCGCTACAGGCCCGTTTGCAAGGCGAATGATATTCTACCTGAGGGGTATGGGGATGTCAAGCAAAGTTTGGCGGGTTTTGGCTGTAAAATAGACCCATCTTTTTCGCCGAAGGCTACCATGACCGAACCAACTCCCCAACCCATCTACCGCATCACCGACCTGCACGAATCGGAACGCCCGCGCGAGCGGCTGGCCTCCCTCGGCCCGCAGGCGCTCAGCAACGCCGAGTTAATCGCCATCCTCGTGCGCGTGGGCGTGAAGGGCGAGAACGCGGTCAGCGTGGGACAACGCCTGCTTTCGAAATTTGGCGGCTTGGCAGGCTTGCACCGCGCGCCCTTTGCAGAGTTGAAAAACCAGCGCGGCATCGGCGACGCCAAGGCCTCCCAGATCAAGGCCGCCATCGAGTTGGGACGCCGCCTCACGCTCGAATCGCCCGAGGAACGCCCCACCATCAACAGCCCCGCGGACGCGGCCGCGCTGGTGGTATATGAAATGTCCGCCTTCGAGCAGGAGCATCTGCGCGTCATCCTGCTCGACCGGCGCAACCGCGTGCTCGAGACGGTGGAAATCTACAAGGGTTCGGTCAACTCGTCCCAGGTGCGGGTCGGCGAAATCTTCAAGGAAGCCATCCGCAAGAACGCCTCGGCGCTGATCGTCATCCACAACCACCCCAGCGGCGACCCGACCCCCAGCCCCGATGATGTGGCCGTGACGCGCGCCATCGTCCAGGCGGGCAAGATGCTGGATGTGGATGTGCTGGATCACATGGTCATCGGGCAGGGAAAATGGGTGTCGTTGAAGGAGAGGGGATTGGGATTCGTGTGACCATAGCCAGCGCATTCCATTGACATCCACGCTGTAAATTTATATACTTATCTTGCAGAATGTTTTGCCAATCATCACCAAGGAGTTAAGATGACACCCCCAAACGAACCTGTTGCTTCCTCCGCCAATCCCGGCAAATCTACCGCCAACCGCTGGGCGACCGCACTGACATCTCTTTCCGTGATCGGACTGGTCGCTGTTCTCATCATCCTGTTCGCCAGCCTGGTACGCCTGTCTTCCCTCCAGTTATGGGGCATCCTGGTCGCGGTGATTCTGTTATTGCTGGTCGGGCTGGGAATCGGCGCGAACGGCAAGTGGTATGGCTTCCTGATCGACAGCCGAAACCGCACCAGCCTCTCGCGCCTCCAGGTCAGCCTGTGGACCATCCTCACCCTTTCCGCGTTCCTGGCGATTGCCCTGCCGCGCAGCATACCGTCAGCGCTTGGTATGGCCAATGAAAAAGCAGTAACTCAATGCAGGGCGGAATACATCCGGGAAACCGAGCAGATCGAAGATATCGAGGCGCTTCGCATCCAGGACCCCAAAGCGGCCGCGGCCGCCGAGGAGCGCGCCGCGGCCGAATGCGTTCCCAATCCCCTCAAGATCCGCTTTCCCGAGGAACTCCTGCTGGCGCTGGGCATCAGCACGGCTTCCTTCACCGGCAGCGCCCTGGTTCTGAGCAATAAACGCAACAAGTCGGAACTGGGGCTGACCCTGGACCTGAAACGAAAGATCGTGGATGCCGAGAAAACCCTGACCGAAAAGCAGAATGTGTTGACTCAGATCACCAAAAACATTGGCGATGCCAGCCTCGCCATCCAGGACGCGCAAAAGAAATTGAATGATCCGGGCGTTACAGAAAAAACCCAGGCGCAGAAGGATCTCGAAGAAGCGCAGGTGCGATACAACAACGAGTTCGGCAAAAAGCCCCAGGCGGAAAAGGATTTTACCGAGGCAAAGCAAACACTCGACAGCCTGCAAACCCAACTGGGAGAATTTCGCGAAGGACTGCTCAAGGTCAATAAGACGCCGCAGGAGGCGACCCTCTCGGACTTGTTCCAGGGGGATGAGATCGGCGATTATTACCTGGTGGACCTGTCCAAAGTGCAGATGTTCTTCTTCACCGTCGCCATCGTCGTCTCGTACGCGGCGGCCCTCGCCGGGATCCTGAACGACCAGGCCGCGCTGATGAACCCACTCGGCGTGGACTTCCCTTCCTTCTCGTCCAGCCTGAACGCCCTGCTCGCCATTTCCCACGCAGGCTATTTGACGGTCAAGTCTGTGGATCACACAAAAACGACGGCCTGAACTTGTAGTACAATAGCCGCGAAAGATTATTGGAGGTTCGCCATGGAAGAACAAAAAGAAGAAAAAAACTGGGCCAGCGGGATCATCAAGATCATCAACCCGGAACGAAGCGCCGGCATCATTCAGCAACTTGATGGGGAAGACGTGCTGTTCGCTTTTAGCGATATAAAAAGCGTTGTCTACGATATGAAAAGCGTTGTCACCCTGGACATTGGGCAGGAGGTGCTTTACAGCCTGGAAAAGGACTTGCGCCTCGGCTTGAAGGCCAAAAACATCACCCCGCTGGATCTGATAAGCAAAGCCTGATCCGCGCCGAAACAAAAAACTCACCCCGGTCAATGGCCTGGGTGAGTTTTTTCTAAACCACCCCAGCGGCGACCCGACCCCCAGCCCCGATGATGTGGCCGTGACGCGCGCCATCGTCCAGGCGGGCATGGCTGGATGTGAACGTGCTGGATCACATGGTCATTGGGCAGGGGAGGTGGGTATCGTTGAAGGAGAGGGGATTGGGGTTTGCGTAAGAAGGAAAACAGTCATAGTGAAATGTGTTCGCTCGATTTTCCACATAAGACACCGTACGAGAGCATGATACGGAAAGTTTCCGTATCATGCCTGGTTGGTACGCCCTTACACGACAAAAGTTTTCCGAAGGTATAATGTGGGTATAGGAAAAAACCACATCATGGCAATTGAAGACAAAATTCGTGAATTAGCCGCCGCCTATGCCGATGAACTAAAGTCAAGGATAGTGTCTCGTGTGGAAGAAATGAAAGAAGATGATAAATCCCACTTTTTGATTTATCAGGTTCTTGGCATTACAGATGAAGAAGGGGAGTTGATAGATGTTTCCCAAAACAAAGGAAGATTTCTTTACAAATATGCTGGCTCTTTCCTCGAAGAAGCGGCCTCTTTGTGTTTCAAAAAAACGTATCCTCATGCAAATCGCCAGCGAATTGAAAATACAATCGGAAAAAGACCCAAAGAATTTGAGATTGACTGCTTGATTGATACAGACGCCATTGAAATTAAGTGGCGAGACGCAACTACTGATGGCGACCATATAACAAAAGAACATACTCGAATTCAAGCCATTAAAGCGCGAGGCTTCACACCGATAAGGGTGATGTTTTATTATCCCAACCGAGGCCAGGCGATAAGAATACAAGAAACATTGAGAACAATTTATCAGGGTGTTGGCGGGAAATATTACATGGGTGACGAAGCGTGGAATTATATTCTTGTTCGTACTGGTGTTAATTTGAGACAAATTCTCATAGGTATTGCCGAAGAAAACAGAAAGGCGCAAAATAAATGACGGTCTTACACGGTAATTGCCAGGAATTAATAGGAACGCTTTCTGCCGAAAGTGTTGATCTGGTTTACCTTGACCCCCCCTTTTTTACACAAAAAACGCATTCTTTAGCGGCCAGGGATAATTCAACAGAATTTTCATTTGAAGATAAATGGTCATCATTACAAGAATATTTAGCCTTTATGCAAGATGTCTTAACGCAATGTCGCAGGGCATTAAAGGATACGGGCAGCATTTTTTTGCATTGCGATAAGTCGGCATCTCATCATTTGCGAATTTTGCTGGATAAAGTTTTCGGTGAAGAAAATTTCCAAAGCGAGATTATCTGGTTTTATAAAAGATGGTCTAATTCAAAAAAAGGCTTGCTGAATTCCCACCAAACAATTTATTTTTACAGTAAAACGGAAGAATTCAAATTTAGTACAATTTACACAGACTACTCGCCTACAACAAATGTTGACCAAATTTTACAGGCCAGGGTTAGAAACAGCAACGGAAAGGTCACTTATCTTCGAGATAATGACGGCAATGTAATATTGGGAGAAGAAAAGCGCGGTGTTCCACTTTCAGATGTTTGGAATATTCCCTTTCTAAACCCAAAGGCAAAAGAAAGAACCGGGTATCCAACGCAAAAGCCCGTCTTGCTGCTGGAAAGAATAATTGAAATTTCCACAGAAAAAGGCGACTGTGTTCTTGACCCATTTTGCGGAAGTGGCACGACTTTGGTTTCAGCAAAATTAATGGGTAGAAAATATGTGGGTATTGATATTTCCCGGGACGCGGTTGAATTGAGCGAAAAAAGACTCCTGGAACTTATAAAAAGCGAATCGCAGGTACTGGCGCTTGGCGAAGAAAGTTACCTGGATAAATCAGGCTACGAAAGAGCAATATTGAAAGCAATTGACGCCGTTCCAGTGGAACGAAATAATGGCATTGATGGATTTATTAGGTATTATGTTAATGGGCATCCCGTTTCAGTAAAAATTCAAAAACAAGATGAAAGCATTGAAATTTCAAAGCGAAAATTGATTAATGCCAGCAAGACTAAAAACTGCAAATTAATGATTTTGGTTAAAACTCAAAAAGAAATTGAAAATTCGCTTTTTAGTTGGGATGACGAT
>Ga0210027_1001920_pt1 | contig 18537 bp, 17 predicted proteins | sample CryGeymeta201510_FD_183978 | JGI IMG/M metagenome (GOLD analysis project Ga0210027, IMG submission 183978) | Groundwater microbial communities from Crystal Geyser aquifers in Utah, USA - Crystal Geyser metaG 2015-10 (SPAdes) (version 2) | ecosystem: Environmental > Aquatic > Deep subsurface >...
CACATTCCGGACATTTTTTTTGACATAATTATTCAAGATGAAAAAATAGTACCAACGATAGTACTATTTTTCCTTTTACAATCAAGAGAACATAAAAAATCCAGCCTACATTTTTTTCTATTTACCCCTATTTCTCCTCAACTTCCGCATCTACCGTTCCATCATCTTCTTTCTTATTGTTATCTTTTACATTCACTCCTTCTTCTCCCTCAGGAGTTCCGCCTTTGGCGTAGATTTCCTGACCGATTTTCATCATAACTTCGTTGAGTGGATTCATCGCAGCGTCGATGGATTCCTTGGAAGCTTCCGCATCTCCAAGTACCTTTCGGAGTTCTTCAATCTTGGCGGTCGCTTCAGTTCCGAGAGCAGCATCGAACTTCCCTTCGTTGTCTTTGAGAGTCTTCTCAGCTTGGTAGACAGCAGAATCTGCGTGGTTACGAGCTTCGATGGATTCTTTCTTTTTCTTGTCGGTTTCTCGGTTCGCTTCCGCTTCTTTTACGAGTCGATCTACTTCTTTGTCGTCCATTCCGGTCGAACCTTGGATAGTAATCTTCTGTTCTTTTCCAGTTCCCTTATCCTTAGCAGTTACATGGAGAACTCCAGAAGCATCGATATCGAACGTAACTTCGATTTGTGGAACTCCCCGTGGAGCTCCGGCAATACCGGAGAGAACGAATCGTCCGAGGTCCTTGTTGTCATTTGCCATCTCACGCTCTCCTTGGAGGACATGGATTTCTACACTATCCTGGTTATCCATAGCTGTCGAATATACTTGAGATTTACTCGTTGGAATAGTGGTATTTCGTTCGATCATCCGAGTCATAACTCCTCCGAGCGTCTCGATACCGAGAGAAAGTGGAGTAACATCGAGAAGGAGAACATCCTTCACATCTCCTTGGATAATACCAGCTTGGATTGCTGCTCCGAGAGCAACTGCTTCGTCCGGATTAACAGAAGCATTTGGTTTCTTACCGAAGAATGCTTCTACTTTGGAAAGTACGAGTGGTACACGAGTCGAACCTCCGACGAGGATAACTTCGTCGATTTGTCCGATACTTACTCCCGCATCTTTGAGCACTTTTCGACACGGTTCAATAGAACGTTCTACAAGGTCCGCGATAAGTTCTTCAAATTTCTGACGAGTAAGTGTTACATTGAGATTGCTTGGAACTCCGTCGTTCATAGCAATAAACGGTTGATTAATCTCGGTAGAAGTCGCACTCGAAAGCTCGATTTTCGCTTGTTCTGCAGCACTTCGTACTCGTTGTACGGCACTAGCATCTTTACGAAGGTCGATTCCCTCTTTTACTTGAAATTCTGACATAATCCATTCGAAAATACGTTGATCGAAGTCATCTCCTCCGAGATGTGTATCTCCGTTCGTTGCGAGTACTTCGAATGTTCCTTCTGATCCGATTTCGAGGATAGAGATATCGAATGTTCCTCCCCCGAAGTCGTATACTGCAACTTTTTCATCTTTTTTTCGGTCGATACCATATGCAAGGGCTGCGGCAGTCGGTTCATTCACGATTCGTTTTACATCGAGTCCGGCAATTTTACCGGCATTGATAGTCGCCTGACGTTCTGAATCATTGAAGTAGGCAGGAACAGTAATAACTGCTTCCGTAACGGTTGTACCGAGGAATTTCTCGGCATCGGATTTAAGTTTCTCGAGAACTTTCGCAGAGATTTCCTCTGGTCGAACTCCTTTTCCATCCCATTCTATGAGACATCCACCATCTTTTCCTTCAGTAACTTTGAAAGAAGTATTCTTGAGTTCATCAGTTACTTCCGAGAACTTACGTCCAATAAAACGCTTCGCAGAATAAATAGTCTGAGCAGGATTCACGACTGCTTGACGTTTTGCAGGCATCCCGACGATAGTTTCTCCTTTTTTATTTGCAACAATAGACGGAGTGGTTCGTCCTCCTTCAGAGTTTGGAACTACTTTTGCCTGACCTCCTTCCATAAAAGCCACACATGAGTTCGTGGTTCCAAGGTCGATACCGATAATCTTTGACATAGAGATAATTATTAAATTATAAAAATGAGTTCTAAAAAACTCTTGCCCTTTATAATATTGATAATTTTTTTTCTGTCAAAACTTTTTTAGCACATTTTACATAAGAGTGCTAATATGTGAAATTTTAGGAAACTAAAATACACTCATTTACTTTTATTAAAAAGCATATCAAGATGTATATTTCTGAACGCCCCGAGGACTGTTCGAGTCATCAGATAATAGCGAGTTCCGCAGGAAGAGAAGAATATACATCTTGATATGTAATAAAAAAAATCGCCCAAATTTGGGCGATTTTAAAATGATTTCAATTATATTTTCTCTACTCGTACACTCTCGATTTTTTCATCTTCTATATCTTCTACAGTAAGGAGAAGTGAAACTTTCGGTCACTTGAGAGTAATAGATTCTCCGTTCTTTGGAAATCGCTCAAGAAGTGAAAGTATGAGATAACTCACTGTTTCACCTGTATATTCTTCATCAAGAAGAACGCAATCATTTGAGAGTCCATATTCTTCGAGGACATCTTCTACGAGAACACTTCCCTGAACGATAATCGCTCCGTTTGAAGTCTTGCGGATATATTCTTCTTCTTGGTCTTTTTCATCCTTAATATCTCCGAATACTTCCTCGATGATATCTTCGAGAGTAATTACTCCATCAACTCCTCCGTGTTCATCGATAACGAGTGCAATATGTTTATGAGATTTCTGAAAAATAGTAAGTATGCGGTCGATTGGCTGAGTAGCTGGAACTTTGATAATCTTTTCGAGATTGAGTTCCTTCAGATATTTATCACCAAGTCCTTCATTCTTCCAGATAAAAGCTTCACGGAAAGTAACAACGTAATCGATATCGTCGGGAGTTTCTGCGTAGACCGGGATACGAGTATGACTGGATGTGAGAAAAAAAATACACAGCTCATCCACAGTCATTTCTTCAGAAACAAAATCCACATTTACACGAGGGGTCATAACAGAAGATGCTTCTGTTTCTCCAAGATCAAGAATGCTTTTAATCTTTTTATGTTCATGTTTCTCTACAGCTCCATGTTCATGAGAAATATCGATAAAAGCTTCCAATTCTTCTATGGTTATGGAGGGAGTAATATCGGGAGTACGAAACACTTTTTTGATTCCTCGGACAAATAATTCTATTATGTACGTTACTGGGAAAAGTATCTTCATAAGAACTTCATAGAATGGAGCAACAATAAGAGAAAGTTCTCACGCATATTTTGAAGCAAATGATTTTGGAGTAATTTCTCAAAACAGAAGAAGAATAAGAGTTACAGCTCCTGTTGCGAAACCGATTCCGTATTCTCCTGGGAAGTTTAGTGATTCGGCTATTTTTATAGCTGAAACTGTTGCAAGAGCAGAGGCTGCAACATTTACAAGATTATTTCCTATAAGGATAGTAATGAGAAGTTGATCATTTTTTTCTTTTATACGTTTCAGTGATTTTGCTCCATTACGTTTTTCCTTTAAAAATCATACTATAGTATGTTTTGATATAGTCATGAGAGCAATCTCTGTTCCTGAGAAAAATGCCGAGAGGATGATAAGCGTAAAAAATATACTGAGTGACGCAGGGTCCATAATATAGTGAGTGAGTTAGAATGTGTAGCATTATAGAGATTTCTCGGATTTTGCAAATTTTAAGCATCTTTGAAGTCGTTGTAACCTCATTTGTATTCCCTTTCGGCGGTAATCGCCAGTCCCCCGTGGAGACGGCGTGAGGAGCAGCACGGATGGTACGAAGACCACACCGTTCTTACATACTCCTTTGAAAGCGTACAAAATTGTAGAGAAAAAATCGAGGCAGATGCACGAGTTATCGAAAGACGCCCGGGGATTATAGAGGTTTTCCGGAAAAAATCAAAAGAAATCCCTCTATCCAGACTCCTTCAACAATCACTTTTTATTTCCCTTCTCGTTTTCCAGAACGACTGAGTCGGATACCTTGTGAGATGGCTTCTTTTGTTTCATCTTTAGTTTCATGAAATGTTGTGGAAGCATGGGTGATTTTAGTCACAAAATGATCAAAATCCTTGAGAACATCTACGAGGATATAGAAGAGCGGAACTCCAATAAGAAGTCCCACGAATCCGAAGATATGTTCTGATATAAGTAATATAAGAAACGTAAAAAATACCGGAAGTTCCATATAACTGGAAACTATTTTCGGATTGAGATAGTATGCCTCAACAGCATGTATAAAAGTTACCATACTGAGGATGGCGATTATTACACTCATGCCACCATAATTATATCCGATAATAAGAATAGGGATTCAGGAAAGAAATGTTCCGAGAATCGGAACGAATCCGAAAATAAAGACGATAACCCCAAGAGTGATAATATATGGAAAGGCTTCTCCACCATGAAAAAAACTAACAATAAGAAGTCCTATGACCGTAAGAACTGCGTTTACGAATGCGATAATTGCTTGTGCCTTGAAAATAAGTCCGAATCCTTTCGTAATCTTTCCAAAAATAATACGATATTCTTCGTAGAGAAATGAAAAATTTCCCTCTTTCATCGTCTCTAAGTAGAGATTAATTTTCCCTTTATCTATAAGGAATACATAACTCAGAATGAGCGCAATGAAGAATTTCGTAAGGAAAATCCCGATGTTTTTAATATTTTCGAATGCTCCTTTTACAAGCTCTTGAACCGATGTGGGGTTGAAAAAATTATTCAGAGCCTGATTGATTCCGAGATTCATATTAAGAGAATCTTCCAGATGAATAATCGCATTTTGAACCTGACTCGTAATAACTGGTGCATCATGAATAAGTCCCTTTCATTCTTCCAATAAATGCGGAATAAGTGTATAGAAAAGTGAGATTACTACCAAAATAAAAGTGATATATACGAAAGTGATAACAATCGAAAGAGAAGATCCTGTTCGAAAAAACTTACGTACCAATCGATGAGACATATGATCACTTAATTGCACCATTTTGAGACTGATAACTTTTGCTACATCGAGGAAAAGATACGAAAAAAGAAAGGCGATAAGGAAAATCGCAAGGAAAGATTCAAGGAAATATATCCCAATAAGCAAAAGTGTGATAGCAAAAAGTTTCTGAAAGAAATACCGATTCAAAATGAGCTTAAAGAGAAACGGAAAATGCATAGGATGGAAAATAAGGAACTAGTAATGGGACTCTTAGAAAATATCCGCCGCCTCATCTGCGAGAGATGTTGCTGGTTTTTGTGTTTGTTTTCTCGTTCCAAGTTTCTGAATATCTATCGTGTATCCTGCTCCGAAGAGCGTATCGAGTGTCTCTTGGAGAAAAAGCCGTACATCGGCGGAATCGAGTTTCTTGTAATTGAAATCGTTGTCGGGATGAATGATAATCGTTTTCCCTTCTTCGCTATAGGTTGATACCCGAAGTCCAAGACCGACGAAAGACCGTTTCGGTACCGTACGGATATGTTCGATGAACTGTGCGAAATCAAAAGCGGAGGCTGGGGAAGCTTCGGAAAGATTTTCTTCTTTCTTTTGAACCGTCTGGGCAGGAGGAATATTTACTGTTTTTTCTTCTTTTTTAGGAATTATTTTGGTTTCTTTTTTCTCGGATACGACGGGTTCTGTATGAATTATCGTAGGAGTCGTCGCAATACATCGGAAAACACTTGTTTCGAGCAAGAGAAATGGATCTGGAGAGAACTTCAGTCGTCCATACACTCCCTCGAATACTTCGAAAAGATTCGCATATGCTCCGAATTCCGTTTTCTTCAAAGATTCTTTCATTCGATTCCGAAGAAAGAAAAGAAGCTGTTCGAGAAAAAGTCGCACATCCAAACTCTTTTCGCGAAGGAAAACCAGATTTTTGAGCGTTTTTTCGCTCTCTTTCGCAATGAGGCTTTCTATAAAATCGGAAAGGAAATCATCTCCGATGAGTTCCAGATTCTCTTCGATGTATTTTCGTTTCAGAACCCCTCCGACACTGTATTGTTCAAAGAGTGTAATAGCATCGCGGAGTCCTCACTTCGCGAGTCTTGCGATGAGTTCCAATGCTGATTCTTCGACCTGAATCTTCTCTTCGTGGGCGATAAAATGAAGCCGTTCGATAATATCTTCGTTTTTGATTCGTTTGAAATCGTAGCGTTGCGAACGGGAGATAATCGTGTCCGGAATTTTATGGATCTCGGTCGTCGCGAGGATGAATTTGACGTGTTTCGGTGGTTCTTCAAGCGTCTTCAGAAGAGCATTAAAAGCTCCTTTGGAAAGCATATGTACCTCGTCGATAATATAGACCTTATATGGAGCTTGATTCGGCTGGAATTGGGCACGTTCGATCATATCTCGGATATTGTCGACTCCCGTATTAGAAGCGGCATCGATCTCGATAACATCGAGAAGACTTCCGTTTTCGAAATCGCGACAGTTCTGACACTCTCAGCAAGGATTCCCGTCAGCAGTAAGGGAAAAGCAGTTTACTCATTTGGCAAGTATCCGTGCAACGGTCGTCTTACCAGTTCCACGAGAACCATGAAAAAGATAGGCTCCAACCGTACGATTCTGCAAAAGAGCATTCTGCAAAACCTCTCGAACAAAAGTTTGTCCGAAAAGAGAATGAAAATCTTTAGGTCGATATGTTTGATACAGTGCCATTTAATGAGAGAAATCGAGAAAGTATATGACGCTCAGTATATGGATATCGGGAGAAAAACAAAATTTAAGCGAAAGTTTTTTTATTACTCCATTGCTTTTTTTAAAAAAATCATTATATATAGAATATATTGTTTATATTTCATATATTTTCATAATGAAAAAAAGTCTTTCTATTGCTCTCATTACAGGAAGTATCGCTCTCTCAAATGGAGATGTAGTTGGATGAGAAAATAATACAGAAAAAGACGTTCAAAAAACATGAACAAAGACAACTCTTATAACAACAAAAGAAAATACTCTTTTTATTTTAGAGAAAGATGCAGTACCTCTGCGAGAAAAGACAAATGATTCTTCAATAAGCATCAAAGAAAAAATAAAAACTCTTCTTAATACAAGTCTTTGGAAGAATACTCCAAAAGAAGAACAAAAAGAGGTACAAGAAAATTTCAAACAAATAATGGGACGAGAACCCTCTCTACAAGAATTAGAACTTCTAGAAAATCCAGAAATCCAAGATTTTCTTTATAAGAAATTAAGCGAAGAAAATAACTGGTCTAACGGAAAAATACTTCTTTCTTTGTTGCTTGGATTTGCTTATGGATACGCTTATCGTGTACAGATTAAGTGACAGATTTATCAATGAAAGCGTATTAATCAGACAAGTTTCAAAACTTTCTGAACCATCAGTGGACTTATGGTATTATTGAATGGATTCATACCATGATCTGCCGTATATCTCGCTTCCTTTATGCTCGCATTCATAAGTGTGGCTATCGATAAAACAAATCAGAAAAAATGAATTTCATTTGAAGATAGTCTTTTTAATAAATTTGCGAAAAACATACCCTTACCCGTAGTAAGATATACAGCGGATGGACTTCCTCTTATGTGGAATGAAGAAATGGAAAAAGCTACATGATATTCTCATCAAGAAATCCTTACCTATCATAAAGAACATTGATGAGATATTATGGAGCTTCTCTATAAACAAGAAAATCTTAAAAAAGTACGTGAATATCTATCTCAGATAGAAAAAACAGGGAAATGATATGTAAATATCGCTTTTACTATGACAACAAAATCCTGAGAAGAAAAAACTTTTCTTTGGGCTACGCTTCCAGATGGGCAATGAGGTACTATGCGCGTTGCTACTGAACTTACGGATATAGGGGATATCTATAGAGAGCTTGAAAATACAAAAGAACTTCTGAGAAAAGATACGCTTACAGGAGCTTATAATAGAGAAGCTTTAATAAAAGACTTAGCAGAACTTCTTTCAAACACCAAAAGAAATACTGATCCAAAAAATATGATTATGGTTATGTTGGATATAGATAATTTTAAGAGATTTAACGATAGTTACGGTCATGAATCATGAGATGTTGTACTGAAAAAAATTACTGATTTTATACAAGCAAATCTTCGTGATGGTGATAAATTCTATAGACTTCATGGAGATGAATTTATCATTCTCCTTAAAAGTGAGAACTTTACTAAAGTCATTGAGAAACTCAATGGAGTAAGGCAATCATTTTTTGAACAAGAGATCGTGACAAAAAATGAAGTAGTAATTTCGGGGATAGGAAGTAGTTGGGGTGCTATAGAATTTAATACTGGTGCGTATAGAAATGCTACTAAAATACAATCTGTAATTGAAGATTTTCAATCACAGATTGATGAATATATGTATGCAGTAAAATACTATCGACTCATAAAAGATGATCTTGTAAAAAAAGGAAAAATACAAGAAAGTCATCTTGACAAGAATGGTATAAGCAAACCTCTGTATGATACAGAGAATAATTTTATTGGAGTAATGGTTTATAATCAATATTGAAGTTTCGTTCTCTCAAAAGAAGAATTTAATTCCATTAAAGAAATCAAAAGTAAAACTACTGTTATTTCCCGAGAATAATTTTATTGGAGTAATGGTTTATAATCAATATTGAAGTTTCGTTCTCTCAAAAGAAGAATTTAATTCCATTAAAGAAATCAAAAGTAAAACTACTGTTATTTCCCGAGAATAAATAATTAAAAAGTGCCGAAAGGCACTTTTTAATTATTTACCCAATAGATGAGTTATTGATTCGTGTGGTCGAACGGTATTGAGACGAATGGTTCCTTCGGCAAATGTATAAGGAGACGGGTTAAGTTCAAGAGAACCAAGAGATGGAAGATTATTCTGTTTCTCGAGTCCGTAGAATTCTTTTCCGCGACTCACTATAAATGATGCATCTTCTGGATAATGTCCATTCTTCGCATAAAATTCTATACTTTTTCGTACCAAATCGCCTTCGATTCCTGGATAAATCTTGTTGAAAAAATTTGGTTTTATAATTTCATCGACTGTGTATCCGACCATTGCGGCATATGCGGGACTTATTCGTTTTATAGTCCCCTCTTTATCGACGATAGTAAGAGGAAATGGGCTATTTTTTATAATATCATTTGCCATTTCCAGAAACATAAGTAACCAGCTTAATTCTGTTGCTAAAGTATTTTCCGTCCCTGAATTATGTTCGAGTATGGAAGATATCTGACCTTTGAGTCGTACTATAAGTGAATCAGAAGATGGTTGAGCATAATGCACAATATCGATATATTCTGAACGAACCTTATCGGTGAATTTATAGATATTCGTAAGTGTCGTTCTTTGTTCTTCGGATAATCCTGTTCCATCCATACCGATTCGAACTTCTATCTGTCCGCCATTTGGATGATTAAATGATTTTTTGTACCAAAAATACGCTGGCTTATCTCCTTCATCATTCGCTGGAAGTCTGTCCATTTCGATAAATTTCGAAGTATATCCTGGTTCGTTCGTAAATTTCTCAATAGTTTCTGTCGTGTAGGGTTCTTTCATAAGTTCCGTCGCAGGTGTTCCTATTTTATCAGAAAGATTCGCTCCAAAATTCTCAAGATATACCGAATTAGCAAACTGAAGTTTCCATTCTTTGGAATCTGGCGCTTTATAGAAAATATTGAAAGCATGTTGACCATGTTCCAATACTTTCAGATCAGAAGTACTATTGATACGAGTTCTTGCAAGCGCATCAATAAGTGCAGCAGACATCTGAACAGAATGAAAGTCATCATCGGAAAAATCAATACCTTCTTCCACGAGTTTTACCTGAAAAGAACTGATATAATCGTGAAAATTCGTCTCGGTAGTGTACAGATTTTTCCCGAGGCGTCCACGAAAAATTTCTCCATTTGTAATAGCTTCCTGCGGTAATAATCCTTCGGAAATATTCATATTCTCTGGTAGTAAAAAATAATTATATTTTTACTATAGTGAAAATATCCTATCTGGCAAGTTTTTATCTAGAAAATATTCTGGTATTCTCGCTTCTTTCCGCTCTCCACTACTCATTTCGTTTTCGAGAAAAGCCGTTCTGCGTTATTGATGCAGATATTCTGTCTCGTTTCCTCGCTCAAACGTTCGAGAAAGACATCGTATCTATGGTTAATGACTCCCATTTTATGGAAATTTCCGATAACATCGGAGCCGATAAGAATTCTCGTAGAGAATTGTTCGGTAAGTTCGATCCATTCAGGATCAGGAGTTTCATTCTTACAGATGATTTCATCGAAAATAATCCAAGAATAGTCGATATGAAGACCAGGGTATTGTAGGAGAAGTCGCTCAATCATTTTCTTGTAGAACGGAGCGTATACACGACGAGAGATTCCGCAGTGACAAAATATCATCTTCATTCGAGGAAACTCACGCAGTATTTCTTCGAGCTCATGGAGGTATTTTGGACGATCCGCAATCCATGTAGTGGAAATATTATTATGGATGGAAACCGGCAAATCATATGCATCGGCAAACTCGAAAATCGGGTAGAGTGCTTTATTGTTGATTCGAGGAATATCACCATTCGTGAGAAGAGTCAGATCATCGTGACGAAGAAGGATTTCTCCGATTCCACTCCAAACGCCTGGATAGAGCTTATACATTCGTTCTATGTGTTTGATGGCGTGTTTATCGGCGGGATTGAATCCGCATATGAGCGGATATATCCGTTTCTGGTTTTCGGGAGAAAGTTTCTTGTATTCTTCTGCAACAATCGTATCAGTAGTGCTGTAATAATAACATTCACTGTCATCATCGAGATAATATTCTGGAGCTTCTCGTTCATACTCGGACCATTGTTTAGTTACCGGAAGTCAGAACACTACAGCCTTTTGAATATTTGCCCCATTCATATGGGTAATAAGACTGTCGAATCCCTTTGTTTCCTGAAGGAAATTCACCACATGGACATGTGAATCGATCATCGGGTATCTTGATCCGCCAAGAGGTTCCAATGCTGCTTTCCCAGACTGGACGATAGCTTCTATTTTGTCATTATCCAATCCTATAAGGAGAGATTCGTGGAGCATAGATTAGTTTTTTATATATTGTAAAAGAAGGTGTTCTTTTTCCTTGGTAAGTTTCGGGAGGAAATGATGAAGTGTTTTATCTTTTCGGATAATAGTACGTATCTCTTCAGGAGTGAACAACGGGATTAATTCTCCTGTTTTTTCATTACTGAGCGCTTTCAGAACATAGAAAAAATCCTCTGCCGTATAGATGCAGGATTTTATAAAAGAAAGCTCAATCATATCTGCGAGGAGATTTTTATTCTTATCAGAAAGAAAATGAAAAACCTTGTAGATATCCGTTCCGTAAGTGAAAAGCGATTGAAGGAATTCTTTTCCGAGCGTATCGATGACGAGTTTTTCCCCGTCCCCGAATATCCATTCGAGGATATTTCCGAGATCGTCCGGGACATCGATAATCTGAGTGAGTCCTTTGTATCGGATACTCTTGATGATGCGTATCTTGTCGGTCTCCTCCGGAATACTCGCGAGAAGATTTCCGAGATGTGTAGATTTCTCGATAACACGAGAAAGAGTATCTCCTATCTTTATAAGAAGGAGAAAACGATTCTTATATTCCATATGCTTCATACAAAGAAGAAGCCCTTTGTACGTGAGAATAATATCCATGAGACGCTCGTCCAGACTCATGATGATATGTCGATGGAGCGTGAAAGAATCGTCCGATGTGGCAAGAAGGTCGATAATAAGAGCGAGTTCTTCTTCGTTATGAACGAGATATTGTTTTTCTCCAAGAAAAAAACTATGAACGACGGATGATGTCATAAAATTATAATTGGTAATTGTTTTCGAGATTTTTTATACGATCATCGAGATCTGGATGGGACATAAAAAGTGTCATGAATCCTTTCTCAGAATGTATTTTGAATGTCGCGAGTTTCCCATCATCGACGATTTCTTTATTGGTCACGATGTACTGAAGTCGCTTGAGTGCGAGAATCATCTTGTCCTTCCCAACCAATCGAGAACTTCCTTCGTCAGCACGGTACTCACGATATCGAGAAAATGCCATAAGTACGAGCGATGCAAGAATACCGAGGATTATTTCAAGGACGATCACAGTAATAAAATACCCCCATCCGTTTCCTTCTTCATTTTTGAAAACCGTTTTATCAATAATACTTCCGATAATACGAGCGAAAAATATGACGAATGTATTGAGAACTCCTTGTAATAAAGTCATTGTTACCATATCCCCATTCAGGATATGACTCATCTCGTGAGCGATAACTCCTTCGATTTCGGGAGCGGTCATACTTTCGAGAAGTCCGGTCGAAACAGCAACAAGTGATTTATTCTTCGATGGACCCGTTGCAAAAGCATTCGGATCTGCACTCTCATATACTCCAACTTCCGGCATATCGATACCGTTTTGTTTCGCAATTGTCGAAACGGTCGTATATACCATCTGTGTTTTAGAATCATAATCCATGAGCCGGGTCTCAGAAATGAGTTGTATATCGTAAGCTCTTTTTGCCATCCATCGAGAAATCGCGAGACTTATAAAAGACCCGACAAAACCGAAAATGAGAGCAAAAACAAAAAGTCCTCCGTATCCGTTAGATACACTAGATGAGATATGGAAACCGAAATAACGTTCCAATACGAATATAATCGCTGTAATTACGAGGATGATTGCGATATTGGTCGCAAGGAAGAGGAAAATACGTTTGAAGAAGTTCATATTAAAAATAATTAATTTTTAAAAGGGGAAGTATATCGAAGAATTTTAAAAAATCAAGAGTCTAGAGAAAATGTTCCAATGTCACGATTTTTTCGTCCGGCACTTCAATGATATCTCGAATATGCGGAACAAGAAAAGCGGATGGAACAATGTGGATATTAATACGTTTCAATAGTTTCCTCAGAATCAAAACTTGAAAATATTTACAGAAAACCGCCAGATAGACGATGGGATTTCCAGAATGGACCGAGGAGAAAAAAGCTCCGAGACTCGGGTTCTTCGGAATCATTTCTTCGCTTTCAACTCGAGATGGAAACGGAGAGAGGAGTCCGAGATCATGATAGGTTACAAGAGTTGAAATTTCTTTATTTTTCCTCCAATCCGCTACCTCACGAACCGTGAGTGGTCCCAAGAATCGGCTCACACTATGGAGCCAGACAACGTCCGGTTGGAATTCTCGGATTTTCTTTCGGATAGCGAGTGCAGAGGTGATATTACAGAGAGAATATACAAGTCCCATAAGTCGAAGCACTTTCGTCCATCGTCATTTTGTTATATCCCAACCGAAAATTTCGACCTCGTACCCCTGTTGTCTGAGAGCTCGAGCAATCGTCTGTACGTGCGTCTCGATTCCACCGAGGAGAGTCGTATAATCGCTCGCGAGAAGGATTTTCTTCGTACCACTTGGTAACATATCCTGAACTTGTCGTATCCATCGCCCTTCGGTGTAACCATCCGCGATACGTCTAGATTCGTGTGAAAGTATTTCCCAATCGGATTTTTCTTCTTCCATAAGAGCAGAAAAAGAAGAATATTTCTCGGAAATTTCCACAATTTTATTCGCTAAAGCTTTGGTATTCTCGTTATCGTTTTCGAAAAATGGAATAACGAGTTCCTTAGAAATAAAAGGAATAAGTCCTCCTTTCTGGAAACCGATTACTGGAACTCCTTCGGAGAGCGATTCGAGTGCTGCGAGTCCAAAAGTTTCGAGGAATCGCGACGGTATAAGCGAGAAGTGGGATATCTCCAAAATGCTTCGTAAAATCGCTTGCGATTGCCATCCGAAGAAGTAAATTTTATTGCCCCCTTGATAAAGGGGGGTAGGGGGGATTTCTTCATTACAACCTATCTCTTCATATTCAAGATTACTCAGAAACTCTATTTTCTCGAGGATTTCCTCTCCCGAAAGACTGGAGCAGTCCTCGAACAAGGTATTGCCAGTAAAACTCTGGAAGAGTTCTTTTTTCAGATCTCCTTCTCCAAATATGAAGACATTTCCCGGGAGTTCCCCGGTTTTCTCTACTATCTCCGAAAGCGCCCCAACCACGAGGTCGAAGCCCTTTTCTCGAGCGAGTCGTCAGAAAAATATGAAGTTCATAGAGAGTTTTTTATTACAATTTAGTGGATAGTGCTGTGGTATCAAATTTTTCGATGATATGAGTTTTTAGCTTTGTATAGAGAATAAGTTAGAGATATGCTCATATAGTTATGAATTCATATTTTCATAGAGTAATTTAAATAACTCGATGTTAATATAGAAACTTTCCCGTCAGATTTTTTTCTTAGAAAGAATATTAATTCGTACCAACTCTTCCAGATAGCGCGTAGCAGTTATACGACTTACTTTCAAGTCCTCCATGACGTATTCTATCTTTGTATACGGATGATGAAAGATATTATTCAGCAGATCGTGACTATATATCTTTGGGAGCTTTTCTCGTATGCTTTGTTTGTGCGATTGCATGATTTTTTTGATTTCCCGAATATATTCTATTGTAGAAAGAGCTGTTTTGGAGATACCCTCCAGGATAAATAGAACCCAGGAATCCCAGCTTCCCGTATCGCGAGTCGATTGAAGGAGCTTGTAATATTCTTCCCTATGCTGATTGATATAGCCGCTCAGATAGAGAATGGGTGATGATAAGAGATTTTCTTTTACAAGATATAGGATATTAACAATACGCCCGGTGCGTCCATTTCCATCATAAAATGGGTGAATACTTTCGAACTGATGGTGAATAATTGCCATTTTTATGAGTGGATCCCAATCACAAATTGTCGCATCGTTCATAAAAATTTCCAGATTCTTCATAAGTGATTCAATCTCATCGATATGTTGAGGTGGAGTATACACCGTTTCATTCGTACGATCGTTCCTGAGAACAGTTCCTGGAAGTCTCCGAAATCCTGCGTTATTTTCTTCTATAATAGACTGGATCTCCAAGATATGAGAAACAAGAATGAGTCCATGTTTTGAAACAAGCCTATTGCCATGAAATAAAGCTTCTTTATAAGCATAAACTTCCTTTGCAGCAGCCGAAGAGAAACGTTTCATAGCATAATTACTTTGATACAGTTCATCATGTGTGGTTATAATATTTTCTATTTCTGAACTATCTTTTGCTTCTTGCAAAGAAAGTGCACTTATAAGAATCGATTTATTTGGGAGAATATCTTCACTCCCTTTCAGTTCCGCAAGCGCCTTATGAGCCTTTGTGAGTGCCTTTAAAATAGCAACCGTGTCAAAGTTATAATCAAATGGGAGTGGAGAAATATTGTGTGACATAGAACAGAAAGCTTAGAAAACTCTACACATAGTATGAAAATATATAGAAAAGTCAATATTTCTATATATGTATCGGGAATATGTATAGATTATCTCACGATGTTTTATATGTCTGAAATTTGATAATGATTTTTATGGTTTTTTGAAAATAAAGAGGTGTTCGTGCATAATGAGGAGGAAATTATATTTCTGTGAGCTCGTTTTCCAGTACCCCGTCGCTTTGCAGTTATGTTGCACTTTTACGATATCTTCTTTGAGAGCGAAACCGACTCTGAGGAATCGTTCCATAACCTTGAATGCCATCGGCTGATACATCTTTTCTCGACGAGTATCTCCGATAAGAATCGCACAATAGTTTCATGTTTTAAGTGTTCGGAAACATTCTCGTGCAATCTTCTCCATTTCGTCGGCAAACTTGTCTATATCATGAATATTTGATAAATCCTCAGGGATTTTTCACTCACTGTACTTGATAATATCGGCATAAGGTGGATGATGAAGAATAAAATCCACACTTTCATCCCCTATTTTTTTCATGAGTTCTCTCGCATCGCCTTGTACGATGCGTATTTTCGCAGATGATTCGCACTCGAAATCAAGCATACTCTCCGAGAGTTCAATAGATGCAGGATTTACATCGAAAGCAATAAGATTTCGATTCAGAAGTTTGCATTCAATAGCCGTCGTTCCTCCGCCAATCATCGGATCGAGAAGAGTATCTCCTTCTTTGGAATAACGAACAATCAAGTTTCGCACCACATCTGGCGACCAATTTCCACGATACTTACTATTGTGTGTAGCCCAGTTTCCACGTCGTGGAAAAGACCAAACGGTCGTGCATTCTTGGTCGAACTCTTCCGGTTGGAGTTTCTTTACTTTTTTAGGCATAGATTATGAAATTTCAAGAATTAAAATGATCATAGTCTATGTATTCAAGAGGTTGTTTTGATAGAGTAATTAATCTTACATTTTCAAATGTATCGCATTTATCTGCATTTGTAGATATCAAATCAGATAAATAGTACCCACCCTCTCAACCTATCATAACTATATGTTCAGGATTGATCTTTTTTCAAGTATTCTTAACAAATTCATTGTAATCAGATTCGGAAATATAATACAACTTTGAAAAGAAATCATTTTTTGGAGCATATTGAAGAAATAGTTCTCGATTATTATAATCCAAATCTATAAATCTTTTCTCATCATACTCGGTCGTCAGTACCACATTTTCGAGACATTCCAATTCGGAATCTCGATTCTTTCTACAGAAATAATAATCCCAATTATTTCCACAGAATACGAAATAATTTATATTCGTATTTTCTCGCATTCTATGACCTGGAAGACAATACAGTTTTTTGAAGTGTTTCATGTTTCTCTTGTAATGAAATACAAATTTCCAGTCAGAGAAAGTCGAGGATTTTTTGGAGACTTGGATTATCAAAGTTCTTCGTTCGGATAGCCTTGTAGAAGTTCTGCTTTGAAATACCAAGTTTCAGATAAATATCTGATTGCTTCAGATTATTTTTTTCCAAAAAATCTTTTATTTCTTTCTCTAACATAAAACATTGTATTCATTTTTAAAATAAGTCAACTAAATTAGTTTACTTTTTATTTAATAAGTTTATTTAAAATCCCTTCTTTCAACATAGCGAGATTATAAATATTTCCATTTGTGGCAATATAAGCATCTTCTAACGGACGAAGGGCTTTCTGCCAACCAAGTCCGTCAGTTACCCAGAGAAGGTTTATATCTTGCTCCTGAAGAGTTTTATAGAGTCCTGTAAACTCTCCTGCAACTGCTTTAAGTTTACTTCCACCACCTCCGTAGAAGTTCGTCTCTATAAGATACACCTTCTTTCCAGTAAATATTGCAAAATCAAATCTTCGTGCTGATTTATCGCTCTTTACTTCTACTCCCCAAGTTTCCTTCATCCATTTTGCTGTTGCCTGATCTTTGTACTGAAACTCTTTCTCTTCACAAAAATCCTTCACAAATTCTAAAACTAAATTTTCCATCATTGTGCCACTTCTGTTTTTTCGTGCATTACTATCCAGTCCTGTTTCGATTCCGAAAACATAATCATTCAAATTTGAGATTTTTTTGTTTTCAAATATCTCTTTTAATCAAGATTCATTAAAGAATTTCAACAAACCCTGCTCTATTTCTGATGTCAAATAGCAATTTTTGTCGAAAAAATATGACACGTCGAATACTTCCTTTGTTTCCGAATCGAGAACAAGATGAAAGTTTCATCGTACCGCCAAAAGTATAGGCAAAATCTCTCGCGTTTCAGGATAACTCCTGATAATCTCAATAAATTTCTTTTCGATACTACTTTCTCAGAGCAACGAATTTAAAATACCTAACTGAATTTTAACATTGAAGGCATTTTTATGAATTTTCTGGAAATCAGAATAAAACCCCCAAGTGAAGATGGTGGGTGTAAAAGATGTAGTAAGACTTAAAAACATTTTTAACAATTATTAAAACTTAAATATTTCCCAAGATTTTTCTTTCAGTTCATTTGTTCTATTAATTATATCATCCTTTCCCCATCAATTCTGAGTAATATAATCTGCCAATTCTTTTGTCTTATTAATTTCTGAATTTTTATAATAATCAACCTTATCTATAGGTATTTTATTCGATGCATCTCTATTAAACTTTGGTCAAAGCATTGTTAGATTACCTATTGAATGAAGTATGATTGAGTCATAACTTTCTCAACTACTTGGTTTTTGTGGATAAATGTGTTCGATATTAATATGCTCAAACTTTATTTCATTAGTTCAAAAATAACATTTATCGAAAAAATAAATAAGAACCTCTTTATCTTTCTTGTTTTTCGTATAAAATACCTTCTTTTCGAGATTTGCAAGATATTCTTCTTTCTGTGGCATCATATCATTAATTCTTTCCTTAGATTTTCTAATTCTCTCCTCAAATTTCACTTTTGAATCTATATCATTAAAATTTGCTGCAATCTCTGAAAAAAGTCATTCCAAAGGAGATGGAGATTTTCAGGAAATTTTATAAACAAATGTAAAATGTTCGATTGCTTTTATTAATTCAAGTATCTTTGAAGTTGAAACTGACGGGAAATTATCACTTTTTATAATTCTAATAAGAGCCAAAATAGCTGGATATGGCTGAGTAACTCATAATACCTTAATATTTTGAAGAAAAGCATAAAAAGGCTTTAGTATTCACTGAAAATTATTTTTATTTGGAAATAAAATCTCTCA
>Ga0210027_1001941_pt1 | contig 18459 bp, 18 predicted proteins | sample CryGeymeta201510_FD_183978 | JGI IMG/M metagenome (GOLD analysis project Ga0210027, IMG submission 183978) | Groundwater microbial communities from Crystal Geyser aquifers in Utah, USA - Crystal Geyser metaG 2015-10 (SPAdes) (version 2) | ecosystem: Environmental > Aquatic > Deep subsurface >...
GGTTTCTCGATCATCGCCGGGGTCGATCCGCGCGTCGGCCTATACGCATCCTTCTCAATCGCAGTGATCATTTCGCTAGTCGGCGGAAGGCCTGGGATGATCTCCGCTGCGACCGCAGCGATTGCAGTGCTGGTGCTGCCGCTGATCCGCGATCATGGAGTGGAATATCTCTTCGCCGCCACTGTGCTGATGGGCGTGATCCAGCTGATCGCGGGCTATCTGCGGCTCCATCTACTGATGCAATATGTCTCGCGCTCGGTGATCACAGGCTTTGTGAATGCGCTGGCAATCTTGATCTTCATCGCGCAGTTGCCCGAACTGATCGGCGTCCCCAACCTGACATATGTGCTGGTCGCAGCTGGCCTCGCGATCATCTATCTGTTGCCTCGGCTGACCAAAGCGATCCCCTCGCCGCTTGTCGCAATTGTGATCCTGACGGCGGTAGTGGCCTACATGGGTTTCGACGTTCGCACGGTGGGCGATATGGGCGAACTGCCATCTTCGTTGCCCGCATGGCTGATCCCCGATGTGCCCTTCACGTTCGAGACGCTGCAGATTATCCTGCCCTATTCGCTGACCATGGCCGCTGTCGGTCTTCTCGAATCGATGATGACGGCACAGATCGTCGACGATCTCACCGACACCGGATCAGACAAACAGCGCGAGATGAAGGGCCAAGGCATCGCCAATTTCTTCACCGGCTTCCTTGGCGGCATGGGAGGCTGCGCGATGATCGGCCAGTCGGTCATCAACGTGAAATCGGGCGGTGAGACACGGCTTTCGACCATGGCGTCGGGTGTATTCCTGCTCTTCATGATCGTGGTGCTCGGTTCGCTTGTGGCACTCATCCCAATGGCGGCGCTGGTCGCGGTGATGATCATGGTCTCGATCGGGACTTTCTCCTGGCGATCGATCACCGACATTCGGGTGCACCCTTGGCAGTCCTCGGTCGTCATGCTCGTGACCGTCGCGATCGTTGTCTACACTCACGATCTGGCGCAGGGCGTGCTCGCGGGCGTGATCCTCTCGGGGCTGTTCTTTGCCAGCAAGGTCAAGCGGCTGTTCACCGTCGCGAGCGAGCTGTCCGAGGATGGCAGGACGCGGACCTACGCGATTGGCGGTCAGGTCTTCTTCGCCTCCTCCGACAGCTTCGTCTCGGCCTTCGACTACAAGGAGGTGCTCGACCGCGTCGTGATCGACGTCAGCCAAGCGCACTTCTGGGACATCTCGGCGGTGGGCACGCTCGACAAGGCGATCCTCAAGTTCCGCCGCGAAGGAACAGAAGTCGAGGTGCTCGGCCTCAACGACGCCAGCGCTGCGATAGTCACTCGCTACGCCATTCACGACAAGCCCGGCGCGGATGCGCAGCTAGGGGCGCACTAAAATGGAAGAGAGAACCATGGAACACGTGCTCGCCACGATCGACGCTTCGACCTACGCCACCAGCGTCTGCCGCTACGCAGCTTGGGCAGCCACCCGGCTGTCGTTGCCCGTGGAGCTGCTCCATGTGGTGCAGAACCAGGACCCGGTCACCGCGCGCAAGGATCTGTCTGGTGCAATCGGGCTCGGCGTCAAAAGCGACCTGTTGGAAGAGCTGGTCCGCCTGTCGCAGGACAGCAGCCGGATCGAGATCGAGAAGGGCCGCGTGCTACTGGCTGCTGGTCAGCAGATGTTGCGCGAGGCGGGCGTCGCAGAAGTGACCACGCTGCACCGCCACGGTCTGGTTGTCGAGACCATCCTCGAGCGCGAAGAGAATGCACGCGTGCTGGTGCTCGGCAAACGCGGGGTCGGTCATGAATCAAAGGGTGACCATATCGGCTCGATGATCGAGCGGGTGGTCCGCGCCAGCGCCAAGCCGGTGCTGGTGGCCTCGCGCGAATATGCCGAGCCCCGGCACATCGTCTTCGCCTATGACGCCAGCCCCGCCGCCGACCGCGCACTTGAGCGGCTCGCCAATTCGCCGCTGTTCACCGGGCTGCCGGTCACCATCGTGATGGCCGAGGCCGGCAGCGATGCCGATCGCGCTAGGCTGGCGAAGGCCGAGTCCGCCTTCGCGCCGGACCATTCGGTGACCACGATCATGGGACGCGGCAAGGCCGACCAGGTGATCCCGGGGATCGTCGCTTCAACCGAGGACGCGTTGGTGCTGATGGGCGCCTACGGCCATTCGCCGATCCGCACCATGATCTTGGGCAGCACGACGACCGAGATGATCCGGACGGTCAAGGTGCCCGTTCTTCTGGTGCGATAAGCGGAGGCGACACGGCCCCATGCCCACCGGAACGATTAAATATGTCGATCAAGTTCGCGGTTTTGCCTTTATCTCGCGGGACGACAAATTACCCAAGGTCTACGTGCAGATCTCAGAGGCGCGCAAGGTCGGCGTGGATGTCCTTGAGAAGGGGCAACGCTGGACATTCGATTTGGAGACGAATGAGGGTGGTCAAGTTTTCGCCGTGAACCTGACCTTCCTCGGATACCGCGACTAGGGCTGTTCGTGCCCGTCGTCTCGCCATTTCAACTCGCTTTCATAAGCAGATCTGCCATTTCATTGTGATACCTATCCGGTGATCAAGCCTCGGGCTTCAAGACTGGCCCCCGGAGGTCCATTAATGACCGCTTTCGGGTTCGTGTTCTTCGCAGGCGAACGGCAGAGATTGGGGCGCTTTGCTGAACGGCCGCTCCGCCCCAACCGGAAATACCGCTCTTGGGCCGTGAGTTGCCAGTCGGCTTTTGGGAATTTATGGGCAATTGTTGCCATTCGATGCCGCACGCAGGTGCGGCTTTTACGAGCACACCGCTGGCTCGAGACCACGGTCCCCTGCTAGGCAGATCTAATGAAAAGAAAAACCCTCACGCAGTTCCTGATTGAGCAGCAGCGGTCGGAGCAGCTGATAGGACCAGAACTTCGACTGTTGGTTGAGCTCGTCGCGCGTGCCTGTAAGAGCATCGGCCACGTCATCAGCAAGGGTGAGCTGGGCGATGTTCTCGGAAGCCTTGAGTCCGAAAACGTTCAGGGAGAGGTCCAGAAAAAGCTGGACGTCATTGCCAATGAGATGTTCCTTGAGGCCAATGAATGGGGAGGCCATCTTGCCGCGCTCGCTTCTGAGGAGATGGAAGCGATCCACCCCGTGCCGAACCGCTATCCCAAGGGCGAATACCTGCTGCTCTACGATCCGATAGACGGGTCGAGCAATGTCGATGTCGACTTGTCGGTAGGCACGATATTTTCTGTGTTGAGAGCACCCGACGATGCATCGGGGCGGGAGATTTGCGAGAAGGATTTCCTCCAACCGGGCAGCCAGCAAGTGGCGGCCGGCTATGCGATCTACGGTCCGCAGACCGTGCTGGTGCTGACGCTGGGTGCGGGGGTGTTTGGGTTCACCCTCGACCGCGAGATGGGGTCATGGATCATGACCCATCCCAACATGCAGGTGCCGAAAGACACAACCGAGTTCGCCGTGAATGCCTCGAACCAGCGTCACTGGGGCGTTCCCATCTGCCGCTATATCGATGACTGTCTGAAGGGCAAATCCGGCCCGCGCGGAGTGGATTTCAACATGCGTTGGACCGCCTCGATGGTGGCCGACGTTCACCGGATCCTCGTCCGAGGCGGAGTGTTCCTATACCCGGCCGATGCCCGCCATACGGCCAACGGCGGAAAGCTTAGGTTGCTGTATGAGGCCAATCCAATGGCAATGCTCATCGAGCAGGCAGGGGGGGCAGCGACGTCCGGAACAATACGCATTCTCGATGTGGAGCCCGGCTCCCTTCATCAGCGCATTGGTGTGATTCTTGGTTCGGCAGATGAAGTCGCGAATATCGTGCACTATCATTGCGCTGCCGAGTTGGAGACATCAGACGCTGATGCAACAGGTCATGGATGACCGCACTTGCATATATAGCGGCAGCTCTGGCTGAGATTGCTGGGTGCTTTGCCTTCTGGGCGTGGCTGCGCATGGACAAGTCGATCTGGTGGCTGGTGCCGGGCGTGTTGTCGCTGGCCCTGTTTGCTTACCTCCTTACGCTGGTGGATGCTGAGCACGCGGGCCGAACCTATGCTGCCTACGGCGGAGTGTATATCGTCTCGGCGCTCATATGGCTTTGGGTGATCGAGGGGATCAAGCCAGATCGTTGGGATTTGGTTGGCGCGAGTATCTGTATCTGCGGTGCTGCGATCATTCTGTTCGGGCCAAGGGCGGCCTAGGCTAACCTTGCCTCCCGGATCGAGTGATCATGGAAGGTGAGCAAGTGCGTGGCTGGTTTCAGTCGATTCGCACGGTTCGGGGCAGGCCCAATTTACGGACCACAGCCTTCGCGCCCCGCGAATGCCCGAGAGCTTCGGAAAGATCCTGAACGGTTTCCAAGCGTTCAACTCGATGGAGCCGAGGGAATTTATCTGAGAACGGGCGATTCTGATGAAGGACATATCGCCCCCCCTTGGTTTTCCATATCTTGACGAACCCCACGTCATGATGGCGCTCATCCACAACGAGTTCGCCATCAAACTCCAGATCGTCTCCGTTCGGGTTTTCGACCAGAACATGCTCCAACATCGCGCTCGCCACTTTCAAATCGGTTATCCGCCCTCACGGTTCTTGCTCGCCATCACGCTGAACGTCTACCCCCACAGCTGTCTACCCCACTATAGTCTGGCAAGATGGAATTCTCCGCCTGCCATTCGGACAAAAGCGACGGAAGAACGTAAAAAATGCAGAAGCAGGCCATGAAATCGATAGGAGCCGTAACCCTGCTGCTCATTGCGACCGGGTGTGATGCCCCGGTCAACGAACCCCAGCTCAACGAGAATGTAGTATCGACGGGCGAAAACAACGGAAGCGAAAAGGCAGCGCTTGCGAAGGCTCCCTCTGTGGAAGAGTTGGAAAGGTTCACGTTATCAAAGCAGGAATATGCCGTTCCGACCTCGCACATCAGATCTATCCGGCGAGGTGGTGCACACTCATTCGTGCGCATCAAACATCCCGATCATCCAATCGAGTTGGTCTTCGATGGCAAGTCGAACGGCTTGACCGACAGCAGTGGTGCACCGCGGATTTTTTCAGTCAATGATAGCGACTATCCGGGTCTCACATACCGTTCCGGGACTGGCGAGACCATTGTGTGTCGAGGAGCAGTCTCGGCCCGCGCGGGATGTGGGACTAAACTGACTCATGGCAGCGCTAGGTGGTCGGTTCTTTTCCCCGTCAGCAAGGTCGAAGAGGCCGCCGAATTGACGGAGCAGGCGCTTGCCGTGCTTGATCGATATTTGGTTGAGAATGAAGCGCCCACGCAAGACGAACCTGCCGATTGATTGAACGGGCAGCGGCAAGTTCGGCCTCTGTCATTGACACGCGGCAGCTCAAAAAATTCTCGGTCTCGTGCGCTATGCCGCCGAAGGCTTCGATAGCTTGGCCGCCAGCACCCAAGGGTCAGCATTCTACCCTTCCGATGCCATTTCAAATTTGAACGTCTGGCCGGGCTGCCGATCGTGGTTGGCAGCACTTTCTTTAGCCTGCCATAGTCCCCTACCAAGGGACATAAGGGATGCTTGCCGAAACACTCTCTCCGGTCATGTCGGATGCCCTGGTCATCCTGGGCGCAGCGGGGATTATCATTCCGCTCTTTGCCCGATTCCGGGTCACACCGATCATCGGTTTTATTCTGGTTGGAGTTCTCGTTGGCCCCTATGGATTGGGCAGTTTCGTCTACGACTACGAGTGGCTGTATTACGTTACCATTAGTGAACCGGAGAGGCTCGAACCCTTCGCCGAGTTCGGGATCATCCTGCTGTTGTTCTCCATCGGTCTGGAGCTATCGTTCGGGCGACTATGGAAGATGCGCAAACTGGTGTTTGGCCTTGGAGCGTTGGAGCTGGTTGTGCTCGCGTCGCTCTTTGCCGCATTCCTCTCGATGATGGGCCAATACTGGACCGGTGCGGTGGCCCTTGGCCTGGCGCTCGCAATGTCATCGACAGCCGTCGTTTTGCCTATTGCCGGCACAAAGAGCCCGGTTGGACAGGCAGCCTTGTCGATGTTGCTGTTCGAAGGCATCGCCTTGGTGCCGATCATCTTCATGCTCGGTGCCATGGCGCCCTACGCCGGTCAGAGTGGGGGTGAGGGACTGGCTGACGCGATCTGGCTCGGCATTCTGGTGGTGGCCGGGATGATGACATTGGGCCGGCTGGTGCTGCCCTATCTTTTCGCACAGGCGGCACGAACCAAGAGCCCGGAGTTGTTCCTTGCTGTCAGCTTGCTGGTTGTCATCAGCGCCAGCCTTGCGACGACCTTTGCGGGGCTCTCCCCTATCGTCGGCGCCCTTCTCGCCGGCCTTCTGATCGCCGAGACGGAATATGCACCAGACGTTGCGGCAATCCTCGAACCGTTTCGGGGACTGGCCCTTGGCATCTTTCTGCTGACCGTCGGGATGACCATCGACCTGCGCATGGTGTGGGCAAATCTGGCCAGCATCGTGATTGCGCTTGGTGCCGTCTTCGCGGTCAAAATCGTGGTCACGATCGTGCTCTTGCGGATGATGGGTGCGCGCAGAAGCACTTCGACCGAGACCGGGATATTGATGGCCAGTCCATCCGAAGACACGCTGATCATCATTGCGGCGGCAAGCGCGGCGATGCTGATCCAGCCGGGCACCGCTCAATTCTGGCAAATTGTCACCGCGATTGGATTGATGCTCACCCCGCTGCTGGCCCTTGTCGGAAAGTTCGCGGCGCGACGGGCGGAGCCACACGCGGATCGGACCATCGGCCCTGCCCCCGAGTCCAACGCGCAAAGGGTGATCATTTTGGGCTGCGGGCGGGTGGGCAGGCTTGTCGCGGACATGTTGGCTGCCCATGGCAAACCCTACATCGCGTTGGATTCTGACCCTGACCTCGTGGAGCGAAGCAAGCGCGACGGATACCCGGCGGTCTTCGGCAACGCCGCGCGCACCGGGATCCTCGAAAAGCTCGGGGTCGAGCGCGCATCAGCGGTTGTCTTTACGATGGACGAGCCCATCCTCACGCAACGCACTATCAAGAAACTCCGCAAGAGTTATCCTGACCTGCCGATAATCGCGCGGGCCCGCGATACCGTCCACGCAGCCGAACTCTACAGGAGTGGAGCGACCACCGCTGTGCCAGAGACCTTGGAAAGCTCCTTGCAGCTTTCTGAAGCCGTGCTCGTCGATCTCGGCGTTCCAATAGGCCCAGTCATCGCCACGATACACGAAGAGCGCGGCGAGTTTCGTAACAGATGCGTAAATCTTGGACCGTGAACACGAAGCGCGCTTAATCCCCCCCCGCACAGTCTTCTCAGCAATCATCAAAAGGCCTCACTCCTCAGTCAGACGCGATCGCCGTCCTATGACCGGTTTCAGGATTCACTTCTGGCGGTCGAAATGGCGACAAATGGGGCGCAAAGCAGACATGTGATGAAAGTCACAATATGTCATGAGTCCGAAATTGGGCCGTCTGCGGACAGGCGGCTTTTGTTGAGCCACGGGCGAAAGCGGACCATACATAAGCGAATTCTTGCCGACGCTGTGCTGGCGAGCAAAACTTCAGAACGAACTACAGTTCACTGATAGTTTGAACCTTCACGACCAAAACACCTGCTGCAACCTTGGCAATTACTCCTGAATTGTGAGATTGTGCGAGATTGTCGTGTAGGCACGAACGGCGATCGTGGTCAGCGATGAACGATACGTCTGAAAGAGGCAAAAAATGAGCGAACCTGATCAGTCGGGACAACACGCAGGATCGATGACAGCCAACGGGCCAAAGGATGCGCTTGTGCAGCTTGCCGCCTTGCTGGCGGCGCTGGCTGGCATGGTCGACGCGATTGGCTTCCTCGCTTTTGGCCATGTATTTTTCGCTTCGCCGGACGCGAGCGCTACCGTCCTGGGCGCAAATTTGCCGGGCAGCATTGATATCGCTTTATTCGCTGGCGCCATGCTGTTCAGCTTCGTTGCGGGTGTCACCCTGATGACGCTTATCGCGAACCGGGCGACGAAATTTAGGCGCACCCTGGTGCTTTCTGGCACGGCATTGGCGCTCGCTCTCGCCTACGTCGCGCTCCAGATCGGTATTTCCTTTGCCCCTGCTGTATTGCTCGCGATGGCGATGGGCGGAGCATTTTGTATTTTCGAGCGCGACGATCCCAATCTGCAAGAAGCCATGTCCCCTTCGGCTCAGATCGTGGGTTTTGGCGAGGCACTGGTCGGCGAGCGCTATGACACCGACCGCCGGCTCACCGGCTTACATGCCTCGTTTTGGTTGGCGTTCCTGCTCGGCGGGGTTGCAGGCACAAGCGCCTGGTTCGCCATCGACGCGCAATCTCTGGCTTTAGCCACCGGGGTAGCGGGAGTGCTCACTCTTTGGACCTTGCTGATCGAGCGGGAACTCACGCCAAAATAGGGGCAATGCAAGAAGTCTCGCAAGAGTTCGCCCGGAAACGATTACAGAGCGTTCCGAGTGGGGCAGCCGGATCGGTGCATATGCCAGCCCGGTCCTAAAGCGATGATTAGGGATTGTTGGATCTCGCCCGTTCAACACGAAATCCATGCATGCCAAACCACCACTGCAAGGCAATGACGGCTCCTTTTGCTGGTTGTAGCAGTGCGATCAGAAGCAAAACGGCGAGCGGAATGATAATCGCCATGAGTGCAGCAATCGAAAGACCTGCATCGCGTGTCAGGGCGATGATGAGTGGCGCCAGAAGGTGCCCGGTTACCAAAATCGAGAGATAGGCCGGGAAGTCATCCGCTTGCTGATGGGTCAGGTCTTGTGAGCAATTCGGGCAGCGGCCAATCGGCTTGAGGAATTGCTTAAAAAGTCGGGCTTCGCCGCAGCGAGGGCATTTCCCACGCAAACCACGCAGTATCGCCGCCCAGCCCGAGGCGGGAAGAACGACATCAACGGTTAGCGATTGTGGCTCGTAGCCCGAAATTGGTTTCCGGTTTTTCCGAGCCCGGTCGAAGGGTGTTGATAGAAAATCAGGCATTCAACGCCCCCGACGGGGCGGCCGCCTGAACGCTGTTGTCGACCTGTGTGGCGAACTGTTCAAAATTGCGACGGAAGCGTTCGGCAAGATCGCTAGCAACCAGATCATATTCCCTGCCATCTGCCCAGGTTGCACGCGGATCAAGGATTTTTGGATCGATATTCTCGACCCTGACAGGAACCTCAAAACCGAAATTAGGATCGATGCGGAACCCGGCATTCTTGAGCGTGCCCGACAGAGCAGCTCGAAGAAGCGCGCGAGTGACCTTGATGGGCATACGTTCGCCTCTGCCATACTGGCCGCCTGTCCAGCCCGTGTTGACCAGCCAGCAGTCGACCCCTCCCTTGGCAATACGCTGGCGCAGTATGTCGCCATAGACGCTGGGATGGCGAGGCATGAAGGGGGCACCAAAGCAGGTCGAGAAAGTCGCTTGAGGCTCGGTCACGCCGAGTTCGGTCCCCGCCACCTTGGCGGTATAACCCGAAAGAAAGTGATACATCGCCTGTTCCGGGGTGAGCTTCGCAATAGGAGGCAGGACCCCAAATGCATCCGCCGTCAGCATGATGATGTTCTTAGCCACCGGCCCCATGTTGTCGTGACTGGCATTTGGGATAAAATTGATCGGATAGGCGCCGCGGCTGTTCTCCGCGAGCGTTGCATCGTCAAAATCAAGGACCCGGGTGTCAGGGTCCATGACCACGTTTTCCAGGATCGTGCCGAACTGCTTCGTGGTGGCGTGGATTTCTGGTTCAGCTTCTTGCGACAAACGGATCATCTTGGCGTAGCAGCCGCCTTCGAAGTTGAAGACGGCAGAATCCGACCAACCATGCTCATCGTCACCGATAAGCGTGCGCGAGGCATCGGCGGACAAGGTGGTCTTCCCGGTGCCCGAAAGGCCGAAGAATATGGCTGTGTCGCCATCGGACCCAATGTTCGCCGAGCAATGCATCGGCATGACCCCTTGCGGTGGCAGCACGTAGTTGAGGACCGTGAATATCGCCTTCTTCATCTCGCCGGCGTAGCGCGTCCCACCTATTAGGATCAGCTTCTCCTCGAAGTCGATGGCGATGACTGTTTCGGAACGGCAGCCATGGCGTTCTGGGTCGGCGCGAAAGCTGGGCAAGTCGATGAGCGTATAATCTGCGGTAAACTGATCGAGCTCGTCGGGTTCCGGCCGCACCAGCATCGTGCGCATAAAGCTGGAATGCCATGCGAGTTCGGTCAGGACCCGAACCCCGATCCGATACTCGGGCTGCGAACCGCCGAAGAGGTCCTGCAAGAAAACATCGTCGCGAGTGACGAGATGCGCCAGGAAATCCTTGCGCAAGTTGGCGAAGGCCTCGCCGGTCATCGGCATGTTGGACGGGCCCCACCAAACTTCGTGGTCCGTCTTATCGTCACGAACGATGAACTTGTCCTGCGCCGAGCGACCGGTGTGCTTGCCGGTTTCGACTACCAACGCCCCATGCTGCGACAAGTGGGCTTCACCGCGTCGCAACGCGAACTCCACCAATCGCGCCGTATCGAGGTTTTCATGCAGACGAGCCTCTGCTTTCGCGAACACTTCGGGCGGGGTGAAGCTATGGGCCATAGGATAAAACGTCTTTCTTGAAGACCGGGTTGGCGAGTGAACGCTGCCTTTACGCTGTCGGCAACGCTCGCAAGTTTGGTTGCGGGAGCACCATATTGATGATGTAGCACTTCCGATTTAAAGTCAAAAGATGATATTTGATGTCTGAAACATCATTAAAGCTGTTCTGTTATTGAATGTGTGATGTTATACGCTACTTATGTCCCACCATCAGGCAGCTTTGAGTGACTCAAATTTCGCGGCCCGAGCGAGCATGGGTCCTGCGGCAGTTGACCAAGTTAACGCGCACCTTCGAACATTCCCGCGCGAGCCAGCCGACTTTCGGGTGGTGCTTACTTTCCATCACACCGATGGGTCATTGTGCGAAGCCCAGCTCACCCAGGATAATGCGACGGGACTTCTCTCGGAAATTGCCCGCGTCATTCACCAGGGCAATGAACCTGGTCACCGCCCTTTGGCCAATGACAAAGCGGAAATGTCATGAACGACAGGACCTTTATCGGCACGAGGCGGCATGCAGGTAAAGAAACTAACCGTGTGATCGTGGGGCCAAGCGAACCTGGCGAACTGAGGAACGAGAAATCGTCTCATCAACATGGCCGCCGCCGTAAATTACACCTGCGCTATCCAGGTCATGTATAAGGCGGACAATAGAAATGAATTCACAAGAGTGTCGTGTTGTCGTTCTTACCAATACCAACCGCCCCCTGCCCCGCAAGAGTGATTTTTTCTTGGCTCGATTAGAGCAGTCAATGCAGGATGCAGAGGACTGCACATTGCCAAGATTACGAGAGCAAGCCATGCGAGCGGCGGCTGCTTGGCGAGAAATGCACGATAGGGCTCGATTATTCGAAGACCGGCAACGTCGCTGATTTCGGTTAGAATGGCTGCGCAACTTGAGGCTGCTCCAGCGCCGATGTCCGCCTAAACCGTCATCCATCACCTATGGATCGAGCATACTATGGCGATAATTCTAATCATTTTGGCGTCAGTAGCGTTGCTGACCCTGTTCATCGTGCTGGTCGTGGCCGGCGGGCGTGCGCACGATCGGCAGAACTCGCGCCGAAAGAACGATCGGTAACTATGCCAAGATCCTAATCTTCATGGGATTGGTCGTATTGCCAAGGCCGTCCGGCATCCAGCACGCGGGCTATCTCGGCCTGCAGGCCTGCCGCCATGAGCGGTGTAAGGATGGCATCGCATTGAGCGCCTTCTTTCGATCGGAAGGCCAGCACGACGCGGAAGCCCCCATCACCCCCTTTCACAGATGCGAAATGAGCATGGGCTCCGGAAATTGCCTGGTCCCGCGCCTCGGCTCTGGTCGGGTCGTGCGGCTCGGGATATATGCGGATTGATGGCATAGGGCGGATATACATCACGATCATTAAGTGGTAAACGTAAGTTCTGATGCCTTATATATCAGGATTTCGATATGATCACATCGCAACAATTGCGTGCAGCGCGCGCCCTACTCGGCTGGGACCAGCGCCAATTGGCAGAAGAATCTGATACGTCAGTCCCTACGATCCAGCGGATGGAGTCATCGGATGGCCAAGTTCGTGGCATCGTCAGGACACTTGATAAAGTCGTCAAGGCACTCGAGTCTGCCGGCATAGAATTGTTAGGCGAAAATGCGCCAAGCGTCGGTCTGGGTCGCGGAGTGCGCCTGCGGGATAATTCCGCTGGCGACAAGGCTGAGAGCGAACCCTCTATTATGTATGACAAGGCTGCTAGCGCCTCCTTGCGGCAATGAACACGGGCTCCTTCACTCCCAAGCTCATTACGGCGCTTCGTGAAGGCTACACATTTGGCGCTTTCCGGGCCGACGCGATTGCCGGTGTCACCGTTGCCATCGTGGCGCTCCCACTCGCCATGGCGCTCGGTATCGCCAGCGGCGCTTCGCCGGACAAGGGTCTCATCACCGCCGTCGTCGCAGGTTTACTGATTTCAGCGCTCGGCGGTTCGCGCGTCCAGGTCGGCGGCCCCACCGGCGCCTTCGTTGTCGTCATCTTCAACGTCATCGCCCAGCACGGCTACGACGGCCTGCTGATCGCAACGCTGCTCGCCGGACTGATTCTCATCGCTGCTGGCGTCTTTCGCCTTGGGCAGTTGATCAAGTTCATTCCGCATCCCGTTGTGACCGGTTTTACGGCGGGCATTGCGGTCATCATCGCGACGACTCAGGTGCAGGATTTCTTCGGACTGGCGATCGCAGATGTTCCGGCGGAGTTTGTTCCGCGATGGCAAGCCTATTTCACCGCAATGTCGAGCGTCAGTTGGGCGACGCTCGGGGTGGGTGTGGCGGCGCTCGCCACCATCATCGTCCTGCGCAGGCTCGCACCCAAATTGCCTGGGTTCCTGATTGCGGTTGTAGTGAGTTCGGTCGCCGTAATCGTGCTTGAGCTGCCGGTCGATACCATTGGTTCGCGCTTCCCCGATATGCCCGCGGGATTGCCGATGCCGTCCTTTCCCGAGATTTCGCTCGTCAAGATCACGGCTGTGCTGCCCGCGGCCTTCACAATCGCTTTCCTCGCCGGGATCGAGGCCCTGCTTTCGGCGGTGGTGGCGGACGGAATGACTGGAACACGGCACCGCTCCAATCAGGAGTTGATCGGCCAGGGTATCGCCAATCTGGGGTCGGCTCTGTTCGGGGGATTGCCAGCGACCGGTGCCATCGCTCGAACAGCAACCAATATCCGAGCCGGTGGCAAAACCCCGGTTGCCGGGATTTTGCATGCCGTCTTCCTGCTACTATTTATCCTGTTCGGCGCTGACCTCATGGCATTCGTGCCCATGGCCGCACTGGCTGCCATCCTTTTCATGGTTGCTTGGGGGATGAGCGAATACGAGCGCTTCCTTGCGCTGCTGCGCATGCCCGGCAGCGATCGGATCGTGCTGCTGCTGACCTTCGGCCTGACCGTGCTCGTCGATCTCACGGTGGCGATCGGCGTCGGCGTGACGCTGGCCTCGCTGCTGTTCATGGCGCGCATGGCCGAGGCGTTCGAGGTCGATACCAGCGGCAGGCAGGATATAGATCTCGATGACGAGGACGCGGATCAGCGCGACTCGCTTCCGGAGGGCGTCGAGGTGTTCCGGGTCAACGGCCCGTTCTTTTTCGGTGTCGCGGGCGAGCTTCTTACTACTCTTCGCAATGTCGGCGCTTCGTCCAGGGTCATCATCCTGCGCATGAAACTCGTCCCTTTGCTCGATGCCAGCGGTCTGCGGGCTCTCGAAGAGTTCGTCGAACAGGCTCACATTGTCGGGGCCAGGGTCATTCTCTCCGGTCTTCGGTCGCAACCGCGATCGATGCTCGAGCAGGTGGAGCTTGGTCGGGGCTCGAGCGAAGTCTTCTACGCCGCCGACTTCGCAACGGCCCAGACACTTGCCGTCGATCTGATCGAACAATCCGAAACGCCGACCCAATGACATTTGCAGCAGGATTGGAGTGTTCGATGAGCGACGATGATTACGTCTATGACGAGGAAACGGGCGAGTGGATGCCTGCCGCGAAATTGGCCGGGCGCAATGCCGCCGCTGACAATGTCGAAGTTCGCGACGCGGTGGGCAATCTCCTGGCCGACGGCGATCAGGTTACGCTGATCAAGGATCTAGAGGTCAAGGGTGCCGGCCAAACGCTCAAGCGGGGAACGCTTATCAAGGCGATCCGGCTAACCGATGATCCTCAGGAGATCGACTGCCGCTACGAAGGCATCAAAGGGCTGGTTCTGCGCGCCGAATTTGTTCGAAAGCGTTCTTGAGAGCCGCAACCGCGCGCGCGATGACCAGCCCGCGTCCCGGCAGCAAGTCGGCTTGAAAATGGGCCGTTGGCTGCCTGCTATTTACTCGACGTTACAGGCGTTCTCGGGATCGACAAGGGCCCAGCTTTCGCCGGCCAGTTCGAGCTCGGCATTGTGACGGCGGTATTCGTCTTCACCCAGTCCAAAATCACAGGTGAAGCCGGGCTCGCCTAAACCTTTGGATTTGCACAGTGCCTTTCCGACCGGCTCGGCCTCGAGGCAAGCTTCCGCCCAAGCGGCAGCGAATTCTTCGCGATGCGGCGGAGGATGCGCCTCGGTCACATCGGCTGGCACGACACTTTCGGCCTGCTCTGGCTCAGGTAGCGCTTCGTCCTGCGAGCCACAGGCGCCAAGAGCCAGTATAGCCGCGACGGGAATAAAAATTTTCATCGTTTCATCGGTCTCCCGGGTGACCCTTGGATATATCGCAAAGTGATGGTTGACCAGCGCCATGAGCTAGATGCATTGCCCACCCTGCAGGCTGGCGGTATTTGACCTCTGAACATGGCCGCTCAAATCCATAAGCAGGTTCGAACCCTAATTGTCGTGCTCCTTGCGGCTCTGACACTGCAACCGCTTCCGACAGAGACGGCGTTGGTCGCCAGTTCACACGGCACGCATTTCAGCGCCGCCACTCAGAATCTAGCGGTTTTGAACGAGCGCCGAGAAACAGTGGTTCGCATTGTGGCTGTGCCTCAGCCCAAAGGCCTGACCGTGGCACTTCTGAATGTGCGCACCAGTCAGAACGAAGATCGGATTTCTGTTCCTGCTCCGCGGCCCGACTCGACCGGTCCGCCTCCGATCCGCCGCCTAACGTTTGATCACCCCACGCGAGGCCCCCCTATTTCCTGATTTTGCCGCGGCGCTCTGGCGCCCTTGATGCTGTGACAAAATCAGGAAAAATCCAATGCCGAACAACAAGAATAGCGAGATAGCCGTTGCCAAACGTATGTTTGTAGAAGAGTTATTGGGGCGATATCCCGAGATATCGCATAACGAGAAAGATATCCTCATCCAATGGTATCGCAAGGAGGCATCATCACTCGATGTGGCGATGGTTTCTCAAATCGAGTCAATCAATTCGGGCTATAAAGCGTTTCGGTCCGAAATGGATCGATTTAGATTTCGCGATCTGATCCCCATTATGATTTTGATCGGTGTGATCGCAGCTACATTTGCGCTGATATACTTTCACAATGCGTGAGGCCGATTGCACTTGTCACGCAATCGATTTCGGCCATCAGCCAGATGGTAGGCAGGCGAGGACCGAAATGGAGCCTATTGTGTGAAAGCAGCTTGGGTCCGCAGAGACGCTGTCGAAATGGAAGGGCCGTTCGTCGAACGGCCCTTTTTCGCAAAGCCTACGATGCCTCGATATTTCCAATCCCTGGAATAGCGGGCTCGATCTCGGCATATTCGGGCTCGTGCACCTCGACGATCCCGCGCCCCAGATGGCTGTGTCGGCGGCTGTAAGCGAAATAGACCACCAGTCCGATAATCGTCCAGATAGGCAGCACCAGCATCGCTTCGGTGGGCAGGTTGAGGAACAGAAAGGTGCAACCGAAAATCGTCGCCGGTCCGACCAACCACAGCGCCGGGGTGCGGAAGCTGCGGGGACGATCGGGGTCGCTGCGGCGCAGCAACATCACCGCCACCGCCACCATCAGGAAGGCGTAGAGCGTCCCGGCATTCGCGATGTCGGCCAGCTGACCCACCGGGAAGAACGCCGCGCCGAAGGCGACGATCACCCCGGTGATGGCGGTCACCACATAGGGCGTGTTCCACTTGGGATGGACCTTTGAGAGCCCCTCGGGCAGCAGGCCGTCGCGGCTCATCACGAAGAAGATACGGGTCTGCGCGAACAGCAGCACCAGGATGACCGACGGCAGGGCGAAGAACGCCGCGATACCGAGCATGTTGCCCACGCTCGAGAAGCCGATCTGGCGCAGCACATGCGCCAGCGCCTCGTCCGAGCAGACCAGCGACGCGGCATATTGGGGCAACGCGCATTGCAGCGCGAGTTGCTCAGATCCTGCCGGAAAGGGAATGCCGCCCGGACCCATGATCGGCTGCCCGCCGATCGTGCCGATCGCGCCCGCCGCCACCAGGATGTAGAACACGGTGCAGAACAACAGCGAACCGACCAGGCCGATCGGCACGTTGCGCTGCGGGTTCTTGGTCTCTTCGGCCGCGGTCGAAACCGCATCGAAGCCGACATAGGCGAAGAAGATCGTCGCCGCCGCGCCGACCGCGCCGACCCCGGAACCGAAACCGCCGAACACGCCGGCGGGGAGGAAGGGGTTGAACTTGTCGGCGTCGAACTCGGGGCTGGTGAAGGTCAGCGCGATGAAGACGGTGAGCGCGACCACCTTGACCATGACCAGCACTGCGTTGACGCGGGCGCTTTCATTGGTGCCGATCATCAAAAGCCAGGTGACCAGCAGCGCTATCACCATCGCCGGCAAATTGATGAAGCCGCCCGGTTCGCCGCCAAGCGCCAGCGGCCCGGCCGCCAGCCATAGCGGGAGCTCGATCCCGAAGAATTCGTTCAGGATCGTTCCAGCGAAATAACCCGACCAACCTACCGACACCGCCGCTGCGGCGATGGCGTATTCGAGGATCAGCGCCCAGCCCACGGTCCAGGCGAGCAATTCGCCCATGGTGGCGTAGGAATAGGTATAGGCGGAGCCTGCGACCGGGATCATCGAGGCGATCTCGGCGTAGCAAAGCGCCGCGACGATGCAGACCAGTCCGGCGATAATGAAAGCGAGCATCAGGCCGGGACCGGCCTTTTGCGCGCCAGCTGCGGTCAGGACGAAAATGCCCGTCCCGATGATGCAGCCGATCCCGAACAGCATCAGCTGGATCGGCCCGAGAGTGCGTTTGAGTGCTTTCTTCTTCGCCGTCGCGAGAATCGCGTCGAGCGGCTTTACCCTGTCCAGTAACATTGGCCGGAGACCCCCAGGCCCGCAGCGGAACGCTTCCGCCCTGCCAGCCCGTCACGTCGAGATTTACTCTCTTTTCAAAGCCCGGCAATCGAAAAGAATAGCGGCTGTCGCAGAAGCGCTGCGATAGCCAGAACAGGATCCTCGTCTGTCTGCCAGTATGGGGTCACTGACTGCTTCCACCTGGTTATCCTCGGTGAGTTGACGATCGGCAAGGTCAGCCTGTTCATTAATGCCGGCAACCTGCTGGACGTGCGCCAGATCAAACGAGATTCCCTACTGAGTCCGCAAAGAGTGGCGAGTGGACGGTCGACGCTTGGCCACCCTTCGAGGACTTCATCTTGATTGGAGGGATTCGCCTGCGGCTTAGAGGACACTGATGTCAGTTTTCGGGGTGCGTAGAAGATACCCCTAATGTCCGAAGAGGGGCGCAAAGCTGCCGCGGACTTGGCTGAAACGAGCGACAGGTTTCGGGCTCTCATCCGAGCAGGCCCAATGAACGAGTTTTGGCGCGAAGCGGATGTCATCGGCTCAGCAGAGCCGAAATCTCCCAATGGTTACAGTGCCCACCATTACCATGTCGGGCGCGCCAGTTTCTTCCAACGATCCGAAATCGGTCGTCGTCGGCCCGGCCGTCTTGCCGGGGTTGCATATCCAGCGATTTGCGAACCCCGACCGCGAGGATCAGTCCTTGTAGCGCATCTTGATGGTGAGGTTGGTCACGCCCGGCCCGGCGTAGAAGCCCGCCTTGTCGACCGAAGGCGGCCGCGGGATGCCGAGGAAGCTGCCGATCGTCGGGTTGTTCGACATGCCTGCGCCATCGGTAGAGAAATCGGTTTCGCGGTTGCCGTTGATGTCGTGCTGCACCGCAATCGCGTAGTTTCCGGCGCTGGGCACGGGAATGCACACGGTCATCGATCCGGCGCGCGGAGATGCGTCGAGGCGCGAAAGGTAGCGTTTCGATTTCAGCCAGTCGGAGCGCGAGGCACGATAGGTCCGCACGAACAGGTTGCCACTGCCCGACCTCAGCCCGTCGATCCTGACGCGCACGGCCGGGCCTGCGCCGCTGCCGCACTTGCTCATGTCGTTGCCGATCACCTGGCCGTAGCGATCCGCCTGGGCCGAGGCCG
>Ga0210027_1001953_pt1 | contig 18372 bp, 21 predicted proteins | sample CryGeymeta201510_FD_183978 | JGI IMG/M metagenome (GOLD analysis project Ga0210027, IMG submission 183978) | Groundwater microbial communities from Crystal Geyser aquifers in Utah, USA - Crystal Geyser metaG 2015-10 (SPAdes) (version 2) | ecosystem: Environmental > Aquatic > Deep subsurface >...
CTTCTTTTCCATTTCAAAAACCCTTGGCGTTATCTCTCGGAAACCCCCGTCGCGTCGCAAGGCATAGCTCCGCATTTTGGCGAAAAAACGAATTCTGAAACTTGGCTGCGGGACTAGGACTCGAACCGTCTCGGTCTAGAACCAGAATATGGCTCAAAATACAGGTAGACTCTAAAGAAGTTTTGTTCGAGACTCTGACAGGTCATCATTCCTACTGAGCGAGTTTGGTTTATTATTTTTTCCTATTAATAATACCAATGTACTTTTTAACCCTCTTGTCATTATAAATTTTGACTGGTTGTTGTATTTCAAAAAATACCTCTTTTTTTAGTAACCCTTCTATAAACAAATCCAGGAAACTACCGACCATTTCAATTTGCCCCATGAGTATCTTCTCTTTTTCAAGGTATTCCAATTGTAAATCAGCTTCTTCAATGACAGAGACTAACTTCCGAACAAATGTTAGCTTAATGAAAATTATAGACAACCTATCTATTATCATTCCAGGGCTTTCACTATAAAATCTATCTGACGACTCATGAATAATATCTAAAGCTTTATATAAAACCATATCAATCTCCCTAATGAGATTACTCCTAGACTGATTAGTTATATCTATATTCTTTTTTGTCTCTACAATATGTTTGTCACCCAACTCTGCTAATCTTGCAGAGTCTTCCAAATCCCATAAAGTTTTGTTTGCCTTTATGTTTAAATAGACAAGCTTTTGAAGCTCATTCTCATAATTAAACTCCTTGTTAACGTCATCGAGAAAGTCTAAGAATATATTTGAGATTTTTGAAAAACTAATAACCATAAATTAAATATTATTATCCACAAATGAAATATTTGGAAACTTACTTAAAGAGTACCCAAACACTGCCTTATTTTTGTAATAAGAATTTGGATAAAGATTAACTTTTTTACCCAACAAAGTACCACAGATAGCTATATGCAACCTATCAGTATTAATTTCTTCGTATTCATTTAGATAATTCATAAACTCATTCAAAGGCTTAGTGGCATAACCATTGTAAGAAATATCGTGATTAAGTTCGGGTTCTTTTTCTATCACAGACTCCTTATCCTTACGGAAAGCATTCAGTGTACCTTGTCCGCTCGTGGTTTTTTGAAACTCATTGTAAAAAGCACAATCGTGCCACAAATAGATTCCGCCGTTAATGAACTTTTCTTTTAGAAATCCAAAAGAAACTTTTTCCCGGCAAAATACCGTAATATTTCCAGATAAATTGTTTAGAACTTCAATCTGCTTATCTCCAAAGATGGTATGAGGAAGAACAACTACTTCTTTGTATAGATTAGGTTTTTCTGTAAGAAAATCCCTTACATCTGAGTAATAATCAACAAAGTTACCTCCACCATCAATAAACAAAACATCGTTGCTTTTTGATGAATCAATTTCGACATAATTCTCAGTAATATTTAGTTCTTTTAATACTATCTTTGTTCCATGCCAAATAAGCGAATCGCCGTAATTTCCCGGAAAACGATAAAAATCTACGGATTTCCCTCTGTATTTCTCCAAAAAATGTTTTAAATCCACTTCCTTCATAATTTCTAATTTTTTAATTCACAAACAATAATCTTTGGCCTTAAGTAAGCGTTAGCATTTGTTATAAGTTTCAATTGCAATGATTGAATAATCTTAAGGTGTGATTTGAGAAGGATTGATTCAATCAATTCATGCTCACTGGTATAGACCACTAACCTACCCCTTAATTCCAGCTTTTTTTCACAGTATTCAACAAAAGTCTTATAGAGTTTTTCAAGATCTTCGTTTTTCGAGATCAACATTCCAAACGGTAAATCTGATGCTATTGCATCAAACTTCCCAAAATCAGGTTTATCAAATATATCTGCTTCTCTTAGCTCAATCCTTTTAATTAAACCTGCCTTTTTTATATTTTGGACTGAAAGCGATAGGTGCTTCTTGTTATTATCAAAACCAACCAACTTGTCCATGTTAGGGAAAGACTGTCCTGCTTCAATAAGAAGAGTAGAGCTCCCAGAAAAAACGTTCAAATAAGAACTTGCTTGATCTAAATTGCAAAATGAATTAACTGAATAAGCGATAGTTGGATCCATGGCCCCACTCATGTTTACAACCTTATAATCCCTTACAGATAATGGTCGAGGGGTGATCTGAATGCCTATTTCCCAAATATCTTCAGGCTTAATAATATGTATTTTTAAATCCGCCTCTTCTCTTTCTTCCAACTCGTATGTTTCCTGTACATATTTAGCAATACTTCTCACTTCTGACGAATCAGACCCTGCACAATTAATCCTAAAACTTTTAAAAGCTTTTTTATCACCCTCAACAACAATACCAATTAAGCTTCCTAAAACAGATTTATGTTTTGATAGGTATGCTGGGTGATACTTATCACTTTGAAGGACGACGTAAGCTCGAGCAACACTCCTTAAGTGCTTAATTTTTGAGAACAAATCATCTGAAAACGAAACAAATGTAGACTCATCAATCTCATCAAGTATTTGAAAATTGAGCTGTTTAAGCTCTTTTAAAACAACGGGCTTAAGACCTACTATATAAGATAGTTTTATTTTTATTTCTGGTTCATTCATATATTCGTCTTGATTGTATTAAAAACATCAGCAACCCTAATTCTATCCATACAGAAGTCTTCGCAACACTTTATCTCCTCATCTCTGGTCCTGTGATTACATAACGCATGACGAGTATTGTCGTACAATAGTACAACATTATTAGATAGATGTAAATACTTTGGATGGGTGGCTCCAAAAATTATGAATGACTTTTTATTAAAGCTCTGGGCGATAACAATTGGACCCGAATCATTACCAATGATAAATTCGCAATGCCGGATCAGCGAGACCATCTTTGGAAAAGAGTACTCCTTTTCAAGAACAATACATTTAATTTTAAGATTGCTTTCGATTATTTCTTTCAGTTGAGTAAATCTTTCATAACCCCAATTTCTCTTTTTTTCTTCCCACCAACTTGTATATGGCGCTATAAGCACATATTTCTCTTCAATAATTTTTGGCCAAGAATCTTTAAGACTGGGAATATCATCGACATCAACATCAGAAAAACCGACGGACTCCATGTACCCATTAATATATGTCTTCGTATTATCACTCCACTCATGAACAAGTCTCACAACGGCGTCGCTTCTAATGTTTCCTTCTACGAGATCACTATATGGGTAAATTGTATGGTAGGTATCAAATAAGGTCTCTGCTTCTTTCACCTCAGTAGCAAGTGATACGTTCTTAATAAACTTTGAAAGAAATTTTGCGACAGGTTCGGTCATCACAACATCTCCCAAGTGCCCACTTCTTACAAGACATATCGATTTGATCTCACCTCGTTCTATTTTTCTCTTTAAATACTTTCCGTACCACCTAATAAGAGTTGTATCGTAAACAATTTTTTCACTATCAATTACAGTTCCCCAAAAAGTTCTATGCTCAGAAAACCACTTCCTCTTTATTCCTCCAATATTATTCTCAAATTCTTCCACATATCCCTTGATAGTATGCAATCTCTCTATCCACGGAGCATTCGAGCTTGAAGTAGAGTCATTTTCAAATTCAGCGAGCTTTTTCCACTTCGCATATATCTCATCAGGCTTACCCCTAAATTCAAAATGAAGTAATTTAGCTTCACTCGATGGAATAATAAAAGGATTCCAATGGTACTGACCAAAAAAATCGACATTATTTTCTGTGCGAACATAATGACCTCCGACAACCACCTCTATATTTTCATGATTTCCAACAATCGCCTTCCTGAAATGACCGTATTCTTGCCAATCTCTCTCTGGCCATGGACAAAAATATTTCGTTGTGTCGATAGGGTGGGTTGGGGAGCAGGTATAATCTTTAAACGTATAATCAAACAGTGCGTTAGCCCAACCAATCGTCGCATAAGGTATCTTATTTCTCTCTAGACGACCGATAAAGTCATGCACATCTTTTTCTTTTATTGAAAGAAACTCATCGACATCCAAAAAAATAAACCAATCAATTGTATAGTTTTCCTTTGCATGTCTTAAGAGGTTGTTAATTATTTTTGCATGATCAAATATAGGATTTGTCTCAGCAACGATAATGACCTTCGGATTATCTTTATACGATTCAAGGATATCTTTAGTCCCATCTGTTGAACAATGGTCGGCGATAAAAATATAATCAAAACCGAGATCCAAATGATAGGAAATATTTAAGTCTATATACGTTTCCTCATTCCTCACAGACATGAGTATTGCGGTCTTACTACGCTCCATTGACCGATTATAGCATTTTTGATCAATTACTAGAACTTGCTACTTGAGTGAAGTATCTAAATAATTCTTAAATTTGTAGAATGCTGGATGATCAGGATAGACCGCATGGAACATTGTGACATCATCAAGATTATTCACGTCCTTATTCTCATTGGGACCAATCAGCATATATTTATCTTTCGGGAACACAAATAACTTCCCCTCCAACATTGGCTCCGTAAGAGCAATTGCCAATGCCCCTTGTTCATCATGGTGGGTTTGCTCTTTTTGCTTTATGTTCTCCATCCACCAGTTAAATTCTTTTATTAAAGATGTCGTAATATCATGACCTGCTTTTTGTACAAAGAATCCTGCATTTATAAAAGGTGTCTTGTCTGTCGCCTTGCGCGCCATCGCACCATGTTGCCAAGACTGTCCTAAATATTCGTCAAGGATAGCAAACCCCATACCCTCATCAGACAAAAATGTATCTATCTCTTTTGGATATCTCAACAAGAAAACATCAGAATCCACATAAAACTCAGTTTGGTTGATATCAATTCTTGAAGCTGGACACCATTTCATCCACGTTGCTTTTGATGAAATTGAGAAAACTGAATCTTTCTGTTCAGGAAATTGTCTAAGATCGATACTTAGACTGAGCTGCTGAGATACGTATTCCTTGTTATCCGTATAAACTATATATTGATGACTATCTCCAAAATGTTTTTGGAAGGATAAAATACTGTATCGAAGCAGTTCGATATTCTTTGAAATATGACCGCCCCATATTGACCATCTAAAAATCATGCTGACATATTTTTACTAATAAAATCTATAAATATTGACGGAAAATCGAACTTGTTAATTGATGATTTGCTTCTATCGATAATTTTAATCTTCTCCTGCTGACTCAAATTAGTTGCTCTGATTAACTCACTCACAAAAGAATTTATGTTTCGAGGATCAACATAAATTGCCTCATCCTTGGCAAATGCATCTACGGCCCCATCCACATCACTGATAATCGTAATGTAATTCATATCCTTACTGAAAAGCTTTGCCTCTATTGAGGTGTGAGGAAATGGATCCATAAGAGACGGTATACATACAACATCGATATTCTCTGTTCTCAAAACCGTCTTCCATATTTCAGGATTAAAATCATCAATAACTATATGACGCGATGTATTACTTAAAATATCTTTTACTTCTTCAAAATAACTAGCTTCACCAGAATTATTCGGTATCTGTAAAATTAAATAATGATTTGGCAAGTCCTTATGTGCCACTGACCAAGCCAAAGCTAATTCTTTAAACCCTTTGGCCACTGAACACCTACCCCATGCAAAAACAATTCTCTTGTCATCTTCAATTTCTATTCCATATTTTTTCAAATCTTGATTGCCAAACTTCTTATTTAAAAACTCCTCGTACTTTTCAAAACATAAGCCATTTTGCAAGAAATCATTTTCACTAAATGACAAGCCATAATCTTCTGACATCCTTTCCGCAAACTTTTTACCAAGAGCAACGACTTTCGAATTTTTATCGCCTGCAATTATATCAAAACATTCCTGCTCTACTCTTATTCGGTTATTTCTCCAATCAGCGTCTCCAAAAGCATGATTTTTCCCTGTACTTAATGGAAAGTAAAAACATTTCAATTTTTTGTCATTTACCAGCTCTTTATACTTAGAAAAAAACAAAAATGGAGTATCGTTTAAAATAATGTAATTCTCCTCATCTGGATTAAGGCTTAAATTTAGTGCTGTAACTAAAGATACACATGCATAGTTCCACTCCTTAAAACTCCTCCACATATCCCACTCATTCTGACCCTTCGTTGAATTACACAAGGGCATCATTATCCCACCTGTTCTTTTTACTAAATTAGAAGATGCTTCGAAACATTCCTTGTTAAAAACCTTTGAGTTCTTGTCTGCCTCTATATAAGCAATACTTACCCGAAGATCGGTATCAGCAGTAAGGTCACCCAAAGCATTCACAATGTTCTTAGCAATGGTTCCAACTCCTGAATAATGAGTATTGATCCCGTCGTATGTTGCTATGATTAAATGCTTTTTCATATCTAATTAAATTCCAAATAAAGTGCTGAATGATCAGAGACCTCATCTGGCAATACCTTAAAATCTACGACATTTAAATCAGGGGAGGTAAAAATATAATCAGCGTGCTTTTCTGGTTTTGTATATAAACTCGTCCTTGTAGACTCTACATCATATTCCTTTATCAGGTTCTTCATTCCGTCTTCCAGAATTTTCACACTTTCAGTACATGGGAGAAGATTAAAGTCTCCGCAAAGAACCTTTCCACCATCCACAGAATCCATAAATTCTTTAATTTTTTGTGATTGGATAATTCGTTCCTCCGTATCTGTTTTCCCTTTTCCATTCCATAGCCCATGCACGTTTGCTACGATGATCTTTTTCCCATCATTCTCAAATTCAATATAATGCAAATTCCGTGGATGATTGCCTGCGCCCGTATATTCAATATCGTAAATTGAGATATCTCCCTCTTTCTTGACCTGAACTCCTTTCTTTACAAAAATAGCTAACCCGTACCAGTCTTCGATATGAGGCCTAAAATATCCTATATGATTTGAAAGAGTGTCCTTGATATCCGAATACAGATTAAAAGCATCCTGCAAAAATTCAGGATCAATCTTTTCGGTCTTGGCACCATTATATATTTCTTGGAGACAGAAAATATCGACATCTTGATTCTCTTCAAGGAATTTTAGAAGTTTTTTATGAACCCGTCCTCCCCATGTATTCAGAGTAATTAACTTCATTTCGTTATTTTATCATTTTTTCCTCTTTTGACCCATCTTGGACTCGAACTATAGAAACGGCTTAGAATATTACTTTTCCGGGTTCAGCGAAAATCACAAAAGCTCGAGCCCATGACTCGTTCTAAATATACGTTACAAAATATAGCGATTTTATGAGACACGGTCTGTCTCACATGACTGCTGCGGGACTAGGACTCGAACCTAGATACCATGCTCCAGAGGCATGTGTCCTACCATTAGACGATCCCGCAATACAAAAGATACTAGCAAATTTTACCGAAATGGGAAATTAGGCACCGCGCAGTGTTGTTTTACTTTTCCTCCTTCGATCCGCGGCAGCGCGGATGAAGGCGGTGAAGAGCGGATGCGGCGCGAGCGGACGAGCAAGAAATTCAGGATGAAATTGCGTGCCAAGGAAGAATGGATGTTTGGCGCGCGAGAGCTCAGCAATCTCCATCAAACGCCGGTCAGGCGACATGCCGGAAAAGACGAGACCGCTTTTCTCAAGACGCTCAATATATTCAGGATTGACCTCAAAACGGTGGCGGTGCCGTTCGGAAATAATCTCTTCCTTGTATGCGTTGCACGCTATTGTTCCCTTCTTGAGTATCGCCGGATACGCGCCGAGCCGCATGCTCCCGCCGTAGTTTTTCATTTCAAGATTCTTTTTTTGTTCCGGCATGATATCGATTACATTGTGTTTACCATCGGGCACGATCTCTGCCGTATGCGCGTCTTTCAAGCCGACAACGTTGCGCGCATATTCGACAACGAGAAGTTGCATGCCATAGCACAGACCGAAATAGGGAATCTTGTGTTCACGCGCATAGCGGATGACTTTAAGTTTGCCTTCTATCCCTCGCTCGCCAAACCCGCCCGGGACGATGATGCCGTCGAACGCCGCGAGCTCAACAAGTTTTTTGCCATTGCCATGATCAAAATCACCCGCGTTGAGCCATGTGAATCTCGGTTTCACATGGTTTTGATAAGCCGAGAATTTTACCGCTTCAATGACGGAAATATATGAGTCACTCAAGACAAAGTCGCCAGTGTCGAAATATTTGCCAACAATCGCGATGTTCACTTCTTTTTTGACCGATTTCGCTCGCGCAACGAAATTTCTCCAATCAACAAGGTCGTGCTTCTTGCCACTCTCGCGTATATGCAGTTTTCTGCAAATGCTGTCGCCGAGCTCACCTTTTTCAAAATTGATCGGCACATCGTAGATACTATCAACATCGGGCGCCGAGATCACATTGTCCACTTCAATATTACAAAAAAGCGCGAGTTTTTCTTTACGCTTGCGATCAAGCGGCATCTCGCTTCGCGCGATGATGACATCCGGCTGGATGCCCGTCGCGTTAAGCGCGCGTACGGCGTGCTGGGTCGGTTTGGTCTTCATTTCACCAACCGTCGGTGGAACGGGAAGATAGCTCACCATCACATAAAGCACATCACCCGGGTGATCAATGCGCATCATACGCGCAGCCTCAAGGAAAAGAATGTTTTCGTATTCGCCCGCTGTCCCCCCGATCTCAATGACGGTAATGTCAGCATCAGCTTTGCTTGCCGCAAGTTTGATGCGGCGAATAATTTCCTGAGGAATATGCGGCACCACCTGCACACATTTACCTTTGTAATCAAGATTGCGCTCTTTTTTGATGACCGCCTCGTAGATGCGACCGGTTGTCATGTAATTGATCCGCGAGAGTGTCGTGTCGAGAAAACGCTCGTAATTTCCCATGTCCTGATCGGTCTCATCACCATCATCCAAAACAAAAACCTCGCCGTGTTCGGTGGGATTCATGGTGCCCGCATCAACATTGACATAGGGATCGACTTTCATCGCGGTGACGATGAGCCCACGCGCCGCGAGGATTTTTGCGATCGATGAAGTGGTAATGCCTTTACCAACACCGGAGATGACACCCCCCACGACAAAAATGTACTTGCGAGTTTTTGATCTTTTGTTCATTGAAATACGCGTTTACTGTTTCAAATAGCGACGGATCGCTAACAAGCTGGAAATCACGCCAAGGGTAATGCCCGATCCCATGATAATGATAAATATCTGGCCAAAGTTATCAACGTAGTATTTGAACAAGTCGATCCCGCCATAAAAATTGCCTGTCACATTGCGCACCCATGAGGTGAGCGGATAGAAGAGCGCAAGGGTAAGGAGCGAGGAAACCACGCCATATATGACACCCTCAATGACGAACGGCCCGCGGATGTATTTACTATTCGCACCAACAAGTTGCATGACCGATATTTCTTCACGCGAGATGTAAATAACAAGACGGAGCGTGTTGAGTGTAATGAAGATTGAAATCAGGACAAGCGCGACCGCCACCGAGAACCCGACCTTGCGTGCGCCAGCGAGAATTTTGATCAGCCGGTCAATGATGTCTTTCTTGTAAGTGACCTTGTTGATGATGGAGGCGCCGCCCGAAGAGAGGGTCGTGTCATGCTCAAGAAAGCTCGCAATCGCACCATATTGTGACGGGTCTTTCGCTGAAATTTTAAGTATGGGGCGGAGTGGATTGTCATCAAGTTCGTCGAACACCCGCACCAAAAGCTCGTCATCTTTGTGCAACTCGATGAAAGCCGCCTTGTTGTCCTCTTTTGAGGTATAGGTAACCTCTTTAACCTCCGGCAAGTTTTCCAAAGATTGCTTGAGTGCGAGCACGTCGTTCTCGGTCGCGCTAACATCGAGATACACGTTCACATCAACCTTTTTTTCGATATCACCGAGAGTTGACTGCAGATAAGCGCTCGTAAGTATGGTCGTCCCGATCATGAGGAGCGCGATGGTCATCATAAGGATCGCCGATATCGAAACGACGCCACTTCTCCAGAAACTCATGAATCCCGCTTTTATTATTCTTTTGGTATTGGTCCAAGTCATGTAAATGTGTGATGAGATTATAAAATATACCGCCCTTTAACATCATCACGAACTACTCGCCCGCTGTCCATGGTGATCACTCGCCTGCCAAGATTGTCAATCACCCCTTTGTTGTGCGTGGTCAGAATTACGGTTGTGCCGAGATCGTTAATCTTTTTTAATATCTGCACGATCTCATAGGTGTTGATCGGGTCAAGATTGCCCGTCGGCTCGTCGGCGATAATGAGATCGGGTTGATTAACGATTGCGCGCGCGATGGCAACTCTCTGGCGCTCCCCGCCAGAGAGTTCTTTTGGAAAATTCCACATCTTTTCTCCGAGATTGACAAGCTCAAGCACATGCGGCACATCCGAAGCAACCTCGTCGTCGGGACGCCCCGCGACCTCCATCGCAAAAGCTATATTCTCGTAAGCGGTCTTATTAGGAAGCAACTTGAAATCCTGAAACACCGCACCGATGCGACGGCGATAGTTCGGAAGGTCGCCATTCCGCAAGGTGTGAATATTGGTCGACTCAAAAAAAACCGCCCCCTCGGTCGGATTCTCTTCCGCCATAAGGACCTTGAGAAGGGTCGTTTTGCCCGCGCCGGAATGCCCGACGATAGACACAAACTCGCCCGGCTTTACCATCATGTTCACATCGTCGAGCGCAATGGAGTTATCCGAATATATTTTTGTTACTTTATCAAAATAGATCATTTCGTTTAAATATCCTTTTCCGCCTCAATGAACACATCAATTTTACCATCTTCGAGCACACTATCAATATCCCGCACCTCTGCGTCCGTTCGGTGATCTTTTACCATCTTGTATGGGTGCAGAACATACGACCTAATCTGGCTTCCCCACTCGATTTCCGTGGTTTTACTAACGTACATTTCGCCTTCATGCTTCTGGCGCTGTTCCTCTTGAAGCCGATAGAGTTTCCCTCTCAAAAGCTCGAGGGCTTTCTCGCGATTTTGCGCCTGCGAGCGTTCCGAATCGACATGCACGGCGATATTGGTGGGAACATGCACAATACGAACGGCTGTTTCGCGCTTGTTAACGTTCTGCCCGCCCGGACCCGACGATCGCGCGAAGTCAATCTTAAGGTCGTCCGGCGAGATCTCGACGGCACCCTCTTTCTCGAAGCGCGGCACCACCTCGACCATTGAGAACGAGGTATGACGAAGCTTTTTAGCGTTAAAAGGTGAAATACGCACGAGCCGATGCACCCCCGACTCGTTCTTGAGCGTACCGTACACGCCCTTGCCATTCACCTCAAACGCAATGTTGCGATAACCACCCTGTTCATTTTCGTTCTCGTGGAGTACGTGCGTCTCCCACCCGCGGTTCTCAATGTATTTAAGATACATTCGACAGAGCATTGCCGAAAAATCCTCCGCGTCATCGCCGCCGGCACCAGAAAAAATAGTGACAACCGCACTGCCTTTGTCATATTTTCCCACACCGGAGAGCTCATCTTTAAGCTTGCCGAGCTCTTTGATAGCCGCCTGTGCGCTTTGTTTGTCGTCCCAGAAGTTCGGACTTCGCATCTTCACTTCCAGCTCATCGATCCGCTTCTTAATCTCGTCCATTATCGTGTATTATACCACTTCGTGTCCGAAATCCAAAAGGCGAAACGGTTCACAATCGGCTTGGGTCGTCCATGCAACGCATCTTATGATAACGATGAACACAATCGACTTATAGTGTTTAAAAAATCAGGAGATGAGACTGCTTTTGAAATACGGATAAGAGAGAAATTACAACCTTTCTATAAGTATTATCATTTAAATACACCGCTCGCCGCAACTACAACTTTCGGCGAGAAAGAAGCGCGCGTTTTTGAAGCTCTAAACGGCTACTGCGATAGTCCGGGCTGTTCCTCTTCCTTTATCGCTTATTCGATAGAAAGGGACAAGAACACCGACGTTTATACTATCGTATTTTTTAGCGACACAACTCTTACGAATATAGAGCAGGAAATCTTAAACTCGTTTTCTTTCGCCGACTAACAAAAGGCTGGGGTTATGGGACAAGGATTCCAGTCACCGCGCCTGAATTTGTTTTATGTGATCCGTGCGTATTTCACCATAGCGAGATTTGGCATCAACCCCGTGTTGCCGCCTCGCTCTCCTTGCGCAAAAACTCTTGTATAATTTACGTAATTTTATTACCCTATATGCAGAGAAGCTCAAAGAGGTTCTGCCTCATTGCCTTAACCGTACATTCACAAAAGAAAGCTTGCCATGAAAGAGAAAGTCACTCCACACCTTCAGCGAAAGATTCGCGACGGTAGCGCCGCTGTCGCACTGCAGTTCCGGTTGCAAAATGTCCCAGGTGGAAATATCGCTCCAAACGATCCCCTTGGAGAAGAATCTTTATACTCCCCGATCAAGGGAATCGTTCACAAATACCAAAACCGAGTACTGTGGAAAACAACGTACCGTTGCGCCGCGCACTGCCAATTCTGTACGCGAAGCAGACAAATCGGCTCGGCGGAAGGAGATTTGGACGATGCCGATATCGCGGCGGGGCTCTGCTACATCCGCTCTCACCCCGAGATTGATGATGTCATTCTGAGTGGCGGAGACCCGCTATTCGTTCCTCAAACGGTGACGCGCATCCTCTCCGGATTGCGCGATATTCCATCCATTCAGGTAGTGCGCATCGGCACACGTTTGCCAATTCACTCGCCGAAAAGCATCGGCTCTCCACCTGTGAAACGATTGCTTAAGGCATTACAAGCATGCGGAGAGAGTTTTCAAACGTATATTCTCGTACATGTTAATCATCCCGACGAGATTGACTACGATGTCACCGATGCCATTCGGACGATACGAGCGTATGGCTTCCCTGTGCTGTCGCAAACGGTGTTTCTGAAGAATGTGAACGACGAGGAGGAAGTTCTGGAAGGATTGTTTAAGAAACTTTACTACCTCGGCATCGTCCCATACTACATCTACCGATGCGACCGAGTTGCAGGACTTGAACGGTTCGTTTGCGACATTGGGCGTGAACGCGAAATCATGACCGCCCTGCACAAGCGTATGTCCGGGATTGCGCTACCGTCATATATTGTGGATGTTGAAGGAACCGGGAAGATACCTGTTCCTCTCGACTTTTGGGATGTGCCTGATCTCGGGCATTGCCGTGATTATAATGGAATAGTCATCCGGCTTTAGCTTTAATAGTTCTTTCAAGCGGGAGCACTATAATTGCCTCCACGACGCGGCATAAGGGGCGACACATAATATGCGCCCCTTTTTTATACGTAAGAAAATAAATTTGCATTAATTCCTTGACTCGACGATTATTATCATTGTTCCAAAAAATCTAAAGTCCAAAAATGTTTTGAGCCGTGCATACGAGGAGAAGAATTGGAGCGACAACTTTCGGCAAAAATGAGCGAATATATTATGCCGAAAGAATTGGCTACAAAGTTTTTTGAAATGTTAGATATTGAAGAACAGAAAAATAAACACACCGCATCAGTGGTAGTTTTGGAATTACGAGAGGAAGAACAAAACATTTCAAAAAAACCTCGCCAGACTTACAGATGTGTATGTCGCGCAAGATATTGAGCGAGAGGACTATCTGAAACGCCGTCGCTCGCTTATGTCCAACAAGAAGTCTGTCGAGGAACAAATACAGCGTCTTTTACGAAGACCATCTGCGTGGATCGAACCGACACACGAATGGATAAAAGACGCTTCAACACTGGACAAAATTGCGAAAATGAACGACCTCCCCTCCAAAAAATCTTCAGCTCGAACCTCACCCTAAAAAACCGCGAAGCGGTCGGAAACGCTGTAAATCCTTGGACAGAGCTTCGCTCTGCCCGCCCAAATCCTGCCAAAAAATCATTCTCTTTGATTGCGGAGTGTCTTTACGACTTCACTCGAACCTATTTTATCAAAAATTCGTAACGATGGCTAATCGCACGCGCGGAGCGCGTGGTGGCTTGAAATTGAGCCGTACGCTCCACGAAAGCCACGCCACCGCCTCGCTTCACTCGGCAACCCCAAAAAGAAAAAATGCTCCTTACTTTTCTGATTTTCGCTGGGTGGATTTTTTCTAAAATGGAAAGGACATTTTTTTGGGGTTCTGCCTTCCAAGTATTCGGGCAGGGGCGGGGCGGAATGCTAAAAAGCGCAAAACGCCTCAAATTCCAAGAGATGAGGCGATTCGATCCTCTTTTCCTGCTCACTCGATTACTAGTTGCTGATTATGACATTACCTGTATTCTCTACATTCACGAAGTTCGCAGGGTAGGCTAGGTAGCTATTACAATCTGTCTGAGGCAATACCCCGGCACCAGAAGTAGGGTAAGAGTACGCAACCATTCTCATACCCAAGTGAAAATGCGAAACCTTGGGATATGTAAGGTTGGCTACAGTACCGAGAGGTGCGCCTTTTGGAATGAAGCCACTGCCAACCGACGCGAATGCATCAGCGTTTGGCTGTATATGCCATATAACCGATGTATATTTGCTTCCCGAAGGGGCTCGTGTGTTCCATTACTATATTGTAGCCCCATCCAGCAGTACTTTGAGTAATCTCTCTCACAATACCATCCTCGGGAGCGTACTCTGTCGTCCCTCCCACTCCGCCCGTAGAATAGTCCGTACCATTGTGATACTTTTGAGAGCCCACCGGGCATTCTGTTCCGCCAGCCCAAGAAAATGGGGATAAGTACAATATTTTTCATAAATATGTGTCATAGTATCTTCTTCGGTCTCCCCGGCCCCCGAAGCGTGCTTTCCATGCCAAACTTTTTCACCATACCGCTTATCCAACGATCGGAACCGAATGGAGTTCCTTTATTGACCGACGTGCGTATGGTATTAAGGAACTCAGCGCTCGGAAGCGTGTTCACTTGTTCCACGTAATCATGAGGGAGTGTGATGGGGATATCGGAAAGTAATTTTTTCTCATTTTCACTCCCTTTTTCTCGGCGCCATAAACTTGACCAACGCCAATCCTCCGCTCTCTTTACCAATCGTGCTCGAAGAGGATTTTGTTCAACGTATTGTATGAGTTGTTGCGCGTATTCGTTTGTTTGTACCGGAAACGACTTGTACGTACCCTGATAGAGATGTCCGTGACCGACACTTTTTGTTCGTACTCGTCTCTGGCGTACCTGCGTTGTTGTAACCCAGTGCAGGTACTCTCCCATGTCAGTATCGTTTCTGGGATACAGTACTAAATGCCAATGGTTAGGCATAATGCAATACGCGACGATACGCATATCCATCATGTCTTTGCCGCTCTGAATAACTGATTCAAAATGTTTATAATCAGCATCAGTATGGAAGACGCGAAATCCTCCGTTGGCTCGGTTAATAACGTGATAGAGCGTGTTTCCGACAGAGACTCGATTGATTCGTGGCATGAAAATATTATACCATGTTTTCTGGGATTTTATTGTACTTATCCCTGTTTTCCTATCCTATTTTCTTCTGTTTTCTTGCTGTTCTTTATCCATTTTCTTTAAATTTCTCAAGGTTTGTTTCAGTGTCGGAACATACAAAGCTACTCGTTCTTTGTCCGTAGTACTTTTATCATAATCAAAAAGTTCTCTCGGCGAATTGATGTTTTTCTGATAAAATTGCGTCCCGTATTTTTGGGGCATTCCCTCACGCACAAGCAAGCGGTCTGTCGTTGCAGCAAAAAGCCACTTTGATTTTTCAACCCATTTATTTTCTTTTTTCAGAAATTCTCCACGCTTCATATTTAAAGACACAAGTCTCTTCGCCTTTCTTATGTCGTTTTTGTTAGCGCTATGATGAAAAAACATCGCGGCATAATAAATCTCTTCCATCGTAAGTTTTTCTTTATTCTTCAGAAAAACATTTGCGAGCTCCCTTCTTTTTCGATCATTTTTTATAATAGTTTTGTAACCGATGCCAGAAGTACGATCTTTCTGGTCTTCCATAAAAAGAGTTTTTAAGTTTTTGAGCATATGAGTAATGATAACAAAAAGGACCGTGCATTGCACGGCCCTAAACTAAAGAGAAGAAGCCAACAGAGCGGCAATTTCTTTTGAAACTGGGAGCCCTGTAAGCATCTCTATCCATGCCCACTGACCATTGGCATTAATTTCAAGAAAAACATATTCATTATCAGGAGTCACAACCATATCAATAGCACCATACTGAAGATTGAGGTTACGAAGTAGTGCTCGACATTTTTGCTCTATCTCCTCGGGCAAGTCGGTGGGTTCATGCCTTACATGGTCAAAATCATATCTCCTCCAGTCTACATGACTTATCCCGCTATCTTGGGAGTAGATGCGCGCCGCAAATACTTTTTGACCAACAACCATAATGCGCAATTCATACTGCTTTTCAATATACGATTGAAAAATACTTGGAGATATTGCGAGTCCATCAATAGTCGCTTGTGGCGGTAGCGTCTCTGAATCGATAAGGTTCGCGTAAATAGCTTTTTCACCTCCATCAATAATACTACTTGACACTGGCTTGTACAAGACTTTACCTTGCTGTCCCACTAGGCGTGACAAAGTTGCTGGATCGTTAGTTATGCAGGTGCTTGGTATACTGAAGCCAACTTCCTTCGCTATCTTTAACTGATATAGCTTATTTTTTGCCACCTCATAAGAAAGCGGATGATTGACCCAGAGAGCCTCTTTGTTTATTGCAGAGAGAATAATCTCAGTAAACAATTTCCATTGTTCTTCCAGGTACTGAGTGTAGCCCGCGACTACATCCTTCAAGGAATTTGGGACAGTTCTCCTCCTCACCCACACACTTCGAACGGTTTCGAGTTGGACAACTTTATTATTTTTTCGATTAAGTAAAGTACCGCCATCGAGAGAAACTTCTATGGCGTACTGATCCGAAAGATCAGTATTGTACCGAAAAAATAGAGCACCAATCTCACGCAAAGAATCTATCACTAAGTCGGTATGCGGATCAAGAGACATTGTTACGAGTAAAATCATTTTACCCTCCTTTAAAAGAAGCAGCGTTGGTTTAAAACCAACGCTGCCAAATTACGACAGATTTCATTCTTGTTCTTTTTTAGTGGGCTTCGTCCTGGTCCTGACCAATGTGGGTCGGCGACATAAGAAGTGGGTTCTTTGTATCCGCCCGCGAGAAATTGGAACGCTCAGTCTTGTCATCATAAACAAGACTTGGATCAAGAATCTGAGAAAATAGGGATAAGTACAATATTTTTCATTCCGACAGCGACGCGATTGATTCGTAGCATAAAAATATTACACCATGTTTTCTGAGATTTTATTGTACTTATCCCTATTTTCCCTAATCATACAACCATCTATCGATGTGTTATCGCTCCTAGACTTGAGCCCTGTTATTTTTGCGACAAAAACAGGAGGCCAGAATTTTAGCAACAAAAATTCAATTAATGAAACAGGGAAAATTTTAAGCAATGGATACTTCCTAAAAACATCACTCAAATCCCTAGGATGTACTAAAAAGGCGAACTTCATACTGTTATTCTACCACTACTCATACCAAAAACGAAAAGTCCAACATCCTCGACCATAGGTTTTATTTATGCGCAATAAGCTGGAAGACACGATGAGTATGTCCGTGTAGTTCCTCATAGACATTTTCCCTTCCGATTTCATATGACCTAAAACGTTTTTTTATAAAGTCAAAAAACCATTCATCGTCGAGATTCGTTCTTTTCCTTACAACTTGTTCGTCATTCGTAAAATCTCCTACATAAAATATCCCGCCCTCTACTAATTTACCAAAATAATACGGCAGGTGTTCAACAATGACATCTTTTTTATTAAAACATAATGAATAATTTGCAAAGATGAGCTCAAACTTTTTATTATGTATAATCTTATCAACCTCATTAATATCAAAAAAATCAGCATTTATAAAAGTTACCCGATTATTTACTGATTCGTCAACAGCTTTCTTGTCTATAGAAAAATATTCACCACTTATCTCAGTGGCTATTTGAGTAGCCTCACTCTGATCTCCAGAACCAAGCTCAAGAACATTGCACAGTCGTCCAGATAACATCGTTTTAATATAATTGACTGCTGATATGTTTTCCATAAAATAGAATGCGCCTAATCCTTTGACTAGGCGCATTATAGCAAAAAGCTATCAAAATTTACATCAAATCCAACACCCGCTGTCTTCCGCAAGAATATCTCCAGTTTCCGCATAAGCATAAGCCCGACAACCTCCGCAGGCATAAAGATAATCACATTTTGCACACTTCCCTTTGAGATTATACCTCAGGAAAACTTCGAAAATGGGGATAAGTACAATATTTTTCATAAATATGTGTCATAGTATCTTCTTCGGTCTCCCCGGCCCCCGAAGCGTGCTTTCCATGCCAAACTTTTTCACCATACCGCTTATCCAACGATCGGAA
>Ga0210027_1001967_pt1 | contig 18282 bp, 18 predicted proteins | sample CryGeymeta201510_FD_183978 | JGI IMG/M metagenome (GOLD analysis project Ga0210027, IMG submission 183978) | Groundwater microbial communities from Crystal Geyser aquifers in Utah, USA - Crystal Geyser metaG 2015-10 (SPAdes) (version 2) | ecosystem: Environmental > Aquatic > Deep subsurface >...
TGTTCACCATTGTGCGCATTAATGGCAATTAATGCCTGTAATGGTGAACAAGTTATGACGGCCGCCGTTATGTGATGCCAAGCGCATCGCCCAGCCAGTCCATGGCCGGTGTCGCAGCGGCATCGTGTGGCATGCCCACAGCAGCCAATTCTTCTGGCCACGCATTTCGAATGGTGGCTACCGTTGTTTTGATGTAATGCCGTGCCTCTTCGGCTTCGTAGTGGAAGCTGGTGCAGTTTTTAAGCAAGTTGCCCGCGTTCGCTTCAAGGCTCCCATCCCTGGTCATGGCCATCGACAATGTTTTAGAGAAAGTAAGGTACGGCGCGATGTCAAAGGCATCTGACAGCACCCAACCCTGGTTTTCATAAAGCAACCCATGGTTGCGAGGATGGTCATCTGCGTTGCCAACAATGGCGTTGAATGCCATGCGCCGCCACAGTTCGCGCTGTTGCTGCTTGGGGTCATACCCCGAACGCCCACACCAGCGTTGTAGTTCGTTGGACAGCGCGATGTAAGAGCGTTGCGGGTCGCCGCGTAGCTGCGTGTCCAAGCGTAGAACTGTGTGCGCACTGGCGTAAAGCTTGCGGGAAACCAAGCCTTGCGCGGTCACAGCTCGATCGAATCGTCTCACCAGTACCATTTCACGATCGCCCACCCGTTTGAACTCCACCTGAGCTGCGCGAATGCCGCAGCGTTTTGCCAGTCGCATGGCCAGGTACTCACGCAGCGGCGCGTGCGGCGGGTCACCTCTGTCTTGTAGCTTGGCGATCCATTGCTGCTGGCCGTGCATCACCGTCAGTTTTGGCCGTTCTCCGCCCAGGCTTGTACCTTTGACACCTTTGACTTCACGGGCCGCCACGCTGCTTGCCCGTTCGGGTTCGAGGCTGGCCAGTGCCGCCACCAAGTCATCCAACGCGGGCGGCTGAAAAGCGCATTTGGCTTGGATGTCGTCACACACCTCAATCGCGCCCACAGCGTCACCCTCTGACAGTTCGAGTCGCTGCATGGGGTCTGCGATGTTGATGTTTTTTAATCGCTCAAGTAAACCCAAGCCAAAACCCTCAGGACTCGCGTCCCGAAAAACCCCAAATAGTCCCCCTTGGCGAGTTTCTTTGCGGCCGCCTGTTGCGCGTGTGAGCGGCAGATTGTGCGGGTCTAGCGACACCGCGCCTGCTGTTGCCCGGTAGGTTTGCAGGTAAGTAAAAGTGCCGATCTTGTTTTGCAGGGTAAAGGTTCCGCAGGCTGTGGGCGCGTGGGTATCAGGCAGCCAAACCCAGACAGGTTTTGTGATGCCGCTCATTTGTGCACCGCTTTGTTGGAGACTGTGCGACGCGGGCCGCGAGCGCGTTTGGGTAGTGATGCTTCCATGATGGACACCATGGCATTGGTGGTGCACAACTGCGCTAACGCGGCATTGAATCCGTCAAGAAGATCCAGCGCCCAAAGCACTTGCAACCAATAGCCAAGCTGGACGCTGGCCGAAGCTTTCTCCATTGAAAGCAGGGTGTTGGTACTGATGCCCGCTTTGGCCGCCAAATCAGCTTGGGTATACCCCAGCACAAGCCTGGCCATTTTGATGCGTCCAGCCAGTGTTCTCAAGACTTCTTCAGCTTGGAACGGCAGCAGGTTGGTTTTTGATGAAACTCTCATAAATTCATATTTTATAGATTTAAACAACAATATATTGTGGTTTACGGCGTTGCACCGTTTTGAAATTGAATTTACGCGGGATGGTTCAATCCCGGTTTATGCCTGGAAAACTTCCACTTTCAGACCGGCAAAGATCGTGAAATCAGCCACCTTGCGGGTCAGCAGCGCGTGGCCGTGTTGGCGCGCTCGACACCCACCAACAGTTCGCTGGCGGTGACCACGCTCATGTAGGCGTTGCCGTACTGTGCCCAGCGCGCCAAGTCGAGTGCTTGCCCCTGGTATTGCACCTGATTCAAAAAATTGGACAGACCACGAGAAAACTCGGTCACGGTCAGTGCGATGACGCTCATGGAAATCTCCTGAAATATGAAAATCAGTTTATCTGATTTTTTCTTGATGGGCGCAAAGCCGAAATTTTTGCGCGGCATGCCTACCCCCACAGCCATGTGACAATCTGCGCCATGTACTTATTATTTGAAGAAACCGGCAAGTTCCTGGCTGGACGCATGCTCTCTGAAGCCGACACCTCGGCGCAGGTGGAGCTGGATTCGGGCAAGCGCCTCAAGGTCAAGGCGGCCAATATCTTGCTCAAGTTTGACAAGCCCGAGCCTGCCCAACTGATGGCCGCAGCCCAGGCGGTGGCCGCAGGCATGGAGCTGGACATGGCCTGGGAATTTGCCCCCGAGGGCGACTTTGGCTTTGCCGAGCTGGCACGCGACTATTTCTCCGAGCAGGCCACGCTGGCCGAGCAGGCTGGCACACTGATGGCCTTGTATGACGCGCCGCATTACTTTCGCCGCGCCGGCAAAGGGCGCTTTAAAAAGGCCAGCGCCGACATCCTGGCGCAAGCCCTGGCCGCGATCGAGAAAAAGAAACAGCTTTTGTTGCAAATTGAAGCCTGGGTGAAAGACCTCAGCCAAGGCATTTGCCCGCAGCCGATTCGCGACCAGCTTTACAAAATCCTGTTCAAGCCCGACAAAAACGCGGCGGAATACAAGGCCGTGGTGGAGGCCTCGCGCGCCACGCACCTGGGGCCGCTGGAGCTGCTGATCAAGGCCGGGGCGATTGATTCGCCCTACCAGTTCCACTGGAAGCGTTTTCTGCTGGAAAACTTTCCCAAGGGCACGGGTTTCCCGAAGCTGGACGCGCCACTTATCACCGACGACTTGCCCTTGTCCAGCGCCCGCGCGTTCTCGATTGACGATTCGGCCACCACCGAGATTGACGATGCCCTGAGCGTGCAAGGCCTGGGCACAGGCACAGTGGTAGTGGGCATTCACATTGCCGCGCCTGCCTTGGCCATTGCGCCGGGCAGTGCGGTTGACCAAGTGGGGCGCACGCGTTTGTCCACGGTGTACATGCCAGGCTACAAGCTGACCATGCTGCCCGATGAGGTGGTGCAAAACTACACCCTGCAAGAAGGGCGCGACTGCCCGGCGGTGTCTTTGTATGTGACGCTGGACGAGGCCACGCTGGACATCAAGGCCACTGCGACCCAACTGGAGCGGGTGCACATTGGGGCCAATTTGCGCCATGACCAGCTCGACGATGTGGTCACCCTGGCCTGGCTGGAAGACCCAACGTTTATGCACAAAATAGACCCCCAGCCCTTGCAGAATAAGCGTGAGCAGCTCTCATTTTTGCACCGCCTGGCGAAAGATTTAAAGGCCAAGCGCGAAGTTGTGCGCGGCAAGCCCGAAAACTTCAACCGGCCCGATTACAACTTTCGGCTGTTGGGAAATGACGGGGCTGAACCCGATGGCTCAGAGCAGGTGCAGATCAGCGTGCGCCAGCGCGGTGCGCCGCTGGATTTGATTGTGTCGGAGGCCATGATTTTGGCCAACAGCACCTGGGGCAGCTGGATGGCCGAGCTGGGCGTACCCGGCATTTACCGCAGCCAGGCATCGATGTTGCCGGGCGTGAAAGTGCGCATGGGCACCAAAGCGCTGCCGCACGCCGGCATTGGGGTTAAAAGCTACGCCTGGAGCAGTTCGCCACTGCGCCGCTATGTTGATCTGGTCAACCAGTGGCAGATCATCGCCTGCGCGCGGCACGGCAAAACCGCTGCGCTGGCCGCACCGTTCAAGCCCAAAGATGCTGAGCTGTTCTCCATCATCTCCAGCTTTGATGCGGCCTACAGCGCCTACAACGGCTACCAGAACGCCATCGAGCGTTTCTGGACGCTGCAATATGTGCAGCAAAACGCCATCACCGAGATCGAAGCCACGTTGTTCAAAGACAACCTGGTGCGCGCCGACCACCTGCCGCTGGTGTTGCCGGTGCTCGGCGCCCAAGGCCTGCCGCGCGGCGCACGGGTGTTGGTGAAGCTGGGCGACATTGACCTGGTGTCGCTGGACATCCATGGCACCGTGCTGGAGCGGCTGGATGCCGAGCCTGAAGGCCTTGATGCACCAGGCGAGCAAGAAGATGAGCAAGACGATGAGCAAGATGACGACACCGTGGCCGGCCCGATTGCCATTGCGGTCGACCTCAATGAAGTCGACGCGGTCACCTCTGCCACCACCGCAACCCCAGAAGCAACACCCGCCCCGTGAAACTGCGCGCCTTTAGCACCCTCCAAAAAGCGCTGGGCTTATCGCTGGTGGTGCATGCGGCGCTGCTGACGGTGCGTTTTGTTGACCCTGAAGGCTTCAACCGGGTGTTTCAAGACACCCCGCTGGAGGTGATTTTGGTCAACGCCAAAACCGCTGAACGCCCGACAAAGGCGCAGGCCATTGCCCAGGCCAATCTGGCTGGTGGTGGCGAGGCTGAGCGTGGCCGTGCCACCAGCCCGTTGCCACCCGCGCTGCTGACCCAGTCGGGTGAGGAACAGGCCGCCGCGGCCGATCGTGAAGTGCTCAACCTGCAGGAGCAGCAGGCTCTGATGCTCGGGCAGGTCAAAAACATGTTGCGTGCCTTGCCACCGGTGGAGCCGCAAAAATCTGTGCTCACGCCAGAGCAGGCGCAGCGCGAGCAAAAGCGCCGCGAGCTGGTCAAGGTGCTGGCCGAGATTGAACGCCGCATCAATCTTGAGAATGCGCGCCCCAAAAAACGCTACATCAGCCCGGCCACGCGTGAGGCGGTGTATGCCCTGTATTACGACCACTTGCGCCGTGCCATTGAAGACAAGGGCACCGAGAACTTTCCGCAGTTGAACGGGCAAAAGCTCTATGGTGAGCTGACCATGGTTGTTACCATCAATTTCGACGGCCAGGTGCTGGCCACTGAGGTGGTGCAAAGCTCGGGCAAACCCACGTTAGACCGCCGCGCCCAAGCCATTGCCCGCAGCGCCGGGCCGTTTGAACGCTTCACCAAAGAGATGCGTCGCCAGGCCGACCAGATCGCGGTGGTGTCGCGCTTCAAGTTCACCCGCGACGACGTGCTGGAAACCAAACTTAGCAACAATTGACTCGTCTAGCCTGCAAAACCATGCTGCACAATGAAGTATGGAAAACGTCATGTCGTAGGGTTGACTTTAGTCGACCATGGCGGACTGAAGTCCGCCCTACGGAGGCAAGATACAGTCGTCATTTCACGTTAATCGCCACCCAAAACACGCGCCGCCATGACCCTTGACCACTACTGCGTGATGGGCAACCCCATCAGCCACAGCCGCTCGCCCTGGATTCACACCCGCTTTGCCGAGCTGACCGGGCAGGCCATGGTGTATGACAAACGCGAAATTGCGCTGGACCAGTTTGCCCGCAGCGTGCACGCCTTCATGGCCGAGGGTGGGCGTGGCTGCAACATCACGGTGCCGTTCAAATTTGAAGCCGCCGCGCTGGCCTCGCACACCAGCGAACGCGCGCAACTGGCGCAGGCGTGCAATGTGCTGAGTTTTCAAAATGGGCAAATGTTGGCCGACAACACCGACGGCATGGGCCTGGTGATGGACATTGAACGCAACGCCGGCTGGCCGCTGAAAGGCCTGCGCCTGCTGCTGATCGGCGCAGGGGGTGCGGCCGCAGGGGTGCTGGGGCCGCTGATCAACGCGCAACCGGCCCACATCAGCGTGGCCAACCGCACGGTGGGCAAAGCCAGCGCTTTGGTGGCGCGGCATTTACCCTTGGCTATGCTACAAGAAACAGAGCTGCTAGCCCTTGATTTACAAGGTCTAGAGGCTGATTTTGATGTGATCATCAACGCCACCGCCAGCAGCCTGGGCGGCGTTGGTGTGCCAGTGGATGCCAGCGTGTTGAAGCCCGGTGCACTGGCCTACGACATGATGTATGGCCCTGCTGCCCAAGGTTTCATGGATTGGGCGCGCGCGCATGGCGCGGTGCCACGCGACGGCCTGGGCATGTTGGTGGAGCAGGCCGCAGAGGCCTTTTTGATCTGGCGCGGCGTGCGCCCGCCCTCTGACCAGGTGCTGGCCGAGTTGCGTCAGAGACTAAGGGCTTGTTCATGAATAAGCTGTACATTTGGCCGCCGGATTTGGGATGCAATGCGAGGCGCAAAGCGTGCCGTGCAGCTCTGCTGCACAAGCGATTTGCAACGACGCAGTGCGCCAAAAGTTGGCGAGTCAAATGTGCATGTTATTTGTGAACAAGCCCTAAGATGAAAGCGCAGCAATGACAGCAGAACCAGTCGTTTGTAGGGCTGACTTCAGTCGGCCATGGCGGGCTGAAGCCTGCCCTACAAAAATCAGCTTATGTTCCACGCTTTGGGGTGACTGTGCTGCCATGTCCTTAAGGTTGAGTTCATGAAACCGGCGCTACGCTGGCTGGGTCTGGTGGCACTGGCGCTGCTGCTGTTGCAGCTGTTTTTTGTGGCACGCATTGCGGTCATGCTGGTGGTTGACCCGCAGTCCACCGCCTTTGAGCGCTCGGAGCTGTGGCGTGTCTCCACCCAGACGGGCAGCTTGAAGTGGCGCCAGCAGTGGACACCGTACAGTCAAATCTCCAACCACCTCAAGCGTGCGGTGATCGCCAGCGAGGACGACGGTTTTGTCAACCATGACGGCGTGGACTGGAATGCGCTGGAGAAAGCCTGGCAGAAAAATGCCAAGGCCGAAGCCCAAGCAGCCAAAGTCCAGGCGGCGCTGCAAGCTAGCCAAGCCCGGGCTGCCAGCAAGCAGGCAGGCAAGAAGTCCGTCATGGGTCAGAACAAAACCACGGTGGTGCCGGTGGCCAAGCCCACCAAAACGCCCAAGGTGGTGGGCGGCTCCACCATTACCCAGCAACTGGCCAAAAACCTGTTTTTGTCGGGTGAGCGCACCCTGCTGCGCAAGGGGCAGGAGTTTGTGCTGACGCTGCTGCTGGAGGCAATATTGGACAAGCGCCGCATTCTTGAGATTTACCTCAACAGCGTGGAGTGGGGCGAGGGCGTGTTTGGTGCCGAGGCCGCCGCCCAGCGCTACTTTGGCAAACCAGCCGCCCAGCTCAGCGCCTATGAGGCCGCCCGCCTGGCGGTGATGCTGCCCAGACCCAAATATTTTGAGAAGCTGCCCAACTCCAGCTACGTGGCGGGTCGGGCAGAGGTGATCGTGCGCCGCCTGGACAATACGGAACTGCCATGAAATCCACTGGTACCGCTGCTCCTGTCGACCCCACAAACCTGCGTTCACGCTTGAAGGCATGGGCATCTCCGGTGGCGGCTGAGGTGGTAAGTTTGTTTTTGTTGGGGTTGGTGCGAACGCTCACAGGTTCGCAGGCGCGCTGGTGGGGTTGCCCGCCCAAGGCCGAGCAGCGCATTTACTTTGCCAATCACCAAAGCCATGTGGACTTGGTGATGATCTGGGCGGCCTTGCCCAAAGAGCTGCGCCACAGCACCCGGGCAGTGGCGGCGCGGGACTACTGGACCAAATCACCGTTCAAAAAGTGGCTCACCAGCGCGGTGTTCAACGTGATTTATGTGTCACGCACACGTGAAGCCGATGAAGACCCGCTGGAGCCGCTGATCGACGCGCTGCACGCGGGCGACTCGCTGATTTTGTTCCCCGAGGGCACGCGCGGCCATGCCGACGAGCCCCAGCCATTCAAGGCCGGGCTGTACAACCTGGCGCTGAAGTTTCCTCACATCGAGCTGATCCCGGCGTGGATCGCCAATGTGCAACGCGTCATGCCCAAGGGTGAGGTGGTGCCGGTGCCGGTGCTGTGCTCGGTCACTTTTGGCGCGCCGATGCTGCTGCAAGACGGCGAAGACATCCATGTGTTTTTGCAACGCGCCCGCAGTGCGGTGCTGGCCCTTCGCGATATTTAAACCATGTACCAGACGCTTAAACACCTCTCTGCCACCCAGCAAGTGGGGGCCTTGTTTGTGCTGGTGTTTGGCTTGTTGCTGCTGGCGCAAGGGGTGGTCTTTTTGCTGTCGATGCGTGAGTTTGAGGACTCGCAGGCGGCGCAAGCCCACCAAAAAGCGGTGCGCAACCTGGGGCAGTTGCTCAAAACCAGCTGGGCACTGATCTTTATTTTCTGGCTGGCCTGGCTGGCCGGTGACGCGGCGCGGCTGGTGCTGTTTGGCCTGGGCTCGTTCTTTGCGCTGCGCGAATTTTTAACCCTGTCGCCCACCCGCCAGGGCGACCACCGCAGCCTGGTGCTGGCGTTTTTTGGGGTGCTGCCGTTTCAGTACTGGTTGGTGGCCACCGAGCACTTCAATTTGTTCACCGTTTTCATCCCGGTGTATGTGTTTTTGGCGCTGCCGGTGGCCAGCGCCCTGGCCAATGACCCGCAGCGGTTTCTGGAGCGCAATGCCAAGCTGCAGTGGGGCATCATGGTGTGCATTTATGGCATGAGCCATGTGCCCGCGCTGCTGTTGCTGGACTTCCCGCACTACGACAAAAAGAACGCGTTTCTGGTGTTCTTCCTGGTGCTGGTGGTGCAAACCTGCATGGTCACCCAGCACCTGGTAGCGCTGCGTTTGATGCGCCTGGGCCACGCTCCTGCCGCGCCACAGATCAGCCAGAGTTTCAGCTGGCGCGCCTGGTGGGCGGGCATGGCGGCGGGCAGTGTGCTAGGGGCGCTGTTGGCAGGCATCACGCCTTTTGTGCCGGGGCAGGCCTTTGCCCAGGCTTTCATAGCCTGCGCCGCCGGGTCTTTGGGACACCTGGTGATGAAAGCCTTGAAGCGCGACCGCGGTATTCCGATCTGGCACGGCGAAGGCAAGGCGGTCACCGGCGCGGGTGGCATGCTCGACCGGGTGGATTCACTGTGTTTTGCAGCCCCGGTGTTCTTCCATTCGGTTAGATGGTATTTTGGCCTCTAGCCCATATAATATATGTGCTAAAAGCTACTAAAAAAATAGCAAAATGAGAAAGATGACCAGATGAGAATTCTTGGCATTGACCCCGGCCTGCGCACCACCGGTTTTGGCGTGGTGGATGTGGACGGCTCAACGCTGACCTATGTGGCTAGCGGCACCATCAGCACCACCAAGATTGAAAAAGACCTGTTGCCCGCCCGTCTGAAGCTGCTGTTTGACGGCATCCGCGAAGTGGTGGCACGCTACGAGCCTGATGCGGCATCGGTAGAGATTGTGTTTGTCAACGTCAACCCGCAGTCCACTTTGCTGCTGGGGCAGGCACGCGGTGCGGCAGTGACGGCGCTGGTGTCTTGTGATCTGCCAGTGGCGGAATACACCGCCTTGCAAATGAAGCAGGCGGTGGTGGGCTATGGCCGTGCCGACAAAACCCAGATTCAAGAGATGGTGCGCCGCCTGCTCAACCTGCCGGGCTTGCCGGGCACCGATGCAGCTGACGCGCTGGGCTTGGCCATCACCCACGCCCATGCGGCCAAATCCATCGCGTTGTTGGCGCAGGCCAAAGGCTTGGGCGGGGTGCAAATCCAGACGCAAAAAGCAGCGTACAAGGCCGGGCGCAGTCGCTAAGACACCGATGCTGGGTGTTATTCCATTTCTAACGTCCATGTTCAACAAGGACACCCCAAAGCATGAAACACGCGTGCCCTGCGTAGGGCGGGTTTCAACCCGCCATGGCCGACTGAAGTCGGCCCTACGACACGCCATTCTTGTCGGCTGTGGGCGTTGTTTCACGTTAAGGCGTTGTTTGACGTTAACGTCCATGTTCAACAAGGACACCCCAAAGCATGAAACAAGCGTGCCCTGCGTTACGCGTGCCCTGCGTAGGGCGGGTTTCAACCCGCCATGGCCGACTGAAGTCGGCCCTACGACACGCCATTCTTGTCGGCTGTGGGCGTTGTTTCACGTTAAGGCGTTGTTTCACGTTAACGTCCATGTTCAACAAGGACACCCCAAAGCATGAAACACGCGTGCCCTGCGTTACGCGTGCCCTGCGTAGGGCGGGTTTCAACCCGCCATGGCCGACTGAAGTCGGCCCTACGACACGGATGATTTAGAAATGGAATTAAACCACCCGCTCCAGAATCAGCACAGCAAAGAACCCAAACGCGCTCAGCAGCGCCCATTTCAGCACCACCCAGCCGTAGCGTTTGAAACGTGGGTCACCGGTGCCGGCATAAAAGCCAAACGACACCAGCGCCGCCAACAGCATTAACAAAACCAGCCAGCGAAACAGCAGCATGATGTGTGGTGTGTGGTGTGTGGTTTACCAGGCAGGCGCCAGCTGGGCGAAGCCAGCGGGTGCCTGTTTTTCGTTTTCAAAGGTCACCACGTCCCAGGCTTCGGTGTGTTTGAGCAGCTCACGCAGCAGCTGGTTGTTGATCGCATGGCCGGAGCGAAATGCGCTGTATCTCGCCAGCAGCGGTTTGCCCACCAGGTACAGGTCGCCCATGGCATCTAAAATTTTGTGTTTGACGAACTCATCGTCATAGCGCAGGCCACCGGCGTTGAGCACTTTGTAGTCGTCCATCACGATGGCGTTGTCCAGCCCGCCGCCCAGCGCCAGGCCGTTGGCACGCATCATCTCCACGTCTTTGGTAAAGCCAAAGGTGCGCGCCCGGGCAATGTCTTTGGAGTAGGTGCCGGTGCTCATGTCAAACAGCACGCGCTGGCCAGTGGCGTCCACCGCCGGATGGCTGAAATCAATCTCAAAACTGAGCTGGTAGCCATGGTAGGGTGTCAGCCGCGCCCACTTGGCGTTGTCACCTTCGCCCTGGCGCAATTCCACGGTTTTCAGCAGGCGGATAAAGCGCCGTGGTGCTTCCTGAAACACAATGCCGGCGTTTTGCAGCAAAAACACAAACGAGGCCGCCGAGCCGTCCAGAATGGGCACCTCTTCGGCGGTGATGTCCACATACAGGTTGTCCACGCCCAGACCGGCGCAGGCCGACATCAAATGCTCCACCGTGTGCACCTTGACATCGCCGCTGGAAATAGTGGAGGCCATGCGCGTGTCGGTCACCGCCAGGGCAGACACCACAATGTCCACCGGCTCGGGCAAGTCCACGCGCCTGAACACAATGCCGGTGTCGGGTGCAGCCGGGCGCAAGGTGATCTCGACCCGTTGGCCGCTGTGTAAGCCCACGCCCACGGCGCGGGTCAAGGTTTTGAGAGTTCGTTGTTTAAGCACCGGGGGATTTTACTTTTTATGGCTTGCATCGTGTGGCTCAGGGCTAGCCGTGCACCAGTTCGACTAGAGGCTCAGGTGCACCGCTCCAGGTGAGGCGATAAGTGGCTCCTTTTCTGACGTTGCCAACCAGCGCGGGTCTGAAGCATGCCAAATTGATGCCGCTAACGCAGCGAACACTTGGGTAAACGATACCAAGCGAGCCTTGGGGCAACAACTCAGTTGTCAAGCCTTGAGAGGCCACATAGCTGCGAGGGTCAAGACAATCGGCAAACTCAGGCTGATCACGCAAGTCATGAAACGTATGGCCGAAGTCCGCCAGAAAAACCTGGTAACTGACGCTGTCTTCAAAGTAGTTGACCTCTTGATACTCCACTGTTTTATGAAACACAAGCTCGGCCAACGCCGTCTCAAACTCAAAAGCGCAGTACCAAGCCCCGCGCGAACCCGTGTTAAAGCGGCTACCCTCAGGGCGCGGGTAAGTGAAAGCGGCATTGATGATTCGAAAATTGGGAATACCAAACACAAGTTCATCCACCCCAATGCCAGGCAGCGCCCCCCGCTCTGCCAACAAGCGCCTATTGGTGGCATTGTCAAGCTGAAACAAATTCTGCAAATGTTCAACATCATCGGCCAAGGTGGTCAACACCGAGTCTTCTGTGTCAGCAAATCGCGTGGGGATCAGGCGGCAGGTATCAAACTGACGCAGCGCAGTGAATGGTGGCGTGCGCAAATCACAGCCCGCCACGGCGGGCATCAAGCAGGTTGCGTACAGTGTGCATGGCCAACAAGCCACCACTGAGCATGAATTGCAAGGGGGTTTGGCCTAAAAAAATTCCATTCTGGTTTGGCAAAGACACCCACTGATCGGCCAGTGTGTCGCCATAAATGATGTGAAGCGCCTTGTAGATGCCAATCAAAAATGAAATTCGTGTGATACGGTCAACCTCCAGCACGCGATCCGGTTTTTTCCGCCATTCATAAAACGAGCTACTGGAGAGACCGCCCAACAATTCTCTGGCATCGTCATCCTTGATTTTCCAGGTCTGCGCTAGCTTGAAAAATCCGCGCAAGGCAGAGGCAGACAAACGCTCCCGCTCGACCTTTGAATTCAGGTCAATCAAGGCAGTGGGCTCAAACTGACTTTGGGGATAGGCGAATACAGCAGGCATCGATTCACTCCTTTTTCGTGGATTTTATTCCATTGTTTTGGAGAATGCGCAGGCATTTCTTTGACGCTGAGTCGCAGATTGATGCCAAAAAAACGATTTGTTTCGCTTGCATGGGTATGGCCAGATCAGTTTGCTACTCGCCGGTATCTCCCGGCCTCAGCTTGTGTTTTTCATCAATCATCTGCTTCAGGTTCACTGCTGCCCCACACCTTTGCGAGGCCAACTTCCGCTACCGCAGCACAGAAGTCAACCCACGACAAAAACGCAACAGACCCATACCACCGGCAACCTAAAGGTGCAGGCGGCCATTTCTTCTTAATCCGCTTGCTTGCGCAAGAACGCCGGAATCTCAAAGTCATCCATGCCGCCGCTGCTCAAGGCATCCACTTTGGCCGCAGCGCTGGTGCGGTCACGGGTACGCCAGACGCTGGGGGTAGCCATGGCACCGTAGTCGGGCTGGGTGCGGCTCATGGGCGCGCCAGACATCAGGCCGCTGGCCTGCTTCAGGTTCACCGGGTTGTCCAGCGTGGGCACGTTGAACGGCACGTTGTCAGTGCCGGTGCGCAACACGGTTTGTGGCTGGCTGCTGGGCATGACTTGCAGTTTGGGGCGGGCGCGGCTCAAGCCGGTGGCCACCACGGTGACGCGAATCTGGTCGCCCAGGTTGTCGTCATAAGCCGTGCCGTAGATCACATGCGCGTCGGGCGAGGCGTAGGTCCGAATGGTGTTCATGGCCAGCTTGGACTCGCTCAATTTCAGAGACCCTTTGGCCGCGGTGATCAGCACCAGCACGCCTTTGGCACCTGAGAGGTCAATGCCTTCCAGCAGCGGGCAGGCCACGGCCTGTTCGGCGGCAATGCGCGCACGATCCGGCCCGGCAGCCATGGCGGTGCCCATCATGGCCTTGCCAGGCTCGCCCATGACGGTGCGCACGTCTTCAAAGTCGACGTTCATCAAGCCCGGCACGTTGATAATTTCGGCAATGCCGCCCACGGCGTTTTTCAGCACGTCGTTGGCATGGGCAAAAGCCTCGTCTTGCGTGGCATCGTCGCCCAGCACTTCAAGCAGTTTTTCGTTCAACACCACAATCAGGCTGTCCACATTGGCTTCCAGCTCGGACAGGCCGCCGTCGGCGTTGTCCATGCGGCGTTTGCCTTCAAACTCAAACGGTTTGGTGACCACGCCCACGGTCAGGATGCCCATCTCACGCGCCACACGGGCAATCACCGGGGCGGCGCCGGTGCCGGTGCCGCCGCCCATGCCGGCGGTGATGAACAACATGTGTGCACCGTCGATGGCGGCGCGAATATCGTCTACCGCCAGCTCTGCAGCTTCGCGGGCTTTTTCTGGCTTGCTGCCGGCACCCAGACCGGTGCTGCCGAGCTGGATCAGGCGGTGGGCATCGCTGCGGTTCAGGGCTTGCGCGTCGGTGTTGGCGCAAATGAATTCCACACCTTGCACGGCGCTGGCAATCATGTGGCCTACGGCGTTGCCGCCGCCGCCACCGACACCGATGACCTTGATTTGTGTGCCTTGGTTGAAGGCTTCTTCGTCGATGAGTTCAATTGACATGGTGTGCTCCTTGGGGTTCGATGGCTAAAAAAAGAAAGTTAAAAAAGTCAAAATCAATGGGGTGCGGATATGGTGGCGGGTCTGTACAACGCCATCGTCGCGGCGAGCCAGCGGAGTTGGCCTCCACGCTTGCCGCTTCGCGTGTTGCGCTGCCCCCCGAGGGGGCCTTTGCGCCTTGGGGGAACCCGGCGGCGCTCATGCTGTCTGTTGGTTTGTTCATGCCTAAAAGTTCCCCACAATCCAGTCCTTGAGGCTGCCAAAGGCAGTTTTCATGGAGCCGTTCTTTTGTGACACCTTGTAGCCGCGCAGATGCGCCATGCGCGCCTCTTCCATCAGCCCCATCACCGTAGCGGCGCGGGGCTGAGCCACCATGTCGGACAGGGCGCCGCGGTATTTGGGAATGCCCCGGCGCACCGGTTTCAAGAAGATGTCTTCGCCCAGCTCGACCATGCCCGGCATGATGGCGCTGCCACCGGTGAGCACAATGCCGCTGGAGAGCATTTCTTCATAGCCCGAATCACGCATCACCTGGTGCACCAGGCTAAAAATTTCTTCCACCCGGGGCTCAATCACCCCGGCCAAGGCCTGGCGGCTGAGCATGCGCGGACCCCGGTCGCCCAGGCCAGGCACTTCCACCTGCGCTTCGGGGTCGGCCAGCAGTTGTTTGGCGTAGCCGTTTTCAACCTTGATCTCTTCCGCGTCTTTGGTGGGCGTGCGCAGCGCCATGGCGATGTCGCTGGTGATCAAATCACCGGCAATCGGGATCACGGCGGTGTGGCGAATGGCTCCGTTGGTGAAGATCGCCAGGTCGGTCGTGCCCGCACCAATGTCCACCAGCGCCACGCCCAGTTCGCGTTCGTCTTCGGTCAGCACCGACAAGCTGCTGGCCAGCGGGTTGAGCATCAGCTGCTCCACTTCCAGGCCGCAGCGGCGCACGCATTTGATGATGTTCTCGGCGGCAGTTTGGGCGCCGGTGACGATGTGCACCTTGGCTTCCAGGCGGATGCCGCTCATGCCAATGGGTTCTTTCACGTCCTGGCCGTCGATGATGAATTCTTGCGGCTCCACCAGCAGCAGGCGCTGGTCGGTGCTGATGTTGATGGCCTTGGCGGTTTCCACCACGCGGGCCACGTCGGCGGCGCTCACTTCGCGGTCTTTGATGGCCACCATGCCATGCGAGTTGATGCCGCGGATGTGGCTGCCGGTGATGCCGGTGTAAACGCGGGTGATCTTGCAGTCGGCCATCAGCTCGGCTTCTTTCAAGGCTTGCTGGATGCTTTGCACCGTCGCATCAATGTTGACCACCACGCCGCGCTTCAAACCATTGCTGGGGGACACACCCAAGCCGGCCAGTTTCAGATCGCCACCAGGCAGCACCTCGGCCACCACCACCATCACCTTGGCGGTGCCGATGTCCAGACCGACGATCAAATCTTTGTATTCTTTTGCCATGGCTTCACCTGTTACTTTTAATGCTGTTTTTTCATGTCATCACCCAAGGTGCTGACACCGTCGAGCTGGATCGCGTAGCCGTCCGAGTGGCGTAAATCCACCGAGGCGATTTGCTCCACCGTGCGCTTGAATTGGGCTGTGGCCTGCGTGGCGGTTTTAACAAACCGCACCACCCGCGCCACCACATCCTGTGTGCTGCCACCACCCAATTCCAAGGCCGTGCCACTGTCGAACTGGGCGCGCCAGCCACCGCGCGGGGTGAGCTCAAGCTGGTCAATGCGCACGTCGATCGGTGCCACCAGGGGTTGCAGCGTTTGCAGCATGGCCAGTACCTGGGCGCTTTGGCCTTGCGGGCCTGACAAGCGCGGCAGGTCTTCTTTTTCAAGCTCGCCCAAATTGGCTTCAAACACTTCACCAAAACTGTTCACCAGGCGTGCATCACCCTCCACACCCCAATAGGCCACCGCTTGGTGTTCCTGCAATTGCACCTTGAGCCGGTTCGGGAAATCCCGACGCACCACGGCCTGGCGCACCCAGGGCATGGTCTCAAACACTTGGCGCGCGGCGTTCACATCGAGCGTGAAAAAGGTGCCTTGCAGGCGCGGCATCACATTGGCTTTGAGCGTCATGGCGTTGTAGTGCGTCACATCACCGACCACGGTCACGCCACGGATGGCAAACACCGGCTGGCGCATCACCCAGGCCAGCAACGCGCCCAGCAGCAGCAGCAGCAGCCCACCGAACAGAGCGGTGGCTACCCCGTTCATGAGCTTGATGTCCAGCGGCAAAGGCGTTTTGGTGTTCATACGGCGGCGTAGTCGCGTGTGGCCTCTTGGAGCACTTGCAGGCACAGCTCGGGGTAGCTGATGCCTGCGGCCTTGGCCGACATCGGTACCAGCGAGTGGCTGGTCATGCCCGGGCTGGTGTTGATCTCCAGCAGGTAGGGCTGGCGGGTGCTGGCATCAATCATCACGTCGGCGCGCGCCCAGCCGCGGCAGCCCAGGCTCTTGTAGGCCTTGAGCACCAGCGCCTGGATGTGCGCCTCTTCACCTGCGGGCAGGCCGCAGGGCACCAGGTATTCGGTGCTGTGGGTGAAGTATTTGTTTTGGTAGTCGTAGTTGCCGTCAGGTGCCTTGATGCGGATCACCGGCAGGGCGCGGGCCTGGGCACCGCTGCCCAGTACCGCAATGGTCACCTCGTCACCGGCAATGAACTGCTCGCACAGCACGTCGTCATGGGTGCCCGCGGCCAGCGCGTAGGCCGCGTCGCATTGCTCGGCTGAGGTGACTTTGGTCAGGCCGATGGTGGAGCCTTCACGCGCAGGCTTGACGATCATCGGGCTGCCCAGTTCGGCCAACGCGGCGCGTGTGCCTGCGGCGCTGTCGACTTTTTTCCAGGCGGGGGTGGGCAGGCCATCGGCACGCCAGATGTGCTTGGTCATGAGCTTGTCGATGGCCATGCTGGAGGCCATCACACCCGGACCGGTGTAGGGGATGCCCAGCAGTTCCAGCGCGCCTTGCACCGTGCCGTCTTCGCCAAAGCGGCCGTGCAGGGCGATGAAGCAGCGGGTGAAGCCGTCACGCTTGAGTTCATCCAGGGCACGCTCGGCCGGGTCAAAGGCGTGTGCGTTCACCCCCAGGCTTTGCAGCGCCTGCAGCACGCCCTGGCCCGACATCAGCGACACCTCGCGCTCGGCCGAGGCGCCGCCCATGAGCACCGCCACTTTTTCATTTTTTATATCAAATTGACTCATAGCCCTCGTCCTTATTGTGTAAGTAGCTCTGAAGTTGATAGCATTGTGGCGACCTTGCCAGCCACTGCCCCGATCGAGCCCGCGCCCATGCACAGCACCACATCGCCGTCTCTGGCCGCGTCTACAATGGCTTGGGACATGGCGGCAATGTCGTCCACAAATACCGGCTCCACCTTGCCTGCCACCCGCAGCGCACGTGCCAGGCTGCGGCCATCGGCGGCCACAATCGGCGGCTCGCCAGCGGCGTAGACCTCGGACAACAGCACCGCGTCCGCCAGCGCCATGACCTTGATGAAGTCGTCAAAACAATCGCGCGTGCGGGTAAAACGGTGCGGTTGAAAGGCCAGCACCAGACGGCGGCCGGGGAAGGCACCACGTGCAGCGGCCAGCGTGGCCGCCATTTCCACCGGGTGGTGGCCGTAGTCTTCTACCAGGGTAAAGCAACCCCCGCCGTTGACTGCGCTCACCGGCTGCTCGCCGTGGCTTTGAAAGCGCCGCCCCACGCCCTTGAAGTTGGCCAGGGCGCGCAGCACCGCCGCATCTTCAATGCTCAGCTCCACCGCCATGGCAATCGCCGACAAGGCGTTGAGCACATTGTGTCGGCCCGGCAGGTTCAGCACCACGTCCATATCGGGCAGCACCACGCCATTGCGCCGCTGCACTGTAAAGTGCATTTGCCCGCCCACCGCGCGCACGTTCACCGCGCGCACTTCTGCGCCTTCGTCAAAACCATAGCTGGTGATCGGGCAGGTGACTTGCGGCACGATGGCACGCACGGCTGCATCGTCGGTGCACAAAATGGCGGTGCCGTAAAACGGCATGCGGTGCAGAAAATCGACAAAGGCTTTCTTTAGTTTTTCAAAATCATGGCCATAGGTTTCCATGTGGTCGGCATCGATGTTGGTGACCACCGCCATCACCGGCAACAGGTTCAAAAACGACGCATCCGACTCGTCAGCTTCCACCACGATGTAGTCGCCTTTGCCCAGGCGGGCATTGGAGCCCGCGCTGTTCAAACGTCCGCCAATCACAAAAGTTGGGTCTAGCTGGCCTTCTGCCAACACACTGGCGACCAGGCTGGTGGTGGTGGTTTTGCCATGCGTGCCAGCAATGGCAATGCCGGTTTTGAGGCGCATCAACTCGGCCAGCATCAGGGCGCGTGGCACCACCGGAATGCGGTTGTGCCGTGCCGCCAGCACCTCGGGGTTGTCTGCATGCACGGCGGTAGAGGTGACCACCGC
>Ga0210027_1001968_pt1 | contig 18281 bp, 18 predicted proteins | sample CryGeymeta201510_FD_183978 | JGI IMG/M metagenome (GOLD analysis project Ga0210027, IMG submission 183978) | Groundwater microbial communities from Crystal Geyser aquifers in Utah, USA - Crystal Geyser metaG 2015-10 (SPAdes) (version 2) | ecosystem: Environmental > Aquatic > Deep subsurface >...
AACAGAGTTATGTGTAACCGGAGTTGAAATAGATTTTGAAGCAATTGTATTAGTTTCGCGGTTCATCTCCTGGCATATAAAATTTAACTTCCGACCCGGATCATCATCTTTATCTATACTTTCGAGAAAAAATTTCAAATGACTTCGCAGCCGGACACACTCTTCTGTTATCTCCGATCTATCCGCAATGACGGCAAGCTCAAGTTCAAGACGGTCGGAGAACTCGCTAATGTTTTCGATCATCGATTTAACGCGTCCCTTTAATTTTTCAAATTGTTCGGGGATCGCTTTTTTATAATCTGCTTCTATTTCATTTAGCCGGTTTTCGATCATCAAAATCCGTTTCTTCAAATCTTTTGCGAGTTCAAGCCCTTCATTTTTTTTCATCTTTTTAAGCTGATCGAGCGCTGCGCCAAGAGCTTTTTTAATTAACTGAAATTCAGCTTCGGAGTATTCTACATTGTTTCCCGAAGTAAATAAATCGCGGTTTAAGAGCAGGTGATCAAGTTTTATCTTTTCACTCAGCTTAGCTGTTTTTTTTATTTCTTTAATTAACTGAATATAGCTCTTTAGTTTGTCTTTATCTATCGGAACAATTTCAGTTTCATCTTCAATTTTTTTAAGTTGAATTATTACGCTTAACTTACCGCGTGTAATTTTAGTTTTAATAAATTCTCTTACATCATATTCTTTGTTTAAAAGTGAAGAAGGGAGTTTAAGCGAAATATCGAGATATCTACTATTAACAGACTTTACTTCAACCTCTGCAGAAAGACCGCCGTTTGCAGCAACGCCTTTCCCGTAACCGGTCATGCTTAAAATCATTACAATTTACCTATTAAAAAGAGGAGCAAAAATAACAATTTTGAGCCTCGCTTCCAATATTTACATTATTAAGTTTAGGCATTTCCAACGACGCCAATTGTGTTATTAGCATTCTTTTGGCTTGATTTAAAGCACGAAATAAATATTTCGGTAGATTATGAGGAAAATATTTTTAATTTGCGGGAGAGGTTTTTTCGCATAAACCTTAATTCTCATTAACGCCGGATGATATTTTGTCTTCCGGCGATTATTTTTAAAATGCCTCGCCTATTCCAAAATGAAACTGCAATGTACTCCAGAAGGGACGGTCGAAAATAAACTTTCTGTTTGAGGGATCATAAAATTTAAATCCAAAATCTAACCTAAACGGAGCAATGGGCGAATAATATCTAAATCCGAGACCGGCAGCAACTGCGATATCCGGAAATGAGATTTTCTTGTAGCCATTCCATGTATTGCCAAAATCAAAAAAAGCCACAGCGCCAAAACTTTCTAAAAATCTTTGCCTCAATTCTAATGAACCTTCTAATAGGAAAGTTCCTCCACGCGGGGAGTTTGAGAAATCAACTCCTAAAAATTCTGTGGAATCACGCGGTGCAAGTTCTCTGGAACGCCAGCCTCTAACCGAATTACTGCCTCCAGCAAAAAAAGTTCTGTTCGGAGGAATCAGTTTTGTATCGCCGCTATAAGTCTGTATATATCCGGTTTTAAATTTTGCCGCTAAAACACGACTAACAACTCTGTCCAAACCGAGAAAAGTTGAGATGCTTATCTGTGTCTTATAAAAAAAAGCGGTTTTATTTTCGGAACTTGTTTCGCCGGGTTGTAGAAAAACGGAAAGGCTATCACCGCCGAAGCTTACTGTTGTACTTGCTTCGCCTGTTTCTAAAAGTGTAGAAAGGTTAAATCCTTTTGACGGGAAAAATATATTGTCAGTATGGGAAGCTCCTACTTCAACACCAAGCAGCGGCGTTAAACTCTTAATAGTAAGATATACACCCGCTCTTCCGGAACTGTTTATTATTGTTCCGATATCATTACTTGTAAAAATATTTTCTTCTAAATTAAAATAAGGTTTTAGCTGATTTACAAAAGTGTATTCCGGCATTTCAAAATCGAATGTGAGCTTCCCGCCGTAAGTAAGACTTGTGTTTGTGGTAAGGAAAAGAGATTTTATATATAACTCGAGATTACCGAAAATAGGTCTGTTAAAAATGTATGGCTGTTCAATCTTTGCAAGAAATTCTGCCGCGCCTTGAAAAATTGAATCTCGTTTATCGGGCGCCTTAAAAATATTTCCCAAATTTGTGTTGAAAATATCGAGAACGCTTACTTTAGCTTGAAGTGTAAGTTTACGCGCGCGTCCTAAAAAATTTTTTTGGATAAAATTGGCTCCAACACCAAGATTGAAATAATTCTGATAATTATCGAACACAAGCTCCGGTGAAAGTTCATTCATAAAACCAATATTACCTTTAATCAGCAATGGCACCTGGTCTCCCACAGTATCTTTCGAGGAAGGTTCAACAATTATCGAATTAAATAAACCGGTGCGCGCAAGTCTGTTCTGGCTTCTTTTTATTTTGTTTCTATCATAATCTTCACCGGGTTTTATACCGGTTATATCAGTAAGCAGAACATCGGAAACTTTATCTTTTCCTTCGCCATCTTTTTCAATTATAAACCCACTTATTTTGTATAAAATTTCGGGAGAAACAAAAACATCCATGTCAACTTTTCTATTTGAAGTATCAACAAATGCCCGGGTGCTATCCCACGTAGCGAGCATATAACCATTATTCTGAAGTTCACCAATACCGCGGGCGGTCTTTTCAGTTGATTCACCCTGAATAAATCTATCGGTAGTATCGAAGGTTACTTCGCTTGTAAATGCATAGTTGGCTTTCCAGGTAATCGGATTTAAACCGAAAAATTTAACTGTTCCGAAATTAGCCGGGGTTCCCTCATTGATTAAATAATTAAGCTCAACCGTTTTATCCGAAGAATCGGCTTCAATTGTATAACGTATATCTGCGTTGAAGAAGCCTCTGTCGCGGTAAAAATTTTTAAGAGAAAGAATATCTATCGAAATGTATGAGGAATCAAAATAAACTGCCGGACTTCCCCATGAAGTTAACGAATTTAAAAATTTCCAGCCCCACCAGGGTGTTTCGACGCTGAGAACAACAGCCCGCAATTCCGAGGAAGAGTACGCGTTATTCCCGGAAAAATTAATAGCATCTAACTCATAATCAAAAAATGCTTGGGAACAAGCCTGACTACTTAAAAGGAGCGTTATAAATAAAAATTTCTTTACCATTATTTAAAACTAAAGAAGAAGTTTATTTCAAACAATATCATAAAAACATTTTTTGACGTTATGATGCCTCTATGTTTATTTAACATAATTCAAAGTTCGCGAAAAGGAGGCGGCAAATGTGCGATGCAAAAATTCCGGGCAAGTAAATGTTCGTAAAATTTTATTCGCCCCAAAAGTGATGGCACAGATTGAACCTAACCGCCGGGTTCAATATCTTTTTCAACAATAAGTAAACGAGGGTAATCACGTTTGAAATTACTTACAAAAAAGTTTTTAATCCCTCCATCAAGAATATTTTCCGAGATGAACAATTGAATTCTACTCCTATCGTCTGCTACAAGATGCGCTTTATAAATCTCTTTTTTATTAAAGTCTATTATATAAGAAAACACTTCTCCTCCTCCGCTTCCCATAAAAAAGCTTTTTGAAGAATAATATACAAGCTCGTAGTTAAAAGATGGAAATTTAATTTTATTCACCTGTGATTCTTTAAATGAACCGTCCAACAAAGGAGTTTCGTAGTTTTTAATAAAAGTTGTTCCTTCTTTTGTGAGGAGGGAAAATTTTATTCCCCATTCGTTTGCATTTTCAATTTCAATACCGGCGGAAATTTGAAAAGATGTATCTTTGATAAAGTAACCTTTATCTACAAAAGATGGTACTGTGTTTAAAACTGCAGCAGCGGTTTGTTTCAACGCTTCCGGGCTGTCAAAGTTTATAGGTTTTACATCCTCACTTTTTTCTCCGCAAGAAAAAAATAATATGGATATGAATAAAACAACGATTGCAAAAACTTTATTTGATGATAACATTTGTTCCTTTCCTTACTACTGAGTAAAGTTCATCTATACTTTCATTACTTAGCGCTATTGAGCCGTCCGTCCAATTGTAAACAAACGGCAAATTCTTGAAAAAATAATCTAATTCACCCAGACCATGTATTCCTATATCCCCACCGAGCGGAGTATCCGAAGAAGTACAGTTCTCGTAATAAAATTCAAATTTTATTTTATCGTAAGCCATCTGGCTAATAATGCCTTTACGCAGAGCATCGGAAGCATCGTCAAGATTGGGATAATTCACGCGAAAAAATTTATAGTACTTTGCCGAAGTATCAATAGAGCAAATCTTATACTCACCTGTGGGCGTGGCATTATCACCTTTTTTCTGTTTTGCAGATTGTGTGTTCCTTCCGAAACTTGCACGATACGATTTTATAAGAACTGTATCTTCATACAGATTTAAAGTATAATTTTTTTTGTCGATTATAATGTTTGGTGTAACTAAATGCTCAAAACCCTGTAAACGCATCGCCTCGGATAATGATACTTCTCGAAGATTAAGAATCACTCCGTATGTTACAATGCCAATTATAAAGATCAATATCCCGCCGCTAAAAAAAATTACATTTTGAAGTGTATTAGATTTTAATAAACGAAATAATGTTTCGGCGTATAATTTAGTTCTGGTAAAAATGGATTTCATCTATTTATAATTACGGGTGAAAAGATAATCTAAATATTTAACAAAATTTAGTTAAAATTATGTTAAATTATAAGCGATTATTTAACAATGGTTTTCTTTTCTGTTTAAAGATTAAAAGGAATTAGTAAAAATGAAAATATTTATAATTCTTTGCTTTTTTAGCGCCACCATAATAACAGCACAAACTATCCCTTTTCAGTACGGCTGGCCCCGTGCGGGAAGCACTGACTTTGGTTTATACAACAGTTCTCCCACAATAGCCGACATTGATAATGACGGCATCTATGAAGTATCTGTTATGGAAAATATTGTTACGAGCGGAAGCGGACCAATGTTAAGCTGTTTTAATCTAAATGGTTCTTTCCAGGCGGGATTTCCGGCGTATATCACTTTCGGTTCACTCCAAAGCAGCGGCTCAAATGAAATTTCTGCAATGGGAGATGTTAACGGTGACGGCAAAATGGAAATCGTTTTCGGGGATGAGAATGGAAGAGTTTTTGCATTCGGTTCTAACGGGCAGCAAATAGCCGGCAGCCCTTTTAATGTTGGCGGCACAAAAGAAACAACTACTCCTGCGCTTGTGGATTTAACAAAAGACTCGATCCTCGAAATAATAATCACTTCCTATGAACGGGATTCCCCTGAAGACAATGGACAACTTCACGTGCTAACTTACAAAGGAGGACAGTTTGAAGAACTGCCGGGCTTTCCGATGAACTTCGGGCTCGGCTCAAAAAGCTCTCCTGTTGCCGGTGATTTAGACGGTGATGACGATTATGAAATAGTCTTCATCTCAAATGGAAATTTAGGGCAGCGCATTTACTCTCAAATTCATGCCATTGAAATTGACGGCACATATTTGCCCGGCTTTCCATTAAACATGGCGATGTCTTCACTCGGTTCTACTCCAACTTTATATGATATTAATTCTGACGGAAAACTTGAAATTGTTTTGCGCGCAATGCCGGAAAATCCAAATATAAATGGAATCTATGCATATGACTATCAAGGGAACCTTCTTCCGCAATTTCCTTTCCCGATAGAAAGCGGGCATCCCGATGCAAATGTTGCAATTGCCGATATGGACGGAGACAGCTTGCCAGAATTTGCATTTGGAAGCGTTCGGGCAGTTGACAGCGGCAAGGTTTGGGTTTGGGATTTGCAGGGAAATCTTTTAAAAAATTATCCGCAAAAAGTTTTTGCAACCTGGGTTGACGGCTCGGTGGCGCTTGCAGATGTAAGCGGCGATAGTCTTCCCGATGTCATAGCCCCAACAAACGATGGCTTAATGTATGCTTTTGATAAGGATGGTCAATTGGTTTCGGGCTTTCCTCTTGAAGCCGAAAATGTGTATGTGGTGAAGGGTTTTAATACTTCTCCAACGGTTGTTGATATTGACAACGACGGTGATATTGAAATCTTTGCCGGCTCGTTGAATAAAAGAGTTTATGGATGGGATACACCGGGTATTTCAAATAAAAACATCTGGTCAACATTTAAAGGTAATGCCCAACGAACCGGAGGGCAGCTTATAGGATACCGGGAACCGACTGGCGTAAAGAATAATAATTATAAACCTGACAATTATGTCCTCGAACAAAATTATCCAAATCCATTTAATCCATTAACAAAAATTCGTTACAGCATTCCTTCCGTAGAGACGCACGGCGGTGCGTCTCAACAAAACGTAATGTTGAAAGTGTACGATGTTTTGGGCAGCGAAATTGCAACACTCATTAACGAAGAAAGAGCGCCGGGTGTTTATGAAGTTGAGTTTGATGGAAGCAAGTTGAGCAGCGGCATTTATTTTTATATATTAACTGCAGGCAGCTTTAAAGCCGTTAACAAAATGATTCTGATGAGGTAATATTCCCATTGAGGACTACTTCCGAAGATATTGCTTTTACTCAGCAAAATTTATGGATCATTGACGAAAAACTTTCTTTTCATAGAGATCTTGCTTCGGATAAACAGATCAGAAGTATGTCTCCTCTCACCTCAGACAGCAAAAAAAGACCCGATCTGTTGGTAATTTATGATACTCCTTTTCTGTTTGTAGATTCTGATGCACCATTTAATTCAATAATTATTATTGAGTTTAAGCGACCAATGAGAAAAAATTTATCTAATCAAACGGATGATCCAATTAAACAAGTTTACACATATGTTAGAAAGATAACTGAAAACGAAGTTACGACCCACGACGGGCGGCGCCCAATCAATATAAATCCAGGTACTCGCTTTTATTGTTATGTGATTGCGGACTTAAACAAAGAGTTAAATGAAGTTTGCAAAGACAAAGGTTTAACAATAAGTCCAGACAATCTTGGATACTTCGGATATAATCCCAATTACAATACTTATGCAGAGGTTATTTCATACGATAAATTATTATTGGATGCGAATAAAAGAAATTCAATACTCTTTGATCAATTGGGACCACCTCGTTGAAAAACTTTAGTAATCCATGTACGACTTTTGCCTAAATGTCTAGCAAGTTCAGCTCTATTTTTCACAATTCCAGCATCAATTATGTGTTGATAGCTAATCGCCAATTTATCATAATTAATTCTTCCTTTTAGTTTTGTTTTGTTGATGACTCGAATAAATAGACGGGGCATCGCCTTTACTAAGTATTTGCGTTCGATCTTCAAGTATCTGATGATTTTCGAACTGTCTAAGGCAATGATGTTCTGATGGAACCCGTTTTTGTTATTAAAATGGGCAATTTTAGGCGATAAAAAACCGAACTTCTGTCGAACTTGCGGAGCTTAAAAAAATCCTGAACAAAATTCAGGTTTTTTTTTATTTTATGAGTTACTCCCTTTACATATTAAAATCTCAATCTGCAGAAAAATATTACACCGGAATTTCTGCCAATCCCGAATTACGATTATCATATCATAACACATTCGAAAAGGGATTCACCTCACGCTACCGTCCTTGGGAAATTATTTTTACAAAAGAATACGAATCAAAAGAAATCGCACACCAAGTTGAATTGAAAATCAAAAACTGGAAAAGCAAAAAGCTGATTGAGAAAACTATTTCAGGAGAGATTCTTTTATAAAGATTCGGCTGTTATCCCGACTTCGGCGAGATGTTCGCAGGGCACAAACTTCAAAGGAACTTGATGATTCAGATTAAAGATAAATGAAAGACTTGATTAAGGCATCAACCTGTCTTTAAACCTTCTGCTCATCTGGAGTTTTTCCCCATTTTTCAGAATAACCACATAATCTCCATGCGACCATGGCTGCATTTCTTGTATTTGTTCGATGTTAACAATATAAGAACGATGAATTCGAGCGAACATTTCCGGGTCAAGGGATGCTTCAAGATTAGTCATCGTTTCTCTTAACAGATATTTTCCTTTTATTGTATGAAGTTCGGCATATTTTTCTGCCGATGATATGTAGAGAATCTCTTTTAACGCAACGAAAAAATATTTGGCTCCAACATTTATTAGAATCCTATCTAAATATTTCTTCTCTTTTTTAATTTCATTTAAGATTAATCGAAGTTCATCAGATTTGTTTCTTTTAATTTTTATTTCATCGAGCACACGGTTGAACGAAACTTTAAACCGCTCTTGATCAAAAGGTTTTAAGAGATAATCGACTGCGTTCACATCAAAAGCATCAATCGCATACTGATCATAAGCAGTTACGAATACAACCGGCGGCATATTCTCAGAACCGATTTCCGCGAGAACTCCGAATCCATCTTTCCCCGGCATCTGAATATCGAGAAAAACTATATCAGGTTTATCATTTCTTATTTTGTCTATCGCCTCCAAACCATTTCCGGCTTCAAAAATTTGTTCGATTTCTTTTTCGTTATTTAAAAAAGAGATGATCTTTTTGCGAGCCGGTTGTTCATCATCAACAATCAGTACTTTCATTGTTGTAATTCCTCAACTTTAAATGGAATTTCGATGGTAAGATACAAACCACCTTCTTCTCTATTTTGCCAATTGAATTCAAAATCATTCCCGTATAATTTTTCCAATCGTTCGGCGGTGTTTGATAAACCCACACCGCTTGACAATGCTTCATTAAAATTTTTCTGCATGCCCGGACCATTGTCCACTATTTCTATTAGAAGTTTGGTTTCAATCCTTTTTACAGTTATTTCAATTTTGGTCCCCGATAAATTTTCCATTCCATATTTAATCGAATTTTCAACCAGCGGTTGAAAAAGAAAATTTGGGACCATAGCATTTTCAATATCCTTATCTAAATGCAATTCAATAGTTAGCTTATCTTTGAAACGAGCTTTCATAATATCAGTATAGAGATTCAGAATTTCAATTTCCTTAACAAGAATATTTTCACCTTTGGATGAACTTTTTAAAGTTATTCTTAAAAGATCGCTGAGGTTCGCGATCATTTTGTCGGCAGCATGAATATCTTCATACATGGTTGATGAAATCATGTTGAGCGTGTTAAAAAGGAAATGAGGATTCAATTGCATCTTTAGAGTTTCAAGGCGCGCACGGGTAAGCTGTTCTTCTAATTTTGCGGTTTTAAGATTTTGCTCCTCGTTTCTCTTGTTCATTTTATAAATCGTATAAACGATAAACACTATCCAAAAGACGATGAATTGTTTTAAATATTCCATCACAATTCTATAGGGGATATAACCATAATTATAATTTCCCAAATCCAACGCCGGATAGATTATCGAACGGGTAATATACATCAGTCCGGTGTGCGTTAACCCGATGACGATGGTGGCGAGAAGATAAAGAGGGATAAGTTTGAGAAAATTATTTTTGTTGAAAGGAAATCTTTTAAAGAATGCAAGAATCGCCGGAACTAACAACCAAAAAGTATAAACTCCCGTCAGCTCATCAATTAATGGATAGATAGCTTTTGCCCAATCCGCCGGAGTTAATTCGTAATACCGTTCTGCTAATTCCGCTGAAATGTTTATAGAGGCGCTCATCAGCGCCATAATAGTGGCGATAATGAAGACAGCAATAAAAAGTTTTGGTTTATTTCTTCCGTCGAGAAGGTTCATAATAAAATCTCAGGTTTCGGTAAAAATTTATTCTTTTCTCGTAGCAAATATCTCCATTTTCTTTAAAGTTAAAAACATATTGGGCATGAAAGGGATTCCGGAAGGTATGAGCGGGATAAATTATTTCAACTCTTTTATCATTTCAATTAACAAAAAAATACGCATCACTCTTAAACTAAATTATAAAATCTTTCTACATCCCTTTTGCGCCTCAATTCTCGCCGTTCGTGACAAATCATCTGCAATAGGGAAATACGTATGATAATTTTGCTATCGAAACTTTAACAAAAAGGAACTACTATGGAAACAGTACAAAGACGTTACGATATAGATTGGCTAAGAGTTATAGCTTTCTATATACTTATTTTTTTTCATGTTGGAATGGTTTTCGTTCCATGGGAATTTCATCTTAAAAATAATGTCACCGTGGAATGGTTTGAAACATGGATGGCATTTTTGCATCAATGGCGGTTGCCGTTGTTGTTTATGATTTCCGGAATTGTTCTTTACCATTCAATGGGTAAACGAATCGGTAAAAAATATTTTGGTGAACGAAGCAAGCGGCTTTTAATTCCTCTTTTATTCGGAATGTTTGTAATCGTTCCTCCACAAATTTATTACGATAGATTGTTTCATGGAATTAATTTCGCCAATTACTGGGAATTCTGGAAAACGGTTTTCAATTTTGTACCATATCCATTAGGTGGATCTGTAAGCTGGCATCACCTCTGGTATGTACTTTACATTTTTATTTATTCTATACTTGCTTATCCGTTATTCAAATATTTAAGAAGCGAAAAATCTCTTTCCTTGAAAAATAATATCGGTTCGTTTTTGAAAAAATATCCGAACACGATCTATTTGATTACAATCCCATTTCTTTATTTCTATTATACGCTTGCTCAAAAATATCCTGAGACACACGGATTAATTGATGATTGGTATAACCACAGCATTTCATTTTCTTTATTCATCCTTGGTTTTTGCATCTCAGCGATTGATGGATTTTGGGAAGTGCTGGTTGCAAAAAGAAAACAATCTTTAATCCAGGCGGTTATTCCTGCTGCTGTATTGGCAATGTTAGTTTGGGGTCCGACTTTCGAAGTTGTTAATGAGGATGCCGGTTGGTTCATCTATGTTTACGGAATATTCAAAATGGTGATGATCCCGTCTTTGTTATTTGCCGCAGTTGGGTATGGAAGAATTTATCTGAATAAGTCAAGCAAAATCCTAACTTATGCAAATGAGTCGGTTTATCCGCTTTATATTTTACATCAAACCGTCGAATTGATTTTCGCTTATTACATCATTCAATTGGATTGGGGAGTTCTGCCGAAGTTTGTTTTATTAGTGGTAGCTACATTCGGAGTAAGCTTAGCGCTTTATGAACTTATTATTAAACGCTTTGCTGTTGCACGCCTGCTTTTCGGAATGAAATCCAAACCGAAAACAATTAGAATTTCAACTCAAAGAAAAACCGGTTCGCTTTCAACTGTAGAAGGTGAAGGTTCCTTAAACTCATAAAAGACTTTCATCATTTTTAATTTGATAAAAAAACTTTTTATGTCATAGAAATCTTGAGGTAAAAGCTGCAAAGAAATTTGGAGCTTTTTATTTTAAATGACTGTGGTGAAATTAAATGGAGAGTTCTCTAACTGGTTCCGTTCAAGATTAGTAGATTTAGTTAAAAGCGGGTATGATCATTGACTGAATTAAATTCATTGTTCTGTACCACTGATCATTTGCTGTAGATGATTCGATACCACTCCACTTATTTGTTGTAACAACTACAAGATTTAATTTAGGGACAACAACAATAAATTGTCCTCCATAACCATTTGCGAAACTATAATTGCCTATCGAGCTTTGCCCTGTCCACCAGCAATAACCGTAACCATCCGTAAACGGCAAAACATTATTTGTTGAAATTTTTAATGTAATGATTTGGTCGATCCATTGTGAAGAGACAATCCGCCTCCCATCGTACTCGCCGCGATTCAGAATTAGCTGTCCGATTTTTATCATGTCATAGGGAGTAATTTGCAATCCAGCGCCGCCATTATTAAATCCTTGTTTATCAACCGCTCAATTGCTGTTACTAATACCAAGAGAATCAAATAGATAGAGTTTAGCAAAGTCCAATGTCTTCATTCCAGAGGCACGTGAAATAATTACTGAGAGAAGATGAAGAGCTGCAGAATTGTAGGTGAAAACTTCTCCCGCCTGAGAGGTTAAAGGTTTATCAGTAAGGTATTGTACTTGATTTGCCGAAGTGATCCAATTGTTGAAACCAGAAACATAGACGAGTTCTTCCCATTCGAATCCGCTGCTCATCGTCAAAAGATGACGAATTTTTATGTTGGTTTTTTCAGTGGACAGATTTTCTACCAACGAGCTGATATAATCTCCAATAGGTTGATCGATCGATTTGATAGACCCTTTGTCAGTTGCTATTCCGATTAATAACCCAACTACACTTTTTGTAACTGACATGACATCGTTGGCGGCAACGGCACTTCCGTCATTGTAAAATGCTTCTTTAATAATCTTACCGTTATAAGAAACCACTAAACTTTTTAGACTGGTAATTTGTTTCGCTTGTGAAAAGGCTTCATCAAGTTTCGCATTGTCAACTGCAGTGATTGGATTAGTGCTATCATTTTTTAAACAAGATAGAAACAAGAAAACCATTAAAAGAGCAACAGGTAACGGCGCATTTATTAATTTCATTTTTTCCATCTTTTGAAGTTATAACAGTTCCATTTTTTACTTTCTCCGTTTCATCACCACAGCAGCTTTTATCCGATTTATATCGTCTCCATCAATCACTACTTAATATTTTTTTCGTTTTTTAGTTTAAGATTTTTTTTTCAGCCTATGAATTATTCTGAATTTTTAACTCATGTTACGCAGAACTTTTAGGTATTAACCCCGCCATTCAGAGCCTGTGTTAATATTCAATAAAAACTGGTAAAACGGTTGCTAATTGTTCGTTTTCGGTTTATTTTCCCACAGTTGAAACTGTGGGCTAAGGATTTTCACACAGCCTCTAAATACCGGGGTTACTCGATAAAGAAATTGCGTAAGGTGAATTTTTAATTCTCATAAAATCCCAAAGGAGCTATGTCATGTTTAGAATTCGACTTTCTCTCACTGTAATTGCATCTCTGTTATGCGCTTATTTTTTGTATCCCCAAAATTTTAATTGGGAGTGGCAAAACCCGAAACCAACCGGGGCTGATTATAATCATGCTTTAATTTTATCTCCATCGAAATATTTTCTTTTCGGCAACGGAGGAGCCGTCTCAATCTCCACAAATAATGGAAGTACGTGGGAGGTTGCATATGTTGACCCTCAAGAAAGAAATATAAACGATGCTGATTTCACCGATGAACTTACCGGCTGGATTGCCGGCTACAGCGGTTTAATAATGAAAACCACCGACGGCGGATTAACATGGGTTGAAAAATCTTCAGGCATAACACAAACTTTATATGGTATAGATTTTATCGGCAACTTTGGAATTGCAGTTGGCTCGGCGGGCACTTTAATAAAATCAACCGACGGTGGTGAAACCTGGACTTCATCAAATTATGGAACAACAACTCTTTATGATATTCATTTTATTAATGAAACTACTGCCTATCTTGCAGGTTCATCAGCAACTACCGGGCGATTATTAAAAACAACAGATGCGGGGGCTACCTGGATCGATATCAGTTCTCTATTGCCGGGTATTTCCGGAACGGTAAGAAGTATTAGTTTTCCATCTGTTAATGTTGGCTTTATTTGCACAAGTGTCGGAACAATTTACAAAACAGCCAATGCCGGTTCATCCTGGACGCAATCATATTTTATCGGCACCACAGCAAATATTATCAATTCAATTAACTTCGCAGACACCTTATTTGGCGCCGCCGCAACAATAAACGGAAGAGTAATTTTAACAACTGACGGCGGAACTAATTGGTCGTTAATTCAAACATCTTTAACCAAAACATTATATTCAGTTTCGACTGTGCAGCAGGTTGTTAACAATTCTTTGTTAAACAATTCAGTGCTTATTGGAGGAGACTCGGGTACGATTATTTTGAGCGGTGATAACGGCAGCACGTGGAATTTAGGTTTTACTGCCGCTTCACAAGAACAACTTCAACGCGGTTCTTTTCCTTCTGCTAATGTTGGTTATGTTGTTGGAGGAAGTATATCCACCGGTAATTCATTTGGAGATCTTTTAAAAACAACCGATGGCGGCAATAGCTGGGTTAAGCTCTCATTTCAATCCGATTACAGAATATACTCCGTCTTCTTTTTGGATGAGCAGCTCGGTTATGTTGGCTCTCAAGGTCCTTCCGGTTTATACAGAACAACAGACGGCGGACAGAACTGGACTTCGATCAATACAGGAACGGGAGTTACGTCAAGCATTCTTTACGATATTGATTTCATTAATCCCGATACCGGTTTTGTTTGTTATGCAAGCAGTCAAGTTGCACGAACAACAAACGGCGGAGCAACCTGGTCAAGTATCTCTCCCGGATGGTCTTCTGCGGCAGTTTACGATATGTTCATTGTTTCAACAAGTTCTATCTATATTTTAGGTCCCGGCGGAAGAATAAGCCGTTCGACAGATGGTGGAAATAATTTCTCTCAGCTTACAAGTTTGGGTACTACTACGTTGTATTCTTTATACTTTGTAAGTGCTGACACAGGATTCATCGCAGCAAGCTCGGGAAAAATATTTAAAACAGTTGACGGTTTAAATTTTAATGAAATTACCAGCCCGGTTACTACAACAAATTATGTTATAAGATTCCTTAATGGTCAGATTGGCTGGTTAGGATCATCCGGCGGTAATGTTTATTACACAACAGACGGAGGGAATTCCTGGACTAAAGCATCGGTATCTCTTGGTTACGCACCGAGTATAAGAGACATCCAAATAAAAGATGATAAATTATGGTTAATCGGAACTGACGGATTGATTATTCGTGGTTATGCTGATCCGCTTATTCCGGTTGAACTTGTTTCTTTTAATGCAATGCTTACCGGCAGCACAGTGAATTTGAATTGGGCAACGGCAACGGAAATCAATAACAATGGTTTTGAAATAGAAAGGAGTAATGAAAATAAAGTCTGGCAAAAAATAGCATTTATAAAAGGAAAAGGAACAACAACTGAAATGAATTTCTACCATTATGAAGATAATAATGTTGCTGCCGGAAAGCATTTCTACCGGCTAAAACAAATCGATTTTGAAGGCGCTATTAACTATTCGCAGGAAGTTGAAGTAAATGTTGGAACTCAAATGCAATACGCTTTGGATCAAAATTTCCCGAATCCATTTAATCCGGTTACAGTCATCAGTTGGCAGTTGCCGGTCAGCAGTCATGTGTCATTAAAGGTTTACGATTTGCTAGGTAACGAAGTAGCGGTCTTAGTTGATGATATCAAACCTATGGGACGGTACGAAGTTAAATTTGATGCAGCCACTGCCGGCGGTGGATTAGCAAGCGGAATGTACATTTATAAACTTCAAGCCGGTAATTATAATAAGGTTCGCAAAATGATTCTTTTAAAATAATTACAAAGTCACCTTACGCAAATATTGTAGTACCCGTTAGCAATGGGTTAGTTAACGGATAAAAATTATTTAATTTATCGATTCCGAAAGCTATCGGAATCGATTTACATCCGATTAACTGTTTCTTGCGTAAGGTGAGTTATTAACTTCAAACAACTTAGAACAACTTTTTTCTAATGGCGGTCATTAGAAATTTTTAGCTGTTGACAAATCCGGGATAATGATAAAATGCTAAAGAATGTGGATTATATTTTTCAGAGGACGGTGTTGAAGTAAGATTCCTTAGTGTCTCGTGTTGATTTTCGGGATAAAGTATTCGTGCTAATTTCCCATCTGGCGGGGCAATTCGTGTCTGAATTGTTTAACTAGACTATTTCACAACTTAATTTTTTTTGTGACCATTAAACAACGCGAGAATTTCGTTTTGAGTAGCTATTAATAATGCACACCAGATACGCTAAGTTAATGAGATTTTTTTTTGTCCTTTAATTTGTGTGATTTTTTCTTAATCAGTTCCATGAAATTTACGGAAGGTAAAATGTATTTCCCGTTTATAGAATTAGCTGTAAGCTCACCAATTATTCCGCGTGAAGTAGAGTAAGCCATCGCCAAGCCATTCGGGATAAGAAGTTTTGTTATTTCTTCTCTTGTTGTATCCCGGAAAAAATCAAAAACTGAAAGAAGTTTCAGAAATATTCTATAACGGGAACTTTTAAATGCCTTTGCGGATTTATTAACATCTATGAAAAGCTCTATCAGGAAAGATTTTTCGTTCTCCTGTTTAAGGACATTAAAATCTATAACCAGATCATCACTATGGTCATCGGCTAACTGAATATCGCTTGCATTAGACTCGACCATAATTTTATCAACAGCATAGTTTTTATACTGCATGTACGAAGTTACAACATTCGTCATCTTCTGCCTCATTTATTTCAACCGGTTCATTATAATTATCAGGCTGTATCTGATTTGATTGAAGGAGAACAAATTTTTGTGACTTATATTTTTTTGGAAAAAAGTCAATATCAAGATTGCATCCGAGAACAAAAGCAATTTCAGCCATTTTCTTAATTGTCAAATTCTCACCGCCATTTAACAATTTGGTGATATAAGGTTTGGAGCAATTCAATTTTTCTGCCAATACGGATTTATTCATCTTCCGGCTTTGGAGGAGTTCTAAAATTTTTTCCGTTATTTTTATTTGAAGCGCTTCCGCTTGAAAAGCAGGGGTATTTTCTAATTCTTTAACCTGGGATTTGAACCATTCTTGTGCTTGCATAATATAACCTATCTATTAGAAATTACTTTTTTAAAAATATTTTTAGCTTTTTCTAATTCTATTTTCGGAACTTTATTCTTTTTCTTTAAATGTCCATGAGTTAACACAACAGTTTTTTTTGATGCCTTGGGGAGGATAAAACAAAAAAGACGAACTTGATAAGACTTAAATGCATATATCGGTTTTTCTTCAAGTTTAAACTTTTCTTCATTTCTAATTTCACCTTTACCGGAGAAATGATGTAATAATGCAATTACTTTAGCCCGGTCGTTTTGCTGTAATTGCTCAATAAATGAAATTATCGGTTTTTCACCACGATCATCTTTATAAACATAAATATCTGCTTTATCGCCGGATATTAACATTTCAATGTTAGGGTTCAAATTTAACCTATAGGTTAACCGTTGTCAAGATAATTATTAATTAATTTTTCCTTGCCATTATTTGCCGGAAGAAGGATTTTTATACCTTAACATAAAGTTCTCCACATAATAATCGAACGCGCTTTAGCTGGCTGCTGTTTTTTAAGCTCACGGTAATTTGTTTGTTCCAATCTTGAAAATAAATATTGTCTGTGTCGAAGAATTTACTTTCTCCGGTGTTTTTAAGTTTGGGAATATTAGCTGAGAGATTAGGAATGTTGAATTCTTCCGGGTTCATTTAGCTAAGACCTTCAATGTGCTTTTCTAAAGACTTGTATTTTTCTTTTACTTCTTCACCACAATAGAAATTGAATAAATCTTTTTAGTTAGTTTTCTTACCATAACAGAAATGATTGATTCATTTAGGTTAATTTTCCAAATAGTTATTAACGTCATTATAATAATTTTGAATGTAAGCAGCAAAGTGATTAATACTTAGATTTAACTCTAAAAATTTATTCTTATATTTTTTTGCTAAATCCTTCTTATCAAAAAAAGAAGAATATTTTGCCAAACGAATAAGCGCTGGTGGCATTTCCGGATGCTTTAATAAAGGTTGAATTTCTGATTCCACCATTTCGAATGCCTTAAGCATCTGTCTTTTAAGAGATTGAATCTGCTCGGCTGGCAAGGAATTACGAAGAGATCCCATACATTCATCCACAAAATTTAGTTTTGATTCCAACGCCGTTATTATGTTACCGGAAGCATAATTGATTTCTGTTATTTCGTCTATGAGCGTTAACTTATGTTGAATAAGTGAAAACTGATTATTGGAGTTGCAAGGTTGGAAATTGTAGAGCCATACTTTTTTCTCACGCAGTCGGCATTTATCATATACTTGAAAATCTTCAATCTCATTTTTAATATACTCTTCAACCTTGGGAAAAGAATTACTGAAATAATTAAAAATATACTTATGCATGACTTCAAATGGATGTAAAGACATAGTTCCATCTTCAGATGTGATTGCTTGAAAAATAATTTGGTAAGCGATTAACCTTTCATGTAAGTCAAAATCTTCATAAAGCGTAAAATCGTTTTCTATTTTATGCAATAAATCCAAGGGGATACCAATATTATTTAAGCTGAACTTTAGCTCATTAATATTAGATGCAAGCTGTTCCTTTTTTGTTAATAATGGATAGAGGTTTTTGTGCATCAGTTCAATTGTATTCTTGAATTCAGTTAGATTATTCGTTTGGCGGTTGAATTGTAATAAATAGTTATAATATTCGGTTCTACCGTTAATAGTGTGAAAATGATAAATTAGGATATGGAAACAAAAGAATTATTTACGCGTTTATTACATCTCCCGGAAGAATGGGAAGTCTATG
>Ga0210027_1001976_pt1 | contig 18238 bp, 18 predicted proteins | sample CryGeymeta201510_FD_183978 | JGI IMG/M metagenome (GOLD analysis project Ga0210027, IMG submission 183978) | Groundwater microbial communities from Crystal Geyser aquifers in Utah, USA - Crystal Geyser metaG 2015-10 (SPAdes) (version 2) | ecosystem: Environmental > Aquatic > Deep subsurface >...
CGCGTCATAAATTCCTATTAGAGAACTAACGGAGTGAGGGCCGCCCCCAAGGTCGGGTGCCGAAATGCGTACCCGCTACTCAACAGCTCCCTCGGCACCACCCGCGCACTGGCCAGCAGCATCTCGTCTGCCATCTCGCCGAACGCCAGTCGCGCCACGAACGCCGGCATTGCTGCGTACGTCGGCCGGCGGAGCACTTTGCCCAGCGTCCTGGCGAAGTCGCTCTGGGTGACCGGGTTGGGCGCGACCGCGTTGACGGGGCCCGCAAGTTGGTCGGCGACAAGGGTGTGCAGGATTGCGCCGAGGAGGTCGTCGAGGGCGATCCAGCTCTGCCACTGCTTGCCGCTTCCCATTCGCCCGCCTAAGCCGGCTTTGAAGGGACCAAGCATCTTGCCCAAAGCGCCGCCGCGCGGGGTGAGCACGACGCCGATTCGGAGGTTCACCACCCGGATGCCGGCCTCGCGCGCGGGGTGTGTTGCGGCTTCCCACTCCTGGCACACTTCTGCCAAAAACCCCGTTCCGGGCGAACTCGACTCGTCCAGCTCCTCATCGCCGCGGTCACCGTAGTAGCCGATTGCAGACGCAGCGACCAGCACCTTGGGCGGGAGTGCGAGCTTCGCCAGGGACTCGCTGAGTAGCCGAGTGCCGTTGAGCCGGCTATCGCGAATCCTGCGCTTCTTCGCTTCCGTCCAGAGGCCGACGAGGTTCTCACCGGCAAGGTGGACGACGGCGTCCATGGCGCTCAGCGTGGCAGCGTCGAGGGTGCCAGTCTCGGGGTCCCAGGCGAGGTCGCCGGGGCCGGCCTCGCCCCGTACGACCCGACCGACCTCCCACCCCGCCTCCGCTAGGAAGGGCACGAGCGCAGAGCCGACGAGTCCGGACGAACCACTCACAACGGTTCTCATGGCGGGGCGTTCTCCTGGGCAGCCGCAGGGACGTGCGGGCACCCCTGGAACAGGCTATCCTAATGGCGTGACAGAAAGCCCTTAGGGACGACCACTCCATGCGAATCGGTATCATCGGCGCGGGGCCGGCAGGGACTGTATGCGCGCTGTCGTTGCTGCGAGCGGAGCGTCGCTTGGGGCCCGAGCACGAGGTTCTCCTGTTCGACGGGAAGTCCTTTCTGCAGTGCGGCCCGATGGGCTGCAATATGTGCGCGGGGGTCATCTCCGAGTCGCTGCTCGACCGCCTTGCCGAGTTGGGCGCGAAGGCGCCGCCGACGCTCATCCAACGGCGGCTTACCGGCCACTACTTCCAGACTCGGGCTGGAGGCATCCACCTCGCCGGTCACCCGGAGAGCCCGCTCTGTACCGTCTTCCGCGGCGTGGGCCCCCAGGACGCGCTTCCCGACATCGACCACAGCTTCGATCAGTTCCTGCTGCAGAGCGCGATGGCGGCCGGCGCGGTCCACCACACTGCCAACGTCGCCGAAGTGGTCTTGCCCGCGCGCCCTGGTGGGGCGTTCCGGTTGCATACGCACGGCGTCCGTGCGAATACCCACGGCGTCCGTGCGAATACCCACGGCGTCCGTGAGCGCATTGCCGGCGGCGAGGTGCACGAAGTCGACGTGGTCGTGGGAGCGTTCGGCGTCAACAGCGCCTTGGCGAGGCGGTTCGAGCGGTTGGGCTTTGGGTACCGGCGGCCGGCGACGTTCCACGTCTGCCAAGCCGACCTGCCGCTCGACGCCGGGTTCCTTGACCGCACCTATGGCGGAGAGATCAAGATCCTCTCGCTGGGGTTGCCGAAAATCCGGTTCGGCGCGCTCACCCCCAAGCGCGAACACGTGACCGTGACCATCATCGGGCAGCACCTCCGGCGCGGCGACCTCGAGCGCTTCCTGCTGCACCCGCAGGTACGGCGGCACTTCCCGAGGAACTGGCGGCTGCCGCGAAGCTACTGCCACTGTCATCCGCTGCTCCCGGTGACCGCCGCGCGCAACCCCGTTACCGACCGGCTGCTGGTGATCGGCGACGCCCACGTGTCGCGGTATCTCAAGGGCGGCATCGAGTCGGCGTTCTTCACGGGTTCCCTGGCCGCCCGGATGATCCTGGCCGGCCGCCTGACTCGGGAGGAGTTGGTCCAAGGGTACGTCGGTCCTTGTCGGGCGAGGTACGTGCGCGACAACGCCTACGGCCGGCTGCTGTTCCGCTGCAACGACGTGATCTCCCACGTGCCGCTGGTGACGGCGGCGGGGCTGCAGCTTCTGGAGCGGGAGCAACGACTGCCCGACTGGCAGGATCGCCCTCACGCGCGGATCCTCTGGCGGATCTTCACCGGCGAGGCGCCGTACCGCACCATTGCGCGCGAAGCGTTGAGCCCTGCGTCCGCCCTGACCGCTGCTGCGGCGCTGTGCCGCACCGTGGCAGGACTTGTGCGCCCCGCCGGGGAGGAGCGATGAGCTTCCACGCCGACGACACCCGGTTAGGACCGTTGACGGACGGCCAGACAGTCGCCGTCATCGGCGGCGGGCCCGGCGGCATTGGGTGCGCATTGACGCTGCGGCGGGAAGCAGACAAGCGCAACCTGCGATTGCGGATTGTGGTGTTCGAGGGGAAGCGGTTCGGGGTCCACTACAACCAGTGCGCCGGGGTGCTCTCGCCGCCGCTACAGCAGCTCCTGCGGGACGACTACGCCCTCGAACTGCCACCCGAGATGATCGAGCGGGAGATCAAAGGCTACGTTCTGCACTCCGAGCACAAGCAGATCGCGCTCAGCGGCGCCGAGTACGGCGGCTCTTCGTTGGCAGTGCGGCGCGTCCAGTTCGACGATTTCCTCGAGCGGGCCGCCCGGGAGCGAGGGATCGAGATCGTGCAGACCCGGGCGACGGACCTCGAGTTCCGCAACGAGGAGGTCGTCGTCTTCACGTGGGGCGGCACGCTCCGGGCTGCTGCTGTAGTGGGCGCGTTCGGGCTGAGTCGCGCCATGACGGCTACGCTGTCGCGGCACACGCGCTACCTGCCCCCCAGGTCGCTCGACACGATGGTCACCAACTTCCGCCCCAGCGGGCGCAACGGCGCGCCACTGCCCGGGCTGCTGGACGATCACATCCACGTGCTTCTCCCGCCGCTGAAGCGCATCGAGTTCGGCGCGATCATCCCCAAGGGCAACCACCTCACGGTCATCCTTGCCGGCGAGAACGTGCGCACCGACGACATGAACGCCTTCCTCGACCTGCCGCCCGTGCATCGCCTCATCCCCAAGCGCCCTGAGCCGGATGACTACTTCAAGGGACGCTTCCCCATCAGCTTGGCGCGGCACTCCTTCGGCGACCGCTACGTGACCGTCGGCGACGCGGCCGGGCTGGTGCGTCCCTTCAAGGGGAAGGGGATCAACTCGGCGATGATCACCGGCGGGTGGGCTGCACAGACCATGTGCGACGTGGGCGTGTCGGAACGGGCGTTCCGCGAGTTCCACCGACAGTGCTCGGACATCACGGCCGATGTGCTCTACGGGAAGCTGATCCGCAAACTGACCGGGCTGTCAGCCCACGGAAGCTTCATGGACCGGGTGCTCGACATGGCGGAGCACGAACCGGCGATGCGCGAGCTGCTCTTCGACTGCGTCTCCGGTCGGGAGACGTTCCGGAAGATCGTGCTGCGGCAGGGGAACGTGGGCTTGGCGACCCGCTTAGGCGGGTTGTATCTCCTGGATCGGCTACAGCACCCGTTCGGGTGAGCGCGCCGGGGCCCTACGCAGTGCCCAGTGCGTAATCCAGCCACTTCTTCAGACCCGTCTCGATGGGCTCCAGGTCGCAGATCTCGTACTCCAGCGCGTAGTCGCCGGTGTAGCCCAGCGCTTCCACGTTGTCGAAGACCCACTTCGCGTCCACGTCGCCCTCGCCCAAGTGGCAGCGCTCGAATCCGCCGTCGCGCACACGGCCGTCCTTCACGTGGACATGGGTCACCCACTCACCGAACGTCGCCAGCGCGTTGCGGTAGTCGACGCCGGCGTGCAGGAGGTTGCACGGCTCGTAGAGCACGCCGAAGTGCTTCGAGCCGACGGCTTCGCACAGCTCAACGCACCAGTCCGGGTTGCCGGCGATACTGCCTTTGTGATTCTCCATGCCCAGGAAGACGCCGCGCTCTTCGGCGTAGCGGGCACTGACGCGGAACGGCTCCACCAGGCGCTCGATGATAGCCGGATCCTCCGCTTCACCGGGGCGGAAGCGGATCGACCGGCTCCCGAACCGGGCGGCCAGATCGAGGGTGTCGCGCATCTCCTGCAGCGCCGTCTCGACTTCCTCGGGTGAGTCGCTGGCGAACTTGGCGCCCGGGTACGAACCCAGGTTCGCGATGGCGATGCCGTATCGCGCAGAAAACGACTCCAGCGCAGCGTGGTCGCACTCCGCCGGGTCTGCCGAGAAGTGCGGCGGGTTTCCCCACAGGTCCAGCTTCGTGAAGCCCACGTCGGCGAATAGCCGGAAGCTGTACTCAGGCTCGCGCTCGCGGAGCGGGTAGGTGCAGGTGGTGAGTCGGCAGAGATCCATCGGGACACCTCGTGGGATGACTGAGCAAAGGTATTCGCCACGGCGTCGCCGGCCCCTCCACCGGACCACCGCTGGACGCTGGTCAGCCGCCTGCCGAAGTGGTACCATCGAAGACGGCAGTAAGTCGGAGCCGCGACCGTCAGGGAGCGCGTGAGCCGTTGAGGCAACGAGAACACACAGCTTGTCACGCGCTGGCGTTGTTGGAGATATGGATCCCCAACGCCGATTCTCGCCGGATGTGTGTCCGGCACACCGACGAACCCGCATAGGGTGAATATCCATAGAGAAGAAGTGTTGGAGATACATATCTCCAACAACGTTTGCGGAGAAGAAAAGCAATGAAAAGACGCGCGTTCCTGAAGAGCTCGATGGTTGGCGCTGCGGCGCTCGGCGCGGTTGGTGAAGTCGCCCAGTTCGGCTCGAATGCCGCAGCCGAGGGCGACAAGGAGGCGGTCCTCAAGCTCTGCAGCCAGGAAGGCCGGATCCCGGGGAAAGACTGCCGCGAGAAGGTGCTCAAGCTGGAAGAGTGGGGTGCCGTTGGGATCGAGATCGGCGGCGCGCCGGGGACCCGGGTCCAGGAGATCAAGGACGCCCTCAAGGGGACGCGCGTCAAGATGGGCGCACTGTGTTGGGGCTCTCACAACGGCGACTTGGTGTCGACCGACCTGGAGAAGCGCAAGCGAGGCATTGACGACCTGAAGCAGGCGCTGGAAGTCGCCGGGGAGCTGGAGAGCACCGGCGTCATCTTCGTCCCCTGCTTCAACGGGCAGAGCAACCTGAAGCCGGACGAGTTGGACAAGATCCTCTGGGACATCCTGCCGGAGGTGGGCGATCACGCGCAGAAGTGCAAGTCGCGCGTGCTGCTGGAGCCGCTGAACAAAGGCGAGACCTTCTACATCAACCGGCTGGAGCAGGCAGCGGCGATCTGCGAGAAACTGAACAACCCCGGTCTCTGCCTGATGGGCGACTTCTACCATATGAGCCGCGAGGAGAAGAGCGACACCGATGCCTTCGTGCGCGGCGGCAAATGGGTGCACCACGTCCACCTGGCCAGTTGGCGCCGCGTCCTGCCCGGCCAGGACGACCGCAAGTTCGTCGACGGCTTCCGCGGCCTCAAGCAGATCGGCTACCAGGACTTCTGCAGCCTGGAGTGCGGCTGCGACGGAGACCCCGAGGTCGAGATCCCCAAGTCGTTCCGGTTCCTCGAACAGCAGTGGAGGGAAGCCACGATCTGACGTCGCTTGGGGGCGCCGGAGCAGCCGAGTGCGCAGCCCGCGGGCGACTCCGAGGGCTGCGGGAGCTTCCCGTGGCGATCACCTGCGCCGGGGAATGGCGACAAGCGCGCCACCGCTTGCTCCTTGCTCCACCTCCCCAAGTGCGAGCGGCCGCAGCGGACACAGGCGGCGCCAACCCGGGGTCGCCTGGACTTCTGGATTGGAGACTGCCGATGCGACCCCGGTGCTCGGCGTGTCCGGACCCCGTTGACGAGTACTGGGAGATCTGGCAGAATGGCAGAGCAGCAGCGTCTCGACACTGGGCGCTCGTTTGCAGTTCACTGTTGGCAGAGCCTCTGGAAGAGGTTGCCCCTCGACGTACGCGGAGCAGCACCTTGCGGGGACGCCATTGACTGATGGGGCGACAGACAGAAGACTGGATTCCGCTGAAAAAGCCCTTTCGGGCGAACGGGTCGAACCCGACACCGGGGTGTGGAAGTGGACCCCGGGCGCATAGCGACGCAAAGCGTCCGTGGCTCCCGGGACCCCTTCCCCAAACCGTGCGTGCGGTTCTGCCGCACGCGGCTGTCCACCAGATTTGGCGGGCGGCGGCGGACCGTTGGCGTTGGCACCAGTTGTTTGGCACCACCATCCACCGTCAGCGCCAGTGGCAACGTGGCTGTTGACCGGCCCGCTTCGTGCTGGATCCTGACGACGGTTTGCAGGAACAGGCGGTGCCGGCACCGCAGCCGAACGCCCGCTGGCGTCAGTAGCATCGGGGTTGTACAATGCAAGCTCACCGTTGCACATGGAGGCTGGTGCCACGATGGTAACCATGACCGCGTCGCAGTTGCGGAAGGAGCTGTTTGCCGCGCTCCGGATTGTCTCCGACGGGGAGCCGGTGTCGGTCAACTGGAAGGGGCGGGAAGTCGCGCGCCTGATGCCAGCGCCATCGCCTGACTGGCGGGATGCTGTTCGTCAGAAGCCGCGCCTGCTGACCTCGCCCGACGAGGCATTCGCGCCCATGGGCGACGTGTGGCAGGAGTACGTGCCGTGACGTACGCGCTCGACACCCACGCGTTGGTGTTCTGGGCGAACCGGGAGCACCTCAGCGACGAGTTCGCCGGCTTCCTCGATGAGCGCGCGCAGCAGGGCGAACTGGTCGTCTCGACCGTCTGCTTCTGGGAGATCGCGCTGCTGGCCAAGAAGGGACGGCTGGCTCTCGACGATGTTCGGCAGTGGAAGGATGACCTCGCGGCCCGCTCGGGTATCCTGCTGGTTGAGCCCACTGTGGACGAGATGATCGCCTCCACGCTGCTTCCGGACCTCCACAAGGACCCCTTCGACCGACTCCTCGTCGCCCAGGCCGAGAGTCGCGGGCACACGCTGGTCACCCGCGATGCCCTGGTGTCGCAGTACGACGTGGAGACGGTGTGGGGGTAGGGCGCGGTCGCGCCCTCACAATTGGTGCCCGGGCACAGCCCCGCTCACGCCCTCTCGCGTTGGCAAGGAGCGGTTGTAGCTTCAGACTCAACAGGGCAGGGCTTGCGTTCACGGAGAGGATGCCCATGTCATCGACACGTCGACAGATCACGAACGGAGCCACTGGCTCTCGACTGCGGTATGGTGCGCTCCTGGCCCTGGGTCTCTGCTGGCAGAACTCGTCTGTCTGGACTGCGGAGCCCCCGCCGGAGAAAGGTAGGACACCCATGGAGGTGGTTCGGTATGGCGACTTCGGAGCTCGGGGTGACGGTGAGACTGACGATATCGAGGCCATTGCCAAGGCCCATGCGTTCGCCAATCAGCACGGGCTCCCCGTGAACGCGGACGACGAGGCGACGTACTACATTGGCGGGCAGGACAAGACGGCTGTCATCCAGACCGACACTGACTTCGGCTCCGCCAAGTTCATCATCGATGACACTTCCGTGCAGAAGCGCGGGGCGAATATCTTCGAGGTCCGGTCGGCGCTGCAGCCGGTCAAACTGGAGGGGGTCTCGTCCCTGAAGCGGGATCAACCGAAGATCGGCGTGGCGCTGCCCCAGAGTTGCGTGGTCAGCGTCACCAATTCTCACGTCAAGCGCTACATCCGCTACGGCGCGAACCAGAACAAGGGATCCTCGCAGACCGATGTCTTCATCGTCGACAAGGACGGTAACGTCGACGTGAACACCCCGATCATCTGGGATTTCGACCAGATCACGGACCTCACCGCGCAGCCCATGGACGAGACGCCGTTGACCATCACGGGAGGGCATTTCACCACCCTCGCCAACGCCGCTGAGTCGAGCTACGCCTATTACGCGCGAGGGATCGCGATCCGGCGCTCCAATGTGGTCGTCGAGGGGCTGGAACACCGCGTCACCGGCGAGGGCGACCACGGTGCGCCCTACGGTGGGTTCATCAACGTCGCCACCTGCGCGAATGTGATGGTTCGGAACGCAGTCCTGACCGGACACAAGACCTTCCGGACCATCGGCTCGGCGGGCAGGCCCGTGTCCATGGGCACGTACGACATCTCGCTCAACCGGGCCCTGAACGTCTCGTTCGTAAACTGCAGCCAGACGAATGACATCAAGGACGGTACGTACTGGGGGATCATGGGCTCGAACTTCTGCAAGAACCTGCAGTTAGACCGGTGCACCTTCTCCCGGTTCGATGCCCACCAGGGCGTCGCCAACGCGACGATCCGCAACTCGACCTTGGGTTACATGGGGATCAACGCCATCGGCAGTGGCACGTTCACCGTGGAGAACACCACCGTCTACGGCGGGAGGTTCATCAACCTGCGCCCCGACTATGGCAGCACGTGGCAGGGCGAGTTCGTCATCCGGAACTGCGTCTTCATACCCGCGTGCGGCCGACCGGTGAGCGCCAGTCTGATCGGCGGTTCCTACTCCGGACAGCATGATTTCGGGTACACCTGCTACATGCCGGAGCGAATCACCATCGACGGCCTCCGCATCGACGACAGCCGGCACCCTGACGGGTACCAAGGGCCCGCCCTCTTCGGCAACTTCGACGGCAAGTACACGGACGCGTCCTACGTAGAGAAGTACCCCTACGTCAAGACCAAGGAAGTCCTCCTGAAGAACGTGACCACCGCCAGCGGCAAGCCTTTGCGGCTCAGCGATAACCCGTTCATGTTCAGGGACGTGATCGTGAGGTCGCTCGACGGCCAGTGACCGGGCTGGCTGCTTTCGTGCCACCGTTGCCAGAGGGCCCTGCAAGGGGGCACACTACGAAGGCACACGAACGGCAACAAACCCATCGAAGCCCTCCACCTCCACGGTCTGCCGCGCGCAGTCGTCGCCCTCGTTCTCCCACACAGTCAGCGGCGACGGCCCGTCCGTCACGCCCGTCAGCTCGCACTGAAGCTCATCGCCCGCGGCCTCCGCCCGCACGAGCTGCGAGTCCAGCAGGCGCTTAGCGATGATGCTCACGTGCTCGCGGCCGGCGAACTCCACGTCCCAGCCGTCGAGACCCCGGACGATGGTGGTGACGACGGTCTCCCAGTCCTCCGAGCTGATGGCGTTGAGGCGCTCTTCGTGGGTCATGAGGATGCCGAATGCCAGGGCATCGAGACCGAGCTTGACGTTGGCGATGCCGCGGTCGGCGGCGTCCTGCAGGCGTGGGTGGTCGGACTCGTTGAGGAAGGGTGCGTGGCCGCTGAGGATGTCGCTGGCCATGTGCGTCTCGCCGAAGTGCGCGGCGCTCATGTTGATCATGCTCATCCCCGGGTGAGCGGGGCAGCGGTCGATGACCAGACCGAACCGGCCCGATAGGCCGCGCACGCCATATGGTCGCGGCCGCCACGGCGGCTGGTTTCCGTAGAGCTGACCCAGCGCGGCGTTGTTGCAGGGCCTGTCGACGCCGCGCTCGAGGAACTTCGAGATGGCGCGCCAGCCCACCTCGCCGAAGTGCGCGTTGAGGACACGGCTGTGCCGGATGCCGGCGCGGGCGAAGGCTTCGTCCATCCGGCGGAAGTTGCGCTCGACGGTGGCGTCGTCCAGGTCGCGGCCGGTCACGTGGTCCAGTGACAGCCCCTCGAAGGCGTCTCCTTGCCGCCGTTGGAGAGATCGGGCTTGTCGGGCAGTTCGGCGAAGGGCGCGTAGTTGGGCCGGGCTTTGTAGAAGTCGTCGCGGAAGGCGTGCATGGAGAAGTCGGCGCCGCCGGCGTCGAACAGCCGCTTGGCGGCCGCCCGGTCGGTCGGGCCCATCTCGTCGGTGAACAGACCCAGGTTCGGTTTGATGCCAAACCGGTTCATCGCGTCCACGTAGCCGAACGCCGAGTAGGCGCCATTGCAGTCGTCCATCCGCGCGCTGACGAACGGTGGGAGGCAGCGCATGGGGAACGGCTTGGCGGCTGCCCAGACCAGCGAGCGCCACATCAGCCCGTCCAACCCGCGGACGTGGCCGAAGACCTCCTCGGCGAACAAGCGCTCGCCTGTGCCGAAGAGAACCACGCGATCGTCGGCCACCTGCTTGCGCGCGAGGACGCAGCTCGGACCCGGAAGCTGACGCTCCCGGCTCGCCTCGTCGCCCGCGGCCGTGAGCAGCGGCCGGAGTCCGTCGTCGGTGGGCAGGACGGTCACGTCGAGCGCGTCGTCAAGCTCGACTTCCTCGTCCTGCTCGTGCCCGAACGTGATGAAGCAGGGCGGCGCGGCGAAGCGGAGCAGAGAAGTCGTCTCCTGCCGCACCTCAACGACCAGCTCGCGCACCGGCTCTGGCGCCCCAACGAAGGCACCGCGTGACGAGGCGAACAGCTCTCTGGCGGAAGCCGTCAGAGGTGGGGAGATCCAACCGGCGGCCCGTAGCTCGCGGTCGGCGACCATGACGCGCCACGCAAGCGAGCTGGGACGCCGGACCGCTGGTAGCCGGACAGCCGCTTCGCCTGAGAGACCATCCCCGACTCGTCGCCAGCGTACGTCGCCCTTGGCGACGACTGCGCCGGCGACGCTCCCGTGGAACGCCCCCCTGCTATCGCCCGCCGCGGGACGGACCGTTAGTCGGAACGTCATCTCGGCGCCGCCTGTCGCATGTCGAGGCGCGACGAGAAGAGCCGGTGCTGCGACGCACGGAGGCACGGGCGGACAGAGGAACCACGCAGGCGCGAAAGCCTGCAGCCATCGCCGCGTCGGGAGCCGTGCTCCCGTACCCAGCGGCACTTCACGCTTCCCTGGGGCATTCATGCCTCTCACCCGGACACAATGACTTGCCGGCAATCGGCACGGCGCTACGACAGCCGTCTCACTGCGCGCTCACTTCGTGTGACGTGATGACACTGGATTTGTTCCACGACTTCCCATCGGGATGTCGCGGAGGCTCACTGTGGATCCCTCTCCAGCCACAATCCCTCGTACCCATTGGGGATGACCAGGCGGTCCCGGTGGGTCAGGAGCTTGGCCGGATTGCCGGGCACGTTGAGGTGCTCGATGAGCTTGGGGTGGGCGAGGTCGGCGAAATCCACGATGGTGAGGTCGCCGGTGGTCCTGCTGGACAGGTAGAGCCGGTCGGCGTGTCGATACACCTTGCCCCTCAAGGCGACATCGGGAACGCGGCGCAGGGGCAACTCCTCTGGCGACTTCGTCTCGCTCGAATCGAGCAGGGCATACCCGCCACGGAAGACAACCAGGCGCTTGTCGCCAAGGGGAACCGTGCCGTCGCTGCCAAGGCGGTGCTCGTACTTCCGCCCGGAGAAGCTGGGCTGTGCGCCGCCACCACGTGCAGATCCGTCCAGCCGCCAGCGACGTACACGTGGTCCTTCGCCAGCGCCAGCCCGCCCACGTATCCCGGCAAACTGCGCTCGGGCACAACCGGCAACTGTCGATGCGCAACGAAGCGGGACTTCGTGAGATCGGCGACGTTGACCACGAAGATGCCGTTGTGCGTGTCGGCGAGGAAGGCGTAGTCGCCTGCCACCTGCACGCTCCACATGTCGTTGCCCAGGTGGTAGAACGGCGGCGTCTTGATGCGGGACACGAATTTGGGCTTCGCCGGATCAGCGAGGCTGTAGCTCTCCAGCCCGTGTCCTTCGCCGTAGCCGGGCTCGCCGTCCTCGCGGGAGGTGATGTAGGCAACGCCGTCCGCCACGGTGATCTGCCGTGTGTTGCCCAGGCCGCCAAGCTCGCCCAGCGGCTTGGGCTGCGCCGGGTCGGCGAGGTCGAAGACGCGGAGCGTGCCTCTGCCGATGGTGTACAGCCGGTCGCCGCCGACCGCCGCCGCCATCGTGGGGCCGACGCCGAGGTCGCGGACGATAGGAAGCTCTCGGCCGTAGACGTCCGGGGCATGCTCAGCGTGTGCTGCCATCGTGACAACTCCTACCAGGCAGAGGATCAGTGTCGTCAGTCGCGGAGACGGAGTCCGGCGTGTGAGGCAGTGGGCAGTCATCGCGGCTACTCCCCGACCACGACGACTTGTGTCGGCTTCCCCTGCGCGTCGTATCTCACGAGTCCTGCGCGCGCCGTTCCCTTCACCTCGGGCACGTCGACCTCCGTAGGCTGATCGGCGGCGAAGACAACCTCCCTGAAGCCAGCGCCCTTGACCTCGACCAGCACCGTGCCGTCGGCGGCCGCCTGCCCCACGACTGTGGCGGCCAGGTCAGGCTGGGAGTCCCCCTGGCATGGCACCAGCAGCGTGACGAACGTCATCGGCAGCTCGCCCTGCTGGCGGAAGCGCACCGCCGGCCGCGGCTCCTTCTGCGTGTAGACGAACGAGACCTCCGACGCCACCTCTTCGAGCGTCACGCCCTCGGTCCGGATCGCCAGGACGGAGAGGTTCGGGCCGCCCGGCAACTGAGTGTGCGCCTCGAATGCATCCGCGTTGAGCGCCAGTGGCGCGGGCAGGAAGTGGAAGTACTGATCGGCCGTGTGCTCGCCCTCGCCAGTGACACGGTCGATGACCACGAAGTACGGCGGGGCGCCCTGATCCGGCCGTGCGAACAGCACCTGCCGGCGGTGGGTCACGCCTTCGTAGCCGTTGTGCGAGCCGTCGACGAAGCTCAGCGCGTCCGACGAGAAGAAGCTGTGCAGCTCCGCGGGCGAGGTGTTCTGGTTGGCATCGTCAACCGTGACCGTGGAGTGGGAGCTGGTGCGGGCGAACCGCGCGCGTTCGGGGCCGTAGTAGAGGTAGCTGCCAGAGTCGGGCAGCAGCGTTTTGCCGAAGGCGTACAGGTTGAGCTGCAGCGCATCGGGCTGCTGGTGCCCGCCGCCCCAGCGGTGCGCGACATCGGTCAGCAGGTAGAGCGCCTGCGGGTCGTTCCAGTCGGTGCGGAAGACGTAGTAGCCGGCATTGGGTAGCTGCGTGTCCAGGTAGTCCGGCGCCGTGCCCTCGCTGCCCTGGCTGGCGACCCAGAGCATGTCGGCCCGGTCGAAGCGCTCCGCGCCGGCGCGCACGATGCTTCGCGTGTTGCCCGGCCACGAATCGCCCAGCATCGGCTGCGTCCCGTCGGGCTTCTGGCAGAACAGGGTGTACTCGTACATCTTCTCGAGGCGCTGCCAGTACTCGGGCGACGGCTCCGTCCCACCGGCTTGCGCGATCTCGGCCGCACGGATGAAGCCGGAGATACAGCCCTGGTGGTAGCTGGTCGTCAGCTCGACCTGAGCACCGTCCTCGAGGACCTGTCGGAACATCTCGGCTTCCAGTCGCTTCCAGGCCGTGTCGCGCCAAGTCTCGGCATCCCTGAACTCGGGGAAGAAGCTGCCCAGGTGCAGCAAGCCAAGACTCTCCGTCTGCCCCCAGTTGCTGCCGCTGTGGAAGCGGCTCTCGGGAAGGAGGTACTCGGCGTGGTCGGCCACCGAACTGAGGAACAGCGCCTGGTCGAGTGGCGGGAACGAGGGCGACTCGACGAACGAGAAGTACACCGGCAGCCAGCCCTGCGCGCGGATGCCCGCTTCAAGGGTGCGCCACGACCAGCGCGTGCCGGGCGGATTCTCCGCCACCCAGTCACGCATCAGCCCAACCCACTTCTCAGCGTACTTCTCATCGCGCGTCGCCAGGTAGGCGTCGCCCAGTGCGCGCCACGCGCTGTGTCGGTTGAACTGCCACGTCCACTCCGGGTCCTTGGTCGGGTTGAACGACCAGTCGAGGTCGTCCGGCACCTTCTGCAGTCCGTACTTGGGCTGACCGGTGAACCGGTTCTCCAACGCGGCGTCCGCCTCCGCACGCTGGCCCGACGACAGCTCGTGCTTTTCCGGGAGCCGTGGGTCGCCGGGGTAGACGGGCTGCTTCCGCGTGCGGAAGTGCGCGACCATCGCGGCGGCCGCCTGCTCCAGATCACCGTCTCCCACGGCCACCTTCACCGCGGCAAGCTCCGGCCGCTCCAGGTCCAGCCGCTCGAACAACGCCTTCGTCGCATCTACCGGTTCCGTCTCCACCAGCTTCACTCCCTTGAGCTCGGCGTGCTCCTTCGAGCCATGCAGCCCCGTCCACGCAATCGCCAGCACGACCTCCCTCCCGCGCAGCCGTTGCACAAACGGGATCAGCGACCCGCGGTCGCCATCGTCGAGACTGACAGGCTCCGCGACATCGTCACCAACGAACGACCGGACCTGTGACGAGCCGAGGCAGACCTCCCGCTCTCTGGCATCGAAGATCCGCTCCGTCTTCGGGTCGGTCGGCAGTTCGTCCCACGCCTCGGCGTCGAGGACGACCAACTCGATCCCTCCACACCGGTTCGCGTCCTCGCAGTGAGTCGTGTAGGCGAAGTCCAGCGAAGGCAGCTTACCTTCGTCCGCAGTCACGCGCCGACCAATCAGGATCGTGCCACGCACCGCGCCTCCTTCGTCGCCCTCGATGCGGACAGCCGGTGCGTCCTCGGGCCCGCTGAACGTCACTGTCCACGTGGGGTAGCCACCTGCCGTCGCCGCGTCAGTCGTGCGGCCGCGGCGGACTTCCCACGGGCCGTAGGCGTCCTGAGCGGCGGTGGGCAACGCGAGCGTGGCAACCAGCGTGAGCACGGCAAGCATGGGAACGTCGAGTCGAGGCACGATGGAGGCGACCTCCAGATTTGGTCTATGTCCGTGCAGACCAGCACAGCAGGGGCGCCCCCGCGAGTTGGCTCCAGCACTCTAAGACATGGTTCAGCGGCCGATCCCTGAGGGGTTGGGAGAAGACTGACGTGTCAAGCAGATGCGAGGCCGCCATCGTCAGTCTCCTGGCAGCCCGTTGAGGTGGCGGGTCTCACGTGAGCGCTCAGGTACTTCGAAGTCCACTGTGTCGTCGGGCTCTTCGTTGCCATACCTGGCCCGATACGCGGCCCGACGCGCAGTCATTCCCGGCGCTTCCTCGCGGATCGGCTCGATTCGCACCAAGGCTGTGCCCCGCCTCGTCACTACGTACGCTTTGCCCGCTCTGGCGACGGTCTCGCAGACCTCGGACAGCCTTGTCTTCGCTTCGAACATCCCGAGCGCTTTCATGACCGGCAGTCTACTGGTTGACTGGTTGATTGTCAATGCCCTTTCTGCCACGGCTCGACAGGACGCCCGCAGTCCCATCGCCAGTTTCCGTCGTGGTGGCTGTGCGGTATGCTGATGGCATGCAAACCACCCTTGACAAGGCAGGTCGTGTGGTGATACCGGCTTCCGTGCGGGAGCGGGCGAGTCTCGGGCCTGGCACCAGACTTGAGGTGCTTCTGGACGGCAACACCGTGCGCTTGATCCCCAACGTCGCGAGGCCGCGGCTCGTGCAATGGAACGACAGGTGGATCGCGATGCCGACCGCGCCGACAAGCGAGTTGCCCCCAGTCGACGCGGCCTCGATACTCGAGGAGGAGCGCGACAGAGGGCCGGTGTGAGTCAGCCGGCTTGCACAGGGGGATACACTCGCCGCAAAGCGTTGCGTCAGCCACTGCCGCGCGCACCCGCGAACAGCGTTTCCAGCTTCACGAACACGTCGTGCCCGACGCGATGTCGGCGAACATTGCGCACGTCCACCAACTTGAGCAGTTGCTTGATCATCTGTTCCAGCCGTGCGTCTTCGTTCACCAACAGGCAGAGCTGACTCTGGCCGCTACCATTGAGGGGCAGGCACAGAATCCCCTCCACGTTGTAGGCGCGGCGGGAGAACAGCCCGCAGACGTGGGACATCACGCCGGGGTGGTTGTTGACGGTCAACTCCAGCACCGTGCTCGGGCATGGTGCTGAGGGGTCTTGCTTCGGCTGCGTTTCAGGAGTCGCCACAGGTCTCACCTTCGATCATGTCTTTGTTGGCGGCGCCGGGAGGCACCATGGGGTACACCTTCTCATTCACGTCGATTGGTGCGTGAATGAGGCACGGACCGGGCGCGTGCAAGGCGGCGGCGAGGGTCACCACCGGGTCGGCGGCCGAGCCGAGGTCGTGGGCGCGCATCCCGAACCCTTCGGCGATCTTCACGAAGTCTGGGTGCAGTTGGTAGTCCGCCGCGAAAACCCGGCCGCCGTAGAACAGGTCCTGCTGTTGGCGCACCAAGCCGTACGGCGTCCGCACGTCGGCGGCGCCGGGCAGCCGGAGCGGGTGCCGGGAGCGCAGGTCCGCCACGCGTGCCAGCCAGTCGTGACGGGGCGTCGCGTCCACCTGCGGCAGCAGCGCTTCCAGCACCTCGCGAACATCGCCCACGATGCCGACGTGGGCGTGCTTGAGCTTGCTCAGTTCACTGGCGTCGATGTCCAGATGCACGATGCCGGCGTTCGGGCAGAACTCCGTGACCTTGCCGGTGGCGCGGTCGTCGAAGCGCGCGCCGACGGCGATCAGCAGGTCGCACTCTTCCAGCGCCAAGTTCGTGAAGCGCGCGGCGTGCCTCCCCAACATCCCCAGCGACAGCGGATGGTCAGCCGGCATGGCGCCCAACGCCATCAAGGTCATGGTCGTCGGGAGAGAGGCTTTCTCCGCCAGTGCCGTCACCAGCGGACCGGCTCCCCACTGGATGGCGCCGCCGCCCACGTAGAGCACCGGGCGCCGCGCAGCGTTGATCATCGCCGCGGCGCGTTCGACTTTGGCGGGACGGAACTTCGGGCGCTTGTCGGCCCGCCCTGGTTCGGGCCAGGCGTCGACCGCCGCTGACTGCATCTGGACGTCCTTGGGCACGTCGATAAGTACCGGTCCCGGTCGCCCTGAAGCGGCAATCCGGAACGCTGCCGGGACGACCTCGAGCAACTCCGCCGCCGAACGCACCAGGAAGTTGTGCTTCGTGAGGGGGATGCTCAGCCCGTAGGTATCAACCTCCTGGAAGGCATCCGTGCCGATCAAGGACTGGGGCACTTGTCCGGTGACGCAGATCACTGGGACGGAGTCGAGCTTGGCATCGGCGATTGCCGTCAGGATGTTGGTGGCCCCGGGTCCTGAGGTGGCGAAGCACACTTCGGGCCGCCCGCTGACCCGCGCCATTCCCTGGGCGATGAAGCCCGCTCCCTGTTCGTGCCGAGCCAAGACGTGGTGGATTCGGGTGGTCCGGGAAAGGGCGTCGTACAGCGGCAGGTTGGCGCCGCCGGGAATCCCGGCGATGACGCGGACGCCCTGCCGTTCGAGCAATTGGATGAGGCCTTCTGCACCGGTCGCTTTCATGATCGACCTCGGCTCCTTCTGTCAGCAGGCTGACAAGGTGTGTTCCCACTTGACCGGACCGGTGCGAGGCGTGCGGAGTGCCCAAAAGCAAAACCCCCGCCGGCTCGCGCCAGCGGGGGCTTGGTGGTTCTCCTGTGAGAGGGTTCCGTCCGATCCCGCTATGGCGCGCTGGCGTCAAGTACGCCTACAGCTACCCGTACGCTTACGAGCGTCCGAAGGACGATCTGCAGGAGGAGGGTTGCGCTGTTGTCGCGGGTCATTGCGGAATCCAAGTCAGAATCAGCTTGTTGCTGGTAACAGATATACCCGCGAAGGTTAAGAACACACCGAAGTCCCGGTGCGACTTCGGCTCCGTCTGGGAGAATACCCTCTGTCCTACGTCTGCTGCACGCCTGCCGGGGAAGTTCCGCGAACTTCCACTTCGGTGTGTTCTTAACCTTCGCGGGTATAAGAGAGCTCGGTTCCCCGTGGGTGTCAAGACGAGCCGGGTAGCCGCTCGTACATAGCCCACAGAAGACGCACAGGCCGGCAGCGACGGAGAGCCTACCCTACAACCACCGCCGGGAGCTGTGGGCGGGTGGGCTGAGGCAAGCCAAGCGCGCGACTGACCGTCCGCCAATCCGCGAAGAGCCAATCGCTCTGCCAGGCTACAGCCCTCGCGTCGGCAGCTCCCCGTCCTCGTCCACGAGCGTCAGCACGGGTGTCGCGTTCTCCACCCTCGCCCGATACACACTCCCGCTCGCTCGCGCCTTGACGACGACCTCGCCCAACTCGGGCACGGTCACCTTCACGTCCCGGTCTTCTCCCCCTGCCGCCCACGCGGTTACCAACCACTCGTGTCGCTCTCTGTGCTTCCGGACCAGCACTCGGGCGGCCGGATCGCCAGTGGGGAACTCGTAGGCCGGGAGGTCCTTCGACCAACGATGCTGGTCGGGTCCGGAGAGCAGGTTGCCGTTGCGCAGGAACTCCTCCAGGTGCGAGAATAGCGCGTGCGCCCGCGA
>Ga0210027_1002009_pt1 | contig 18078 bp, 12 predicted proteins | sample CryGeymeta201510_FD_183978 | JGI IMG/M metagenome (GOLD analysis project Ga0210027, IMG submission 183978) | Groundwater microbial communities from Crystal Geyser aquifers in Utah, USA - Crystal Geyser metaG 2015-10 (SPAdes) (version 2) | ecosystem: Environmental > Aquatic > Deep subsurface >...
TTGTAATCATAAGTTGAAGAAGGAGTAGTTAAAGATGAGTAACCGTAACGAAGAATCTCTGTATCATAATCCTTGTTGGTAGAAATATATGCCGAATAAGTTTCTTCGCCGAAGTTGAGATAATGTTCGGTATTATCTCCCCAGTTAATAATTCTTAGCTGTGTTAGTCCTTTTACCCTTTCTTCAACGGCAAGATATTTTTTGAATATCTCAAATCCTTCGAGAAGCACACTGCTGCGATGTGGAATTACTTCCGTCCAGTTTTCTTTAGAAGTATTATTAACGCTTGTTTTCATTAGCCTGAAGTTAACCGCATCTAAATTTGTACGGATGTAAAAATTCTCTTCGTAATGGTCGATGTAGTATTCAAGTCCTCTCTCTCTTTGAGCAAAAACCGTAAACTTACCGTTGGGGTTATCGCTTTTAAGAAAACTAAATTCGGTTGTTAATGTGCTTGTTGATGCTATGATTATATACTTTTCTGATTTTGAACGACGGACGGAAATGTTATAAGTTTCATCATTTTCGTGAAAGATTAAATTATCTTCCTCAACGGGGTTACCGGTTGTATGTTTGAAAATTTTGAAAGGACGAAGAGCTTCGTCTTTTAGGGTGTAAAAAAATGTTTTGTTATCATCAGCCCAAGCAACTGAGCCGGTAGTGTTGGGAATGAGATCATCCAAAATTTCATTTGTTCTTAGGTTTTTGATTCGCACATCATACTTACGGCGGCTTAAAGTATCAACTCCGAATGCGAGAAAGTTATTATCTGGACTAACAGACAAACCTGCGACCTGATAATAAGAATATCCCTCCGCCATCTCATTTACGTTAAGCATAATTTCTTCCTCCGCATCAAGCGAACCATTCTTACGGCAGTATATCGGATACTCTTTCCCTTCTTCAAAACGGCTGTAATAATAGTAGCCATTGTCTTTATACGGCACAGATTGGTCTTCCTGCTTAATGCGGCTAATCATTTCATCGTACAATTTTTTCTGAAACCCTTCCGTATGTTTCAATTTTTTTTCGGTGTACTTGTTCTCGGCTTCAAGGTAAGCAATTACTTCCGGATCTTCCCGCTGATTAAGCCAAAAATAATAATCGGTTCTTGTGTCATCGTGAATTGATAATTTTTTTTCAACTCTTTTTGCAATCGGCGGTTTTGTCATACTTTCGTTTTCCTGACTAATAATTTCACTCATGCCGGATATCAACAGCGCGAACAATAAAGACAGCTTTGGCAACAATGATAGAGGATAAGACATTTTATTTTTCCTTAATAATATAGCGTAATAAAAATAAATTTTCTTCAGCCATTTTACAAGTTGGAATGCTTAATTTAAACAAGCATATGCGGAAAAGTTTGTAATGCAGGAGTAGAAAGTAATTTTCTTTTGGAAGGATGGCTAAGAAGATTGGGAAGTCTATTCTAAAGGGATTGAAACTGTAAAGCGTGCTCCTTCACCTAATTTGCTTTTTACAATTATTTTTCCATTTAAAGTTTCAACAAATTCTTTACAAATAATTAATCCGAGACCTGTTCCTCTTTCGTTGTTTGTTCCGGCACTTGAAAAATTTTGCTTGATATCGAATATCTTCGGCAGGTCATCTTCGTTTAATCCAATTCCGTTATCTTCAACAAAGATATCAACAAAATCTGCTTTAAGAACGGCGCCTAATTTTACTCTTCCGCCGGGTTTACTAAACTTGATACTATTGTTAATCAGATTTCGCAGCACAGTAGATAAAAGATGCACATCACTTATTAATTTTAGCTCTTTGCCGCTAATTATTTCAAGTGTTATTTTTTTTTCAGAAGCCTGAGGATAGTAAGCAAGAATAACTTGCTCGAAAATTTCATTAAGCTTTAGCTCTTTTTTATCTACGGAAATTTTATTCAACTGCATTTTTGACCATTCGAGAATGTTGTTGGTTAAAGTTAAAAGATTTTTACTCGACCTGTTTATACTGCCGGCAAATTCTGAAATTTCTTCTTTCGTTAACTTGTCTCTTTCGGAATGGAGGATATCCGATAGTCCGATTATAGACTGGAACGGGCTTCGCAAATCATGACTTATGATAGAAAAAAGTTTATCTTTAGAGTGGTTTGCTTCTTTCAGGTTTTCGTTTTTTAATGCAAGTTCTTTATTGAGCAGCTCAAGTTCGTTCTTTTGTTCAATAATTTTTTGCTGCGTTTTTCTTTTTAACCTTATATACAAAATAGAAATGGCAAAGGTTAACACACCTACGATCAGAATTACAAACAATAAATTATTTAAGTTGCGTTGGTTTTCAAACTGAGTTTGCTTTAATATGTTTTCCTCTCGCAGTTTTTGATTCTCACTCTCCTTTTTATCGGTTTCGTATTTTATCTGCCAGTTAGTAATATCATTATTCATCTGTTCAAGACGTAAATTGTCTTTAGCTTCGATATATTTTTTGTAATAATTATACGCCCCGGCAATATCGCCTTTTTTCTGAAGGAGATTGGAGTAATTGAGAAAATGTTCTGTGATGAGTTCAGCAAGATTTTCTTTAACAGCAATTTCGTATGCTTTTTGAAGATATTTTTCCGCCTCGTTGGTTTCGCCCCTATTGATATTGAGTTTGGCAAAACTTTGATATGTGATGGCGAGGGAAAACTTGTCATCTGCTTTTAATGCAGTATCAATAGCTGCATTAAAATATTCCGCTGCTTTTTGGTCATCTCCTTTACCAGCATAGGCGCTGCCGATATAACTTAATGAATGAGCAACAGCGTTAAGTTCGTGTATATCATAATAATATTTTACCGCTTCTTTGCTAAAAACTATTGAACGATCATAATCTTTTTTATCTAAGAAAAGAAGCCCGAGATTATGGTTTGCATAAGCTTTTCCGAAAGTGAAGTTAATCTTTTCCGAACGCGACAGAGCAGTTCTATACAATGTTTCGGCTTTATCATAATTTTTCATTTTGTGAAATATCAAACCGATATTACTGCCTGAAACAATTTGCCCCTTTTCATCATTTATCTCTTCACGCAGCCGCAGAGACTCCGAATAAGATTCTAATGCTTTTTCATAATTTGCATAGCGCCAGTAAATAGTGCCGATATTATTTAAGGACATAGCGGTTTCAAGTTTTAATCCAAGCTCTTTCCTAATAACATAAGAGATGTAAAAATTATTCAACGCTTCATTATTTAGTCCTTTGCGCCAATACATTAAACCAATGCTTGAATACGCCATAGCCTCACCTTTTCTATCGCCCATTTTTTTAAATAGAGGAAGAGAAAGCTTGTAATAGTAAAGTGCGCTGTCTATCGAACCACGAAAACGATGAGTATCTCCAATATTATCGTAACAAGTTGCAATTCCGTTAGTGTCTTTCAATGCAGTAAAAATTTTTAATCCCTTTTGAAGAAAAGAATATGCCTCTTTGTTTTTATTTGCTTTAAGATTTGTAAGTCCGATGTTATTATAAGCCCAGGCAAGTCCTTTTCTGTAAGATAATTTTGATGACAGGTCGCGTGCTTCAACCGCATACTGATATGCTTCTGTGGAATTTTCTTCCCACAAATTAAAAGCGAGCTCGTTTAAAATTTCAATTCTTTTTATCCCTTCAACGCTCTTCAACTTTATTTTTAAACTATCAACCGAGGCACCAAATAATGCAAAGCTAAAGAGAAATATCAGGATATATAATTTTAAATTCATCGCTCGTTATGTCAGCAGAAATCTTTTGACTAAAAATAACTGTAAACCATTAAAATAGCTACAATTTTACATCGTCAACAAAAACGCACATAGTTTTCTGTGAGTCTATTTTATCATCGAAAATCTCAGTGTCTATTTTACAGCAAAACTGCTTTTAACGCTTTGAGATGCGCGGTGATAGTTTTATCGAGGTCTTCAGTGGAATGCGCCGTTGATACAAATACAGCTTCAAACTGAGCAGGGGCAAGATAAATTCCCCGCTTTAACATTTCGAGAAAGTATTTTCCGTACAAACCGGTATCTGATGTAACAGCAGATTGAAAATCATTTACATGCTTTTCGGTAAAAAACATACACATCATTGAACCAACCCTGTTCAATGCATAATTTTTATTTACTTCTTTTAAATTTTCTCTAAAACCTTCTTCTAAGTAAGCCGATTTTTCTTCAAGGGTTTTATAGATTTCGGGATTGTCATTAATATATTTTAAGCCAGCATACCCGGCTGCCATTGCAAGCGGATTGCCGCTTAGAGTGCCCGCCTGGTAAACCGGACCGGCTGGAGCAATCATTTCCATAATTTCTTTTTTACCGCCAAATGCGCCAACAGGTAATCCGCCGCCAATAATTTTTCCGAACGTAGATAAGTCGGGTTTGATGTTCAATAATTCTTGTGCGCCGCCTTTTGCAACTCTAAACCCTGTCATCACTTCATCAAATATGAGTATAATTTTTTCTTCATTACAAATGACGCGAAGTTCGGTTAAAAATTCTTTTGAGCCGGCAACAACGCCCATATTACCGGCAATGGGTTCTATTATTATTGCGGCTATCTCACCTTTATTTGCGCTGACTAATTTTTTTACAGATTCAATATCATTATAATCTGCTAATAATGTATCTGCTGCGTTAGCTTTTGTAACACCGGGACTCGTTGGAATGCCCAGCGTCAATGCGCCGGAACCAGCTTTGATTAAGAAATGATCTGCGTGTCCGTGATAACATCCCTCGAACTTGATAAACTTATCTCTTTTTGTGTAACCCCTTGCAGCTCTTACAGCGCTCATAGTTGCTTCTGTGCCGCTGTTAACCATTCGCACCATCTCAACAGAAGGAACCATTTCAGTAATAAGTTTTGCCATTTTAACTTCAAGTTCTGTTGGCGCGCCAAAACTCGTTCCGTTCTCAATTGCCTGTAGTAAAGCCTTTTTTATGAAGGGAGGATTGTGACCGAAAAGATGAGGTCCCCAACTTCCGATATATTCCACATATTCGTTACCGTCTACGTCATAAATTTTTGAACCAATACCTTTTTTAATAAACAGTGGTTTTCCGCCCACTGATTTAAATGCTCTAACCGGTGAATTAACTCCGCCGGGAATATATTTTTGTGCTTCCTCAAATAACCTGCCGCTTCTAATTATGTTCATATTCATTCTTTTAATTTTGAAAAATTTATATGGTAAATTTAACAATCTACGTCAAATAATAGCATGGTATTCTCAATCATCCGTTAGTTCGTCTCCTTTAGCTAACCGATCGAGTTCATTAATGTTTTTCATTCAACCATACAAACCGTTAACTAACGGACAATCATTCATCTAACAATATTCGGTTCTGCCTTTACCGCCTTTCAGGGGGGCTTGTTCGGTTTAGGTCTTGGGCTTAATTATAATTTCCGTTATTTCCGGTGTGGAATTATATCTAACGGGTGCGAGCGACATTCCCAGCCCTCTTGTAACATAGATCATCATATCATCTAAATAAAACACACCACGGACGTAAGTGGTTTCAAATTGCGTTGGACTTAGAAGCATGAATGGAAATAGGAATGAAATTTGCCCGCCGTGAGTGTGCCCGGCAAGAAACATATCATAATTATACTGTTTGGCTTTGTTAATAAGATTTTTCACCGGTTGATGAGTTAAGAAAATCGACAAATCATAATTGAGATTATGATCAGCAAGCGAATCAAGAACATTTTCGGAAACTTTTTCAACATATGTGTTAGTTACAAAAGTGATCCTAATTTCTGCGCCATCTACATTGATAATTTTTTTCCCGTTATCAATCATTAAAACATTTTCTGCAACGAGCGCTTCTTGAATTTCTCTTATGCTTCGTTTCGTATCCTGTCGGTATGCCCAGTTATCATGATCTCCCACGCAAGCAAACACACCTAACTTCGACTTTATTCTTCCAATAAAACCAGTGCTTGTTTTAATATAATCAGGAGTTGAAGTAATTACATCTCCGGCAATTAAAACTAAGTCGGGTTTTGTTGCATTAACTTTTTCCACAAAATTTTCCAGCCGCTGTTCGTTTGTATAGCGGTCAGCCTGGATATCCGAGATCAAAACTAATTTGAACCCGTTTAACTGCTCTGGCAGGTTTTGTTTAAAATACTCAACCCGGGTGACATCAACGGCATAGTAATCATAAACAACTCTAACCGGGATGTAAAAGATGATAATGCCCACAATAAAAATCACTCCCCAGATGCAGTGCACCATAATTTAATCCGAGTGATTTAACCGTATCCCAATACGCTTCCGATAAAGGATTATAGTATGAATTAGGGTGTGGATAATGGGGATTTAACCAATCCGCCCCGATTAAAAATCTATTTTGCTCCTGTCCGAACAAAACGCTATAAATTAAACAGAACATAAAAAATATTTTTTTCATATAACTCCTATATGATAATTGATTAATTGATTAGTGTTTAGTATTTAGCCTCATTTGATGCCTTACTTAGGTATCATATGAGACTATTTTAGAAATGTCATTTTTTTTACAAGCTCCTTTCCCTCATAGTTAATCCTATAAAAATAAACACCCGAAGAAAGATTATACTTCTGTGCATTAAATTCTATTTCATATTTCCCTGGAGACTTTTCTTCATCAAGGAGTACTGCAATTTCATTCCCTAAGGTATCAAATATGGTTATTTTTACTTTTAAAGTATTGTTTATTTGAAATTTGATAGTAGTGGACGGATTAAATGGGTTGGGATAATTTTGAAATAAATTATAATCTACATTTGAATCCTCCAATTCTGTAACTTCAACCGGAACATCCTGCCCATATAACATCAGGATGTAACCTTTAGAGATAGCAGTTTGAGCAGAAACACTCACCACAATATCGTTTATATTATCATTTACATTTTGTTTGCCTACATTGATGCTTTTTTGAGGAAAGGTTGGGGCGGCATTAGAATAACCGCGTATTCCAAACTTATTTTTATTACTAATGTGCGGTCCTCCGAGATGTAGAGTAAATATCTGATAGCCCGATGGTGAATTTATAAAATCATCATAACCATCACCATTATAGTCTCCTACATTTTGGGTTTCACCGCCGGCTGAAAAAACTAACGAGATTGTAGTATCCTGCAAAAAAGTAAACGAGGGTATTGTATCAATTCCATTGCTGCCGCCGAAATGAACCGTTGATTTGTGTGGAAAGTCAAAACTTCTTCGCCCGATAACGATATCATCAATATTATCACCGTTAATATCATCAACCGAAAAACTCTGAACAAACCAGCCTGCCGTGTTGGTAACACTATTAACATATGAAGAAAAAAATTCATCTTCTTCACCACTTATAGCAGAAAAGTTAGATCTGCCTAAAAATATGTGAAGATGATGTATGGTATTAACGTTGGATGAACCGATTCGCTCTATTGAACTGAATAAAAGGTCATCATATTGATCTCCGTTAATATTCCCGCAATCAATAAAATACCCATATTCTGAGCCCAGATCGGTTCCTATTAAAACAAAATCAGGTCCATCATCCGGCTGATTCTTGCCAGTATAGATATAAATTTTTCCCCTAGGATTTATCTCTACAGTATCTATATAGTATAGAGAACTAAATATCAAATCTGATTTTTCATCCCCGTTCAAATCACCTTTCTGAACGCCAACAGTTAAATAACCAAGAGTGAACCTTTCAAGAGTAGGATATAATGTTGGAAGCGGAATAGAATAATCCGGGATAGTATCAATTGCTAAGTCTGTAGTATCGCTGCCCCAATAAAAAAGAATTTCACCATCATAGTCCCATCGACTGCTGTCGAAACTTGTGAGATGCATATTTATCATATCATCAAAACCATCGCCATTGTAATCGCAAATAGCAAGTATTCGTCCCGTGTACACTATGTCTACAATTTCATCCAATACTCCCGGTCCGCCAAAATAAACAAAAGTGTTATTCCAGTTTCCGGAAACAATATCCAGTTTGCCATCCTTATTAATATCGAAGGCTTCTATATTAAAAGCCAAACCGGTGTCACTCACTTCCCAGAATGAGGGCATAAAAAAAAAGTTTTGTGCTGTAACATTTATAGTTGGCAGAATAATCAACATCAAGAATATTTTTTTCATGATTTTTCTCTTATTTTTATTTTAAATAAATCATCTTCTTTATTTCTTCAAAATTACCGGTTTTAATATTTAAAAAATAAACCCCGCTGCTTAGTTTGTATTCTTCTGCATTAAATTCTATTTGATGCTGACCGGCAGCAAGCTCATTGTTAATTAGAACCGCTATCTCTTTGCCAAGAATATCAAATACTTTTATAGTGGTATGGCCTTGTATAGAGGACTGCCATTTGATAGTAGTTGAAGGATTGAACGGATTGGGATAAGGTTCATATAGATAATATTCGTCCGGTACCGGTATTTCATTTTTAACATTTACTGCACCAGTATCTCCTATTACACTTGTGTCGCCTTTGAATATATATATCCATCCATAATTACATGATGTAACCGGTTGACTTCCGTAGAGAATCTGTCCGATTAGTATATCATTTACGCCATCCCCATCTACATCACCTACGTTTGAGATGGTTCTACCGAACCCATCCGAGGTTCCGTGCCAGGTTTTATTTGCAACATCACCCCATGTGTAAGGCATATCTCTTCCTCCCACCCATAATTTTACATTTCTATATCCAAAGTTCAAAGTAGTAGAAAAAAAATCGTTAAACCCGTCTCCATTTACATCACCGAGAGAACATGCCTGATAAAGACTGATTCCCTGGTTTTGTGTATTTAATCCAACATCGGGAATTGTATCGATAGGGAAACTACCATGTAGAATTGCATTGAGATAATAATAATTATAAAATCCATAATCATGAATCAGAATATCATCTTTTCTATCGCCGTTTATATCATTTATTATCCGCATATAGTCTACAGAAAAAGTGTGTTCATCCTGGTAAAAGATTTCATCCGATTGTAAATCAAAATTTTCATTCCCGAGATAAAAACTTCTAAAATATCTGTCGTAGGGTGGGCTGGGTCCTATCGTGCCGTGTAATGTAAAATCTGTTTTACCATCCCCGTTAATATCACCGGATGAAGAAATCCGCTCTAACCTTATTTGGTTTACAGAGTCCCCCATTATAATGTATTGAGGTATGGTATCGAATTGAGAAGCGGTATTGTAAAAATAAAAAGTACCATATTGTTTAGAACTATATGGTAAATTAGAATCATATAATACTAACTCGTTTCTACCATCGCCATTAAAATCTTTTAGAATTATTGGTGATATCCCTTTAATTCCTGGAGGAGGATTAAAAGTTAAATTAGGTAAAGAATCAATTACATCTCCACCATAATACACACGTAAAGGTCCTTGATGTCGATATCCACTATCTGTGGTGACTAATGTAGTTACAAAAATATCTTTTATATGATCATTGTTTAGATCAATCACAGTAATTGCCCCGCCTATATATAAACTATCATAAAAATGTAGAATATTAGCTGGAATAGTATCCATTGGACTACCACCCATGTAGATGTATCCGCTTTTATCGCTGCAGTCATAAAACATAATGTCATCAAAGCCGTCTTTATTCTGGTCTCCCAAAGGGAATATAATATTGCTTGCATCTACATCCTGAGGTATGCCAATTAACCGCATTTGTTTGTAAAAAATTAAAGAATCAAACTGGCAGTATATGTTAGAAGATAGAAATATGATTAGTAAAAAGAATTTGTTCATAATAATTTCCTATAAAGTTTTCTGTTATTTCATTAAAATAACTTTTTTATTTTCTGTATATACTTCGCTCCCGCTTCTCATTATTTTAATATTTATAAAATAAACCCCGCTGCTTAGCCAATAATCTTCTGCATTAAATTCTAATTGATGCTGACCGGCTGATAAATCTCTATCGATAAGAACAGCTATCTCTTTGCCAAGAATATCGAATACTTTTATAGTTGAATAATTTGATGATGAAGAATGCCATTTAATAGTTGTTGAAGGATTAAATGGATTTGGGTAAACTCCTATTTCTGCGCCTTCATCAAGTTTACTATTATTCTTTTCTTCTACAGAAACCGGGGTTAATAATGCAAATCCGTCAATATTAAAATAAGTTTGATCCAAATAAATTATAGTATCTCTATTAATCCAATCTAATTCATACTTTTTACCCTCATACTCGCATCTTGTATAACGGTAAGTTTTATTTTCCTTTAATTTATAAACATAAATAGCGCCGCCGTTATTTGTTAGTAGAGTACAAAAAAATGCTAAATCATCATCTTCAGAGTCCCATTTCATGTATTTAAAAGCCAGCCCACTGCCCAAACATGGGTTTGGATCATCTGTTAATATATTGAAAACTATAGTCGTCGAATCTGTTTTTTTGTTATATAGATAGAGTTTTGGATAAAGTTCATCGGTACTATAGATAAGGATGTTTTTAGTTTTATTATAAGAATAATTAGATATTCGGGGATATTCTGGTAAATTTATTAAAGTATCTATCTTTCCTGAATAGAGATAATATTCTAATATTTTACTTTGATTATCCCATCTAAAGATTACTGTGGAATCATTGCTCCAATGAATAAAATAATCCTCAAATGCCGGCATATTTATTTTATGGAATGTACTATCAGATAATTTAAACGCAGTGTATTTAAGTTCTGCCGGTTGAAACAATAAAAAAGAATCATTCGGTGAAAAAAGAAATCCATAAGTAATATATGTTCCCCCTTTGTTTTCGTTTGTATAAGGCGGATAAAATAGAACATAACTTGTATCTTTATCGTGGTCATGCAGTATTACACTGCCGCCGCTGAAATGAACTGATTTATGGCTTTTATTTGCAAAAACCGGTGGCGAATAAAAATAGGAAGTAGTATCTATTTTTTGAGAAATAAGGTTTTTTTTGATGAAGTAATAAGTAAATACATCTCTATAATATACTTCCTGAGCAAACTTATCTATATTGAACTTGTCTGCTGGAATATGATTTATATGAAATGCTTGCGAAAATATATTGTTAGGTAAAATAATAAATGAGATAAAAAAGGGTAATAATAATTTTTTCATTTCATCGCCTCCTTTGGGAAAACGTTTTTGACGATTAAAAGCATTATTGCATATTTGGGTTCATCATTAATTACAAATGCTTTGTTATTGTTAGCTATAGAAAAACATGGAGATATACTTAGCGGCATTATCAGTGTCGTTGGCAGCGGAAAGAGAAGCGCCCCGGAATATCCGTTCGTTTTAATTAGAAAACCATTATACATAATCATACTACCCCGGTACGTTCGTTAAATGAAATTCAATTTTTCTTTGGTTAGAACTTACTGCAGGCACAGGTTAAAATCAACACGTGAAAATTTCTTTTCTAAGAAAACTGTTTGCTTATTAGGCTTCTTTAAAATTTGTTTCATGTGTCAAAACATTTCAAAAAAAAGGCACAGAAGAAAACATTCATGTGCCTTTATAAAAAACAGGAAGAGAGATTACATTACAAGCGCCATAATAGCTTTTTGTACGTGCAGACGATTTTCCGCTTCGTCAAAAATTACCGAGTTTGGCGAGTCGCAAACTTCGTTTGTTACTTCGTCGCCTCTATGCGCAGGCAGACAGTGCATGAACAAGTAATCATCTTTTGCATGTTTAACAAGTTCTTCGTTAACCTGGAACTTCATAAACTTTTTCTTACGGTCGGCTGCTTCGGCTTCCTGTCCCATTGACGCCCAAACATCTGTATAAACTACATCTGCATCTTTCACTGCGGCAATCGGATCGGTCATAATTTCAACTTTGCTTCCCATGTATGCCGCGTTTCTCTTTGCGTTCTTTACAATCTCTTCATCAGGGGTGTAACCCGAAGGGGAAGCAATTACTACATCCATACCAACTTTGCTGCAGCCGTGCAGTAAGCTGTGTGCCATGTTATTGCCGTCGCCAATGTAAACGAGTTTCTGTCCCTTTAGTACTCTTTTCTTTTCAAGAATAGTAAACAAATCGGTTAAAACCTGGCAGGGATGCAGAAGATCTGTTAAGCCGTTAATGATGGGGATTGAACCGAAACGAGCAAGATCAATTACATCCTGATGGCTGAATGTACGGATCATAATTCCGCTTAAATAGCGGGAAAGCACTTTAGCTGTATCGGCAATAGATTCGCCCCGTTTAAGCTGAAGATCATTCGGACCAAAATACAAGCCGATGCCGCCGAGCTGGTAAATACCCACTTCAAACGAAACTCTTGTTCTTGTAGAAGGTTTTGCGAAAATCATTCCGAGAGTTTTTCCTTCAAGTAATTTGTGCGGTTTGCCGGTATATAATTCTTCTTTTAAAGTCTTACTCACTTCAAATATCTGGTAAATTTCTTCTACCGTCAAATCGTTTATCGATATAAGGCTTTTGCCTTTCATGTTAACTGCCATATTATTCTCCGTTAATTATTATTAAACTTTAAGCCGCAACTATTTTTGTACACATTCCTTTTTTGCCGATGGATGAGGCATCGGTTATAATTGTTTCTTTACCGCCGCCTCGCACAAAATCAATTGCGGCAAGTACTTTTGGACCCATACTACCGGCTGCAAACTCGCCTGCGTCAAAATATTTTTGAGCCTCAGCAACGCTTACAATATCAAGCGCCTGCTGGTTAGGTTTGTTAAAATTAATATAAACTTTTGGAACGTCGGTTAAAATAAAAAACGCATCGGCGCCTATTTCGCGGGCAAGAAGCGCTGAGGCGCTGTCCTTATCTATTACTGCATCAACTCCTTGTAACATTTTGTTTTTATCGCGGTAAACAGGAATTCCGCCGCCGCCTGAAGCAATTACTATGTTGCCTTTTTTGACGAGATCTTTTACAACTTTTTGATTTAAAATATCTATCGGTTTTGGCGAAGCAACTACTCTGCGCCAGCCCCGTTTGCGGGGGTCTTCTTTAAATATCCAGTTATTTGCGCGGGCAAGGAGGTTGGCTTCTTCTTTAAGATAAAAAGCGCCTACCGGTTTGGTGGGTAACTTAAAAGCGGGATCGTTTTCGTCAACTAAAACCTGCGTTACAAGTGTAACTACATTTTTTCTTATTTTGTTCGCGACGAGTAAATTTTTCATCTGCCTTTCAATCATATAACCGATTCCGCCCTGCGAATCTGCCACGCAAATATCCAGCGGCATTTTGGGAATTTTATATTGATTGTAGCCTGCTTCATTTCGTAGTAAAATGTTGCCGACCTGCGGTCCATTGCCATGCGTAATAACGATGTTGTAGTCCTCAGAGAGTAGTTCGAGCAGATTTAAGCAAGTCTCGTAAGTATTTTTTTCCTGCTGCTGTATTGTCCCGATCTCATTTCCGCGGAGCAGTGCATTGCCTCCGAAAGCAACAACAGCCAACTTTTTCATTGAGATACCTTTATTTAAGAACTTTGTTTTTTATCCGTTAGCTAACGGACTAAAATTTGCACGTCAAACTTAAGGAAAGTTTAATGAACTAAAAAATTCTTATCAAAAGTTAGAAGTCAGGCGTTCATCTAATTAAGTTACCTTAGGCAAAATTCTGAAACTATATTGTAAATCGAAGCGAAGCTTCGATAAAATATCAGTTTTTTACGAAGCTGCCGCTTCGTGTTACAAATTTTGCGTGAGATGTGTAATTAACTAATTCCTCTCAAATGAAAATATTCAACTTCATCCTTCTGTTCCTTGCAACTCAAAACAGAATATATTGTGCCTTACTTATGGTATTATTATCTTGCGCACCAAAAATTATTCCAATGCAAAAATGTATACAAGTAATATAGTCCCCGTTGAAGATGTATTAGTCCGCCAGGAAATTTTTGATGTGCAGTTTTCATGCGATCTCCAAATGTGCAAAGGCGCTTGCTGTACTTTAAAAAGCGACCTGGGCGCACCATTAAAAAAAGAAGAGGTTGAGAAAATAACCGGAATATTAAACGATATTCTTCCGTATCTTCCGGAGGAACATCAAAACGAAATAAATTCCAATGGTTTTTATGAAGAAAAAATCGGCGAATTGTTAACGCGAAGTATAAATAGCGCCGACTGCGTTTTTGTTACTTACGACGGCGATATTGCCAAATGCGGTATTGAGAAAGCTTTTTTTGACGGCAAGATTGATTTTAGAAAACCGATCTCCTGCCATCTTTTCCCGATAAGAGTCTCCAATTTTGGCGGCGAGGTTTTACGTTACGAAAGCATCAGAGAGTGCGAACCGGCATTGAAAAAAGGCGAGGAAGATAATATCGCCATTTCGGAATTTTGCAAAGATTCTTTAATCAGAAAATATGGAAAAAATTGGTACACAAATTTTATAGAAGCGCCCGGTAAATAGTTTATGTTATCATTACATCAAAAATTATCACAACAACAAAGGCTGTCACCACAGCAGATCCAGTATCAAAAACTGCTTCAGTTAAATACCATGGCGCTCGAACAGCGTATAAAAAACGAGCTTGAGATAAATCCGGTTCTCGAAGAGATAATGGACGAAGAGATAGATGTTTCGATGGATCAAATTGAAAAGGATAAAGACAGCTCTTCCGATGATGATGTAAAGAGCGAAGCGGATGATTATGAAAATAACGAGTTCGAACTTGAAGATTATATGAACGACTCGGAAATGGATTATGATTTTGAGAGAACAAACCGGAGCAAAAATGATGAACCCTACCAGCCGCTTGCACATTCGAGAGAAAGTTTAAGTGAACGGCTTCTCGAACAACTTCGGATGCTTGAACTCGATGATGATATTTTTCGGCTCGGTGAAGAAATAATAGGCAACCTTGACCAGGATGGTTATCTGCAGCGCGAGCTATCTACAATTGTTGAAGAACTTAGAATGTTTGAACACCTCAACGTAACAGATGTGCAAGCAGAAAAAATTCTTAAAAAAATTCAACGGTTTGAACCGATAGGAATTGCCGCCCGTTCTTTGCAGGAGTGTCTTTTAATTCAACTTCACAATAATGATTTCGACTCATATTACAAATACTTAGCCGAACAACTTTTGACTATTCATTTTGATGATTTTACAAAGAAACGATACGAAGCAATAAAACAAAAAATGAATTTGACGGACGATAGCTTAAAAGCGGTTATCGAACTTATACAGCATTTAAATCCAAAACCGGGCGAGGGCAATATTGAATCGGCAGAATTAAATCAAATCACTCCCGATTTTGTGTTAGAAAAGGTGGAGAATAATTTTATTATTACTTTAAACGACCGCTCAATGCCCTCGGTAACTATTAGCAGAACTTATCTCGAAATGTTCAACATTAATAAACGGGCGAAGAAGAATAACAGAGATAAAAATACTTACAAATTTTTGCGCGAAAAATTCGAATCTGCAAAGTGGTTTATTGCATGTATTCAACAGCGGAGAGAAACGCTGATGAAGATTATGCAGGCAATACTTGAGAAGCAATGGCAGTTTTTTGAAAGAGGACCGAAGTTTTTACGTCCGATGATTTACAAAGATATTGCTGAAGAAATTATGATGGACATATCCACAATCAGCCGTGTGGTTAACGGTAAATATGTTCAAAGCCCAATGGGCGTTCACGAATTAAAATATTTTTTTAGCGAGGGACTTGGCACCGACCAGGGTGAGGAAGTTTCGAATAAGCATATCAAAGAAAGATTAAAAGAACTCATTGAAGCCGAGGACAAACAATCGCCTTTAAGTGATGATAAATTAGCCGATATTTTAATCGGGGAAGGTATTCACATTGCCCGCAGAACGGTTGCGAAATATAGGGAACAATTAAAACTCCCTATTGCAAGGCTGCGCCGAGAACTATGATTGATGCTGCCATTGATGTTTTTATAATCGTTCTGTTATTTGCCGCTTTCGGTTTGTTGCATTCCTTTCTCGCTTCTTTAAAGGTTAAACAATATTTACATAAATGGCTTGGACGACATATTGCGTTCTATCGTTTAACATATAATGTAATTAGTATTGTTCTTTTGTTAATACTTCTCGAACTGGCGCCGCATCCTGATATTCAACTTTACAATTTGCCGGTGCCGTTTGATATTATAATTCTTGTGCCGCAGCTATTATCTCTTGCGGGAATATTTTGGACGTTGAAATATTTCTGCGCTAGAGAGTTCCTTGGTATCAATCAAATAATACGGTGGTTCAATAACGAGTACGACAAAAAAGAATTGGACGAACATTTAACATTAAGAATCGGAGGACCGTATAAATACACCCGGCATCCGATTTATTTTTTTTCAATAACACTTTTGCTTTTTAGAGCAGAAATGAATTTGTATTATCTTGTTTTTTTATTTTGTATAGCAGCGTATTTTGTTATTGGCTCTTATTATGAAGAAAAAAAATTAGTTAAGCAGTTTGGAGAAGTTTATAAAAATTATCAGAATAGAGTGCCAAGAATTTTCCCTTGGAAAATATTTAAAATATGAAGTAGAATTATGTTCGACAACTAACGGACATCCATTCATGTTTTTTAATCTTTTAGTTTGCGAATATTCTGGCATATTAAAAGGATTTAAGCGTTAAAGTGTCAACAGCTATCTTCAAACTTCTAAACGATAACACGTTATTTAAAGAATGAAAAAATCATTATTAATATTTTTCGCTGTGTTCCTATTCGCATCTGTTTTATCTGCTCAGGATACAGTTGTTGCAAAAGTTGGCGGCAGCGTAGTAACAGCAGGCGAATTGAAGGAACGTTTTCACCTAACTCCGCAGGTATACAAAAAGCAGATGGATACGGCTTTAAAAAGAAGGGAACTGCTCTATTCTATAATTGCAGAAAAACTTTGGGCGCTAGAAGCAGAAAATCAAAAACTCGATAGTTCATCGGCAATGCAATCGACTTTTAAGCAAATTGAAAAAATGTTTGTCCGGGATGCGCTGTACAAAGCCGAAATAACCGATAAAATTGTTATTAGTGAAGAAGAATTGACTAAAGAAATGGAGAATTACTTCACTTCGCTTTCTTTATATTTTCTATTCGAGTCCGATTCAGCTGCAAGCAATGGATTTTATGAAAAGTTAAATTCCGGCATTTCTGTTTTTTCAATACTAACTCCGGGTGAATTTGAAGCTCCTATGATTGAAGTAAACTACGGCGATATGAAACCCGACCTCGAAGAGAAACTTTTTTCATTAGAAGAAAATGGATTTACTCGACCTATCAAATCGGGTGGCGGGTGGATTATCTTTTACCTCGCAAAGCGGAATCAAAAATCATTCACTTCGGAGGATGTAAATTCTTCATTAAAAAAAGTTGAGAAATTTCTAAGACAAAAGAAGGAACAAAAAAAACTTAATGAATTTATGAAAAGTTTTTTTTCGGGAAAAAAGATTACCACCAACGGGGAATTGTTCTGGAGCATGACCGGTCAGATAACTCGTCAATTACAGAAGAAAAAACCGCTGCAGCAAAATGACAGTGTGGTTGTCCGTTTTGATGCTTCAGATTATGAACAAGCGGCTGCTAACCTTGGCGGCGACACACTCAAGATGCCTTTCGTTATTGATGAAACTTATCCGCTTCTTGTCGATGAATTTCTGCGGACAATAACTTTCGAAGGTTTTGGCGCCAACAAAACTGATATAAATTCAATTTCATATTTACTAAACGCAAAAGTAAAAACAATCATCGAAAACGAACAGATAGCAAGGGAAGCCTATAACCGCGGTTATCAAAATTTAGCTGATGTTAAAAGATCAATTGCAATGTGGCGGGATAACTATCTTGCAAGGTTACTCAAGTATCAAATCATTTCATCGATTACTACTACAGAAGACGAAGTACGCGATTATTACTTTGCACTAAACAATGGAAAGCAGCTGCCGGTTCCCGAAGCAAATATTATTGAAGTTTTAACAGACAGTCTCGAAGTTGTTGAACTCGTTTTGGATAAGTTAAACAATGGCGCAGACTTCCGCGCTCTAGCAATGCAGCATACAAAAAGATTATGGGTAAAAAAGAACAATGGCGAGTTTGGCTTCTTCCCGATTAATTTATATGGTGAAATTGGAAAAGCTGCGGCACGAATGGAGATTGGCGAGGTG
>Ga0210027_1002018_pt1 | contig 18062 bp, 19 predicted proteins | sample CryGeymeta201510_FD_183978 | JGI IMG/M metagenome (GOLD analysis project Ga0210027, IMG submission 183978) | Groundwater microbial communities from Crystal Geyser aquifers in Utah, USA - Crystal Geyser metaG 2015-10 (SPAdes) (version 2) | ecosystem: Environmental > Aquatic > Deep subsurface >...
CAAAGCTAAAGTCACTATGAGAAAAGCTTACGGTTTTCGGACGTTCAAAATGCTGGAACTTGCGCTATATCATGTACTTGGAAAACTGCCCGAGCCAAAACTTACCCACTCATTTTACTGACGAGCCAAATACATTGACGCATATTGATGAGAAGGTGTAACTTCGAGATATAAGCAATCGTTGATATTTTGATTTGAATCTGGAAAGTTTTATAGGGAGCGATCATGGGCAAAGAAATAAAAGAGAAAGTAGATGTTTCCAAGAGAATGTTATTTAGAAGTGCGGTGGCGATTGTCGGGGCGGTTACGACAGCAGGTGTGGCGAAGACCGTGGTGGATGCCTCAAAAGATTCTGCGGATCAGAATATCAAGGCACGGTATGCAAAAGAGGCGCTTCAGCAGGAAAGAGCCATGTTGCAGAAGAAATTTGTGGTGATGTCCGAGGACGAGAAGAAGCAGATGCTTGACGAGATATTAAATAGTCACCACAAGCAAACTGCCTAAAGTTTTGTTGTTCAGCTGTTGTGACCGGAGACAATGATGTCAGAAGATAAAAAAGGAATGGAAGCACAAGAGTTGGATGATGCGCGTCGCGAATTTCTCAAGCATATGGGCATCGCCGCTGGCGCGGTAGCCCTTGCGAGTGCTCCCGATGCCGAGGCCGCCGTTTTTCAGGAGTGGTTCCAAACGCATTATGAGCTAATGTCGGAACAGGAAAAGCAGGAAGCCATCGCGCGCTTGGAAACGAGATACAGCGAAGAATTTGGGAAGAAAACGACGGTTTCCAATGCGCCCGCTTTGCCGGGTGTGCTGTTTGGCTATGCCCTCAATATCCAGAAATGCATCGGCTGCCGGACTTGCGTCCACGCCTGCGTGGAGGAGAATAACCAGTCTCGCTATGATCCTGAAATCCAATGGATTAAAGTGCTGAAGATGGAGAAAGGGAATTTCTCGTTCTCCCCAGACAAGCTGGACAAGGGATACCCTGAAAGCGAACGGCTGGGTGATTACGGCCTCCAGGTTGGTGGAAATGCTTACAATTCTGTGGGCGTCTCCAGCGAAACGGAGCGTTACTACGAGCCGGAAACGGTGCCCGAGGACGACTCTTTTTACATGCCGGTTCAATGCCATCAATGCGAGAAGCCTCCCTGCGTCAAAGTCTGTCCGGTTCGCGCAACCTTCCGCGATCCCAGCGGCGTGGTGGTCATTGATTACAACTGGTGCATTGGCTGCCGCATGTGCCAGTTGGCCTGCCCCTATGAGGCAAGACGCTTCAACTGGGGTGAACCCAATCTTCCCAAAGAAGAAATGAATCCGAAGACCCATTACTACGGCAACAGGCCGCGCATGAAGGGAGTCATGGAAAAGTGCACGTTCTGCCTGCAGCGGACAAGAGAAGGAAGAAACCCCGCCTGCATGGAAGCGTGCCCGGTAGGTGCCAGAAAATTCGGCAATCTCCTTGACCCGCAAAGTGAAATAAGGCTGATTCTGGCGACCAAAAAAGTCTTCAGGTACAAGGAAGAATTCAACACTTACCCCAAATTCTTCTATTTCATGGATTGAGGATGCAACGATGAACAAACTTACAGCTTTTATAGTCGACTTCTGGTCATACGCGCTGAAGGGAAGCCCCAAGTATTACGCGTGGCTTGGATTCCTTTCGCTTTTTATGCTGGTGGGAGTCTATACAACCTACCGCCAACTCACCGAGGGGATGATTCTGACGGGAGCCACCGATGAGATAACGTGGGAGTTGTATATCTCGAACTTCATTTTTACCGCGCACATTGCGGCTGCCGCAATATTGGTGGTTATCCCGGCTTTCATGTACCAGCACAAAGGGATGAAGGATCTCGCCGTACTCGGCGAGATCATCGCCCTTGGTTTTGTTTCCACGGGCATCCTTTTTGTGGTGTATCACGTTGGTAGGCCGGATCGGTTATGGCACATGATTCCCGGTCTCGGTTACTTCAACTTTCCCAACTCGATGCTCGATTTCGATGTGATCGTGTTGAATGTCTATCTGATTATCAATCTTGTCGCTGCCTATTTCCTATTGTATAGGCGGTATGTAGATCGCCCCGTACATGGATTTTTTTATAGGTACCTTATTTGGCTCGCCGTGTTGTGGGGGCCGCTTATTCACATCATCACCTCTGCCGTGCTGGCCAGCAATGCGAGAATGTACTCTTGGGCTTCGGCGGTATTACCCTTCGCCTTTCTGTCAATGGCGGGCGCTTCCGGGCCGGCGATCATCATTATCGTGTTTCTCATCATCAGGAAATATACCAAGCTCCAGATCGACAATACGGTCATCGATTTGCTGTCTCAAATTATTTTGTGGAGTCTGCTCGTCTTGTCGCTGGTATTCGCCGCCGAGTTCTTTACCGTGCTTTATCCGAGCACCCATCATGCCGCTTCATTGAAGTTCAACATGTTTGGCCATAATGGTCTCGATATGTACGTGCCCTGGTTCTGGCTGATAATGGCTGCGATCTTCGGCTCCTTTGCGGCCTTGCTCTTTCCGAAAATAAGGAAAAGCTACGATCTTTATCTGCCTATCATCTGCGTGATCGTGTTCCTGGCCGTGTTGATCGAAAAGCCGGTGATTCTTGTGTTTCCCGCCTTTAGCCCTTCACCCCTCGGTGAATATACCCAGTACTACCCGACATTTATCGAGTATGCCAATGTGCTGGCTGTCTGGGCGTTCGGGTTTATGACCTTGACGGTTACGTTAAAGGGGGCAGTTGGGATATTGACCGGTGAAGTGAAATACATCGAGAAGGCCGCAGATACTGTCGAAGACGCTGTGCCCGCGAAATAAAAAAGGACGCCTGAAATGAATTTCCAAAATAAATCTTCAAAATTGGCTCTGATTGTTATGTGGGGGTTGCTGATAACAGGTCTCGGAAAATATGGAATCGCTTTTTCCGTGGAAGGGGAGGAGGCCAAAGCACAGGCGGTACAACCCGTGATGGATTGCCATGAAAGCAGGGTAAATGGAACATCCGTTACTCGAGTGGAAGGTGTTGTCCCACAGTATGGATACCCAAATATCAAGTGCTCCAAAAAGACAGGCATCGTCCTGTGGTACGGCGACCCTTACGATGGCACGATTCCCATGGGCCAGATGCCCGCATTCAATGATGACACCAAGGTTGACTTTGTGAATGCAGTGGTCAAGCCCAGGGAGCCTCAACTGATGTATTTCAACATGGACCCGGACAAGCACTGCGCGGTTTGTCACAATGGCGAAACCGTGCCTTTCCCAAAGAATAAAAAACCCAGATTGCTGGCCATGCATCAGGACGTTGTGGAGGATTCGCTCCAACTGCAACATGGAAGAGGCGCAATCTGGTGTCTGGACTGTCACAGTGCCAAGAATCGCAACAAGCTCATTGACCATCAGGGAAGCGAGATAAGCTTCAATCAGCCACAGAAATTATGTGGGAAGTGCCATGGCGAGGTATATATTGACTGGCGACGCGGTATTCACGGGAAGCGTAGCGGCGCATGGGCTACGGGCGGCAAGAAGCGGTGGTGGGTATGTACGGAGTGCCATAATCCGCATACAGTTCAGAAACACAGGTTTGAACCGATTACTCCCCAGCCAGCACCCGCCCTGCCGAGAGGAATGAAAAATGCAGACCATGAGCGGAGTGAGAAACATGTTCCCTAATGTGAAATTGCGGAACGATTTATACGGATGTCATGTTCTGGTGATTGAGCGTACCACACAGGCTTGACGGCGGGCTAACTGCACAGAATCCATGCTATTTGAAACAGAAATATTACCTGCCATCGCCGCCGTCACTGGCGGCGATGGCGTTTTGACGGGTCCCGCCGCAACCGCGTATTACAAAGACTGGCGCGGTCGTTATCAGGGCGATGCGCTCGCGGTGGTATTTCCATCCGATACGCAGCAGGTCAGTGCGGTGGTGAAATTGTGTGCGGCGAACCAGGTATACATCGTGCCGCAGGGCGGCAACACCAGCCTGTGCGGCGGCTCCGTGCCGCTGACCGACGGCATCCCGCAGATTGTCCTCAACCTGTCGCGCATGAACCGCATCCGCAACGTGGATGCGGTCAACTACACCATGACGGTCGAGGCGGGCTGCAAGCTGGCTTCACTCTATGCGGCACCGGAGCAGGCCGACCGCCTGTTCCCGCTGGGCCTGACCGCCGTCGCGCCGCATTGCGAGATCGGCGGCAATCTCTCCACCAACGCTGGCGGCATCAACGTGCTGCGCTACGGCACCGCGCGCAATCTGGTGCTCGGGCTGGAAGTCGTGCTGCCGGACGGGCGCATCTGGGATGGTCTGCGCAGCCTGCGCAAGGACAATAGCGGCTACGATCTGAAGCAGCTGTTCATCGGCTCGGAAGGCACGCTCGGCATCATCACCGCCGCCGTGGTCAAACTCTTTCCGTTGCCCAAAGCGGTGGCGACGGCCTGCATCGCGGTGCGCGATCCCGCCGTCGCAGTGGCGCTGCTGTCCCACCTGCGCGCCACCTGCGGCGACACGATCAACTCTTTCGAACTGATCTCGCGTTCCTGCCTCGATCTGGTGTTCAAGCATATCGGCGGCACGCACGAACCGTTCGCCGCGCAACACGAATGGATCGTCATCACCCAACTGGCGAATGTCTTGCCCGCGCCGCTGGATGCGGCACTGCGTGAAGCGCTGGTTTCCTTCGGCGCGGGGGTCGCCGATTTCGCTATCACCACCGACAAAATCGAAGCCGAACGCTGGTGGAAGCTGCGCAAGAACATCGCCGAGGCGCAAAAGGCCGAAGGCATCAGTATCAAGCACGATGTCTCGGTGCCGGTCAGCCGTGTTGCGGAATTCCTCAACCAGGCGAGCACCGAGTTGCGCGATACTTACCCCGGCCTCCGCATCGTCGCCTTCGGCCACATGGGCGACGGCAACATCCACTACAACATCTCCATGCGTGATGCCGCGTTGAACCTGGCCTTCATCCAGCAGCGCGAGCGCGAGGTAAATCACATCGTGTATGAGGTTGTGCGTGAACTTGAAGGCAGCATCAGCGCGGAACATGGCGTGGGACAACTCAAGCGCGATGAACTGCCCCGGTATCGCAGCGCGCTCGAGCTGGAACTGATGCGTTCGATCAAGCATACGCTGGACCCGCACGGATTGATGAACCCGGGCAAGGTGATCTGAATCTCGGTATCACCCAAAATCGTCAAAGGAAAACAGATGGCAAACCAACCCGAAATCACCAACATGGCCCTGTTCTGCGACTTCGAGAACGTGGCGCTGGGCGTGCGCGATGCCAAGTTCGCGCAGTTCGACATCAAGAAAGTATTGGAGCGCCTGCTGCTCAAGGGCAGCATCGTGGTCAAGAAAGCCTATTGCGACTGGGAGCGCTACAAGGAATTCAAAGCCGCCATGCACGAGGCCGCCTTCGAGCTGATCGAGATTCCGCATGTACGGCAAAGCGGCAAGAACTCCGCCGACATCCGCATGGTCGTGGACGCGCTCGACCTGTGCTATACCAAAGCCCATGTCGACACCTTCGTCATCATCAGCGGCGATTCGGATTTTTCACCGCTGGTGTCCAAATTGCGCGAGAACAACAAATACGTGATCGGCCTCGGTGTGAAGGATTCGACCTCCGACCTGCTCGCCGCCAACTGCGACGAGTTCATCTTCTACGACGACCTGGTGCGCGTGCAGGAAGCGAAGAAAAAACAGGCGGCCAAAAAAGCCCCCGCCAAAGCCAAAGCCGCAGCGGCGAAACCTGGCGCTGCCAACGGTGAAGAGGACAAGAAACAGGAGGCGATGGATTTTCTGGTCGAGACGGTCGAGGGCCTCATCGCCGAGCGCGGCTCGGACGAGAAGCTCTGGTACTCAATGGTCAAACCCACCATGCAGCGGCGCAAGCCCGGCTTCAACGAATCCTATTACGGCTACCGCTCGTTCAAGGAGCTGATGGAAGATGCGCAGAAGCACAAACGGGTGGTGCTGGTGAAAGACGAGAAATCCGGGCAGTACACCATTCGGCTGATTAGCACCGATTAGGAAGCACGGTCTCCCCCGGCAGTCCGGCTGCCGGGGAAATTCATCCGCTTATTTGGCTTGTTGAGAGTGCGGTGAACGCGGTCCGGTTAACACGCCATTCGGCTGCGCGGCGCCGAGCAGACGGTAGTCGGCAATTGCCGCATAGTTGAAGGCGGCATCGGTGACGGTGTCGCTGATTTGTTTGATGACGGCGGCAACCAGGACGCCAATCAGTCCGCCCTGATTTTGTTGCTGTTCGGCGGACGATGCCGCCGCCTGTCCCTGCCACAGCAGTTGGCCGCTGCGCAAATCAATGATTTTCCCCTCGACGGCCACCCGGGTGTCGCTGGAGAGGACTTTGTAGGTTGTCCCGTAGTCGATCACCCTGATATAGACCGCCGCATCGGCGCCAAAAAATTCATGCAGTTTCTGCGGCGAGACTTCCTGAATGTCGGCGGCGTTGTCGAGGCCGTTCTGGCGGAATGTTTCGGCAACCAGGGTGATCGGGAACACGTAATAGCCGCCTTCCGCGAGCGGCCGCACAGACTGCGCCCAGACGCCGGCGGTGGCGTTGACTTCCGGCGAGTCGTTAAGCGGCGGCAAAACCAGCAGGGATGCCGGACGCGCCTGTTTGAATGCGCTGTAGTCATAAGGGGTGGGCGGGGTGGCACAAGCCTGGAGCAAAATCGCCAAAGCCAGCACGACGCCGGTGCGGGAGGAAAATAATTTTCGGGTTTTCATTGCTTCACCTGTTTTGTGTCGGGCGCGCCAAGGCGATTGAGTAATTTATCCATGTACAGCGCGGATTCCGGGAAGGCCACCTTTTCCGCGCGCCACAGATTGCTCGCTTCGGCTTGGTTTCCGGCGGACAGGTAAAGCATTCCCAGGTGCGCGCGGAAACCCGGCGGCAAGGCCTCGCCGGCTACCGCGGCACGCTCCGCCTGCAACTGCAGTTGGGTGATTTGTTCATCGGGCGTGGTTTCCGCCGGCACCAGCGTCTCGTACTGCAGGCGCGGGAAGTTTTCCCATGCATACAATGGCTTTGGCGGCGGTGTGGCACAGCCCGCCAGCAGGCTGGCTAGGGCGATACCGATTGCGCCACGGGTTGCTTGCGCGATGAGTTTCATTGACGCGCACCCTTGTTGCCCCACTGGCCGCCGTCCAGTCCGGTCACCAGGTTGTCAACCGCTTCGCGCATGGCCAGGTCCAGCACCTTGCCGTTCAGTGTGGCATCGTAGCTGGCGGTGCCGCCAAAGCCGATCACTTCACGCTCGGACACCTGGTATTCGCCCGCGCCGCGCGCCGAGTACACCACTTCGGAGGTTACGCTGTTGACGATGTTCAGGGTTATTTTGGCATAGGCGATCTGTTTCTTGCCGCGCCCCAGAATGCCAAACAGCTGTTTGTCGCCAACCGTCTTGCGGCCGAATTCGGAAATGTCGCCGGTGACCACGAATTGGGCGCCGCGCAAGGCCAGACTGCGTCCCTGCAATTTGGCTTCCTTTTCGGTTTCCGCCATGTTTTCTCGGTCTTGCACGCTGAAGCGTTGCGACTGCTGCAGGTGCGCCACCAGGGTGGTTTTGGCCTGGCTACCCAAACGATCCGCGCCGTCGGAGAAGACGCCGCGCAAATAGCCGGAGCGATTGTCAAACTTGCCGACGGAGACCGCAACGCGCGGCCCCGAATACGGCGCGGCCGCAGCTTGTACCTTGGCCACCTGCAGAGCTTGCGAGCTTTCGGTGGTGCACCCGCCCAAAGCGAATATCCCGGCAGTTGCCGCCGCGACCATTATTTTGCCAATCATTGTTCTTCTCCTTTGATGAAATTTAATCGAATGCCCGTTTGCCAAAATACTGCCGGCGCGGATTGTACCCCTGGTACTTGAGGCTGTCTTAAGTCCGGCCGCACGCCAATTTATTGTCCGCCGCGCGCGGCCCGCCCAAGCGGCAAATAGAGCCGGTCAAGCAACGCTTTCCCGCCGCTGAAACTGCCCGCGCTGCGTTTCTCAATCAAGGACTGGCGGATGCGGCGCAGCAATCTGGCGTAGGGATGGGCGGTCAGGTAGTGGCGCAGCGGGGTGTGGTTGCGGACGATCCCGATGATTTTTTGCGCATTGCCGGGAATCGCCAAATCCAATGGTTCCGGGTGTGCAGCCGACTTTTTTTGCACCATGATCGTGATGTTGCCGCCATCGGGCGAAAGAGAGAGTTCGACAAAAACAAACCCGGCTTTTTCGGTCATTTTGCGCAAGGTGGCCGGGTTAAAGTTGAACAGGTGTGCCTCGTGGAAAGTGCTTTGGGGCGACTGGCAGGTGGCTTCAATATTGGGCACCTCGATCACCAGCATTCCCTCGGGTTGCAGCAGCTCATGCAGTTTCAACAGCACTTCGAAGGGATTTTCGGTGTGTTCCAGCACATGCCAGATGGTGATGAGTTCGAAGTTCTTTTCCGGCGGCGCGACATCCTGCACAAAGCCGACCCGGACGTTCAAGCCATATTCGCGAATTGAATAGTCGGCGTAACCTTTGTTGGGTTCAATCCCCTGCACGTCGTGCCCCAGGGTTTTGAGCAAATAGGCAAACTCACCGCCGCCCGAGCCGATATCCAGGACGCGCATTTTTTTTGCCAGCAGTCGCCGGATTTTTTCGTGGCGAGACAAGGCCACATTGGCGGCTCTCAATATGTGCTTGGGTTTGGGGGAGTAAGTGCCCTTGTAACTGACCCGGTAATCATCCTCGTAGAAATCGCGCGGGTTATGCGGTAGCGGGTCTGACCAAACGAGCCCGCACTTTGGGCAAATCACAGTTCTCAACGGTGTGTTGCTGCGGCAGCGTTCGGCAAGCACAAGAGCGCCGCCGGCGCCGCACAGATAACACGCTGCCGCACCCGATGCCAACTGATTCAATTCATTCACCATCTTTATCCTTGCCAGGTTGCGCGCCCACAGCGGGCGCGCGGGTTAAAAAAAGCTGCTTCCCGCAGCGGCCGATCACAGGTTGAAAATAGTCCAATTGTAAAACGCGGCGCAAAACTGTGGGCGGCTTTGCCGGGGTCGGCCCGGTCGCAGTGGCGTGCCGCCGCAATGCTATAATCCGGTCCCGTTTTTAGGTGCTGGTTCATGTCCGCTGTCCTCAACTTAAAATCCCATTTATCCGATTTATTCGCGCAGGCGTTGCGCGCGGTGTCCCCCGAGCATGACGGGGCGTCAGTGCTGATTGAACGTCCGAAGCAGGCCGCGCACGGCGATTACGCCTGCAATCTGGCGATGCAACTGGCCAAGCCGCTGCGCAAGTCGCCGCGCGATATTGCACAGGCGCTGATTGCGGCGTTGCCGACGTCCGAGGTCATCGACAAAGTCGAAATTGCGGGCGCGGGTTTCATCAATGTGTTCATCACCACGGCGGCGAAGCGGGATGTGGTGCACGGCGTGCTGGCAGCCGGGGCGGGTTACGGCCATATCCATGTCGGCGGCGGTCGCAAGGTGGGCGTTGAGTTCGTTTCGGCCAATCCGACCGGGCCGCTGCATGTCGGCCACGGGCGCGGCGCGGCGGTGGGCGATTGCCTGTGCAACGTGCTGCATGCGGCGGGCTGGAGTGTGACACGCGAGTTTTATTACAACGACGCCGGGGTGCAGATCGACAATCTGACGCGCTCGGTGCAGTTGCGCTGCAAGGGCATCACGCCGGACGATCCGGAATGGCCGGAGTCGGGCTATCGCGGCGATTACATCCTGGATGTGGCCAAAGCCTATATGGCAAAAGAGCCCGTAGAAGCAGATGACCAACATACTGTTGGCAAAGGCGATGCCGAGGATGCCGAGGCGATTCGTCATTTTGCCGTGGCTTATCTGCGCCGCGAGCAGGATCTGGATTTGCGCGCCTTCCAGGTGGAGTTCGACGTGTTCTCGCTGGAATCGGCGCTGTACAGCGAAGGCAAGGTTGAAGAGACGGTGCAGCGGCTCATCGCCAGCGGCCACACTTACGAGCAGGACGATGCACTGTGGCTGCGCACCACGGATTTCGGCGACGACAAGGACCGCGTGATGCGCAAGACGGATGGCGGCTACACCTACTTCGTGCCGGACGTGGCCTACCATCTGGAGAAATGGCGGCGCGGCTTCGGGCGCGTGATCAACGAGCAGGGTTCGGATCACCATTCCACCATCACCCGCGTGCGCGCCGGCTTGCAGGCGCTCGATGCCGGCATTCCCACGGGTTGGCCGGATTACGTGCTGCATCAGATGGTGACCGTGCTGAAAAACGGCGAAGAAGTGAAAATTTCCAAGCGCGCCGGCAGCTATGTCACGCTGCGCGACCTGATCGACGAAGTGGGCTGCGACGCGACACGCTACTTCCTCGCCGCGCGCCATCCCGATTCGCAACTGGTGTTCGACATTGATCTGGCGAAATCGCAGAGCAACGACAATCCGGTGTATTACATCCAGTATGCCCACGCCCGCATTCATGCGGTGCTGACACAATGGGGCGGAGACCGGCAGGTTTTGCATCAGGTGGAGGTGAGTGCGCTGGACAACGAATATGAAACCGCCCTGTTGCAGCGTCTGATCGATTTTCCGCAGGTGATCGAGCTGGCGGCGGAAGACCTCGCGCCCCACCAGATTGCTTTCTATCTGAAGGAATTGGCGGCGGATTTCCATAGCTATTACAATGCCTCGCGTTTTCTGGTCGAGGACGAGAGACTCAAGCTCGGTCGGCTGGCGCTGATCGCGGCCGTGGCGCAGGTGTTGCGGAACGGATTGGCGCTGCTCGGTGTCACAGCGCCCGAGCAAATGTAGTTTGACGAAGGAATTGAAGATGGCAAATGGCGGCACAACACAAAAGAGATCCAGGACGATCGCCGCGATGATCGTCGGTATCGCGCTCGGTGTAACAATCGCCGGATTTGTTGCCTGGTACATGACGCAGAAGAATCCTGCATCGTTCAAAGAGCCGCCTGTTGCGCGCGATGCCGCCAAACCATTGCCGCCGCCGGCGGCCACACCGCCTGCGTCGCGCGCGCCTGCAGCGAATCAAACCCGGGAGTTTGAGTTCTACCGCGTGTTGCCCGACAAGGCGGATGGAAAGGCGCCACGCACCCCGTCGCCTGCGGTCAAGCCGAGTACTACACCGGGCGTGAAACCGGGCGACACAACACCTTATCTTGTCCAGGCCGGTTCGTTCCAGAACGCCGCCGATGCGGAAAAACTTAAAGCCAAGCTGGCCCTGGTCGGCCTGGAAGCGAGCGTGCAGAGTGTCGATCTGCCCGGCAGGGGGATCTGGCATCGCGTGCGTCTCGGCCCATATCAGGGACTGAACGCAGCAAATGAAACGATCGCCAATTTGAAATCGAACGGTGTCGCCAACGCCACCGCCCTCCACGCCCAATAAAAGGAGATGCAGATGAAACAGTTTTATAAGCTGATTGCGGTACTACTGTTGCTGGTTGCCACACAAGTCCAGGCGGATGTTGTGGCCGGCCGGGATTACAAGGTGATGAGCCCGGCACAGCCGATCAGCAGTGGCAGCAAGATCGAGGTGCTGGAATTTTTCTTTTATGGTTGCCCCCATTGCTATCACCTGCACGGCCCGTTGGGCGCGTGGGAGAAGAAGATGCCCGGCGATGTTGAACTGCAATCCGTGCCGGTCATCTTCCGCGATACCTGGGAGCCGATGGCGCGCACTTTTTATGCGCTGGAGGCGATAGGTGAGGGCAAGCGCCTGCATGACGATCTGTTTGACGCCTGGAATGTGCACAATACCGATTTGGGCGACGAGCAGAAGATCGCCGCATTCGTGGCCAAGCGCGGGGTGGATGCCAAAAAGTTCGGTGCGGCATATAACTCGTTCTCGCTCGCCGGCAAGGTCGCGCGCAGCAACCAACTGGTGCGCAGCTACGCCGTTCGTGGCACGCCCACCATCGCGGTGGATGGCAAATACATCATCACCGGTCTGGAGCCGGCCGACACCATCCGCGTGCTGAACGAAGTGATCGAGATCGCGCGCAAGGAGCGACGCGCCGGCAAGCGTTGATGCGCGTCGTCATCACTGGCGCGTCGAGCGGCATCGGTCTGGCCCTTGCGCGCCATTATCTTGAGCGCGGCGCATCCGTTGCCGTCTGCGCCCGCCGCGGCGAATTGCTGCAAACCCTTGCAGCGGAATTCCCCGATAAAGTGTTTTGCTACGCGCTGGATGTGCGCGATGCGGCGGCGATCCGCGTTGCCGCCGCCGATTTCGTGGCGCGCGCCGGCGTGCCGGACATCGTCATCGCCAACGCCGGTGTCAGCCGCGGCACATTGACCGAATACGCCGAGGACATTGAGGCCTTTCAGCAGGTGATGGACGTTAACGTGCTCGGTATGGCAAAGACCTTTCAGCCGTTCATTCATGCCATGCAAGAGGCGCGGCAAGGCAAGCTGGTCGGCATCGCCAGCGTCGCCGGTTTTCGCGGTCTGCCCGGTTCGGAAGCCTATTCCGCCTCCAAGGCAGCGGCAATCTCCTATCTGGAAAGCCTGCGTGTCGAGTTGCGCGACAGCGGGATCAAAGTGGTGACGATTTGCCCCGGTTACATCCGCACGCCGATGACCGACGTGAACAATTTCCCCATGCCTTTCCTGCTCGACGCGGATGACGCGGCGCGGCGCATTGCTCGGGTGATTGGGCGCGGCACTACGTTTGCCGTCATCCCGTGGCAGATGGCCGTGGTGGGTTGGTTGTTGCGCCGACTGCCGAATTGGCTGTACGACCGATTGTTCAACAAGGCGCCGCGCAAGCCGCGCATCGCGGGCTGATGGCGATCTATCAGAAATTCATCCGGGGCGGCGTGCCGGAATATCTGGCGCGCTATTACTGGTGGGCCTATCTGTGGGACAAGAGCATCTGGTTCTTCGATCACCAGCCGATTATCAACGCCATTCTGTTTGGGCAGTACGACACGCTGCTCAATAAAACGCTGGCGCACGTCGAGCGCAAGTCCGGGGCAAAGCTGTTGCAGCTTACCTGCGTGTACGGCAAGCTCACACCATCGCTGTTGCACCACACCGACAACGAAGTGCATGTGTGCGATGTCGCCGTCGGTCAGTTGGAGTTGGCACGCGGCAAAATAACGGAGGTCGCCGATCGCTGCCACTTGGCGCGCATGAACGCCGAGTCGTTGGGATACGCTAACGAAGCGTTCGATCAGGTCATCCTGTTCTTTCTCTTTCATGAGTTGCCGCCACAGGCGCGGCAGCATGTGTACGACGAGATCGCGCGCGTGCTGAAACCGGGCGGCTCGGTGCTGATCACCGAATACGGCAGCACACCGCATCGACATTGGCTGTATCGTTTCCGGCCGTTCCGTTTTGTGCTGGGGCATCTGGAGCCGTTCCTGCCGGGATTCTGGCAGGAAGACGTGCGCGCCAAGTTGAGCGCGGCCTTGCAGAAGCAGGGCAAGGCGCTGGCAGATGAGCCGCATGTCGAGCACTGCTTCGACGGTTTCTATCGCGTCATGCGTTTCAACCTTCGGGATTGATTCCGTGTCAGGGTGCGCTGCACTCCCGGTCGCTGCGTATTCGCAGGAAGCGCGCGAAACGCGGGATGCCGGTCTTTGCGTTGACCCCGTTGTAGCGATAGGTTACCCAGCAGCCCAATGGCGGCGGTGCGCGCCGTTCGGCAGCAGACAAACCTGAACCCAGCCTGAAGCGCAGTCCGGTTTCCGTCTCGACCTCCAGCGCGCCGAGCATCCCGGCATATTTCCCCTGCCCCGGGAGATGCGCCACCACCCGTGCTTCCGCATCCAGATAAGGTTTTAGCTTGAGCAGATCGTCGTTGCGTTCGGCCCGGTACAACGCGCTACCGCGATGCAGCATCAGCCCCTCGCCGCCCTGTTTGGCGACGCGTGCCAGAGTGGCGCGCAAGGCCGCGACATTCCTGACTCTGAATTGTTCGACGTGCCGCACCCAGGGTCGGTTGATGGCGGCCACGATGCGCCCCAGTTCTGCATCGCGTTCGCTGAAACTGCCGGGATGCGCGGGCAGGTCGAACAGCATGAACTTGATCTCGCGCCATGCGGCATCATCCGGTTCAGCATGGCGAATCGTGGATACCGCCTGCGCAAAACGTCCGCGCCCCGCCCACAGTTCGCCGTCGAGCGGAATCGCCGGCCAGCCGGCGGTGAACCATGACGGCGCATGCACCGGTTTGCCGCCGCGCGTCAGCAGTTGCGTGCCATCCCAGTAGCCGCGCATCCCGTCGAGCTTTTCGCTCACCCAATAGTCAGCCAGCGGAATGTCGTCGCGATAGACATTGGCCAGCATCAGCGGCGGCTGCGTGCCGGCGAAAAGCGGAATGGGTAGTTGAAGCAGGAAGAGTGCAAGCAAAAACGATGTGAGCATCTGCTTCATTTTCACCTCCGTCATACCGGCGCAGGCCGCTATCCGGCCAAATCAACAGGCTGCGTAGCAGACAAAACGAGCCGTTCGTGGCGAGGTTCAAGGGACGGCCAAACCCAAGGCATTGCCCGCATACGCGGGATATTTTCTGCAACTGGATACCGGCCTGCGCCGGTATGACGGCATCTATCCTGCGAGCTTCTGTTTCAGTATCTCGTTCAGCTGCGCCGGGTTCGCTTTGCCTTTACTGGCCTTCATGGCGAGACCGACAAAGAAACCGAACAGTTTATCCTTGCCGCTGCGGTATTCCGCAACCTTGTCCGCATTGGCGGCGATGATCTCGTCCACCAGTGCTTCGATCGCGCCGCTGTCGGAAACTTGCTTCAGTCCCCTTGCTTCGATGATGGCATCGGCGACGCCGCCTTCCGCCCACAGGGTGCGGAACACTTCTTTCGCGCCGGAGTTGGAGATGGTGCCGTCGGCAATGCGCTGCAACATAGCGCCAAGTTGTTGCGGCGTGATCGGACATTGCACCATATCAAGGCCGTCGCGGTTGAGTTGGGCGTTGACCTCGCCCATGATCCAGTTGGCGCATAGCTTGGCATCCTTCGGCACGGCGGCAAGCGCCGTCTCAAAGAAGTCCGCCATTTCGCGCGAGGCGGTGAGGAGGCTCGCATCGTAAGCGGAGAGGCCAAGCGCGCCGACATAACGCGACTGCTTGCTCTGCGGCAGTTCCGGCAGCGTGGCACGCACCCGTTCAATCCACGCGGGCGAAATCTCCAGCGGCAACAGATCGGGGTCGGGAAAATAGCGATAGTCGTGCGCGTCTTCCTTGCTGCGCATCATGCGCGTCTCTCCGCTGTCCGGGTCGAACAGGATCGTCGCCTGCTGCACGGTGCCGCCGTTCTCGATCGTGTCGATCTGCCATTGCACTTCGTAGTCGATGGCCTGCTGCATGAACTTGAACGAGTTCAGGTTCTTGATTTCGCGCCGCGTGCCCAGTGGCTGGCCGGGTTTGCGCACCGACACGTTCACGTCGCAGCGGAACGAGCCTTCCTGCATGTTGCCGTCGCTGATGCCGATCCACTGCACCAGCGCGTGCAATGTTTTGGCGTAGGCGACCGCTTCGGCTGCCGAACGCATATCCGGTTCGGACACGATCTCCAGCAATGGCGTGCCGGCGCGGTTCAGATCGATGCCGGTCATGCCGTGGGAATCGCCGTGCAGTGACTTACCCGCATCCTCTTCCAGATGGGCGCGGGTGATGCGCACGGTTTTTTCATACGGCTTCGCGTTCCCTGACAGCGGCGCGACTTGAATAGTCAGCGCGCCTTGCCCCACTACCGGCAAGTCCATCTGGCTGATCTGATAACCCTTGGGCAGGTCGGGATAGAAATAATTCTTGCGCGCGAACACCGAACGCGGCGCGATCTGTGCGCCGGTGGCGAGACCGAACTTGATCGCGCGCTCGACGGCGCCTTTGTTCAGCACCGGCAACACGCCGGGCAGCGCCAGGCTCACCGCATCCGCCTGCGTGTTCGGCTCCGCACCGAACGCGGTCGAAGCGCCGGAGAAGATTTTTGTATTGGTCGAGAGCTGGGTATGCACTTCCAGCCCGATGACGATTTCCCATTTCATAAATTCAAACCCTTTTTGCCACAGAGAACACAGAGGCCACAGAGAAAAACTTGATACATCGACTTTGAGGCTTCAGTGACAATTTGCACTCAAATTACCTTAAGTCATTACCGCTGAAGCGAAAAATATCACCACATGCTCTGTGTACTCTGTGATCACTGTGGCTAATGATTTTCAAACTCCATTTGGTTGCCGATTGTGCCAGTCGGTCGCCAGTTGATATTGGTGCGCCACGTTCAGCATGCGCGCCTCGTCGAAATAGTTGCCGATGAGCTGCAAGCCGACCGGCATGTTGTTTTCCCCGAAGCCGCAGGGGATGGACATGCCGGGCAGGCCGGCCAGGTTCACGGCGATGGTGTAGATGTCGGACAGGTACATCTGCACCGGGTCGTCGCCTTTCTCGCCCAGTTTGAACGCGGTGGTGGGCGAGGTTGGCCCCATGATGACGTCGCACTGTTTGAACGCCTCGGCAAAGTCCTGCGCGATCAGGCGGCGGATGCGCTGTGCCTTGATGTAGTAGGCGTCGTAGTAACCGTGACTGAGCACATAGGTGCCGATCATGATGCGGCGCTTCACTTCCGCGCCGAAGCCTTGGGCGCGGGTCTTTTCGTACATGTCGGCGAGGTCGCCGTAGTCGGGCGCGCGGTAGCCGTAGCGCACGCCGTCGAAGCGCGACAGGTTGCTCGATGCTTCCGCCGGCGCCAGCACGTAGTACACCGGCACCGAGAGTCTGGAATTCGGAAGAGAGATATCGACGATGGTCGCGCCGAGTTTCTTGTACTCGGCGATGGCGGCTTCCACCGCTTTGGCCACATCGCTGCCCATGCCTGCCGCGAAGAACTCTTGCGGCAGGCCGATGCGCAGACCGTTCAAGGGTTTGTTCAGGTCGCGCGCGTAGTCTTCCGTGTCGCGTTGCAGGCTGGTGGAGTCGCGTTCGTCGAAGCCGGCCATCACGTTCAGCATCAGCGCCAGGTCTTCGGCACTGCGTCCCATCGGTCCGGCCTGGTCGAGACTGGAGGCGAAGGCGATCATGCCGTAGCGCGAGCACACGCCGTAGGTCGGTTTCAAACCGGAGATGCCGCACAGCGCGGCGGGCTGGCGGATGGAGCCGCCGGTGTCGGTGCCGGTGGCCGCCGCGCACAGGCGCGCCGCGACCGCCGCTGCCGTGCCGCCGGAGCTGCCGCCGGGCACGCGCGCGGTGTCCCACGGATTCTTCACCGGGCCGTAATAGGAAGTCTCGTTGGACGAACCCATCGCGAACTCGTCCATATTGGTCTTGCCGAGGGTGACCGCGCCGGCGTTGTTGAATTGCGTGATGACGTGGGCATCGTAGGGTGAGACGAAGTTATGCAGCATCTTCGAGCCGCAGGTGGTGAGCCAGCCTTTGGCGCAAAAAATATCCTTTTGCGCGAGCGGGATGCCGGTCAGCGCATTGGCCTTGCCTGCGGCAATGCGAGCATCGGCGGCTTTGGCCTGAGCCAGCGACAGCCCGGGATTCAGCGTGATGAAGGCGTTGAGTGCCGGGTTCAATCGGGTAATGCGGTCGAGATAGAGCTGGGTCAGCTCGACGCTGGAAATTTTACGCGTAGCGAGGGCGGCGCCGATTTGCCTGAGGCTGGATTCAAACATGGGCTTATTCGATGACTTGGGGAACGAGATAGAGACCGGCTTCCACCTGCGGCGCGATCGCCTGGAACAGCTCGCGCTGGTTGCGGTCGGTGACGACATCCTCGCGCAGGCGCTGCGCCAGCTCCTGGCTGTGCGACATCGGTTCGATGCCGTCGGTGTTGACCGCCTGCATTTCGGCAATCAGACCGAAAATCCCGTTGAGCTGATCACGGGCGGTTTCGATCTCGGGCGGGGTCATCGCGAGGCGGGCCAGCCGGGCGACTTTTTCGACATCCTGGATGCTTAAAGACATGGCAAAAACTTTATTTAAACAAAGTCGATAGGGTATCATACGCGCCCATTCGGGGCACCTCTTTAGACTACGGGATACAACATGTTCGGACTTTTCAAGGGCTATTTTTCCAA
>Ga0210027_1002024_pt1 | contig 18021 bp, 17 predicted proteins | sample CryGeymeta201510_FD_183978 | JGI IMG/M metagenome (GOLD analysis project Ga0210027, IMG submission 183978) | Groundwater microbial communities from Crystal Geyser aquifers in Utah, USA - Crystal Geyser metaG 2015-10 (SPAdes) (version 2) | ecosystem: Environmental > Aquatic > Deep subsurface >...
CAAAAAAAACTACAGAAAACGTATGGTGAGTAAAGAAAATAAAATGGTTGAACTATTAACTTTTCTGAAGCTATCTAAAAATTAGGAGCATACTAAACCGGTAAAGTCAGGAAAAATGTGCCCTCAGAGATCTATTCAAATAAGATAACTAGGGCGGTTGGTTTGTTAACTGGGACAGCTTTAACCATATCAAACGACGTTTTACCATGGTTAGCATTTTTTGCTAATAAAAGTAACGACTTTGCACACTATCTTGGTAGTAAATATCCTTTTCCTCCTGATCCAATAAATATGTTTAATACCGCATGGTTACAGGAAGTGGTCGTAAAATGTTTGGAATTAATACACCTTCCATTTACAAATCAGGTTGATGCTACGATCACAATCTTTGGTGCTATTGCTGGTCCAACATTGATAGGATTGGCGATGACCCCTGATAGAATACTTAAAAAAATTTCAACTATCAGATTAAAAAAAATATTTTCTAAACAAAAAAATAAGGTTTGATTATTTTTTCCCTTCAACGTCACTTTCAAAACATGGTCAATAAATTAAAGTTATGTACAGTTAATTAATTAACTAGACATCAATCATTTTCCGCTCCTCTTTTCTTTTTTCATGTTCCCATTTTAATTTATGATGACCGATATAAATTCCCGGGTGGATAAATATATCAGCAAACAGGTCTTCAAAAAAATGACCAATTTTTTCGTTATTAAGAAAAGATTCTATTATTTTTATTAGCCTTGTCTTTTTTTTATAAAATAACAAATTAAATTTACCAACAGTTGCCCTGGATACTTTAATATTATCTGCAATGACAACCTGTTCAACATGTTTTGTCAACAAATAAATTATTGCAATCCGTTTTGCAATCATAATTTGTTCGACGGGGGTTAGAATATCTTGAATAAGTTCCATAAACTCATCTTTATCCTCAGTATTATTAACAACCTCAAAAAATAATTGGTAAAGCTTGCAGAGCTTTTCCTCATCCACAGGCCTTTTTGATATGTTTACCATAATGTACAGTTAATTAATTAACTAGTCATAAGTTATTTTTCGTAACTTACGAACTTTATTGACTTTATAACTTTATAGATTAATTCTGTCAACCGCTTATAACCTACAAAAATAGTTAATCAGATTGTCATAAAGTCAAATAAATGATGATAGGGATGACAACCATTTTCCGCTTGAAAAGAAGAAGGAGAAGAAGTAATATTTTGTTCATGGCAACACTTGAAATGCGTAGATTCTTTACACATTGGAATAAAAAAGAGAAAGGGTTTCGGACTCCTTTACGGTTACCAGATGTAAAATTTGCTAAAAGAGAAGGTGATTCATCAATAAAAGAAAGATGGATGCATTTACCAGAGATCGTTACTTCACTCGGAGTTATTAGTTTGTTTGCTACAGCTTTTTTGCACTACTTTAACTAAGATTTATTTTTGTTTAAGTGCTACCCTTAGCACTTGGTCGACGTGGTCGACGTAGACGAATTGCAGATCCTTAAGAACATTTTGAGGAATATCTTCTAGATCCTTTTTGTTATCTTTTGGAATAATAACTGTCTCTATGCCAGCTCGATGAGCGGCAATTATCTTTTCTTTAATCCCGCCTATTTCCAATGCCCGACCCCGTAAAGTTATTTCTCCCGTCATCGCCACCGTTCTAATGGTTGGTGTTTTTGTCAATGCTGATATCATAGCGGTTGCAATTGCCAACCCAGCTGACGGTCCATCCTTTGGAACCGCTCCCTCAGGAACATGGACGTGGATATCAATTTTATGATAAAAATCTTCCCTTAGCCCAAACTGTTTCCAGCGTGGTCGGATGTATGATAAAGCGGCCTGACAGGATTCTTTCATCACATCACCTAAATGACCAGTCAGAGTAAGTCCACCTTTACCCGGCATTATGGCCACTTCGATAAAAAGAATATCTCCTCCCGCTTGAGTCCAGGCCAGTCCGGTTGTGATTCCAATTGTATCTTTGGCTTCAATCATCGATGAAGAAAACTTAAATGGTCCAAGATATTTGGGAATATCATTCGTACCAACTATTTTATTTTTTACTTTCTTCTCGATTATTTCCCGGGTTAATTTTCTAAAAATTGTAGAAATCTGACGTTCCAAATCTCGGACTCCGGCTTCTCGAGTATATCTTCGAATAATAGTTTTAACGGCTGAATCTGTGATTGACCCTTCTTTACTATCAAGACTACTGGCATTGAGTTGCTTCTGGACTAAATGAGTTTTGGCGATATTAAATTTTTCCTCTTCCGTATACCCCGGAAAATGAATCACTTCCAAACGATCGTGCAGTGCGTTAGGAATAGTATCGAGCATATTAGCAGTCGTGATAAAGAAAACATCGGAAAGATCAAAAGGAACATCAAGATAATGATCAGAAAAGGCTGAATTTTGTTCAGGATCAAGAGCTTCAAGTAAGGCAGAAGATGGATCTCCTCGGTAATCTTTTCCGATCTTATCGATTTCATCCAACATAAATACAGGATTCTTTGTTCCGGCCTGTTTGATTCCTTGGATCATCCGGCCAGGCAAGGCTCCAACATAGGTCCGGCGGTGACCTCTAATCTCTGCTTCATCCCTTATTCCTCCCAATGACATCTTTACAAATTTCCGACCCAGCGACCGAGCGATTGATTTTCCAAGAGATGTTTTTCCAACTCCAGGAGGACCGACAAAACAAAGAATAGTCGGCTGTCTGCTTTTTATTTTTCCGGATTTCTCTTTGATCTTTCTCATTTCAATAACTGCTAAATATTCAAGTATTCTTTCTTTAATCTTTTTCAAACCATAGTGGTCTTCATTCAATATTTTCTCAGCAGCTTTTATTTCAATATTATTTGCTGACTCGATCGACCAAGGAAGATCAACTAACCAATCAAGGTAAGTGCGGACATATGAAGCTTCCGGATTAAACTGAGACATTTGCTTTAAACGTTTTAATTCTTTCTCGGCTTTCTCCTCGACTTCATGAGGCATCTTGGCTTTTTTAATCTTTTCCCGATATTCAGACGTATCTTTATCTTCTCCTTTTTCTCCAAGTTCCTCTTCAATCGTTTTCATCTTTTCTCGGAGTATTGATTCCTTCATTCCTTTATCAAATTTTTTTTGAGTCTTTGAAGTTAAACTGAATTCAATTTCAAGCACTTTAATTTCCCTGTTAACGAAGTCTACTTCTTTTTTTAATTTTATTTTCAAATCAGTTTCTTCGAGTAACATCTGTCTTTCTTGGGGCTTTAAATCAAGGACTACTGCAATCTGATGGGTAAAATTTATCGGGTTATCCGTATTTAGAATATTCATTAAAAAAACAAAATCAACCGTTTTCCCTAAATTAATAGCTTTTTTTATTTGAGTTGAAATATATCTGATCATGGCTTTGACTTCATCGTCCTCAATAACTTTTTCTTTAATTACTTCAACTTTCGCTTCGAACCAAGAATCTTGTTTTGTAAAAGACAGAACTTTGACTATTTCTATTCCTTTAACTAGTGCGTTAATTTCACCCTTATCTCCCGGAACAGTTTTATCAATGGTCGCCAGTACGCCCACTTGATAAAGTTCATTACCTTTTGGATCATCAGCTACAGGGTTTTTTTGCATTAATAAAATAATTTTTCGATCCTTACGAAGGGCTTCATTAATTGCAGCCACGCTTTTTGCTCTTCCAAAAACCAAAACATTTTCGGTACCTGGAAAAACTATTCCATCACGCACCGGCGCTACTGGATAAATGGATTGTCCTGACACTCCAATTAAAAATGCCATATGTTTTAGCAGTATAACAAAGTAATTGCTAACTGTCAATACCTTTTTTTTAGTGACAAACCTATAGTATTATGGGTCATTGTCACCCTCTAAACTTATATAATCGTTCAACTTACTTGGTCTATACTCAAATAAATAATTTTTCTATTTTATCAAAATCAGTGAATCTATTTTTATCGACTAAAGTGCTTTCTTTAAGCTGAGATAGTTGATCAGTATAGGACGGCTTTTCTACTTGATAAATAATACCTAACGGAAATTTTTCTTCATTGATTTCTAAACTTTTTTGGACAGCTATTTTAAAATCATCTTTTTTATAATTACTGTCAAGTTTATAAACTCTTTGTAAATAATATTGATAGGTATTGACCTTGTTAAAGGTAACACACGGTTGCAAAATATTAATAACCGAAAAGCCTTTATGTTCTATCCCCGCTTTTATCATGGCGATTGAATGAAGAGCATCACCGGCAAAGCTTTGCGCAACAAAGGTCGCGCCGGATGTTATGGTCAATGCTAATGGATTAATTGGTGTTTCCAATATCCCAGTTGGGGTTGACTTTGATTTAAATCCTTTTTGTGCAGTTGGAGCTGATTGGCCTGTTGTTAAGCCATAAACTCCATTATCATGAACGATAACTGTTATATCATGATTACCTCGACACGCATGAACCAAATGATTTCCACCTTCACCGTAACAATCACCATCTCCAACGATGGCAATTACAGGCATTTTGTGATTGGCAATTTTTATTCCAATTGCGTTTGGTAAAGCCCTTCCATGAAGCGAATGGATTGCATAGGCGTTTAAAAAGTCATTCATATTGCCCGAACAACCTATACCAAAAACGGCTACCACAGATGAAGGGCTCAAACCTAATTGAATTAAGGCTTGTTTGATAGCAACTCCAATTCCCCAATCTCCACACCCCGGACACCAGGTTGGGTTATAACTGGAAAAATCTTGAATGTTGGCCATGACTTTATAGACTTTATAACTTTATAACTTTATGAACTATTTCGGTTGCCGTAATTGGTCTACCATCATATCTTAATATTTTATTTTTTATTTCAATCCCCGTTTTCATTGTTAACAGCTTTCCAAACTGTCCCCAAGAATTATTTTCTACTAAAACATATTTCTTGTTCTGTTTAAAAAATGTTTTCATTTTATCTATATCCATCGGATAGATATGATTAAAATGAATAAAGGCAGAATTTATTCCTTTAGCTTTTAATTGTTTTTGCGCCTCGATAACAATCCCTTTAGTCGAGCCCCAAGAAACAAAAATAATTTCTGATTTATCTATTTCACCATAAACTTTTGGCATGGAAAAATCATTTTTTAAATAGGTCACCCATTTTCTGGCTCTTTTATCAACTTGATCTATCCTTGGTTGGGCTTCTTCAGTCGTATGTCCATCTTCAACATGTTCATAAGAATTGGCCTGATAAAAATACTCAGGCGTTCCTGGAATTAATCTTGGAGAAATTCCATCCTCCGTTATCTTGTATCTCAAGTAATTTTGCTTGCCCTCCGAAGTTTTAACGAAGGAGGGTGATTTGTTATTTGTCATTTGATCAATAAGTTTCCCTCTATTCACTTTGTAAGTTTTAACAAACTCGTCAATAAATTTTTTTGTCACCGATTTGTGCGATTCCGAAAGATACATATCTGACATGACTATGACTGGAAGTTGATAAATATCGGCCAGATTATATGCCTTAGCCGTTAATTCAACCATCTCTTCATTATCTCCCGGAGCTAATACAATCTTTGGAAATTCTCCATGCCCGGAAAAAACCGAAAATAACAAATCACCCTGTTCAGTCCAAGTCGGCATTCCGGTTGCTGGACCTGGACGTTGGACAATAAAAACTACAATTGGAATTTCTGTAATACCTGCAAAAGAAAGTGATTCAACCATCAAAGCAAAACCACCACCTGAACTACCAACAGCAGAACGAACACCGGCGTAGGATGAGCCAATTGCCGTATTAATTACTGATATTTCGTCCTCGGCATGGCGAACAACCATACCAATTTTTTCTTGCCATGCAGCTAGATCTGTCAAAACTGTTGATGAAGGAGTCATTGGATAAGCAACATAAACCCTGCTATCCGCAATTACGCTTCCTAAGGCAAATGCATCATTTCCCGTCAGAACGAGTTTTTCCTCGCCTGGTTTTTTGGTTAAATAATTTAAAATTAGCTCCGAATAATTTTTCTTTACCGCATCAAAGCCAGCTTGAACAAACAATTTATTAAAATTAATGACTTCATCTCCCTTTTTTGCAAATTGTTCAGAAATTATTTTTATCAGTTCTCCAATATCTCCTCCTAAAAGACCAATTGAAGCACCAAGAGAAATTGTATTTTTCATAACTGACTGACCTTTTAAGTCGGTTAGAATTTTTTTGAAAGGGATAATTATTTTCTTGATATCCTCCTTTATTTCAAATTCCTCTTTATCAAATACCACTAAACTTGATGGAGTTAATCTGGATTTATGTTTTTCATAAGTTTCTTTATTCAAACAAACTAAAACATCAATCGTCGGACTCAAGTGCGAAACGTCATCACCCGAAACATGGACTTCATAGGCATTATGTCCACCGCGAATAAGGGATGGATATTCAACATAATCAAAAATATGATAACCGGAACGAGTGGTAATCTTCGAAAAAACGACTCCAGTGGTCATAATCCCAAAGCCTGCTTCTCCTCCAATTAACCAAGTAAAGTCAGTCATATTATTTTGGGAATACTCTGTTCCCCTGTGCATCTTCAATAATAATAGCGGCCACAGGACACGCCTTTGCCGATTCAATTATATTTTCAATTGTATCTTCGTCAATTGTATCTAAGATCACAGCTTTAGCTTCTTTATCCAAGACATAGGCCTTGGGAGAAACGGCGATGCAGGTAGCCGCTCCAATGCATAAATCCCGATCCACCCAAATTTTATAACCGGATTTTAACGTAATCGGACCAGAAGGATTCTTCTCATCTTTTATTTTATCCATATAATCTTTAAAATTTATAATTTTTATAACAGCTTATGCAAAGCTTCCAACGGCAAGACTGCGCATTTGATTCTGTTTAATCCTAAATCTATTCCCAGCATCTTAATAATAAACTTAGAATCAAGCTTTTTCAATTCATGTTTTGATTTATCTTTAGCATAATCAGTTAACATTGAAGCAGATGCGGTAGAAATCACACAGCCCTCTCCTTGAAATTTAATTTCCTTTATTTCGTTTTTTTCAAAATTTACCGTCATTCCAATTTTGTCACCACACAATGGATTACTTACCTGTATAGATTTACTAAACTTGTTTAGATTACCAAAATTATGGGGATGATGATAATGGTCAAGGATTATGTCCTGATAAATGTTCATTTTAATATTTCTTTTACTTTCTTTAATCCCTCAATCAACTTATTAACATCTCTTTCATCATTATATAAGTAGAAGCTCGCCCTGACTGTTGCTGGAACGTTTAAACGTGTGTGCAGAGGCATTGCGCAGTGGTGACCGGCCCGAACGCAAATTCCATCATCCGCTAAAATTTGGGCTATGTCATGGGGATGAAATTTATCAAAAGTGAAAGACACAATTCCCCCGCGATCCTCAATATTTTTTGGTCCGTATATTTTGATTGACTGACCAAATGTATTGGTTAATCGATTAATTGCAAAATCTGTTATTTTTTTCTCATGTATTTGAATATTATCCATGCCGATTTTGTCCAAAAATTTTACTGCTTCTTTCAAAGCAATTATTTCACCAATTGCCGGTGTACCTGCTTCAAATTTATGAGGCGGGTTTTTATAAGTTGTTCTATCAATATAAACCTCGTCTATCATATCTCCACCATACATAAAAGGATACATTTCTTTAAGTAGTCTTTCCTTTCCCCAAAGTACTCCTACCGCCGTTGGCCCCAACATTTTATGGGAAGAAAAGACTATGAAGTCAGCTCCTAAATCATGAACATCAATTTTCAAATGAGGCACTGCCTGCGCTGCATCAACGATGACAATAATTTTCGGATTAATTCTTTTGAACTCACTAATTATTTCTTTAATCGGATTAATCGTCCCCAACATATTCGAAACATAGGTTAAGGCAAGAATTTTAGTTTTTTTAGTTATTATTTGTTTTAACAATTCTGAATTCTGAATTCTGAATTCTAAATATCCTTCTTCATCGATATCAATAACTTTAAATATTGCCCCAACTTCACCAGCTAATACTTGCCAAGGAACAAAGTTCGAATGATGTTCCATTATAGTTGTGACAATTTCGTCCCCAGGTTCAACTATTTTTCTGCCTAATGAATAGGCAAGTAAATTTAAAGATTCAGTCGCATTTCTGGTAAAAACAATTTCTTCAGATTTATTTGCATTGATAAATTTAGAAACAATTTCTCTTGTTTCTTCAAATTCTATTGTAGCTTTTTCAGACATCGGATAAATACCACGAAAAACATTGGCTGAATATTCTTCATAGTATTCTTTTATTTTGTTAATTACTATTTTTGGTTTTAAAGAAGTAGCTGTTGAATCAAGATAAACAAGATCTGGTTGTTTCTGAAAAATTGGGAAATTTTTTTTTATATTTAAAAAATCAATCATATTATTTGGCCAAGTTATTTCTGACCTCGGAGGTCAGAATCGATTGGCTATAAGGCTTAATTTTATCAATAATTTCCTGTATAAAGCCTGAAACATAAAGTTTCTCAGCTATTTTTTGATTGAGTCCACGACTTTTTAAATAAAACAACGACTCTTCGTTTATTTTTCCGGTTGTTGATCCGTGGGTACAAAAAACATCATTGGCTAAAATTTCCAAAAATGGCCGTGAATCAACGTAAACATCCGGAGATAAAATTAAATTTTTATTTTTTTGATAAGCATGGGATTTCTGTCCAGATTTCTCGATTTTTATTAATCCCTGATAAATAAATTTAGAATGCTCGTCAAACACACCTTTTATCAAAAGATTTGAGGTCGAACCTGGAGCAATATGATACTGATTGGTTTTTAATTCAAAATTATCAGATTTTTTGCCAACAAATAAACCTAAAATATCCAAGTTAACTCCACTCGCTTTTATATTAAAGTCAAACTCACCAGAAAGATTATGAAAAAAGACAGTATAATCACCGGACTTGTTAAAAACTAATTTTTTTTCTCCGGTTTTGTTTAAGTTTATAAAGTTCATAAGTAAAAATTATCCTACACTCCCGCTCATCTCCATTCTAATCAACCTGTTAAGCTCAATTGAATATTCCAACGGAATTTCTTTCACAACCGGCTCAATAAAACCATTAACCAACAAAGTTTCTGCCTCCGATTTGTTAATTCCCCGAGATGTTAAATAAAATAATTTTTCTTCACCTAATTTTTCAACGGTCGCTTCATGCTGAACTTCACAGTCTTTTTCGCTAATCCTCATATAAGGATAGGTATCTGAACGAGATTCCTCATCCATGATTAAAGCGTCACATGAAACGTATACTTTAGAATTTTTTGCACCCAGCGATACTGATACTAATCCTCTATATGAAGTTCGTCCTCCATCCTTTGAAATAGATTTAGAAATTATTCTGGAAGAGGTGTCCGGTGCTAGATGATACATTTTTGCTCCAGCATCCTGATGTTGTCCTTTGGCCGCATAAGCAATTGATAGGACTTCTCCGTGTGATTTTTTTCCTTTTAAAATAACACTTGGGTATTTCATTGTTACCCCGCTACCTATATTACAATCAACCCATTCCATTATTCCTTCTTCATCAACAGTAGCTCTCTTTGTTACTAAATTGTAAATATTGTGACTCCAATTTTGAACAGTAGTATAACGGACTCTGGCTCCACGTTTAACAAAAATTTCCACAACCGCTGCATGAAGCGAAGCCGTCGTATAAATAGGCGCAGTACAACCTTCAATGTAATGAACGAAGCTTCCTTCCTCGGCAATTATTAAAGTTCTCTCGAATTGACCAAAACGTTCTGCATTAATCCTGAAATATGCCTGCAAAGGCATCGGTAATTTTACTCCTTTTGGAATATAAACAAAGGAGCCACCTGACCAAACAGCCGAATTTAGCGAAGCAAATTTATTATCATATGGACTAATTAACGTTCCAAAATATTCTTTAACAATTTCCGGATACTTTCTTAAAGCCGTATCCATATCACAAAAAATTACTCCTCGTTTATCCAGTTCTCTGCTTATATTCTCATAAACTACCTCTGATTCATATTGTGCCGAAACACCCGATAAAAAATTTTTTTCTGCTTCAGGGACACCAATTCTATCGTAAGTGTCTTTGATTTCTTTTGGTAGATCAGCCCAAGAATTTACCTGTTTTTCTGTAGGTTTAATGTAATAGTAAATATCATCAAAGTTTATCTTTGAAAGACCGGCTCCCCAATCGGGCATTTTTCTTTTTAAAAAACCTTCGTAAGCTTTTAAGCGAAATTCCTTCATCCAAACAGGTTCTTTTTTTAAAGAGGAAATATCTTCAACTATCTTTTTATTCAAACCTTTTTTTGCTTTATAAACATTATTCTCCGGCATTGAAAAACCGAATTTATAGTCGAAGTTTAGTTTAGAGTTTTGCATATCCTGTTCTTTCAATTTCCTCCGCTAATTTATAGTCACCTTTTTTGACAATCTTTCCTTCCATCATCACTAATACTTCGTCAGGGCGGATATATTTTAGGATCCGATTATAGTGGGTAATTATCAAATAAGTTTTTCCTTTTTTATTTTTCTCCATAAATTTTGCCATTGTTTTTAAAGCATCAACGTCAACTCCCGTATCTATCTCATCAAACATTAAGAATTTTGGATTAAGGATGGATGCCTGCAATAATTCCAATTTCTTTTTTTCTCCGCCTGAAGACCCTTCGTTAAAAGACCTTTCTAATAGCTCTTTTTTAATTTTTAACTGTTTGGCTATTTTTTCTATTTCTTCGCGCAATGCCAGCGGGTCTTTTTTTCCGGCGATAGCCGTTCTTAAAAGTGAAAATACACTTACGCCTGATAATGATAGTGGCGATTGAAAAGAAAGAAATATCCCTGCTCCAGCCCGCTTATCAGATTCTGATTTTGTAATATTTTTATTATCAAAATATATTGTTCCCGACTTAATCTTGTAAAGTGGATGACCCATTAAAGTGAGAGCTAAAGTTGATTTACCACAACCATTTGGACCCATCAGAACATAGACTTTATTTTTTTCTAATTTTAAATTTAAGTTTCTAATTATTTTTTTATCAGAAACGTTAATTGAAAGATTTTTTAATTCCAACATAGTTATGTTAACTAATTAGTTGAAGCAATTTAATTTTTTTAAGTTCTTTTGTTAAAACAACACTTAATTTTTTTTTAATGAAATCTTTATGATTACATATCTTTTCAAACTTACATTCATGATTGTTGTCGACGCAGCTACTGACCACAACATCATTTTCAAAAATGGTTAGATAGTCAAAAAAAGAAATTGTTTTGATTTTAGGTAAAATTAAATATCCTCCATTTTTTCCTTCACGACTAATAAGTAATCCTTTTTTAACTAATTCAGCGGCGATCCTGGCTAAAAATCTTTGAGGTAATTTAGTCTCTTTTATTAACTCAGACAATCGAACCTGTACATTTTTTTTATAAATGTATGATAGTAATATCAATCCGTAGTCAGATTGTTTGGTTATTGCTAACATATACTTGTGTAGTAATAGTTTAGCAAAAAAAAATATGAAGTCAATATAATCTCACAAACTCATTCTTGGGATTCGATCAAGTCGTCCAACATCTTCAACAAACAAACTCTTCTCTGCCTTAAATCCAGCGACGATACCAATCATTGCGGCGTTGTCCCCAGTCAAATATTTGTAAGAGGGAAATAAAACTTCCCCATTATATTTCTTTATCAGATCCCTCATCAATTTTCTTAGGCGAAAATTGGCTACCACTCCTCCCACTACAATTAATTGATTAATTGTAGTGAACTTGATTGCCTTCTCGGTTTTTTTGATCAGGGTGTCAAAAACCGCTTCTTGAAAAGAACTGGCTAACTGACGAAGATCATACTTTGATTCCTTCGTCATCCCCGACCTGATCGGGGATCCATTCAACTGGATTCCCGCCGGAGCCTGTCCCCGAATGGGGACGGGAATGACGTGATTATTGCTTTTCAAAAAATAATAAAAGGATGTTTTTAAACCGGAAAAAGAAAAATTTAGATCTTTCGACTTTAACATCGGCCGGGGAAAATTATGACCATCTTTGTTCCTAACTTCTTTTGCTAATCTTTCAAGAACCGGTCCACCTGGATATCCTAACCCTAGTAACTTTGCCGCTTTATCTAACGCTTCGCCAGCCGCATCATCTAGAGTCTGACCAATTATTTCATATTCAAAGTGATTTTTAAAAATCACAAATTCAGTATGCCCACCTGAAATAATTAGTGCTAAATACGGAAAATTAAAATCCCTTTTTGGATTTCCTTGGCTATTTTGAACAAAGGCAGAATAAATATGACCCTCCAAATGATTAACGGCGATTAATTTTTTCCGGTATTTTTTTGCCAATTCTTTGGCTTTTTTTATTCCTACTTCTAAGGCAACTGCAAGACCTGGACCCTGTGTAACAGCAATATAATCAATTGAATTTAAAAGCTCTGGATCCCCGCCTCCTCGGGGATGACAGGCACTCTCCACTACAAAATTTATTCTCTCTTCATGAGCCCTTTTGGCAATTGACGGTACAACTCCTCCCCATTTCTTATGAAGTAAAACTTGGGAATAAATGACGTTGGACAAAACTTTTCGGCCATCAGTCACGGCAACGGAAGTTTCATCACAAGAGGTATCAATGGCTAGGATATGCATAAAATTTCTAATTACTAATTTCTAATTGACCTAAATAATTTCCAAAAACCAATTGAGGATTGGGATTTATTTAGAGTAATTAGATCAATTAGGTTAATTAGGTCAATTTTTAATAATTATTTCTCTCTCCTTCTCATTCACATACTGCATCTTTACATATACTATATTCCCTTTTTCTTTAAGCATATTAATAATCTCTCCCGCCTTTTCTCCCCACTCAAAACACAGAATATTTCCTGTCTTAAGAATTTTTTCTAGCCCTAGATGTCTAAACTCTTCACTGTTTTCAATATTATAAAGATCAAAATGATAAAAATTTCCATATTCGTAATAAATCACAAATGTTGGAGAGATAATGTTGTTAATCCCCAATTGTTCTGCAATGCCCTTAACAAAAACTGTTTTACCTACTCCCATTTCCCCTTCAATGATAAAAATTAATGGTTTGTTTCGTAGAGACGGAGTAGGTCCTGTTTCTACATCTTTAAAAATTTGTTTGGCGATATTTTTTGTTTCTTCAGAAGTTTTTGACAAAAAGGTTTTTGATTTATTTAAAAAATTAATGTCTCCTTGGCGTAAAATCTTTACTTCAGGCTGAGATAAATCTACAATTGTCGAAGGCTTATTTCTTGGTAATTTTCCGACGTCAACAATCAAGGCTATTAACTGTTTTTGTTTTTCCGTTAACGCCTTTAGTAATGATTCAGTTGAGTAATGAGGAGATTGTCCTGCCAAGTTGGCTGAAGTGGCTGTAATCGGTTTCTTAAACTTATTGACTAATACTTCGATGTATCGATACATCGGTATTCTGATCCCCAGAGTTCCTATTTCTGATTCTAACAATTTACTTACCTTGTGTTTTGACGGAAGAATAATTGTGAAAGGGCCAGGAAGAATTTGTTTGAGAATTGTTAACTGTTGATTGCTGATTTTCACCAACTGATTAATTAATTCAAAATTGGAAAAAACTGAAATTGGCTTTCCTACCGGACGATTCTTAAATTCAATTAGTTTTTTGACCGCCTGTTCATTAGTGGCATCGCACAACAAACCATAAACAGTATCAGAGGGGAAGACAACAAGCCCTCCTGAATTAAGAATATTAATAGTTTGATCTATTATTAGATTAATTTTTTTTATATCGATCTTAATTATCTTCATATTTTAATTTTTAAATCTTAAATATTAAAGGTTAAATAAATATTAAATATTAAACGTTTAAAATTTAAAAATTAACATGTTTAATATTTTTTTAATATTTAAGATTTAATCTTTAATAATTTGAACTCTATTTTATCAAACTTTCTGCTAAAATAGCCATTATGGCTAAAAAAAATGGTAACTTTAAAATTACCCAATTTAAGTTCAATGTAAACCTTCGTAATTTTTTTGTTATTTTTTTCGTTTTTCTGTTTATTTTTTATGCTTACCGTTCAATCAAAAATGAAGTTAAACAAGTAGCACCGGAAAAGTCTATCACAACTATTGTTAAAGAGGCCAAAGAAGGAAAAATTAAGAAAATAGATTTAATAGATAATAAACTTCTGATTTATTACAAAAACGATACTTTATCAATCTCTTATAAAGAAGCTGGCGAAACTTTCATTAAAACCTTAAAAGAAGCCGGTGTTAATCCGGAAAAAATTGACATTAATGTCAAGGACACTCAAGGATCAACGGGGCTGGCAAATATTATTGGTAATATTTTACCAACGATATTAATGGTCGCATTTTTTATCTTTCTTTTTCGTCAAGCCAAGGGAGCCCAAGACAATGTTTTTTCTTTCGGACAAAATCGGGGAAAAAGATTTCAAAAAAGCATGACCCAAACTACTTTCAATGATGTTGCCGGAGTCGATGAGGCCAAGAAAGAATTGGTTGAAATTGTAGACTTCCTAAAAAATCCGGAAAAATATAAAAAACTTGGAGCCAGAACTCCAAAAGGTGTTTTATTAGTTGGCCCAGCTGGATGTGGAAAAACACTTTTAGCTAAGGCAGTTGCCGGTGAAGCTCATGTTCCTTTCTTTTCGATTGCAGGATCAGAATTCATGGAAATGTTGGTTGGAATTGGAGCTGCTCGAGTCCGTGATCTTTTTGCAACTGCAAAAAAAAGCGCTCCTTCAATAATTTTTATTGATGAGATTGACGCAATTGGACGAGCAAGATCAGTTGGTATGATGCCATCTCACGATGAAAGAGAACAAACTTTAAATCAAATTTTAGTAGAAATGGACGGATTTAATCCAACCGAACAGGTAGTTGTCATTGCGGCAACCAATCGAGGAGACTTATTAGATACTGCTCTTCTTCGACCGGGACGATTTGATCGACGAGTGATTGTTGATTTCCCAGATGTTGAAGGCCGAAAAGCAATTGCTAAAATTCATGCTAAAAATAAACCTTTTGATGAAGATGTTAATTGGGACCGCGTTGCTAGACGCACAGTCGGTTATTCCGGAGCTGATCTGGAAAATATGCTAAATGAAGCAGCAATTTCAGCTGCACGCGTCGCACGTGAAAAAATCAATATGGAAGATATTGAAGATGCAGCCACTAAAGTAAAACTTGGACCAGAAAAAAAGAGATTGCAGTCTGATTTGGATAAAAAATTAACTGCTTATCACGAAGTTGGACACGCAGTTGTTTCTCACTTTTTACCTCATACCGATTCTGTCCATCGTATTTCTATTGTTTCACGAGGTATGGCACTTGGGTATACTTTAATTCCTCCCGATAAAGATAAACTTCATGAAACAAAAACTAATTTATTGGAACGAATTGCTGTCATGATGGGTGGACGGGCAGCTGAAGAGATAATATTCAACGAAATAACTACTGGCGCTTCAAACGACTTTGACCAGGCCACTTCGGTTGCCAAAGCAATGGTCGTTGAATATGGAATGAGTTCGCTCGGACCAATAAATTTTGGGCCAACCCGCGATGTAACCGAATGGGGAAAAACTTATTACGAACAGAATGTTCTTTCTCAGGAAGTAATGAATAGTATTGATGCTGAAGTAAAAAAAATCATTATGACTGCATATAACCGAGCAATTGAAATTGTGAAGTCTAAAAAGAAATTAATGGACAGAGTGGCTGATGTTCTAATTAAAAAAGAAAGCATAGATCAGGATGAGTTTGAAAAGATAGTGGGGAAAAAACAGTTAAATATTAAATCTTAAAGGTTAAAAAAACTATTAAACGGTTAAGTATTAAACAATTTTTTGCAGTTTAACGGTTTAATATTTAATAGTTTATTTAAGTTTTAACTGTTCAACCGTTTAACTGTTTATATTTATGCAAACACTCCTTATAATAGATGGCAACGCCATCATGCACCGCGCCTATCACGCTCTGCCACCTTTTAAGTCTTCTGATGGAACTCCCACTAATGTTGTTTACGGATATCTTTCAATGCTCAATAAGGTGATTGTTGATTTTAAACCTGATTATTTAATTTCTTGTTTTGACACACCAGAAAAAACATTTAGAAACGAATTATTTAAAGAATATCAAAGTCAAAGACCAAAAATAGATGATGATTTTATTGTTCAAATTCCTTTGGTTAAACAAGCGGTTGACGTAGCTGGAGTCGTAAGAATGGAAAAACCAGGATACGAGGCAGATGATTTAATTGGAACAATCACAAGGATTTTTGAAACTAATAAATTTAGAGTTATCATACTCACCGGGGATAAAGATATTTTTCAGCTAATAACTGATAATGTATTTGTAGCCTCCCCTCAGCTGGGATTGGCTAATATAAAAATTTTTGATAAATCTGAGGTAGAAAAAAAACTTGATATCACTCCGAATCAAATAATTGAATATAAGGCTTTGGTGGGAGATCCCTCAGATAACTATCCGGGAGCATCGGGCATTGGTCCAAAAACCGCTTGCAAATTAATCCATCAATTTGGAACTGTTGAAAATATTTACAAAAATATTGATAAAGTTGAATCAGAAAAGGTCAAAGAAATTTTAAAAAAAGAAAGGGAAAGTGTATTGCTATCTGAAAAATTAGCGACTATTATGACCGATATCGAGATCGATTTAGATATCGAAAAATTAAAGTTTAAGGGATTTGATAAAAAATTAATTGATTTCTTGACACAATATCAGATGAGTACGCTAACAAAAAGAATTTTTAATATAAAAGAGGTTGAGAAGAAAGAAGAAGTTAAGAAAAAGCCAGACCAGATAGGGCTTTTTTAAACAGTTAAGTATTAAACTGTTAAAACCTAAAAAAACTGTTAAACACTAAACTACTAAATAAAATTGTTTAATGTTTATGGTTTAATAGTTTATTTAACTGTTTAAGTTTTAACTGTTTAACTGTTTTGTTATCATTACTCTATGTGCGGAATATTTGGAATTATTAACGACAAAAACAATCAGGCTGCTCAAACCGTTCTTGAGGGTTTAAAAAAACTGGAATACCGCGGTTACGATTCCTGGGGTATTTCAATCATTCCTCAAAACCAAAAAGAAATTCAAGTCGATAAACATATTGGGAAAATTGGAGAGGCTAAAACTAATTTGCCTAAAGGGTTAATCGCTCTAGGTCATACCCGTTGGGCCACTCATGGTGGAGTTACAGATAACAATGCCCACCCTCATCTTGATTGTACTAAAAAAATTGCCGTTATTCATAACGGGGTCGTCGAGAACTATCAGGAAATAAAAGTAGAACTATTGCAAAAAGGCCATAAATTTATTTCTGAAACTGACACAGAGGTAATTGCTCATTTAATTGAAGAAAAATCCAAATCTAAAAAAATCAACGAAGCTATTTTTGAAACTTTTAAATTACTCCGAGGATCTAATGCCATCGCTGTTTTAGATTATAATTCGCAGACAATTATTGCTTGCCGCAATGGATCTCCTCTGGTTGTTGGATTGGGACAGAATCAATATTTCCTTGCTTCCGACGTTCCGGCTTTTTTGAAAGAAACAAATAAAGTTTATTTCCTAAATGACGGTGAGGGAGTTATTTTAAGTAATTCCGGAGCAAAGCTTTATGATATAGATTCGGAAAAGGAAAAAATTCTTACGCCACAAATTCTCGATTGGAAATTGGAAGATGCTGAAAAAGGCGGGTATCCGCATTTTCTCCTCAAAGAAATTTATGAACAACTAAAAACTATTCCAAAAACGACTTCCATTAATGAAAAGGAAATAAATATATTGGCGGAAAAAATTAATTCAGGATACAAAGTTGTTTTAACGGGATGTGGAACTGCATCTTACTGCGCTTTAGCAACCAAATATTTTTTTGCCGAACAAGGTATTGATGTAGCTGTAATTCCATCTTAC
>Ga0210027_1002025_pt1 | contig 18020 bp, 26 predicted proteins | sample CryGeymeta201510_FD_183978 | JGI IMG/M metagenome (GOLD analysis project Ga0210027, IMG submission 183978) | Groundwater microbial communities from Crystal Geyser aquifers in Utah, USA - Crystal Geyser metaG 2015-10 (SPAdes) (version 2) | ecosystem: Environmental > Aquatic > Deep subsurface >...
TCGGGAATCGGTAATGATATACAATCGTTCTTTTGTTACAAGAACATACGCTTCCCTTTCTGAAGGACTCAGTGTCTCAAATCCCGTTGTATAGAGTATATTATAGAAGTTCGATACCAAAAACGCATCGGTATGCGTCGTTTGGAGAAACGAGACTGGATCAATCATACCTATAATTTTACATCATGTGACTCTTATAATTTTTCTATCGTAAAGTAGTTGAATCAGCATCTTCACATCATCTTTTGTTTTTAGTATCTATACATTACAATTGTCTATATGGTCAAAAAACCCTATCTTGTCATCCCTTTTTTGGTCGAACAACCCACATGGGGCGGGAGCTATATATGTGAAAAAAAAGGATGGCTCAACAAAGAAGAATTAATGGGGAAAAAATTTGGGCAAAGTTATGAGCTTTATGATAGATTGCTTCTTGCAACAACCATTACCTCTTCCACCGACCCACTGTTTGGTCCTGAAGTTCAAGACTCCATTCCGATTTCTCGTTTCGCCGAAGAAAGACCTTTTCCTCTCATTAAATTCACTCAGGCAAAAGGCAACTCTTTTCAGCTCCATATAAAACCTGAGATAGAAGATAAAAGATGGCAACAAAAAGCTGAATCTTGGTATTATTTTGAGGATGGAAAAATCACATACGGAATAAAAAAAGGTATTCGGATTGACGAATATAAAAGAACCTGTGAGGCAATCAATGACGAAATGAAAAAACTAAGTGATATGATCGTTGGAGGGATGATTACGAAAGAAAAAGCGAAAGGAAAAGCGATATCGTATATAAAAGAAAAAAATCCATGGCAGTTTGTGAACGTGTGTGAGGTGAAAAAAGGAGATATTGTGGATTTGAGTAGAGGAGGACTTCATCATTCATGGGAGGAGGATAGCATAAACTATCCATTAGGCAATGTTTTATATGAGGTTCAACAAGATATAATGGACCCGGTTTGCACAATACGGTCATTCGATCAAGGAAAGTTTAAGGAAGATGGGTCGATACGGGAAATTCATATAGACGATTATTTCAGATATATCGATCTAGATGAAAAACGAAATACACTCACTATCGAAAAAAATAAAGAAGGGGTTCTTTTCAATACTCCCCGCTATTCTCTTTCATTATTTTCCATTTCTAAAAAAGAGGCAATGAAGAGCTCTCCTTCTTTCCATCACTTATTCATTAAAGAAGGAGAGATTGATGTGCTCGATTCATTAGGTAATATGGTAACTGTTGGAGAAGGACATTCATGTTTTGTCCCTCAAGGAGTATCGTATGAAATTAATCCGAAAATTCATAGTGAAATTCTGTTAACATTTTTACAATAAATTATGAAATTTTTTTTTAAAAAAAGTCTAGACATTAGCGAAGAGACAAAGAAACTGTCATCTTACATTAAACAATGTAAACAGATCATCGACCAGAATGATTATTCTTCCCCCGAGTCATCTCTTTGTCTCCCCTCAGATGTCCATATCCTCTCTCAGATTGATGCAATGGTGGCGAAAAAGAAAACAGCAAAGTTGAAATATGTCATTACCATTGGCATAGGGGGATCAAACCTCGGCGCAAAGGCGATATATGATGCGTTGTATGGGAGCGTGGACATGTTCACTCCTGACAGATACCCTAAAATGATTTTTTTGGATACGATTGATCCAAAGATAAATACCGCTTTTTTAACGTTTTTCAAAAGTCATGTAAAAAGTGCCGATGAGTTTGCTATTTCCATAATAAGTAAATCTGGAACAAATACAGAGCCAGTCGTGAACGCAGAAGTTCTATTAGGGTATATAAAAAATCGTTTTTCAAAGTGGAAACAGCGTTGTGTTATAACGACCGACGCCAACTCACCAATGTGGAATGAAGGTGCTCGACTCGGAATTGATGTCCTTAATATACCAAAACAAGTGGGAGGCAGATATTCAGTGTTTTCGGCTGTTGGATTGTTTCCCCTTGCGATGGCCAATATTGATATAAGATCGCTATTACAAGGAGCGAAAAAGATGAGAGATATCTGTGTAAATGAATCACCGCAAAATTATTCATTCACCTCAAGTGTTTTTCAATATCAAAATTGGAAAAAAGGAAGAAGCATCCATAATAATTTTTACTTCCAGCCTGAATTTGAATCATTGGGAAAGTGGTATCGTCAATTAATGGGAGAAAGCATCGGGAAGGAAAAAAAAGGAATTACCCCAATTGTTTCCATTGGTTCGGTTGATCATCATTCCATGGTTCAACTCTATTGGGGAGGGTCACAAGACAAAACAACAGAAATTATATATGCGAAGAAATCACAAGATTGTTTTGTTCCTCAAGAAGCATTGTTTCCCACCTTAAGCAATACAAAAGGAAAAAATACTTCTGAGATTGTATCTGCCATTCGAAAGGGAACAGCCTTGGCTTATAAGAAGCAAATGGAACCTTTTTTTGAAATAGAGTTTGATGAAATTAATACGTATGAAATGGGAGGATATATGCAGTGCAAAATGCTGGAGATAATGTATCTCGCCAAACTTCTGGGAGTAAATGCATTTGATCAACCACAGGTAGAGTTATATAAAATAGAAACGAAGAAGATTCTTGCAAAATAATAATTTATAATACACACAATGCAGTCGATGACTAAAAGGATTAAGGTGTTTGCTCGAGCGTTACGGGTGAACCAATGGATCAAGAATCTCATTGTATTCACTGCGGTCATATTCTCCGGAAAGTTGTTTGATATTGGTATTGTCTGGCAGGCATTCCTCTCTTTTTGTATTTTTTGTCTTTTATCCTCTACATCCTATCTTCTTAACGACATAATAGATTATCCTTATGACAAAAAGCATCCAGTCAAGAGGTATAGACCCATCGCATCAGGAGAAGTCAGTATGCAGCAGGCAACGTTTGCGGTATTCATATTGACGATAATGTCTTTACTCTTATCGCTCCTATTTTCAGTGAGCTTTTTCTTTTTGGCTCTCACCTTTATTCTTCTTCACTTTTTTTATTCGCTCTATCTAAAAAAGTTTCCCGTAGTGGATATTTTTTCTATTTCATTCTCATTTATGCTGCGAGCCATTGGAGGAGAAGTTGTAACGGGCTATCATATTCCCATATGGTTATTACTCACGATATTTTTTCTCTCGCTTTTTATGGCAACCGTTAAGCGGCACGCAGAGTTGATAACCCATGGAAAAGAAACACGGGAATCTCTCTACAGGTATCAAGAACATTTTCTTGATTTTCTCACCACTACGTTCGCAACGGGGACTATTCTTGCGTACGCAACCTACACCTATGTTGAAAAAATTCCCCAAGTTAATACATTCTTCACTCCCCTGATGGGGCAGTATTTACCAGGTTTTGAAGCCCGAAAGTGGATAATGGTTACCATTCCCCTGGTAGTTTATGGCATATCTCGCTATGCCCAATTATTGTTTGAAAAGGTTGAAGGAGAGCGTCCTGAAAAGATAATTACGAAAGACATCCCCCTCGTAACTACTATATTGTTGTGGGTGTTTATTATCATTTTACTCATGTATGTTCTGTAGGCCTTGACTTTTAGGTTCCCATTCCTTTACAATAATGATATGAAAAAAACATTGAATGCTCTAACTGCTTTTGGATTTTTAGCCTTGGCAAAAGCGGCGATGGCCGTGACTTCAGGAGGGACTGTAGATTTGCCCTTTGTCGTTCCGACATTGACGACTGTTGTGGGGTTTCTCATTAAATTTCTCTTTTTCTTTGCTGGTTTGGCAGCACTTCTCTATTTATTACTTGGAGCATTTTCATGGGTGACTTCATCTGGTGATAAGGAAAATGTAAAGAAAGCACAAGACAAGATTCAAGCAGCGGTGGTGGGGCTTGTTATTCTTGTAGTGGTACTGGTTATTATCGCAACTTTGGAGCAAGTTATTCTAAAGGGATCATTTTGTATTGGGTTAACCTGTGATTTAGGTGCAAATTTGCCAACATTGCTTGATTAATAAAATACATGATTCCCTCCGTGTATGCAGCAGGCGTAAGTGAATGGGAAGCCTCGGGTTGTATAATAGATGGTGTGCCCACTTTACAATGTTTTGAAGTCGTATTTGGTAATATCCTCGCAATGGCATCTGGGTTGATTATTGTTGTTTTATTTATCATGTTTGTTGTGGGGGCTTTTCACTATCTCACTTCGCTTGGTAATCCTGAGAAGCTGAAGAAGGCGCAGGGGACACTGCGTTATGCGGTCGTTGGTCTTGTGATCTTTCTTGCATCCTTCCTTATACTTAAGGTCATCGATACTCTTTTCCTTGGGGGACAGGGCAATCTCTTCAAATTTAAGATAGGGGAATAATTTGTGGCGCATTATTTGGCATTCTGTTTGATTACTTTATTTGTATCAACTTCTTCAAGAGGAGAGACAATTTGCTTCTGTTGGAAAAACAAGGTGAAAAGGATATAACATATAATTCCAAATCCTATCCCTAAAAAAACGATTCCTATCCTTTTCATAGATTTGTCAGTTCTTTTATCAAATATTGAGGTCTCTTCTGGATTTCTATGTATATGCGGCTAATATATTCTCCAATGATACCGATAGTAAGAAGTTGGACACCTCCCACAAACATTATTCCCACAAAAAGGGCCGTCCACCCTGTTACCCAATTTACCGGATGAAAGAATTTACCCACAATTGCATAAATTATCCCCAGAAATCCCAATCCGGCCGAAAGAAAGCCCATATATGAAGCAAGGCGAAGGGGTTTTGTTGAGAAAGAGATAATCCCCTCAAGAGCGAAATTCAACATTCGTGACAGTGTATAGTGAGTTTCCCCATTTATTCGCTTCTCTCGCTTGAAGTAAACGTATTCAGCCGGATATCCACCCCACGCGACAAGACCCCTTAAAAAGCGCGACTGTTCTGGTAGATTGTTGAGAAACAAGACAATTTCCTTATCTAAAAGACGAAAATCTCCTACTTCATCGGGGATGGGGGTTTCAGATAAAAAATTGATTAGTTTATAGAAAAGAGAAGCCGTCTTTTTTTTGAAAAACGAATCAGCCTCTCTGGCCCTCCGTTTCGCGTACACAACTTTTATTCCCTTTTTCCATTTTCCAATCATTTCATGGATTATCTCCGGGGGGTCCTGAAGATCGGCATCAATCGTGATGACACAATCACCCTTTGCATAACGATACCCACAGGTAAGGGCCATTTGATGGCCAAAATTCCGGTAGAAACTGACTAATTTTATTTTATTATTTGATTTTGCGTATGTATTGACACTTTCAGCTGTTTTGTCTGTCGAACCATCGCTCACAAAAATAACCTCGTAATCGTATTTATCAACAATGGGAATAAGGCGGTCAAGAAGGGGAGAGATATTATTCTCCTCATTGTAAACGGGGACAATGATTGAGAGAAGAAATGTGCTCATAATGTTTTTTGGACGGGTACAATTCTGCCTTGTTACGGGGCCAGGAGTCGAACCATGGTCTAGGAGATTATGAGCCTCCTGTGCAACCGTACACTACCCCGTAATTAAAAGAACATCCTAAGTATACCAGAATTACTGAAAAAATAGCCGTATCCATTGCTTATAGGGGTATTCTGAAGGCACCACATTGGGAGTAGGATTCGGCGAAGGAGAAGGGATAATGACCATTATTTCATCTTTTCGTAGAAGATTCTGTTTGTTGCGCAAGTTCTTTTCCACTTCAAAGGGGGAAGAGCTTGCTTGTTTACGTAATTTTAATTCCTTATTATTGGTTATTGCTTTTTCAAAATTGGTCCTTGTCTGATTATAAAAAGAAATATTTCTTTGGTAATCGAAACCGTTGCGAATAAGGGAAACGACGAGGAAAATGAGAACGATTAAAAAAACGATTTTTCTCATACATTACTGAACTTTTTGAAGAGCGACAAGAATACGTGAAGATTCTGCCTTATCCTTGAGTTCCTTCATGCAAATACCGATGATTGCCTTTGGATTTTTAGCAATGGCCTCAGTATTGGCGTCGATAAGTGCGTGCACTTCCTTTTCTAGTTCCTCCTCGGTAAGTTCTGGGGGCAAATAGGAAGACACAATCACCAGTTGTTTTTGTGATTCCTCCGTTAGATCTGTTCGGCCGCCCTTTGTGAATGATTCAATCGATTCCAATAATTCCTTTTTTGTCTTTCTCATGACAGCCATTACCTCATCTTCAGTAAGAGCACTCCCCTTATCGATCTCCTTATTCTTAATTTGAGCAATAATACCCCTCAAAGTGAGAAGTTTTAAGGTATCCTTAGTTTTGAGGGCAGTTATTTGTTCGGCTTGCAATTGTTCGTATAGCATAGAATAATTATACTCTATGAAAAAAAAGGATTCAACAACAGACATGATGGATTTGTTCAAAAGCTTCAAACAGGATGTTTTGGACAAAAAGCCCACACATGAACAAATGATGCGGGAGGTATATATGATGAAGTTTAAAATCCGCCCCTTACAGGGAGATGTCTCAAAACTTAATTTTTCTAATGTTACATTTGTACAAACGATTTGGCAATTAGGGAAGATGGATGACTTTATCGAGAAACACCTCCGCACGTTGGACAAAAAACAGGAATATGCCTTTTTCCATTACTTCGATGGTATGTATAAGCAACTTCAAGATACACTCAACAACCTTCATTTCGGTGGGCAAAAAGGAGACCTCTTTTTAAAGAGAGATTTTATTGAAATGGAAATATTTAAAGAGCGAAAAAATAAAAAACTAAGAAACTAACTTCGAATACATTTTTATGAGGAAATTCCCCATCATTATCGATCTTGAGACAAAACACACCTTTCGTGAGTATAGTGAGCATGAAAAACTCGGGATATCGGTTATGGCTCTTTATGACTATAATACCCAAAAAGGGATAGTATTTGAAGAAAAGGAATTGAGCAAATCTTTCCCTATTTTGGAAAATGCCTCGTACGTCATTGGATATAACAGTAACGGATTTGATCTTCCTGTTCTCCAGGCATACTATCCGGGCAATATCCTCGCCCTTTCTACATTTGATTTACTAGAAGATATCCGCATTAAAATAGGAAGACGTTTGGGATTAAACGATATGGCGGCGGCAACATTAGGCAAAAAGAAGACAGGTCATGGGTTAATGGCGATAGATTATTACAAAGAAGGAAAGATAGAAGAATTGAAGAAATATTGCTTAGATGATGTTATGATCACAAAAGAACTGTTTGAATATGGGGTGAAATACGGGGAAGTCCAATATATCAATGAAGTAGGGAGAAACAGCATTCGGGTTGAGTGGAAGCAGTATATGGAGGGGAATGGAAACGTCCAGACAGAACTTACGCTCCCGTTTTAATGTTATATACTATCGTATTTTTCGTGTGTACAGAACAAAATCAGCGTGAAGATAAAAATCAGAAAGTTTTCCCACCAACTGAAACCCAAGCTTCTTATAAAATATATTTTCAGACCATTCCTTGCCAGTGACAAGCCATGTTCTATGAGCTTCATACTTTTTTCCAAATTGTTCTGCTGCCTGAATAAGAGATGTCCCTATATCTTTGCCTCGTGCCTTCTCAGCAACAATAAGAGTTTCGATAAATACCGTTCCCGCCTCTATCTTTCCGTCTATTATTCCAACAATCTCTTCATTTTCGACCGCTTTATATCTGAACTTTTTTTCAATCCATTTAATGACTGGTCGGCCATAGTGGGCATTATCTTGAAGTCGCCATTCCTTTTCTAGATTTTCTTTTTTTCTCGCCTTGATAATGGTAATCATTACGTATTATATTATCATTTTTTATTCCTCTACTCATCTCTCTAGATTATAATTCTTCATCTCAAATTCGCAATCAGCGGTTTGGAGCAAATCCAAGCTTGGATTAAGACCTCTTTTTATGTATAATAGTTAAGCTCTTTTAAATTTGTAAAATCCCCGGTAGCTTTTATCTCCCTTTGGGAGACAACGGTATCCGCCGAAGGCGGACAGGGAGCAGGTCGCTTATATATACTGAAATAATGTATTTTGTTTATGCAATTCAAAGTGCAAAAGATAAGAGAATATATGTAGGATTTAGTTCTGACCTTCAAAGAAGATTATCAGAGCATAATCATTGATATGTATTTTCTACGAAGGGACACTGTTCCTGGAGTCTCATATATAAAGAACAAACAAAGAACAGAAAAGAAGCTAGAATAAGAGAAAAATTTTTAAAAAGTGGAATTGGAAAAGAGTATTTAAAATCAATTTCCCCTGTAGCTCAACGGTAGAGCAGATTCCTGTTAAGAATAAGGTTGCGCGTTCGAGTCGCGCCGGGGGAGCCAGATGGGACGCTGAGGCAACAAAGCGTCCTTTTGTGTTGAACTGTCGGGCTTTTTTGTAAGTTCGAATTTTCCGTTTTCAAAGTCGTCAATTTTATCCACTTTCGGACAATTGGTTGCTTCGACTGCCTCAGAGAGGATTTTGAAGGCTTTGGAGTATTCCCAAGAGAGCTTACCCTCATTGAGGGTTAACTTGGCGAAGACCAGTCTGATTAGGGCTCGTGTTTTACAGTGGGTCAAATAGAAAATGAAAGAAAAAATGCCGGTAATCCGGTAAAAACTCATTTCTTTAGCTCTCTATTATAGTTAACTATCATAGAAATGGTCCCATAAAGCGGTTGAAAAATTGGCAATTGTTTTGTATGCTAGTGTCACTACTTAGTAAGTAATGTACATATGGAAAAACTCGGCGCTGGTAACGCAAACGGTTGATATTAAGTTGATTTAGGTTGATAAGAAAGATGAAGTTTAGTTCGTAGAAACGACAAAAAGTTGTAATATTTTGGTAGGAAAACTCCTGAAACTTCAAGTGGTGATTTTCCTCTTCGTTCATCAAATCTACTTTCTTTTAAGGGATGAAATCGGAATGAAAGTAAAAACAATTTTAAATATCGATTAAGGTTTTCTTTCTTCTTAAATCCTCTCATAAGTCTAAGTCTAGGTTTGATGCAACCATTAAAACATTCAAGTAGATTATTATCCCTTCTCATCTGGGGATAATCAAAATGGGTTAGCGTGTACTTAAAGTTATGAGCCAAAGATCTGTAGGCTTTCATAAATTTCTCAGGGTATTGATGAGCACTGCTTTTAGTGTATTCTTTTAACCGGTCAAATGCTTCGTACGCTTCTTCTTTTGTTGAAGCATAGATAGTTTCTTTGAATAACCATTGAAACGATTTAATATCATGTTTTTGGTAAGGTGTTAACTTCTTTGATATCCTGACACTTTTAACTGGAACAATTTGTCCCATATGTAACTCCTTATGAAATACACAGGTTTGAAATGGAGTATTGGGTAAAAGGTGTTCTTTAGCCTCAAGAAAACCATTATCACCATCTCCGTAAACTCCCTCGATAAAACATGCGGATAATTGCAATGGTAGTATTTAAAGATAAGCATTGTAAATATGTATAGACAACTGTTTCGATAAAGGCATCATCCCAATCGCTCCCGCCATTTAATGCGCGAAATAGATGACCATTATGGCACTGATATCGTTGTACTGATTTTATTTTCTTACCGCTAAATGTCATCACAACACGATTAATCATACCGTATTTTCGAAAATCAGAAGACTTACATTTTGGACAGATAATCATCCTTAAATGTAGCAAAAAACGAAGAAAACCGACTGTTTTAGAAGAAAAGTAGTGCTTTAGACTATTGGGACGGTTTAAAGTGAGAATTTATCAACTGTTTGGACTACCAGCGCCGTTTTTACTAGCTGGATCAAGGAGTTATGTAAAAACTCCCCGCCAGCGGTAACTTGCGTTACCCATAATTCTTTCGAACTATGACCGACCAAGGTCTCTGACGAGGAGCTCTCGCCCTTGGTCGGATTTCTGCCATGCTTTAAATTACTTTAAAGTTTAGGCAATTGACTCTAAAAATATTATAACAGTTAAAAAAGCTTGAAATAAAGCAAATTTTAAGAAAAGTGATAGAATATCTGCATGTCACTTTTTTAAATTGCAAAATAACAACTTAGACCCAATTGGTTATATAGATTTTAAAAAAAACATTTCAGAGTATTACGGAAAAAATTTATGGTAGGTAACCTAAAAATTAATTTTTTTATACATACAAATGTTAGAACCATCAGAGGTACGGGAAAGATTACTTCAACTAACAAATGAGAGAGGAATAATTTTGAGTAAAATTGCAAAAACCGCAAGTCAAAAACTTAAAGGTCAACCGATACTCAATCAAAAAATTGATGACAGAAAAACTTTGCTAAAAACTGCCAAACTTTTTCCATTTAATCCTTCATGTCAGGAAGCAATAACTTTAGAATTAATTGAAACAAATTGGGGTGATGATAAACCAAAAGAAGAAGTAATAATTGTAACTTCAAATGTTTTCACACCAAGTACCGGACAGATGGAGGAAGTATATGATTTTAGTTTAAACCCTTTATTAAAAAATAATGTGGGGGGGGTAAGAGGCAGTCACAATACACAAAGATTTACTAATGAAACTTTTGAGGCAATTCACAAGCATCCAGAATTATCAGATTAGGAAATAACAGATTATGCTAAATAAAAAACAAGTAAAAATAACTAAAGAAGATCTTAAAAATATTTACGGAGGTGATTATCATTTCTTTCAAGAAAAAATAAAAATTACACCTTAGAGGTGTATTTTATATCGTCATAACAGTCTTTACCACTTATTTGAGTATTTACAATACTCAAGAGTTTTTTGATATTCAGCATTATCTAAAACAAAGTCTTCATACCTTTTTCTATAATGGACCCAACAATTTGGACAGTAATCAATATCACACAACGTGTGGGCATCTTCAATGATATATTCAAAAAAGGAAGAATGTGAATAATTTTTTATCTCATCAATTGTTTTAATCAATCCACTTGAGTATGGATTAAGATATATATAACGGGAGACATGCTTTAACATTTCCTCGGATAGAATAGGTTTAGACTTAAATTTTTGAAGAAAGATGGGGCCAGATCTATGTGTTTTTATATTATAAAATCGTGTAAACGAGTTTTGCAATTGGGAAAGAAAAGTCGATATTCCACCTTCTTGATTTTGCTGCAAAAGAAGATGATAATGAGTCGGCATAAGACAAAAAGCAAGAATACTTATGCGGTATGCTCGTTTATTCTGCACTTTTCTCATATAAAATTCCATAAGAGGCGGAGAAAGCTTTTGGAAGTTGGAATATCGAAGAATTGATTGAGAGGAGCGATAATAAAAAGCTGTCTTCAGAAAAACATTACAAAATTCCTTAGAAAAAATCACTTTCTTTTCAATACTCTTATTGAAAACATGATAAATATTTCCGGTTATAAGAGGGTGAAGTCTGCCAGGCATATGACAACATTATTAATTATAAATCCAATAGTTGTCAACGGCTTATAAGCTACAAAATGGTTAATTTAGATTGTTAGGTCAATAAATAATACACCTTAGAGGTGTGAGACACTTTTCTAATATTAATCAAATGGTTAACCTAAATCACCTTCATTTTCCGGATGATGTGGTAAGATTGATTTATGAAAAGTAATACGAGAAAACTTTTGCAACCGATTTTTGATGCCGTAGACTTGGCATTATCAAAAAATAATGATATCCAGATTGATGAAAAGACTTATAAGGAATATGTGAGTTATCACGACAAAATCGAAGTTAATAAATACGACTATGAAACGGTTATTACAGAAAGTAAAAAATTATTATTTGATCAAAAAACTGAAGAAAGCACAAAAAAGAAGTTATTTTTTCTTTTAGGACATTTCGCTACAAAGCAGTGTTTTGACTTATTAAGAAGATATATTAATGATCCAACAACCGATTTAAAAGAATGGGCAACCCTTGCAATTAAAGACATACAGTTTAAAGTTGAAAACGGGGTTTATGAAAATGGTAAAGATATGATAATGTCCCCGATGGGAGGAAAAGACAATAAACTTCGATATTTTGCAGTAATTGGCTCAAAACATAACAAAACTTTAACAGATGCTCACAGAAAAATAATAAAAAAAGACTTGTTAGATATTGCTTTGAAAACAGACTCTGAGATTGAGAAGGTAGAATACGGGGAAAATTATATTTATTTCACAATATTAATTTCTTTCGATGTTGCCGTTGCAACAGTACTCGATGGTTTTCTTGACATAATAAGCAAAAGTAAAAAAATTTTAAAATATCATTATTTTGTTGTTAATACATATGAAATTACGAAAAAGGAGATTGATGAATACTTAAGTTTTAAAAATGTGAAAAAACTATAATTGATTTTCCTGTAATTCTCTCATTAAACTACTTCGTCGCTTAAAAATATTTTTTGTAAAGATAATAAAATCATCAAAATTTTTATCTAACCCGATTTTTTGCATTCTTTTCAAATGATAAACGGCTATTGGATATTTTTCTGTATCGGTTTCTTTTAATATTTCTTCAACTTTCTTTTTATATTCTGTAAAACATTCCTGCGGAAAATCTTTTTGAATGAACGCAATCATGTCAGGGAAACATTCTTCAAGTGGATATTTTCTCACTAAATCCAAAATCTTTCCTTTTTGACTTTCAAGTTTAAAAACTTTAAAAATATTTTTGACAACGTTTTTATCAGTAAAATACTTAATTATTACTTCCCAATACTTTACTTTTTCTGACTCGCTCTTATATTTTTTTACTAATTCTTGATAGTCCGTCAAGGAACCGGTGATTAAAAATAACCGCTCAAGATTAGAGATTGCGTCCGCATATTCCGTTTGGAATGAATATACTTTTTTAAGAAAGTGTCTAATCTCAATTTCGATCTCTTTATTATCTTTTTGATTAAATTGAAACAAAAAATTTCTGTCGTCATTTTTTTTCATTAGCTCTATCAATACTTGATCGGCCACCTTTATTATTTTTTCTTTATTATTATTTTTTTGATAATATTTCAACAAATCCAAAGTTAGACTTGGATTTTTCTCAAGATTTTTTAGACTGATTTTTTCAAACGACGGCCAGTCTTTAACCATAGAATAAAGAAAAGCTAAGAGCGAGCTTTCAAAAATAGTTAGATCATCTTTATTTTTTAATTCATCTAATTTTAATAAAGCATTATTACCTCATCTTTATTTGAAATAATTTCCTTTAAACCTAAAAAAATATTATTTTGGTTTGAACTAAATTTGTCATAGCCATATTGAAAAAGATAACATAAGTAGTCGATCCCAATTTTTTTCAAATTATTATTATTAATTTTTGTTAAAGTTTTAATGTAAAAATCATTAATTATTTTTTCCATCTCCTGTTCAAAACAATCTCGAAGCTCACTATCATCTCCTTTTAAACTATTCCGTTTTTCATCCAGCGCTTCAAATATAGCTTGATAAATTTTTAAAGCTTCGCCTAAATTTTGACTATCTTCATATTTTTTGCCTAAATCAGACATATTTTCGATCACATCAGAAAGAGAAAGAGAAGTATCAAAATCGCTATATTGACCATCATAATAATCTCCTCCTTCAAAATACCATGTCTGAAGTAACTCTTTAAGATTCATTTGATCAAGTTCAATTCTGAATCGAGTTTTATAATAGGTAGTTGTAATAAGAGTTTCTTTTTGACCTTGAAGGAAAATATTTAGATCTTCAATCAACTGAGGTTGTTGTTTCAGTATTTTTTTTAGGAATTGCTGGAATTGATAAGGAGCAATTTTTTCGAGTAATTTTTCTATGACTGATTCATCGGAAAAAGAGTGTTACGCATAAAACTTCTTAAAGATATTCAACCCCAACTTTCATTAAAACGTTTTCTAGGATTAGCAAAAATAATTTCTTTTGGGTCAAAATGTTCTGGATCCCAGTCGCCTATCCATACTAAAAGTTCTTCATCAGATTCACTATTATTTCTTTCCAATATCTCAATGCAGTTATAATAACCTGGAATACTACCACAATCTTCTGGTGGACAAGCAAGTTCTCCCTCGAGACAAATAGGATATTTCACTTTATTTTCTTTCGGAAGTATTTTTTCCAAAACCACGTCATGTTCCCAATTATCACCAAAGTCGTAAACATAAAACATTTTGTCGTTCTCCTTTTTGAAAAATTTTGAAAGAGAAGTTTCTGTAGTAAAAAGAGGTAACTTTTCTTCTCTGATTTCTTCCGCCGCATAAGGACAATCAACTTTTTCCAAATATTCCCATCTTGCTTTTGGATCTCTTTTTTCAAAACAGTGCAGATGAGAATCTTTCCAGCCCATGGCGTCCTGAATTGCTATGTGAAGATCATAGAAGGTATAGCTTTCTGGTACTTGAATTCTTCTCCAAACAGGGGGTTTGGTATCCAAAAGAGTAATTTTAAACTGATAGATATTTTTAAAAGGACGTTTTATAGGTATTGTAAATTTTAATTCCATGCTTATAATTTACCACAAAATTAAGAAAAAACTATGCTTCTATTTTTTTGTCAAAGATCAGACGTTGACAAAAAATTGACTTATCTGAATTTTTAATCTGGCCAATAACTTAACCGTTCGTTCCTCTAAATCGGCGAGGAAAATCTCGATCTGTTTTAAGTTCTCAGCAAGGATATTTGTATTAACAATGTAGTCCTGATGGGTGATGTTCTTCTGAATTAAAGCATTTTTAATATCTTGATAACCAGAGGAGGCTGTTTCCATATCGTCATTGAGCTTCCTGACTTGGTAGTTATAAGTAAAAAGTTCGTTGAGGATGGTTAAGTCATAAAGGCTCTCATAATGCGATTTATCGATCAGTATTGGGCGTAGGTTGTTGTAATAAACATTGCCTGACTTAATCACTCGGATAAAATTGGGGAGGATATACAGATCATCGTGGATAATGCCGCCAATTTTATTTAACTGGGTTTCAAGAATAACAAGTGAGTTGTAGTGTTTTACTTGTCGGCTGGTAGAGCTTTGACAAAAATTCTGCCAATCTAAGAAACAGGAAGGCGAAAAATGCTCCTGCAAAGGCACTAAAACCTTGAATTAACAGTTCTTGTGTTGGACTTGGTAGATTCCATATTTATTTTTTGCTGTCTAAGATAGCCTCAAGTTTTCCGCTCTTATCCCATCGCCTCAGTGTCTCCATATGGACATTCAGAATCTCCGCTAACTGGCAGATGGTTAACAGTTTTGGTAAAGTCGTATTTTTCTTCGGCATAACTCAACTTAATTATACAATTTTTGCGCTAAATAAGTTATACTGATATTGGTAAAATTGAGGTATTCACTATATGAAAATGAAAAATAAGTTTGCTATCGTTACAGGTTCTTCTACTGGCATTGGTCGAGCTATTGCCCTGGAGTTAGCCAAAGAAGGCACTTTTATTGCTTTGGCTGGTCGGACTCAAGATAAACTACTGAAGACAAAGAGTTTGATTACTGAGAATGGTGGTCAGGCAGGAGTGTTTTTAGGGGATTTTACTAAGCCTGATTCGTTGGAAGCTCTTGTCGCCTTGATAAAACAGAGGACGGATAAGGTTGATATTCTGGTGAATGTGGCTGGTATCTGGCACGGTAAGGATGAGGTTTATGCAGGTAAAGATTTTGAGTCTTTTTCTAAACAAGTTATTCTTGATACTTACGCAGTTGGTTTAACTGCGCCAACGTTCCTTGTCCATGCTTTTATTCCCCTAATGCCAAAAGGAGGGAAGATCATCAATATCTCTGGGACATTTGAAAATGGGGCAAAGGGTTGGTTACCGTATTTTGTTTCTAAGAAGGGCATTGAGGATTTAACCATCGGACTTGCCGAAGAACTTAAGGATAAAAACATCCAGGTCAATGCCATTTCTCCTTCTGATACCGCTACAGAGGCTTATAAAAAGTATTTTCCTCAGTATATCGGAGAAGCTATCGATCCAAGTGAGATTGGTAAATATGCAGTATTTTTGTGTTCAGAGGAAGCAAGTGGCATAACTGGTAAAGTTTTTGTTATGAAGAAAGGGAAAGAACCCTACGAGGGTTATCACACTTAATATGGGTAAACTTATAAAAATTGTCGTCTTTGTTCCTAAAACTCATACCGATGTTGTAAGGCAAGCGATGGGTGATGCGGGAGCAGGGAAAATTGGGAATTATAGCCATTGCAGTTTCTCGATAGACGGATTTGGAAGATACAAGCCAACAGAAAGCGCTAAGCTTTTTATCGGTGAGGTTGGCAAGTTTGAAGAAGTGGCTGAAGAAAGGGTTGAATACGTTTGTGACAGAGATAAAGCTAAAATGGTAATAGCTGCTATCAAAAAGGTTCATCCTTATGAGGAAGTAGCTTTTGATATTTATCCTTTGTTATCAGAAGAAGAATTATGAAGGTAACACTTTACATGGCTGTTTCTATTGACGGTTTTATCGCCAAGAAAGATGGCGATTCTGATTGGGTTTCTCCTGTCGATTCCACCAATTTTGAGCAAAAGATAAAAGAGAAAGGCTGTATCTTTGTTGGTCGTAGGACTTTTGATCAGTATCAAGGCGACCTCTATCCAGTTAAAGGTGTAACCAACATCGTTTTGACATCTGACCTTTCGCTTAAATCGGAGAATGACGATGTTATTTATGCTCAATCACCAAGCGATGCAATTAAACAGGCTCAGGCGAAAGGTCATGACAGGGCTCTTTTGATTGGAGGGGGAACTACCAATGGTTTATTCCTAAAAGAAGGTTTGATTGACGAGGTGTTTTTAAGTGTTCACCCCCTGATTCTTGGAAATGGCATTAAATTGTTTGAGGGTATTGAAACTGATCTAAAACTTAGATTTATTGATCAGAAGGAGTTAGGCGAAGGTCTAACTCAGTTGCATTACAGTGTTGTAAAATAGATTTATGACCATGTCACAAAGAAAAGTCATTGTTATCGGTTGCTCTGGCGGTATAGGCTATAAAACCACAGAAACCTTGTTGGGTGAAGGTTACTTTGTCATTGGGACTAGCCATAAAAAATCTGCCAAAGCTACTGGACTTCAAAAGAACCCCAGTTTTAAGGAGGTTAGCCTTGATATTTCCGATCTTGCTTCAATTAAGAAGTTCGCTCAGTCACTGAAAGGCGAAGAGGTTTATGCTTTGGTGAACTGTGCGGGTATCGTTAGGTTTGAAGGGAAAAATAACGAAGAGGACTTTCAAATCTGGGATGAAACTATCGCTGTCAATTTGTCCAGTAACTTCTTTTTAGCCAAACTTTTGTCCAACAACCTAGCTCATAATGGTCGGTTTGTAATGATTAGCTCTACAGACTCTTATTATGGAGGCTCTGTGACAGCTAGTTATGCAGCAAGCAAAGCAGGTATCAATTCCCTCACAAAATCGCTATCTCTGCTTTTTAGAGACAAGAAAATAAGAGTAAACTCAGTTGCTCCTGGTTGGGTTTCTACCCCAATGATTGAAGGAAACAGCCAGAGTTTCTATGATAAGCTGGCAGAAACTAACCCACTTGGAAGGATTGCTCACCCTGAAGATATTGCGAATACAATCAAATTCTTACTGTCTAGTGATTCAGATTACATCAATGGTCAGGTATTAACTGTTGACGGGGGCTATACGAATCAAGACCCAACTCTGTTGATAGAAGAAGAGGAAGTCAAATAAGTCGTGAGTTAGATGGTGGGGTAATTTAGTTGCTCAGGAATTTTGCTGATAAAAACTTTTGTGTTTCCTGGGAGGTAAATTCTGGATATTCGATCTCGTTGATCCAGTCTACCTTTCGATACGAGTCCCATGATTCGAGCATTGATGGATTTTGGAGGCGCAAAGAGTCAAAATGGGCTGTTCTACCGCTCTGCGTTTGAGGTTCGAAGGTTGGCATAATCTCCGGCGTTTCTTTCTTTATAATTTCAAAGATTTCAAAAGGTTTCTCAAGGGTTAAGCTCAATACACCGCCCTCCTGACTTAGGACATTTAGTGTCCTACTGTTCGTAAACGATTAATTGTCTCTTTGAGTTTTGGGTCTTCAATTGTTGTTTCTATCTCGATAATTTCTCCTGTTTTTCGGTTTTTCAA
>Ga0210027_1002035_pt1 | contig 17992 bp, 18 predicted proteins | sample CryGeymeta201510_FD_183978 | JGI IMG/M metagenome (GOLD analysis project Ga0210027, IMG submission 183978) | Groundwater microbial communities from Crystal Geyser aquifers in Utah, USA - Crystal Geyser metaG 2015-10 (SPAdes) (version 2) | ecosystem: Environmental > Aquatic > Deep subsurface >...
AACCCGAAGCGCTATGTCTGGAAGGCCAAGGGCGAAGAAATCCTGCGCAAAATCCAGAAGGCTCAGGAGGTTATGGCCCAGCAGCAGACGGCTTGAATGTATAGGCATTTAAGAGACACTACACTAGTCTGCGCTACCCATCACGATCTGAAGGAAATGGTGCAAAAGGGCGAATTCCGCGAAGACCTCTACTACCGCATCCACGTCATGCAGATCCACATCCCGCCGCTGCGCGAACGCAAGGAAGACATCCTCTGGCTGGCCGCCCGTTTTTCCGCCGAGATGTGCCACGCCAAGGGCTTGCCGCCGCGCCTGATGGACCCCCAGGCGGAACGGCTGCTGACCGATTACCCCTGGCCGGGCAACATCCGCGAACTGAAACACACCCTGGAACGCGCCTGCATCCTGGGTCCGCAAGCCTTCCTCACGACCGAGTTGCTGTTTGGTGGTATGCCGGCGGAACTGGCGCGCGCCCCGGATGACGCCACGCCGGAGAAGCTGGCCGATTACCTGGCCAAGTGCGAGCGCGCCTATCTCACCCACATGCTGGAACTGAACGCTTGGCGCATCACTGACACCGCCGGCCATCTCGGCATCACCCGCAAAGGGCTATGGGACAAGATGCGGCGGCTGGAAATCACGCGGCCAGGTGCCGAGAGGGTTGAAGAGGCAGAACAAAGCGCTACCATCGGGTAACGCTTTTCCTTTTCAAGCCACACTATTGTTACCCTGGAGTAACAATAAAAAACCCGCACTGAAGCGTCTATCAAGGCGTGGCGGTGCGCGGTCGTTTTCTCCCCATGCCTCACCGGATTTGACGCCAGTCAAAGTTATCCGCACCGATCCCCGCCGAAAATGCACCCTGGATTCGCTCTGGCATGACTGTTGCTGTTAGTTGCTTGTTATCAGGGCAACCTTCAGGAGCCACAGCTTGAACATCCTCATCCCACCCCATTCCCAGATCACCGAAATGATGGGCCGCCTGCCCTGCTTCAAAGGGGTGTCCGCCGTGAGCCTGAACCGCTTGGCGCGGGCGGCACAGAAGGTGGCTTTGTCACGGCGGGAAATCCTGTTTGCCAAGGGGGATGCGGCCGATTTCCTGCATGTCCTGGTCAGCGGCCAGATCAAGCTGTTTCTCCCCTTGTCCAACGGCACGGACAAAACGCTGGCTCTGGTGGAGCCGGGGCAGCCGCTGTGTGTGGCCCCGATCTGGCAAAGGGTGCCCTATCCCGCGGCGGCGCGGGCGGACGCCGACAGCCACCTGATCGCCCTGGAACGTGAGGCCGTGCTGGCCGAAGCGCCGCAGGACGTGGCCCTGCTCGGCCATCTGCTCGCCGCCACTTCCCGCCAGGTTCTCGGCCTGATCAGCGACATGGAAAATTGCGCACAGCGCTCCAGCCTGCAACGGGTGAGCTGTTTCCTGTTGCAGCAACGACCCGGGCCCGAATCGCGCGCTTATGACATCGTCCTGCCCACCTCCAAGCGGGACATCGCCACTCGCCTCAGTCTGGCGCAGGAAACACTGTCGCGGGTGTTCCAGCAACTGGGCCGGGAGGGCGCGATCGAGGTGAAGGGGCGTTACATCCGTGTGCTGGATAGCCACAAATTGGTCGCCTTCAACCTGGCCAACTGAGTGGCCAACTGCGCCCCACCTTGACGTGAAACAACGGGCTACCGCAGGAGCGGGCCGTTTCTGGGCACGGTCCACTCCTATCTCAAATCACACAGCCCTGTCCGTTGCTCGATGGGTAATACCAGACTGGATTAGTCCGGCTTCTTGAGCGCAATCAGGCTTTATCAACGTTTCATTTTGTCTTCCGCCATTTTCTGAGTAACTTGGTGCTCCGCCGGTATAACCCTACCAGCCGGACCCCATCCAGACGCAAAGGAGACATCACCATGAAGTGCCGCTCGTTCCTTTTATTCGCCGTTGGCTTGACGGCCTCCGCCCTGGTCCAGGCCGGAGCCACCGAAGACCTGGCCCGCACCTGCAACAACTGCCACGGCATGAACGGGGTCTCGGTCGGCCCGACCATGCCCAGCATCGCTGGCCAGTCCGAATCTCACCTCAAAACGCTGATGCTGCAATGGAAGAGTGGCGAGCGTTACTCCGCGACCATGGGCCGGCTGATCAAGGGTTATAGCGACGAGCAGATCGCCGCCTTGGCTATCCACTTCTCCAAACTGCCCTGGACCCCCGTGGTGCAACATGCCAACGCCGCGACGCTGGCCAAAGGCAAGGCCGCCACCGACCATTGCGAGACCTGCCACGGCAAGACGGGTGGCGAGCCCGACGACGCCGATATTCCCCGGCTCAATGGCCAATGGGCGGAATACCTGGAGCTGGAGTTGATGAAGTACCGGGAAGACGACGTCAAGATGCCGCACAAGAAAATGCGCAAGAACGCCAAGAAGATTGAAGAAGGCGACATCACCGCCATCACCCGATTCTTCGCCGCCCAGCCCAAATAAGGAGCCTCCCATGAGCATCAATCGCCGCGACTTCATCAAGACCCTGGCTACCACCTCGGTCGTTTTTCCCCTCTCCGCCCGCTCCGCGCTGGCCAGCCGTTCAAGCAGCGCCAAGGCCCAGGTTGTCGTCATCGGCGGCGGCTACGGCGGCGCCACCGCCGCCAAGTACATCAAACACCTCGACTCCGCCATCGAGGTCACGCTGATCGAAAAACAGGCCACCTATACCAGTTGCCCGCTATCCAACGAAGTGATCTCCGGCGAGCGTGAAATTTCGACGCTGCAAGTCGGCTACGACGGCCTCAGAAAACAGGGCATCCACGTCTTGATCGACGAAGTGGCCGGAGTCGATCCGGCCAGGAAGAAGGTCACCACCCAACATGGCAAGACTCTCTCCTACGACGCCCTGGTCATGTCGCCCGGCATCGCCTTCGATTATGCCGGCGTGGAAGGCTATTCCAGGGAACTCGCCGATGGCAGCCTGCCCCATGCCTGGAAGGCCGGCCCGCAAACCCTGGCCCTGAAGAAGCAGCTCGAAGCCATGCGCGACGGCGGCACCTTCATCATCGCCGTGCCCAAGGGCCCGTTCCGTTGCCCGCCCGGCCCCTACGAACGCGCCGCCCAGGTCGCCAACTACCTGACCCATCACGGCAAGGCCAAATCCAAGGTCATCCTCCTCGACGCCAACGACTCTTTCTCCAAGAAGGGCCTGTTCGAGCAAGCCTGGGCCAGGCAATACCCCGGCATGATCGAGTGGGTGGCCGGCAAGGACGACGGCCGTGTGGTCAAGGTCGATGCCAAAAGCAAGACCGCCTTCACCACCTTCAACGACCATAAAGCCGACGTGCTCAACCTCATCCCGCCGCACCACGCCGGCGCCATCGCCAAGGCCACCGGTCTGACCAACGAGAAAGGCTGGTGCTCAGTCGACATGCTGACCATGGAATCCACCGTCCACAAGGACATCTACGTGGTGGGCGACTCCTGCGTGCATGGCGACTTGCCGGTTTACGCCGCGCCGAAGTCGGCGCACTCCGCCTCCACCCAGGCCAAGGCGGCGGCGAGCGCCATCGTCGCCAAGCTCAATGGCCTGCCCGCGCCCGAGCCGTTCTTCGTCAATACCTGTTACAGCATCACCGCGCCCGGCTGGGGCTTCTCGGTGGTGCATGTGTACAAGGTCGTCGATGGCAAGCTGGTCTACGTCAAGGAGGCCGGCGGCGTTTCGCCGGTGAAAATGGAGAGCGAGGCGGCGCTCAAACTCCAGCGCAGGCTGGAGGCGGAATACGCGAACGGCTGGATCAAAAACATCATGGCGGACGCTTTCGCCTGATTCACGTTTGGCCGCGTGCCGGAAACCCGGCGCGTGGCCGTCCCTGACGTCATGAGGAGATCGAAGATGAACATTACACGTAGGGGTTTCATCAAGGGCATGGGCGCGGTGGCCGGCGCGAGCAGTGTCGGTTTCGGTGCCAGTTTCAGCCTACCCAACATCGCCCGCGCGGCCGCCAAGTCGGAAGCGGCCGCTGGCGCGAAATCGGCGCTGGGCGACCAGGTGGTGAAGTCCACCTGTGTCCATTGCGTCAATTTCTGCGGCATCGAAGCGCGTGTGTCCGATGGCGTGATCCGCGCCATCTATCCGGACAAGGCGCGCGCCGCCTATTACAACTGGGGCATCTGCCCGAAGGGCGCCTCGGGGGTGTTCAACACCTACAACCCGTATCGGCTGAAAAAGCCGATGAAGCGCACCAACCCCGTCAAGGGCATGACCGAAGACCCGAAATGGGTAGAAATTTCCTGGGACGAGGCCTTTAACACCCTCACCGAGAAACTGGCCAAGATCAAGGCCGACAACCCGGCCAAACTGATCTGGCACCACGGCCACGGCAAGTACACCATCGGCGACCAGTTCCCCAAGGCCTTCGTCGCCGCCTTCGGCACCCCCAACCTGGTCCACCGCACCACCACCTGCGAGGCTGCTCGCCATGTGGCGGATGAGAACACCTGGGGCGGCCACGGCCACCTGCCCGACCTGGAACACACCAATCTGTACCTCAACTTCGGCAGCAATCCGTTCGAGGGCGAGCAATGGTCGCGCTGGCTCGACCACGCCATCATGGACGGCAAAGAACGTGGCATGAAAATGATCGTCATCGAGCCGCGCTTCTCTCACGCCGCGGCCAAGGCCGATGAGTGGATTCCGATGCGCCCCGGCAAGGATGCGGTGTTCATCCTGGCCCTGTGCAAGCAGATGATCGACAACGGCGGCATCGACACCGATTTCCTGAAGACGTACACCAACGCCACCCAGTTGGTGGGCGAGGACGGGCGGATTTTGAAGGGCGCTGATGGCAAGCCGATGGTCTGGGAAACCGTCTACAAATCGGCGCGGACATATGACGATGCCTCGGTGGACGCGGCCCTGGCCGGAACCTATGAGATCAGCGGTAAGACCTACCGCACCGCCTTCCAGGTGCTGGTGGACAGCCTGAAAGGCATCACCCCGGAATATGCCGAAGAGGTGTCCGGCGTGCCCGCCGCGCGCACCAAGAGCCTGGCCAGGGAAATCACCGCCGCCGCCAGTATCGGCTCCAAGATGATGATCGACGGCCACTCCATCCGTTACCGTCCGGTGGCGTCCTACACCTTCCGCGGCCTGTCGGCCAAGGAATTCGGCGTCCAGAACAACCGCGCCAACCTCATCCTCAACATGCTGATCGGCAGCCCCGACGCGGTGGGCGGGCTGTTGCTCAACCACGCCATGGGGCATCTGGAATTTCTGGAGCCGTCCAAGTGCGAGTACCCGCCCAAGCGCGCGGATCTGGCCAAGAGCGTGTATTACCCGCACGCCACCCACGAGTGCTGCCAGCAGGTGCAATACACGGTGAACGATCCCAAGGCTTATGGCCTGGGTTATCAGCCGGAAATGCAGATTTTCTTCGCCACCAACCGGCCCTTCTCCACCTCGGACGCGATGAAACAGCAGGACGGCATGAAGAAGACCTTCAACGTCGCCATCGACATCGTCAACACCGAGACCTGCCAGTTCGCCGACATCGTGCTGCCGGACCTGACCTACCTCGAATCCTGGCATTTCTCGCCCACCCGTTCCACGCCCGGAACCAAGCACTCCGCCATCCGCCAACCAGCGGCCGCCAATGTCTACAACCTTCCCTACGATGCCATGACCATCCTGTGGGAACTGGCCAAGCGACTGGGTCTGCGCGACGCCTACGTGGAGCAGTTGAACGGCAAGTGGGGGCTGAAGAAGACCAAGTTCGAGAAAGGCCGCGACTACACCTCGCGGGAAATGGTCGAGGTGCTGTGGGCGGACAAGGTCGGCAAGCCGTTCGAGTACGCGCTGGAGCACGCCTTCGTCGGCAAGACCATATCGACCCACGACCGCTATCTGCACAGCGTCGAGGCGAACTGCAAGGGCCCTGGCAAGACCCGCATGAAGCTTTACGCGGATCATCTGGTGGACAGCTACGCCAACGTCGAGAAGACGGTAAAGGCCAATCACATCACCAATATCGACCTGGCGCAGTTCAAGGTGGCCTATTCGCCCATCCCGCTCACGGATCATGCCTTCCCGACGCCGCACCGCGAGGCCGAGGGCTACCCGCTCTACCTCATCACCCACAAGCGGATGTATCGCAACCAGGCCGGCAACACCGCGCAGAACCCGATCCTCAATGCACTTGGCGCTGACACCCAGGAGAACACCATCACCGTCAATGCCGCCACCGGCAAGGAGTTAGGTATCCGCGATGGCGACACTGTGGTGGTGGAATCCCGCGTGGGCAAGGCGAAAGGCAAGGCGAAACTGACCCAGGGCATCCGCCCCGATACCATCGCCGTGTCCTACCACCACGGCCACTGGAGCCTGGGTTTCCCCGACTATGCCAAGAAAGGCACCTGGATCAACAACGTGTTGGAACTGCATCCCGACCGCATCGCCGGCATGAATTCCTTCAACGACACCAAAGTCAAGCTCTACAAGGCATAAGGAGAAGACACCATGGCAAAATTTGTTCGCGTCATCGACACCGAACGCTGCTTCGGCTGCCGCTCCTGCGTGGCCGCCTGCGCGGTGGAGAACCACTTCACGCCGGAATCCCCCTGGAACGTGATGATCGAGTATGAAACCGGCAACTACCCCAATGTCGCCCGCAACTTCGTCACCATGAACTGCATGCACTGCGAGCATCCGTCCTGCAAGGCGGCCTGCGACGCCATCGGCGTGCACGCCATCAGCAAGAATGAGTTTGGCGTGGTGTTGGTGGATTACGACAAGTGCATCGGCTGCGGCTATTGCGCCACCACCTGCCCCTACGGCGTGCCCCAGCTCAACGGGGCCAAGGTTGAACAACTCTATCCCGGCCAGGAAAAGACGGCTTACGAGCAGATGGGCAGCCTCTCGCCGCTGCATCGCAAAAAGGCCAAAACCGTTGAGAAATGCACCTTCTGCTGGCACAAGCTGGAAAAAGCGGTGTCCAGCGGGAAAATGGACCAGATCGGCAAGGTGCCGGAGTTCACCCCCACCTGTGACCTGGTCTGCCCGGTGCAGGCGCGGGTGTTTGGCGACATCGACGATCCAAACAGTGCAGTGTCTGTCTACATCGCCAAGAAAAAGGCCACCCAGCTCAAGAAAGAGTTCGGCACCCAGCCACAGGTCTATTACGTCCTCAATGGGGGAGATTACTGAGATGAAACCACTATTTCTCACGGCCATTCTAGCCACCGCTGTTTCCACTTTTTCCACCGGGGTCATGGCGGAAGACAAGTCGCCGAAGCTGCTGCTCAAGGCCGCCGAGGACATCCGCGCCGGAACCTTGAATGTGGGCAAGGAATATTCCCTCTTGGAAGAAGGCCGCCTCCACAAGATCCACAGCGAGACGCTGGGCATGAAATGCAGCGGCTGCCACAGCAACAACGCCTATCCGGATAACTACCTCTACCTGCGCAAGAGCGAGTTTCCCAAAGTGGTGGACGGCGAAAAAGTGAAAGCTGTCGAACGCGCCAAGTGCATCGGCTGCCACTCCGACGGCAGTATCGCGACGGTTTTCTACAACATGAAGAAGTAAGCCTGGCTCCCTCTTACCTGCTAGGGTAGGTAGGGTGCGCCGGCTTTATGTCCCGGCGGGACATAAAGCCCGGTGCTACAGTGCAGGTGTGAGCTTGTTTCAAGCTAACTCAATGGAAGCCCATGAATCAGAGCGATCTCACGGCTTCGGCGGAAGACCGAAGCCGTTTTTTTTGGTGGTTGGCGGAGTGGTTTCTGAACCCGCCCAGCCAAGACCAACTGGCCAGCCTGCCTGCCGCCGAGACGGCCACGCCGGATGCGCCTGACGATGCGATGGATAGCGCCTGGCGAGCGCTGGCTAACGCCGCCCCCAATCCGGAAACCAGCTCACTGGATACCCTGGGCGCCGAATTCACCCGCCTGCTCTCCGGGGTACAGGAAGGCATGGGCCCGCCCCCCCCCTTCGAATCGGTCTGGCGTGAGGATCGCCTGATCGGCGAGACCACGGTGGCGGTGATCGAGACCTATGGCCGCGCCGGCTTCGCCGACATCGACCCGGATGCCGGGCCGCAGGACCATGTCGCCGCGGAACTCAAGTTCATGGCCATGCTGGCTTTGCGTGAGGCAGAAGCCCGGCGGGCGGGGGATGAGGCTGACGCCCACGCTCGCCAGGCGCAGCAGCGCGACTTCCTCGACCAGCACCTCGCCGCCTGGGCACCGCACTGGGCCGACGCGGTCATCCAACAGGCGAGCATTCCCCTGTACGCCGCCCTCGCCGGTCTGCTCAAGGCCGGCCTGGACCAAGCAGCGGCTGAGTTGGCGGCTTCATAGGCCTTCTCCCCCCCCATGCAAACCACCCAAATTCACTACACCCCCGGCGATTGCGCCGTGCTGATCGGCCCTTCCGATCTATTGCTCAAACGCCTGGAAGCCTGCCGCATTGCCGGCCTGCGTCCAACCCTGCTGTGTACCGATCTGCCCGACCTGGAAAGCCTGCCGCGCGGCCTGCGCGCCCTGCCCGGTCGCTTGGCCGGGGTGTCCGGCTGGATGGGCGCGTTCACCGCCCGCCTGGAAAGCGCCAACGGCCCGGTGGAACTCGCGCCCCTGTCGTTCCACGACGACGGCCACTTTGACTGGGTGATCGACTTCTCTGGCGCCCCGCCGCCCGGCAAGGGGGTGGCGCCGCTCGGCTATTACAGGCTGCCGCCGGATGATTTCCCCGCGCTGAAACAGGTCTTGCTGGAAATCGCCAGACGCCTGCGTGAGGGCCATGACAAGCCGCGCTACTTCCACCTCGACACCGAAAAATGCGCACACCAACGCCAGAGCGTGGCGGGCTGTTCCGCCTGCCTAGCGGTCTGCGCGGCGGACGCCATCAGTGGCATGGGCGAGGGGGTACACATCGAGCCCTATCTCTGCCAGGGCTGTGGCGCCTGCGCCCTGGTCTGCCCCTCCGGCGCGGTACGGCATGTCCATCCTGGCACCGCGGCCCACCTTGCCCACCTGCGTGCCACGCTGAAGCCCGATGCGGCCGGAATCTGGATTACTGATGACGCGGATGACGGGCGGCCAGGCTGGCAGCCCTGGCCGCTGCCTGAGGCCGCCAGCCTTGGCATGGAATTCTGGCTTGCCGCCCTGGCTCTGGGGGGCAAGCAGATCGCCATCTCGGCCAAGCACAGCCCTGTACTAAGCCGCGCCGCCTTGTCCAGCCAGATCGAACTGGGGCGCAACCTCCTCGTCGGGCTGGGATTGCCCCCGGCCATCGGCTGGGAGGAGGCGAAAGAGCGGTTGCCGCCGTTCACGCCTTTCACGCCTCCCGACGGAGACGACAAACGAAGCCTGCTGTTCGCCGCCCTTGATCATCTCGCCGCCCATGCGCCGGCACCACCGGTCAGCGTCGAACTGCCGGCTACCGCGCCTCTGGGCGCGGTGGAAATAGAGGCCAGCTTATGTACCCTGTGCGCGGCCTGCGTGCGAATCTGCCCCGCCGATGCGCTCAGCCTGCCCGGTTCCATCAGCCAGTTGGCCTTCACCGAGTCGCGTTGCCTGCAATGCGGGCTGTGCGTGAACGTTTGTCCGGAGAAAGCCATGCGTCTGCGGCCGCGCTACCTGGTCGCCAAGGCCGCGCGCGAGGCGCCGCGGGTCATCGCCGTAGCGGAAATGATCGCCTGCGCCGGCTGCGGCAAGCCCTATATCACTCGCAACATGCTGGCGCGAACCCAGGCCATGATGGCGGGTCACCCTATGTTCCAGGACGAACAGGCACGCCTCATGTCGCTATGCCCGGACTGTCGGCAGAAGGCGATGGCCGGCATACCCCTCTAGCAGCCTGTTGGACTTTGGAATCGTCGGCTGCAAACCGACCGCAGCGGCCCATTTTTCACCGGCTTTTTGCCCCATAGCCGGGCTATGCGGCGGCAAATCCGGCAAAAACTGGCCTCGCTGGGGCCGTTTCTCGCTTTTCGACGACCAAAGTCCGACAGGCTGCTAGTACCGGGAGGCTTTCACGGTAACCCTGAGCAAGTATTGCCGACCTCCGCAGCCCTTCGCCCAGAACAAGCGCGCGCTACCCTCTCGGGTGGTGCTTCTGGTGGAGAGTTTTCAGCCGTTCGCGGGCGACGTAGGTGTAAATCTGGGTGGTGCCGATGTCGGCGTGGCCGAGGAGTTCTTGCACGGTGCGCAGGTCGGCGCCGTGGTTGAGGAGGTGGGTGGCGAAGGCGTGGCGCAGGGTGTGGGGGGAGAGGGGCTTGCTGATGCCGGCGGCGCGAGCGTGGCGTTTGATGAGATACCAGAACATTTGCCGGGTCATGGCACCACCGCGCGCGGTGACGAACAGGGCGGCGCTGCCACGGCCTTTGAGCAAGATCGAACGGGCTTCGAGGGCATAGCGTTTGATCCAGTCCTGGGCGTCTTCACCGAGAGGAACCAGGCGCTCCTTGCCGCCTTTGCCATAGATGCGAACGATGCCGTCGCTTAGGCTGACGGCGGCGAGCGGCAGGTTGACCAGCTCGGAGACGCGCAAGCCGGCGGCGTAGAGAGTTTCCAGCATGGCGCGGTCGCGCTGGCCGAGGGGGGTGTCGACGTCGGGGGCGGCAAGCAGCGCTTCGACGTCCGCTTCACTCAGGCTTTTCGGCAGAGGTTTGGGCAGGCGCGGCGGGTCGACACGGAGGGTGGGGTCGTCGGCGCGCTGTCCTTCACGCAGCAGCCAGCGGTGGTAGCGCTTGAGGCTGGTAAGTTGCCGGGCAAGGCTACGGGCAGCAACTTTTTCGTCGAGGCTACGGTGGGCGAGAAAAGCCTGGATGCGGCCAGCATCGGCCTGATCGGGTGGCAAGCCTTGTTGTTCCAGCCAGGCAAATAGCTGGGTGAGATCGCGCCGGTAGCTTTCCAGAGTGCGCGGTGCGAGGCCATCTTCCAACCAGAGGGCGTCACAAAAGCGGTCGAGCTCGGCGTCAAATGGTAAGTTCACAGTAGGCAAGTTCACAGCACGCCTTCGTGCCTCAGCAACCAGCGTTTGAGGTCGGTGGAGAAACCGTTGTGGCGATGGTTGAAGCCGCCCAGGCCGTGCGTCGCGACGACGCGGTGGCAGGGGATGATGATGGGTAGCGGGTTGTCGCCCAGCGCCTGGCCGACGGCGCGGGCGCCGCTACCAAGGCGGCGGGCGAGCTCGCCATAGGTGACGGTGTGGCCGGCGGGGATGTCGAGCAGGGCTTGCCAGACGCGGCGGCGGAAAGGCGTGCCGATGAGTTCGAGCGGTAAATCGAAACGGTGGGCGGGGTTGATGAAGTAGGCCGCGAGTTGTGCCGCGAGTTGTGCGGCGAGTTGTCGGATCACCCCTTGGGCATCCGACCTACTCGGGGGGGCGGGGGGAAGAAATTCAAGCCGGGTCAGGCGGCCCGCCGCGATGCGCACGCCAAGGGCGCCGAAGGGGGCGGGGAGGATGGCGTCGTATTCATGGGCGGCGGTAGTCATTCCGAAGACCTCGGTGTTGTAGCCGGATGGAATGCAAAGGAATCCGGGGTCTCTGGGCGATGGCGACGCCGAATTCCCCGATTCCGCCGTGTTGCATCTACAGATGCGGTTCAATCATCCGTCGCAGCCATTCGTGGAAATGGATCATGCCGTCTTCCGTCGGCGACTGGTAGGGGCCGACCTCACTGATGCCTTGCTCGTACAAGGCTTTGCGGCCCTTGTGCATGCCATAGCAGATGTCGTCGTCCTCGATGGCGGTTTCACGGTAGGCGGCCTGTTCGGCTGCCACGAATTCGCGCTCGAACAGGACAATGTCTTCCGGGTAGTAGAACTCGACCACGTTGCGGCAGGAGTCGATGCCGGTGGGGATGAGGTTGCTGACCACCAGGGTGTGCGGGTACCACTCGACCATCAGTGTCGGATAGTAGGTGAGCCAGAGGGCACCGTGGGCGGGGTCGCGGCCATCACGGTAGCGCCTCACCTGCTGGTGCCAGCGGTTGTATACGGCGCTGCCGGGCTGCGCGAGGTGGTTGTTGATACCCACGGTCTGCACCGAGTACATCTCGCCGTATTCCCACTTGAGTTCGTCGCAATTGACGAACTGGCCGAGGCCGGGGTGATACGGCACAACGTGGTAGTCCTCCAGATAAACCTCGATGAAGGTTTTCCAGTTGAACCGGTATTCGGTGATCTGGGTGCTGTCGTACAGGTAGCCGCTGAAATCCAGGTCGGCGGCCACGCCCAGTTTGGCGAGGTCGCTATGGATGTCACGCGGGCCGGCGAACAACAGGCTGTTCCAGTTGGAAAGCGTCGTCTTGTTCAGGTGCAGACAGGGGTTTTCCGGGAACCGCGGCGCGCCGAGAAGCTGGCCCTGGGTGTCGTAGGTCCAGCGGTGGAAGGGGCACACGATGTTTTGCGCATTGCCGCGCCCTTTCAGTATTTGCGCCTGGCGATGCCGGCAGACGTTGGACAGGAGTTCCACGCCGTTCGGGTTATTGACCAGCATCTTGCCACCCTCATGCAGCCAGTCGAGCACATGGAAGTCGCCCTGGTTAGGCGTCATGAGTTCGTGGCCGACGTAATTCGCCCCGTTCTTGAACAGGAGTCGCATCTCCAGTTCGTGGATTTTTGGGTCAAAGTACCAGTGCACCGGAAGCGCCGGGCTGACCTGGGTGAGAAGAGACGAGGCCGCCAGATCAGACATGGCCCAATTCCCCCTGAATCAATGAAAAATAAGTGAAATGGAACTGCAAAATGGGGCGGGATTATGCCCTCCCCACCCCCCTCGGGCAAGGCGCGCTACAGGGAACACCAGCACGCTATAGCGCGGCCAATTCCTGCGCGGAAAACCCTGCCGCCAGGCGTGCCGTTTCATTAAATGGGCGGCGCGGGCGCGGCACGCCGGGGGTTGTGAGCAAGTCGCGGAAAATCACTTCCGCCTCCAGGCCACGTTGTTTACAGAGATGGCGGAACCAGCGATCCCCCGCCGCGACATGGCCGATTTCGTCGCGCAGGATGATGTCGAGAATGGCGGCGCCGGCCGGGTCGCCGAAGCCCTTGAGCTTGCGCTGGATATCCGGCGTCACGTCGAGGCCGCGCGCTTCCAGCAGGCGCGGCACCAGGGCCATACGCGCGAGCGGGTCATGCGCGGTTCTCTGCGCCATTTCCCAAAGGCCGTCGTGCCCAGGAAAGTCGCCGTAATTCTTGCCCCGCGCGCGCAGGTGGTCGCGCAACAAGGTGAAGTGATAAGCCTCTTCGGCGGCGACTTGCAGCCAGTCGGCATAGAACTTGAGCGGTAGGCCGGGGAATCGCTGCACGGCATCCAGGGCCAGATTGATGGCATTGAATTCGATATGCGCGAGCGCGTGGATGAGGGCGGCGTGGTTTTCTTGACCATTGAGCTGGCGCCGGGGCATGTCCCGCGGCGGCAGCAACTCGGGCCGCGTGGGACGGCCTGGGGTATCGCTCGGCTTGCCCAGTTCACCCATGGCCAAGCCGCCTGCCCGCCATTCCGGCCACAGGCGGGCGGCGCCAGCCAGCTTGGCTTCCACTTCGCACCGCACGAGAACGGCGCGGGCGGCAACGTGCACGTTCATGCGGCAAGCCTGCGGTCGACCCCGTGCAGCCAGTCAGGTTTCAGCCAGGTGGAGAGCCAGCCCATGCCAACGCCGAGGCTGTTGGCGGCCATGTCAAAGAGGTCGCCCTGGCGATAGTCGGTGAAGCTCTGCGCGATCTCCAGGGCCAGGCCCATGAGCACGAATAGCAGGGCGATGCGGCAATGGCGCGAGTCGAGCTGGCTCCACCAACTCATCAGCGTGGCGTAGGCAAGAAAATGGCCAATCTTGTCGCCGAAATACACCGCGTCGGTCGAAGGCGGGTTCGGGGTCAGCGACAGATAAATCACCCCCAGCACCAGACTCCAGCCCAGGCTCAACCAGACGTTGTGCCTAGCAAAAACCATCAGCGGTATTCCACCAGTTCATCCAGTGGCAGGCGCTGTTTCTCGCTCGCCGCGGCGGCACAGTAGCCAAAGGCCAGGATCAGCGCGGGTTCGTGGCGAGCGGGGTCGATGTCGAGTTGGCGCCGTACCTCGACTGGGTCGAAGCCGCCGATGGCGCAGGAATCCAGGCCCGCGGCGGTTGCGGCGGTCATCATGTTGGCGGCGGCGATATGGCACTGGCTGACACTCCAGGCCTTGACGTCGGTGGCGGCGTGGAAGCCACGGTAATTCTGCAACGCGCCCGCGAACTGGTCGCCCGGATATTCGCGCGCCAGCAGGCGACGGGTGTAGTCGGAATCCGGGTGCATCTCAGCCAGCTTGGCGAGAATCACCACCACCGCGGCGGCCGTGCCCACCTGCGGCTGCTGGAAACAGGCGGCTTGCAGGGAATGCTTATGGCGCGGCGAGGTCAGCACCACAAATTTCCAGGGCTCCAGGCCGAAGGAAGACGGTGACAGACGGCCGGCTTCCAGAATGGTGGCCAGATCGGCGGCGGCGACCGGACGGTCAGCCTGGAACAGGTGGCAGGCGAAGCGCTTGTTAAATAGATCGAGCAATTGTTGTTTCATTCTGCAAGACTCAAAAAAGTAGCGCGGCATTCTACGCGCCCACGTAAACGATTAACCGAGACGAACTGGCTGATGCGCATTCCCATCCCCGCACTCAAGGTATTGCTCTATGGTCCCGGGCTGCAGCCGGCCGGGCTGCGGGCGCGAGTGCACTTTGAATGCAACAATCTGGTGGTCAAGGCTCGCGGCGTGGGGTTGGCGGTTCCCGCCCGGCAGATCAACCTTAAAACCGGCGGTTACGATAGCCGCCAATGGCTGATTAGCTGGGTGGCGAACGAAGGCACCTACTCGGCCCTGCTCCAGGGCGAGGAAGCGCTGGAAGCCTTCATCCAGCTCGCCCCCGCCGAAATAAGCCAGCAATTGGACCAGGCGCGCAAAACCCAGGCGCAGAGAGGATGTCGTTTCAGCTTTGTCCTGGGCTTGCTCGCCCTCCTGCTACCCTTGCTGGCCCTGGTGCTGTTCTGGGCCAATGCCGACCGGATCAGCCGCTGGGCCGTTTCCAACCTATGAGCCAGCGCACAGGGAAAGTCTGATAAGCAGCGTAAATTTAGCCCGTTGACCTGAGCAATCCCTTTATCTCTCTTGATGAACCATGGCTAGCGACCTGAAACAACCCCTCGAACCCAAGCTGATCGACCTGGTTGCCTTGCGCCAGAAAAGTGTGCTTTTCGCCGCGCTGTCCGACGCCGATGCCTGGGAACTGATCCGGCTTGCCCACCAGGAAACAGCGCCGGCCAAACAAGCCCTATTTCAGGAGGGCCAGGCCGGCGATAGCCTGCATATCGTCCTGGAAGGGCGGGTCAAGGTGAGCCTGCTGTCTGAAGAAGGCAAGGAAGCCATCCTCAGCATCCTCGGTGTGGGGGAGGTTTTCGGCGAGATGTCGCTGTTCGACAGCGAGCCGCGCAGCGCCACGGTCAGCACGATGGAACCCTGCCGCTTTCTCGTGCTGCGGCGTCAGGTTTTCCTGCCGTTTCTGGAAAAACGCGTGCCTGTGATGCTGGAACTGATCGCCGAAATGTCGCGTAGGTTGCGCGCTACCAACACCCTGGTGGGCAATCTGAGCTTCCTCAACCTATCGGCGCGGCTGGCGCGAATCCTGCTCAACCTGATTCAGCAATACGGCAAGGTGACCCCGCAAGGCATCGTCATCGGCCTCAAACTGTCACAAGAAGAACTCGGCCATCTGGTCGGCGTCTCGCGAGAAAGCGTGAACCGCCAGCTACGCCTCTGGGTTGACGCCAAGTTCATCGAATATGGCCACGGCACGTTGATCGTACTGAATTCGGATGCGCTGTTCCGCGAGGCTTTGACCTCATGAGAAAAGCTCGCCCGCCCACGGCCCAACGACCACACTACCAGGAATGACTGTTGCAACATCCAGGCTATAAAGATTTAAGTAGTAAGTAGTAATACGAGCATCAATCTGTTTTTCTCAGGAGATCCAAATGAACATGAAACCCCTAGTAGTTTCCATCGCCCTTGCCATCGCTGGCATGAACAACGTCCAGGCCGCGCCTCAAGCCGTGGCCGATGCCGCCAGTGCTTATCGCGTCTTTGCCTGCATGGAAGGCAAACAATGGTCGTCAGAACTGGGCAGTTGTGTCGATCAGAGCAAGGCCGTCGCCAAGCGCGCCCCGGTCGCGGCCGTGGCCCCGGCTCAAGCCGCAGCCCCAGCCGTAGCCCCAGTCGTAGCGCCCGCCCCGACCCCTGTTGTCACCCCCGCCCCCGTGGTGAAAGCGGCGCCAGTCAGCAGCGATCTCTACTCCGTGATGTATCTTCCCACCGGTGTGCGCGACACCAGCGCGCTGATGATCGAGCGCATGGCGCCCAATGAAGTCGTGGCCGGCCAGCCATTCAACTACAACATCAAGGCCACCAACCTGACCGCAAGCACCTTATCCAACGTGGCGGTGCAGGATATTTGCAGTAGCAACTTCAAAATGCTGGCGTCGAATCCGGAAGCCGAACGGGTCAGCGACACTCTGCTGCGCTGGAAACTGGGCGATCTGAAGGCCGGCGAAGCGCGCGACATCAACGTCAACGGCCAAGTGGTCGATGCCAACAAGGCGCAAAACTGCCTGTCAGCCAATTATGACCAGGCTTCCTGCCTGGCCTTCAACGTGGTGCAGCCGCAATTGGCCTTGACCGCCAGCGCCCCCGCCGAAGTCATGCGCTGCGACGCCATTCCGCTGACCTACAACGTCGCCAACGCGGGCACCGGCGTATCGCGTAACGCCAGTCTCAGCCAGGCTCTGCCGGAAGGGATCAGCCTCAAGGAAGGCAACGGCAATCTGTCACTCGGCGACCTCGCCCCCGGGGCCAGCAAGGATCTCAAACTAGCCGTGATAGCGGCCAAACCCGGTGTCTACGAATTCCGGCCGGCCGCCTCCGCGGAACCAGGCCTGAAAGCCGATGCCATCGCCACTACTCGGGTCACCCAGCCGGCGCTACAAGTCGCGAAGAAGATGTCCGAGATGCAGATCATTGGCCGTGACATCACCTATGACATCACGGTCAATAACAGTGGCGATGCCCTCGCCCGCAACCTGGTGCTGGAAGAAACCCTGCCCAGCGGCGCCAATTTCGTCTCCGCCTCTAATGGTGGCCGTGCCGAAGCCGGGCGTGTGGTCTGGAACCTGTCCGACCTCGCGCCGAAGCAGTCGCAGACCGTGAATATCTCGCTGGCGCCCCAGGCCATCGGCAATATCGAGACCAGCACGCGCGCCTCCGCCTACTGCGCGGACGACGCCACCGCCCAGGGTAAGACCGCCGTGGTGGGCATACCCGCCGTGCTGCTGGAAGTGGTCGACCTGACCGACCCGGTTGAAATCGGCAAGGAAACCACTTACGTCATCACCGCCACCAACCAAGGCACCGCGACCGACATCAACCTGCGCATCGTCGCCGAACTGGAAAGCGCCATGCAATTCAGCGCCGCCGGTGGCGCCACTACTGCCGTGGCCAACGGCTCTCGCATTGAGTTCGCCCCCCTGCCCAAGCTGGAACCCGGCGCCAAGGCCGAGTGGAAAGTGACCGGCAAAGCCATGACGCCCTCCGACTCGCGCTTCACCGTCATCATGACCAGCGACCTGCGCCAGCGCCCCGTGATGGAAACTGAAGCCACCACGTTGTACAAGTAAACCAAGCAGCAAGCGCCGCAACGGGCCTCCTCCAGGGGAGGCCTTTTCATTGGCTCTGCCGGTGTTCGACGTGGGCATGGCGTGGAGCGGCACCGAAGAGCCTTCCCCTAAAAGTAATTTCGGCGGCATTCGTTATATATCCAATCTACTGTGACAAATTTAACCCGGATATTGCATGAATTCGCGTGATGCCTGCCCTAAAGGATACCGGGCTGCGCCCATAATCGCGCAGGCCATTGTTTGCAATGGGAATTTTGCGAAGGAGCGGCGTAGTTATTCATACGCCCGACTGAGCAAGACTTTCCAGTGCGGACAAGGG
>Ga0210027_1002048_pt1 | contig 17955 bp, 11 predicted proteins | sample CryGeymeta201510_FD_183978 | JGI IMG/M metagenome (GOLD analysis project Ga0210027, IMG submission 183978) | Groundwater microbial communities from Crystal Geyser aquifers in Utah, USA - Crystal Geyser metaG 2015-10 (SPAdes) (version 2) | ecosystem: Environmental > Aquatic > Deep subsurface >...
AACTGGTGGTACTATTGACGACACGGTTATTGGTGGTACGACAGCAGCAGCAGGGACATTTACAACTGCAACTGCATCTAACCTGCAAGCCACAAGCGGTGATGTAACTGGACTGACGACATTGTCAGCAACGACTGGTACAGTAACGAACTTGGCATCAAGCAATGTTACATTAACTGGTGGGTCAGCAACCGGTTTCACAACAGTAAGCGCAGTAACTGGTGATTTCACAAACTTGACAGCAGATAGCATCACAGCAGTAGCTATTAACAACACTCCAGTTGGTAATGCTACACCTTCAACTGGTGCGTTTACAACATTGTCAGCAACTGGTTTAACAAGCATTACTGATACCACACAGTCAACCGTTACTACGGATGGTGCGTTGACAGTGGCAGGCGGCGTTGGTATTGCCAAGAACTTGAACGTAGGCGGCGATACAATCATTGGTGGTAACTTGATAGTTCAAGGAACCAGCACTACTGTTAACTCTACAACATTGTCCACAGCAGACGTAAACATTACTCTAGCATCTGGGGCAATAGATTCCGCAACAGCTAACGGTGCTGGCTTGACAGTAGCTGGCGCGAATGCTACTATGTTGTACTCAGGTACAAATGACGACTGGACATTTAACAAAGATGTCAATATTCCAAACATTGGTGTTAGTGGTTCCGCAACCGTAACTGGTGCGATCTCTGGCGCAAGTGCATCCATTACTGGTAATACCAGCACTGGTACATTGACAACAGCTAACGCTCAAGTAACTGGCGGCGACGTAACTGGTTTAACAACACTGTCAGCAACAACTGGAGCAGTAACGAACTTGACATCGAGCAATGTTACGTTGACTGGCGGCACAGCAACTTTGACATCAGTAACCGCATCTAACTTGCAAGCCACAAGCGGTGATGTAACTGGACTAACGACATTGTCAGCAACAACTGGTACAGTAACGAACTTGGCATCAAGCAATGTTACATTAACTGGTGGCACGATTGCTAACACTCCAATCTCTGGATCAACTGGTTCGTTTACAACAGCCACGGTGTCTAACCTACAAGCTACAAGCGGTAGTGTAACTGGGCTGTCAACAATGTCAGCCACTGACGGCACGGTTACTAACTTAACTTCAGGAAACGCACAGATTTCCGGCGGTGCTATTACAAGCACACCAATCTCTGGCAGCTCTGGTAGCTTCACTACGTTGACATCAAGCAATACAGCAACCGTTAACAGTTTGGTAACAGCCAATGCCCAAGTAACTGGCGGCTCAGTTACTGGGTTATCTAACCTAACAGCAGCAACTGGAACAGTAACAAACTTAACATCAAGCAATGCTACATTGACTGGCGGCGACGTAACTGGTTTGACAACACTGTCAGCAACAACTGGCACAGTAACGAACTTGACATCAAGCAATGTTACAATAACTGGCGGCACAGCAACCTTATCGTCATTGACGACAAGCAACGCACAGATCACTGGCGGTGCTATTTCAGCTACACCAATCTCTGGATCAACTGGCTCGTTTACTACATTGGCAACAAGCAGTGAAGCTAACGTTAACAGCTTGGTAACAGCTAACGTTCAAGTAACTGGCGGATCTGCAACTGGTTTAGCTAACTTGTCAGCAACTAACGGTACAGTAACGAACTTGACATCGGGTAATGTTGCACTGTCTGGCGGTGCTATTACAAACACTACAGTAAGCGGATCAACTGGTAGCTTTACAGTGATGACCTCACCGTCTGTGGCTATCACAGGCGGAACGATTGCAAGCACTCCAATCTCTGGCTCAACTGGTAGCTTCACAGTGTTGACTACCGGTAACGCTCAAGTAACTGGTGGTGCTATTGACGGCACGGTTATTGGTGGCACAACTGCAGCAGCAGGTACATTTACAACGATGAACGCAACCGATGTTGGTGGTACACTGACAACAGTAGCACAGCCAAACGTAACAAGCGTTGGCACATTGACTGGTTTGGCAGTTAACGGTAACGTTAGCGTAACTGGTGAAACATCAACAGGATCGTTAGTAACGGCCAACGCTCAAGTAACTGGTGGTGCTATTACAGGCACTCCAATATCTGGCAGCACTGGTAGCTTTACGAACTTGACGGCAGGTAGCTTTACTTCTACAAGCATCAACAACACACCAATCGGCAATGCTACTCCAAGCACTGCAGCGTTTACGACCTTGTCAGCATCTGGTTTGACACACATTACAGATACAACTGAAAGCACTGCTATTACTAACGGCGCTCTGGTAGTTGACGGTGGTGTTGGCATTGCTAAAAACTTGAACGTAGGCGGTAATGTTGTTGTAACTGGCAACTTGGAAGTTGTTGGTAGCATGACAACATTGACATCGTCAACATTAAACGTAGCTGACAAAAACATTACTATTGCCCAAGGTGCGTTGACAGATACAGCAGCAGACGGTGCTGGTATTACAGTTGACGGTCCAGCAGCAGCAACGATCTTGTACACACAGGCCACACAGACTTGGAACTTGAACTTGCCAGTGGTGTCGACAGAATTCCGCGGTAACGTGGTTGGTACAAACCTAACTGGCACACTGCAGACAGCAGCTCAACCAAACGTAACAAGCGTTGGCACTTTGACTAGCTTGGCAGTAACTGGCACAGCATCTGCTGGTACAGTATCTACAGCTAACGCTCAAGTAACTGGCGGTGACATAACTGGTTTGACAACATTGGCAGCAACAACTGGTTCAGTAACAAACTTGGCATCAGGCAACGTTACAGTAACTGGTGGCAACGTAACTGGGTTAGCTAACTTGGCAGCAACTAACGGTACAGTAACAAACTTGGCATCGGGCAACGTTACAATAACTGGTGGCACCATTACAAACACTCCGATCTCTGGAGAAACTGGTTCGTTCACGTCCTTAACTGCAGATAGTTTCACAGCTTCAAGCATCAACAACACGCCAATCGGTAACGCAATCGCTTCGACCGGTACGTTTACAACGCTAACAGCAACAGACACCGTTACAAGCAGCTTGCAAGTAAGTGGCACAGCAAACGTAGCAGATTTGAATACAGCAGGCACAGTGACTTCGAACGGTGCCGCAGTGTTCAACGGCACAGTAACAGCCAACAGCACAGTAGCACTTGAAGGTGCGGTAACTGCTAACGCTGCGACAGTGTTTAACGGCACAGTAACAGCTAATAACGGCGTAACCTTGTCGCCAGCAACTGGTACGGTAACAGTTAACCCAACAACTGCTGGATCAATCAGCAACATGGTGGTTAACGCTAACACACTGACCACGGCTGATGCGCAGATTACGGGTGGTTTAGTTGACAGCACCCCGATCGGTAGTGTAACACCTTCTACTGGTGCGTTTACAACATTGAACGCAGGTTTGTTGTCGGCCACAAGCATCAACAACACACCAATCGGCAATGCTGCTCCAAGCACTGGTGCGTTTACAACGTTGTCAGCAACAGGTGGTATTACTGGTACGCTACAAACTGCAGCACAGCCAAACGTAACATCACTTGGCACATTGACATCGCTTGACGTAACCAACGCTACTACTACTGGATCGTTGGTAACAGCTAACGCACATATTTCAGGTGGTGCGATTACAAATACACCAATCTCTGGTAACACTGGTGACTTTACAACACTGTCAGCATCCGCTGGCATTACTGGTACACTGCAAACAGCGTATCAGCCAAACGTAACTGGTCTTGGTACATTGGCTAACTTGACAGTGTCAGGCACTACGACTGCTGGATTAGTAAACGCTGCTACATTAGCAACTGGTAACGCACAGATTTCGGGTGGTGTCATCAACTCTACTCCAATCAGCGGCTCAACTGGTGTCTTTACAACAATGACTACAGCTAACGCTCAGGTGTCTGGTGGTGCTATTACAGGCACTCCTATATCTGGCAGCACAGGTGGATTCACAACATTGGCAGCAACAACTGGCACAGTAACGAACTTGGTATCGGGTAACGTTGCGTTGACAGGTGGAACGATCACTGGCACTCCAATCTCTGGATCAACTGGTGCGTTCACAACAATGTCAACAAGCGGTGCTGCTACTGTTAACAGCTTGGTAACAGCTAATGCTCAAGTAACTGGCGGTGCTATTACAGGCACTCCAATCTCTGGCAGCACTGGTGACTTTACAACACTGGTAGCAGCAACTAGCACAGTGACAGGGCAGTTTACAGCTAATGCTAACATTGCTAGCACATCAACCTCAACGGGTTCGATTGTAGTGATTGGCGGTGTTGGTGTGTCTGGTAACGTTAATATTGGTGAAGGCTCAACGATCAACAGCAACAAGACAGCAGTTAACACTGTGATTAAAGGCGTTAACGACGACTCCTTGTTGTTTGCAAGTGCATCAACTGATCAAGTTATGATTGGTGGTAACGTAGCGTTGTCAAGTGGATTTACTGCTGGTGCGAAACTGCAAATCAACAGTAACGACTCTATTATACTGCCAGTGGGTACAAGCGGTCAACGCCCAGCTACTCCAGTAGCAGGTATGGCACGTTATAACTCAACTTTCAATCAACTTGAGTTCTGGAACGGTTCACAATGGGCATCTACTGAAACAGTGTTTACACTGATTACTGATCAGCAGTTTACTGGTGACGGTACGACAACCAACTTTGTGTTGAATGCAGCATCCACTACAAACAGCACTATTGTAAGTATTAACGGTGTGGTTCAAATCCCTGGTTTAGCATACAGTGTTGCGGGTACGACCTTGCAGTTCAGTGGGGCTCCATTAACAACAGACGTTATTGATGTTCGTGTATTGGTTACAACGCAAACTATTAGCGGATTGGCAAGTCCAAATGGATTTAACCAAATCATTCCTGATGACTCAGCATTAGAAGTTTGGACTGGACTTACTTCAAGTACAAATACTTGGAAGTTTGACGGGGCAACTGGTGCATTGTTACCAGTAGGTGCAGGCCGTGACATTGGTAGTCCAACTGCAGTAGTAGATAATATCTATGCAAGCAACGTGGTAATCAGCGGTGGTTCTATTAGCGGTGTAAGTTTCAGCTTGTCAGCCGTAGATAATACACCCATTGGTGCAGTAACACCATCAACTGGCAAGTTTACAACTGCTGAAGCAACCACTACTTTGACATTGTCTGGTGGGGCTCCATTGGTAGCAACAGAAGCTGGCACGAGTTTTGGAACATCAGCAACTACAATAGATACTTTTGCCGCAGCAACATATCGCAGTGCGAAATATGTAGTGTCAGTAACTAATGGGTCAAACTATCAAGTTGCTGAAGTATTAGTGGTCCACAATGGGATTAACGCATACATTACGACCTATGGTGTTACTAGCTCCACAGGATCAACTTTTGCGACATTTACAGCTAATATAAGTGGTGGTAACGTAATATTAGAAGCGACAGGTACTGCAGCAGGCAATACTGCTAAAGTTTTACGCTCATATATTGCTGTGTAAGAAGTAAGTAAATAAAGGTACAGGGTGGTTTATCCACCCTGTACCTAAATAAAACATATTGAAGCAGTGGGCAGATATATGAAGAGATAGTAAACAGGAGTTTTAGATGGCAAATATAAATGAAAATTTCGTAGTAAAAACTGGGTTGGAAGTAGGCCCTACTGTTATTACTGCAGCGACAGGTAACTTGACAACAACAGGAAATATTCAAGTAGGTAGCACTATTATTGATGGTACAACTGGTAATATTACAGTTGGTGCAACTACGATTAACGGAACAACTGGTGAAATCAGAACAACTGCTAATGTTGTAACTACTAATAACTTTATAGTTGGGGCAACCGTGTTGTCACCAACTGGTGAAGTTATTACAAACAATATTATTACTACGGGTGGTACAATTAACAATACTACCATTGGTGGAACAACTCCTGCCCCAGCATACTTTACGACTCTTGATGCAACTGGAACATTGACTACTAACGATATTTTGCCTCACGTAACTAACGTAAGTAACATCGGCAGCTCAACACAGCGATTCCAAACTATTTGGGTAAACGATTTGCGTTTATCAACAAACACCTTATATTTAGGTGAAACTCCTATTTTGGGTACAACTGGTACTGTAGTTAACGTTCACACTGATCCAGGCCAATCTTTGAGCTTGCAAACATCTGGTGCAGCTGGAGCAATGTCATTAGTATCTGCTGCTCCGATGGCACTTCAGACAACTGGTAACAATGCTGATGTAACTATTCAATCCAACGGCACTGGTTCAAAGACAAAACTACTGTCTACTACTGCTTTAGAACTTACTGCTCCGGCATTAACTTTAACTGGTACTACTACTAATACTGGATCATTTACTGTAAACGGAAACTCAGTATTAAATGGCAACGTAACTATTACAGGCACCCAAGCCACTGTAAATGCTGCTCAACTAAATGTTCAAGATCCGGTGGTTATTTTAAACTCGGGCGAAGCAGGGATGGGCGTTACGAATGGTACTTCGGGTATTCAGTTTGCTCGCGGTCAACTTGGCAGCTATCAGTTAGTATTTACAGAAGCAGATCAATCGTTACAGTTTGGACCAGTTGGGTCAACCATTGCGATGGCTGACAAACCTTGGGCTAATACAACTTTCGTAGCTAAAAATAGTACAGCAACATTGGGTAACTTGACAGTGTCAGGTAACTTGACAGTGTCAGGAACAACATCAGCATCAATGCAAACATTGTCTGTAGCTGGGGCCTTAACTGCTGGATCGTTTAGTGGTCCTTTAACTGGTAATGTCATTGGTAACGTATCTGGTTCAGCAGCAATAGTAACAGCAGCAGCACAACCAGCTATCACTTCAGTTGGAACTTTAACATCTTTGGGTGTTACTGGAGCGGTAACTGCTGGGGCATTTAGCGGTCCTTTAACTGGTAATGTCACTGGTAACGTATCTGGTTCAGCAGCAACAGTAACAGCAGCAGCACAACCAGCTATCACTTCAGTTGGAACTTTGACTTCATTGACTACATCTGGCGCAGCAAATATTGGTACGAACTTGGTAGTTGATGGTAACTTAATAGTAAATGGTACAACTACAACTATTAACTCAACGACTGTTTCAACTGCAGATACTAATATCGTTATCGCAAGTGGTGCAGGTACAGCAGCCGCAGCAAATGGTGCTGGATTGACGGTAGCAGGTGCCAATGCAACCCTGTTATATGCAAACGCAGATGACAGCTTTAACTTTAACAAGAAAGTATCCGCTACATCATTTAGCGGTCCACTAACTGGTACTGTCACTGGTCACGCATCTCTTGACCTACCTCTAACTGGTGGTACACTGACTGGTGCGTTAACAGCAACTGGATTTACTGGTCCAGTAACTGGTGATGTTTCTGGAAATGTTACTGGAAATGTTACTGGTAATGTCACTGGTAATGTCACTGGAAACGTATCTGGTTCAGCAGCAACAGTAGCAGCAGCAGCACAACCAGCAATCACTTCGGTTGGTACTTTAACATCTTTGGGTGTTACTGGTGCCGTAACTGCTGGATCATTTAGCGGTCCTTTAACTGGTGCAGTTACTGGCCACGCATCACTTGACTTACCTCTAACTGGCGGCACATTGACTGGTGCATTGACAGCAACTAGTTTCAGTGGTCCGTTAACTGGTAACGTTACTGGTAACGTTACTGGTAACCTGACAGGTACAGCGGATAAGGTAGTATTAACTTCGTCAGCAGCTACTGGAAGTTACCCAATCAACTGGACTTCAAGTGGATCATTGTACTATACACCATCTATTACTATTACTCCAAATACAAGTACAATAACTGCTACTACGTTTGCTGGTACGGCAACTAACTCAGCGGCATTGAACACGTATACAAATAGTGCTAGTGCTGGTGTTGCGAACCGTATTGTCCAAGCTGACGCAAGTGGCCATATTATCAACACATACTTTAACTCATCAGACAACAGTGCCGTTTCTGGAGTAACTGGTGTAATGGTTAAAGTTGGTGACAACTATTTGCGTACTGGCACAGCAGCGGCGGTGGCTACTTTCCTAAGTGGTCAAACGATGAACATCGTTGGGTCTGCTACGACTGCTGGTACAATTACCAGTCAAGCAAACTCAGCAACCATTACTGCTACTTCAGCTAACACGGCAAATACAATCGTATTACGTGATGCAAGTGGTAACTTTAGTGCCGGCACCATTGCTGCCACCGCATCGCAAGCACAATTCGCCGACTTGGCAGAAAATTATACTGCTGACGCAGAATATGAAGTTGGTACAGTGTTAGAGTTTGGTGGTGATGCTGAAGTTACCTTAGCAACAGACGGAACAAGAAAACTGGCAGGGGTAGTATCCACTAACCCAGCTTACTTGATGAACAGCACTCTTGATGGCACTAAAGCAGCAGTAGCGTTACAAGGTCGTGTACCGTGTAAAGTAACTGGTAATGTATCTAAAGGAGATATGCTGGTTGCTGCTGGTAATGGCCGTGCCCGTGCAGAGGCAGATCCAAAACTCGGTCAAGTGATTGGCAAGTCCTTGGAAAACTTTAGCGGCGAAGAAGGTGTTATCGAAGTTGTGGTTGGCCGTATGTAAGGATAAATAAAGTGGTAGTATATAACAATACTATCGCCTTATTCCAACAGGAAACAATATGAAGAAGATTAGCAAATTATACCGTAAAGATTATCAAGGTGAGAACGTAGTTACTGACATTGTTATGAGCAATAAGCAGTGGGAGGTGACGCAAGAATGGTTGGGTAACTCGGTTATCAACAATCAGATTTCAAATCAAGCCTGCGTTATTGGTAACGGGATTTCAAGAAAAGAGTTCGATGTAAATGCAGTTCTCAACCACTTTGGTGGTATTTTGGGGACATTGAAGTTACAGACTTACGGGTGTAACGCTTTGTACCGTGATCATAATCCAGACTTTTTGGTAGTGACAGGTGATGACGACGGTATGGTTGCTGAAGTAGCTAATAGTGGATATTGTGATAATCATATCGTATATGCTGATGCTCCACACATTCAAAATCATCCAGGTAAGTTTTACTTGATTCCGCAAGATCCGGGTTGGAATTCAGGTTCGCTTGCTGCTTATTTGGCAGCATTTGACGGCCACTCTAAAATCTTTCTACTTGGATTTGATGGGCAAGATACTGAAGCATACAACTATAACTGCTATGCTGGGTCAGAAAACTATCAAGCTGCCCGTCATGCTAAAACAAGCCCAGACTTTTTTGAAATAACGATGAAGCACATTTTTGACACATATTCAGATGTTGATTTTGTTAGGGTAATGCCAACAAAGTTTGCATCAATGCCAGAATCGTGGAAGTTTTCACAAAACCTGCGTCAAATCTCGTTTAGAGATTTTATACTCGAAGCGGACTTATAAATCAGATTTAGACTAAATACTTTAAGAAGGAAAATAATTTATGGCAAATTTAACAGAAACAGCAACATACGATGCTGGTGTAACACAATTAGACACTGGGGTGCTCATTACTGGTGGTCCAACCGGAAGTGCTAATGCTCCACTGAAAAATCTGGCAAACAGAACTGCGTATTTAAAATCGCACGTAGACTCATTAGAAGCAGGTGGTGGCGGAACTACAGTTACTATGAGTGACGATACTACAACTAACGCAACATATTACCCGACTTTTGCGACAGCAACGTCTGGAACAGTGGCATCGCTAAAAGCAGCATCATCAAAGTTAACGTTCAATCCAAGCACTGGAACATTGTCGGCTACGATTATAAACTCACTATCAGACAGTAGATACAAAACTAACATTAGACCTCTCGGTTACGGGCTGTCTACTGTGTTGACTCTTACTGGATACAAATACGAACTGGTTGACAGTAATCAAACATCACTTGGCTTGATTGCTCAAGATGTTGAAAAAGTAGTGCCAGAAGTAGTTATTACAGATGTTGATGGTAAAATGGGTATTAACTATTCGGCAATGATCGCTGTTTTGGTTGAAGCAGTTAAAGAACTGAACGCCAAAGTAGCAACACTTGAAGGAAAGTAAATGGCAAGTAATCTTCAAGCATCCGGACAAGATCTGGATACTATCTTTATCAGAGAAATTGATCTACGTGCCCGTTTTGGGATATACGGACTATACACGGTTGGGAACAACTCCTACGGTGAACTCGGTGACGGAACTACTGTCGACAAATCATCCCCAGTTCAAGTCGGCTCTCTTACTAACTGGGCAAAGATAGCGTGTGGGTACTATCACACTGCCGCAGTTAAGACGGATGGTACGCTTTGGACGTTTGGTCTCAACAACTACGGTCAACTCGGTAACGGAACTACTGCCCACAAATCATCCCCAGTTCAAGTTGGAACTCTTACTAACTGGGCGCAGGTAGCGGGTGGGCACTATCACACTGCCGCAGTCAAGACAGATGGTACGCTTTGGACGGTTGGATACAACGCCCAAGGTCAACTCGGTAACGGAACTACGGTCAGCAAATCATCCCCAGTTCAAGTCGGCTCTCTTACTAACTGGTCTCAGATAGCGTGTGGGGTCCATCACACTGCCGCAGTCAAGACAGATGGTACACTTTGGACGTTTGGCCTCAACAACTACGGTCAACTCGGTGACGGAACTACTGCCCACAAATCATCCCCAGTTCAAGTCGGCTCTCTTACTAACTGGGCACAGATAGCGTGTGGGTACTTTCACACTGCCGCAATTAGCATGACCTACTAAACAGTAAATAAATATTATGTCAACATCAAATTATAAATTTTTAAATAACGCTACACCTACTGATTTAGAAACTGTGTTTGCTACTTGGGCAAACGTGTTAGGAACAGGTGGACTATACACGTTTGGAAGCGACACCTTCGGTGAACTCGGTGACGGAACTATTGTCGACAAATCATCCCCAGTTCAAGTCGGCTCTCTTACTAACTGGGCACAGGTAGCGGGTGGGTACGCTCACACTGCCGCAGTCAAGACAGATGGCACGCTTTGGACGTTTGGACGCAACTTCTACGGTCAACTCAGTGACGGAACTATTGTCGACAAATCATCCCCAGTTCAAGTCGGCTCTCTTACTAACTGGAAACAGGTAGCGAGTGGGTACTATCACATTGCCGCAGTCAAGACAGATGGTACACTTTGGACGTGTGGATACAACCTCTACGGTCAACTCGGTGACGGAACTGCGGTTAACAAATCATCCCCAGTTCAAGTCGGCTCTCTTACTAACTGGAAACAGGTAGCGAGTGGGTACTATCACATTGCCGCAGTCAAGACAGATGGTACACTTTGGACGTTTGGCCTCAACAACTACGGTCAACTCGGTGACGGAACTGCGGTTAACAAATCATCCCCAGTTCAAGTCGGCTCTCTTACTAACTGGGCACAGGTAGCGGGTGGGGGCTATTACACTGCCGCAGTCAAGACAGATGGTACGCTTTGGACGGTTGGGAACAACCTCTACGGTGAACTCGGTGACGGAACTACTGTCAACAAATCATCTCCAGTTCAAGTCGGTTCTCTTACTAACTGGTCTCAGATAGCGTGTGGGGTCTATCACACTGCCGCAGTTAAGACAGATGGTACGCTTTGGACGTGTGGATACAACCTCTACGGTCAACTCGGTGACGGAACTACTGTCCGCAAATCATCCCCAGTTCAAGTCGGCTCTCTTACTAACTGGTCTCAGATAGCGTGTGGGGTCCATCACACTGCCGCAGTCAAGACAGATGGTACACTTTGGACGTTTGGACGGAACAACTACGGTCAACTCGGTATCGGAACTACGGTCAGCAAATTATCCCCAGTTCAAGTCGGAACTCTTACTAACTGGGCACAGGTAGCGGGTGGGATCTATCACACTGCCGCAGTCAAGACAGATGGTACGCTTTGGGCGGTTGGATACAACCCCTACGGTCAACTCGGTATCGGAACTACGGTCAGCAAATTATCCCCAGTTCAAGTCGGAACTCTTACTAACTGGGCACAGGTAGCGGGTGGGATCTATCACACTGCCGCAATTTTAATATAAGTTAAAAATATTCAAATCTTATATTTTTGAGCAGCAATATTCGTACTACCATCAACCGTTAGGTAAATAATAGATGTCTATTATTAAAACTATAACGGTTGATGGTTTCTACACCAAAGACGCGGCAAAACAACTCGAATCAGTATTGTACACACTACAATACGAAGATTGCGAGTATGGTAAAGAAATTCCAAACTTCAATATGATTCCACCAGACGCGAATAATATGTTTTCGTCTGCTACTGGTATGAAACTGGCAGTTGATCCAACTTCTGGTAAGTTTAGAATTCCAAGATTGATGATCCATTTTGAATCTTTTGAGACAACCAATGATTGGGTATTTGCAGTTGCGATACAGGAATCAACATTTAACTTATTCGAGCACAAATCTGGGGTTGAAAACGCATTGCAAGGGTACAACTTTAACTATCATAATTTATTTGAATGGGATTTAACGGTTAACTATCAGTTGAAACCAGGTCAGGGAATACTGTTTCGCCCTTGGCTATTTCATTCATTTGATATGGGGTTAGTTCAAAATTTTAGATTACTTGAAACACCAGAGAATATTTGAGTAACAATTTTTTCGCAGAACTCATCGCCCGCTAAATATCTTCACACTAAGTAAGGTATTACATCAGCAATGGATAAGAAACTATTTTACATATCAGGTCTCCCACGATCTGGCTCTACTCTCCTTTCTACTATTTTAAATCAAAATCCAGATTTTTACGCATCAATCTCCGGCCCACTTGCCAGATTTATGCGTGCGATTATACAAGAATCTTCAGCACAAGGTGGGTATAGACTACAGTGCCCTGAGCAAACAAGGAAGAAAATTATTCAAGGGATAGTTCAAGATTATTATGCAGATAAAGAAGCGCCGATTATTTTTGACACAAATAGAGGGTATACACTACTTACTCCATTGCTAAAAGAGTTAGACCCAAACTTTAAAATGATTGTTTGCGTGAGATCAGTACAATGGATACTTGATAGTTTTGAAACATTGGTGCGAAAAAATGCGTTGTCAACGACTTCAATGTTTTCCCCTGATGAGAATATCAATGTCTATACACGATCCAACTCGTTGATGAGTTCAAGCAGATCGGTTGGCTTTGCGTTTGAAGGATTAAAGCAAGCATTGACCTCAAATGAGCGGTCAAATATATACATACTTGAGTATGACAAACTTGCTAAACGACCAGAGCAGGTAATGAAAGAGATTTATAAATTCATTGACATTCCATATTTTAAACATGATTTCGACAATGTTGAAGCATCTTACGATGAATTTGATAATGAAGTTCAGCTGGCTGGACTACATACAACTCGCAAAAAAGTAGAGTTCATTGAGCGTAAGCCGATTATTCCACCAGACTTGTTTCAACAGTATTCGAATTATGAAATTTGGAGAAATATGTGAAGCTACATCTTGGAGCAGGCTATAGAAAATATGATGGGTATTTAAATGTTGATTTAGATCCATTGTGTAACCCAGATTATAACTTTGACATTACTGGCGAGTGGCCGTTTCCAGATAACTCTGTCGATGGCATCATTGCCCACCATGTCATGGAACATTTGGGTGAGGGGTTTTTTAAGTTTATACAAGAAATGTATCGTGTATGTAAGCCAAATACTTTCATTGATATAGTGGTTCCACACCATCGACACGATTGTTTTTTGAATGATCCTACTCACCGTCGGCCAATTACTATTGAGGGTATGAAATTATTCAGTAAAGCATACAACAAATATTGTATTGAGACTGGTGACGCATCGTCAAGACTTGGACAAAACTACAATGTTGATTACGATATTGTAAAATTTAAGTATAACATAGATCCAAAATATCAGTATCTGTTAGTAGATATGAAACCTGGTTCACAGGAAGAAATAGATTTTGCTACAATGCTACGAGAGAAAAATAATATGATAGTTGATGTTGAGTTCACAATGGTAGTATTAAAAGATGAATGAGTTAGAAGCATTTTATCGTATAGCAGACCTGTATGCCAGGGTTGATAAGCATGAAAGGTTAACCGCATTCGTACAAGATTTTATTGATATTTTACCAAAAAATACCGCTGGATTTGATGTATTATGCTATTGCTATTACAAAGCAAAAGATTACAATAATGCGATCTATTATGGAGAAATGGCATTGGGAGCATCAACTGGCGATGCTGCTGATGCTATAAGATTTAACTTGGGCAAGTGCTATCTAAATGCCAATGAACCATATAAATCTCGCAACTGTTTCGACATATTATGTAGGATACACCCAGAAAGATTAGATATAAAGTTAGATCTTGCTGCGGCATTATTTGCGTGTAATCAAAAGGATGAAGCAAAGGAACTGCTACTTAAACTGGATGATGAAAGTTGGAAATTCGACAAACGCGAAGAATCAGCCGTTAGATTTAACTTGGCAGCACATTTATTTAAAGATGGCGAGTTCAAGTTAGGTATGAAATATCTATCGCTTGGGCGCCAGTTGCGAGTATTTGGAGCAGACACACATAACTACCCTATTCCAAAATGGGACGGCACGACAAATACTGGAAAGCATATTTTGATTGTGGGTGAAGGGGGCATTGGCGATGAGATAATCAACGCCAGATTTGTGAAACATATAAACGATAGGGGAATGAAAGCATCGTTTGCGTCTTGCCAAGGTATGGCTTCAGTTTTTTCAAAGTTGCCATTCGAAACTACTCAAAACTATGCAAAGTTTACCTCTGACATTAAAAACATTACTGACTACGATTACTGGACGCCGGCAATGTCGTTGCCAGAAGTTCTTGATTTAGATGCGAATGAACTATGGTACGGGCCATATTTGATACCAGATGACAAATATAATACAAAATGGGCAAAAAGATTAACTGGTGAGGTTAAAGTTGGTTTACGCTGGTCAGGTAATCCGCTATATGAGCAGGATTTACATCGCTCTATCTCCCTTGAGCAACTATACGATATAGTGCCAAGTAAGTTTACAAAATACTCTATACAAAAGGAAAACACTGCTATTCTTGCTCAATATCCTGATATTATCAACTTGGAAAACGAGTTAGAAACTTTCGACGATACAATAGCGTGTTTAAGCAATCTGGATATTGTGATTACATCATGCACTTCGGTGGCTCATGCTGCAGCCGCGCTTGACAAAAAAGTATTCTTAATGGTACCGATTATGGAGTATTACACTTGGGCAGAGGGCAAGGAACAGTCATCGTGGTATGGAGGAAATCTAACTATCATCCGGCAAACTACTCCTAAAAACTGGGATTCGGCCTATGCTACTCTTCGTGAGAAAATTCAAGCATTGTAACGCTACAGCACATTTTCCAATGTGTTTAACTTGTCAATAATACTTTTGAACTTGAAAGATTGCCACACACCTGGGTGAAGCGGTCTTGGGTAATCTTCAAGGAATACCCAGCAGTAGCCACGATGCTCATTGTTTAACTCTGGCACGAACTCCTCTTCTACTGGAATCAAAAAAGTATGGTAAACAAAGTTGAGGTTATTGCTGGTAAATGTTTCAATAGGGATGGCTTTTTGCCCAGACAAATCAACACACATCTCCTCTTGAATTTCACGATTTAGAGCTTCAATGATTCTTTCGTTTGGGTTAACCTTACCGCCAGCCAACCCCCAAGTGCCACTATAACTATGCCCATTGCGGAGCAAGAACAGATAGCGTTTAGTTTTGCGACTATAGATCAACGCACCTGTTCCCTTTTTTGAAGTTACAGCACTATTGACCAACTTCCCCCGTCGTATTTCCCCTCGATGGATCTGGTCCATTCCTGTGTTTCTGGTGTCCATTTAAACTGCAGCCCTGTCTTTAAGTTAGTAAGGTATTTAACCTCGACAGCGTCAGCAGCAGTAAAAGCCACAAACCAGTTACTTCCGTCAAACTCAATAATGTCACAGTTTTTAGCCACCAAGTTAGTATTGTTGACACCTCTCCATGCTTTGGCAGATTCCAAGTTATCGTGTGACCCAATGTCGTTCAAGATCAAGTATCTACTACCCGCAGTGGCAGAGATAAAAGTTGGATCAACTGGCATATTGTAGGGGTCAATAATGGCGTTTATTGGAGCGAGATTATTAGCAGGGTAAGTGTCAGGAATAGGCGAGAACAGAAGCCTTGACGGATCAGTAGGATGGTAGGCAACTGTCCCAATCAGAATGCTGCCATTGGGCTGTTCAAGTCTCACTGTGCTAATGCCACCTTGTAATGCTCTACCGTATATTTCAGCAAGGCGGTGCCATGAAAACGCTTCAGTAAGATACGCAATAGGCCCGTCGACAGTGTCAATGATCTTGTCTACTTTGCGGGTCAACTGCAGCATACCACTATTGTAAATGAGCCCATACTCAAGTGGTGTCAGCACTAACCTCGCCATAAGAGTTGCTGATGACAAATCTGTAAGATCCGGCGAGAGATCACCATTGGTATCAAACACTGACGAAATAATACGCTGAATAACTCCAAGTTGCTTGACCTTGGCAGGTAGTGACAACCAGATTGGTAACTCAAACCCTACAGTAAATATATCCATCTGCTGCCCAGCCCCGCCAGTTGGAACAGTTCTTGACGTCCAGCCAGTGTTTACTAAAAATATTGAGCTTAAACTGGTCCAATCAATGTAGTTGTCTGTGCTTTGGATTTCTAACGCAGGGTTAAACAACGGTAAAATCTGCTCAAGCAGTTGCAACTTTTGGGTAGTATTGCTAGTCCAAATGTCAACTTTGAGTGTGAGCTTATATGGAACTGGCATCATACGCTCTACCGTAAACGCACCACCCTGCGATTGTCCCCACTCGCCAGTAGCTTGATCATAGGTGCGTTCCCTGATGTTTAGCTTGCTCACATGGTATGGTTCTTGAACTCGGACACGATCATAATCGAGCCCTGTAATGTAGCAGGCAATGCAGGGCACAGTGGGAGTAGTGTTCTCACTGTTGCCCATGATGATGGAGGCAGCCTGAGCAGAAGAATCCCCATAGATTACTGGCACTTGCTGAAGCGTCTGATTTCCGTTAGAATCTTTGCCGAATTCTACCTGAAAATGACTGAAAGCGCGTATAAACTGCAATAAAAAGCGTCGAATCTGCCCTGAATATGCGAATGTGTTTAAGCTCATATTATCCTTAGTAATCAGTTGGTGGGCGCAAAGCCGTGGATAGCGGCTGTGCTGACGGAATGACCCGCCCGTTGGCCAGCGTAATAGTATTGGCATTGTTGGCAAAACTATTGCGTAGCGTATCGTTGCCTACTGCACCTGGAGTAAGGTTGGTGCGAACATTGTCCTCGACCTTGACCCAACGATGCCCATCGTAGCGGAACAGACGGTTTGGAAGATAGTCAAGCCGTAAGTGGTAGTCGCCCTGTGCTGGCGCAGACGGGAACGACACTCCTGCCGTGACTGGCAATCCGTTTGGCGCCAACCCGTCACCAGACAGATACCCCTTTGGATTCTGCTCTGTGACTGGGCTAAAAATAGCAGCGTCAGCAGTGACCCCACTATCTGCTGTCGTCATCATTGCGTCGGCAGTAGATTCGTGCTTGGCAAGATTACCGTCAGCGTCAGAGTATGGGCTGAATATTTTGCTTACATCATACCCACTCTTTGGAACCTCTGCTTCAGCCTGCTGAACGATAGCCTCGTTTATACCCACATACTTGTTGAAAGTGCTCATAATATCTGACAACGGTGTGCTGCCTGTTGAGGTGCCCTGCGGTCCAGCACTGTTATCAACTGCAATTTGGTTGAGAATGCCCTTATACTCTTGACTGTCAACGAGTGGGTTGAGTTTACAGCGCCACAAGTGCGGATACCAGGTTGGGCTGAATCCCTCACTTGCCCATGAACACTCGCCCACAACATAA
>Ga0210027_1002049_pt1 | contig 17948 bp, 19 predicted proteins | sample CryGeymeta201510_FD_183978 | JGI IMG/M metagenome (GOLD analysis project Ga0210027, IMG submission 183978) | Groundwater microbial communities from Crystal Geyser aquifers in Utah, USA - Crystal Geyser metaG 2015-10 (SPAdes) (version 2) | ecosystem: Environmental > Aquatic > Deep subsurface >...
TTTTTATCATAGTAGCGTTTCTAACATCTAACACTAGAAGTGAGTATAGCAGGTTATTTATTCTTTTCTGACGGTCTATTCCGCCGCTTATATCATGCTCTTAAATGAACGTTACCCTCAAAACATTGCCTGAATGCTTAAAGGAAGGGTTAAAAATAAGAGTTAAATATTAAACAATGTCAATCCCTATGGACTTGTCTTCTCCGCAGGAGAATAGCCTCAAAAGAGGAGGGAATAGTTTTATCTCAATTTAATGGATGAGAAGAATTAAGGCTAATAGTGAAACTATGTAAAGCCGTGAAATAAATCATATTGAAGCTTCTTTAAACAAGATAATTCATAAAAACTTTATCTATATTTTTTTCATTATATCTTCCCAAATTGTAAAATTTATTAAAGAATCTCTACTGTGCCTCCACTCAGGAAGTAAACATTGAAGCATTTCTTTAGAATTCAACGGCGTGGGATAAATAGTATGAAACAAAGTTGACCCTTGATCTGTTAATTTACTAAGATTAAACAAAATTAAAGTCAGCAATTTTCTTAAATTTGGCGATGATAATAAAAGTTTGCGTTCAATTTGTAAATCTTCTGAAGAGGGAAATAAAGGAGCGCCAATCGTATATGTTCTGTCAAAATCATTTGAAATTTCATCTGGAATGAATTCTCCTTCAAGCATCAAACCATATGATTTTTTAATTTTTTCCCATTGTAAAACAAATTCTATATTCCCTTTTGCTCCTGATTTCCAAAGCTCCTGTAATGCTAAAAAATGAGCAAGCTCATGCTGGACCGCATCTTCACCATACAACTTTACGAAAGCACCTTTTCTTGATTTAATATCCACTGACAAATTCCTCAAATTAGGATCAACCATCATTAATGTGTATGGATGGACAAAACCATTTGTATCACTATTTGTATTATGAAAATCTATTAGGTCTGAGAATAATTCTTTTTGGAATAATGGAAGTATATGCGCTTGATCAGGCATGCGAAAACTGAATTTTGCATTAAAATCACCATCTATATTCAATCTTCCTAATGCCGCTTTTATATTTTTATTAATTCTTGGTATTATATCTTCTGGTTTTCTCATCCAATCATAACCAAGAGAATATATAGTTGTGTGATTAGGATTATATTGATAAAGCAGGTTCTCTAGCGCCATTTTGCAGATATGATACTATATTTATCTCTATATTAATTATGTAAAGATGGAGCTATAAAACTGGAAAAATGTCACCCCCCCGCTTATAAAAATACTTAAACAATGTCAATCCCTATGGGATGAGATTATTTGGATATAGTTTTAAAAAAATTCTGTTAAAAAAGCAGGGAGAAGAAAATGGTGGTCATAGCCACGACATTCCAAATTATATCAGAATGACATTCTCAAAACCTCCTTCCTCACCCCATCCTCTGCGGATTGACATCGTTTCGACAATACATTTCTCCTGTTAGGAAAACTTCAAAAGTGAACCGATGGAAAGGTGGGTTTTCTGTATATTTCTCGCTATCCTTACCACCTATGAATAATGAGTAATATTGACCGTCATTCCTGCGGAGGCAGGAATCCAGACTCTAATTACAATAAAAAAATAAATAAGGACATTATCGACTGGATCCCGGCCTTCGCCGGGATGACACAAGAAAGCGGATAAAAAATAGTTCACATTTCAAGTTTATAGGAGTTCACTTTTGAAGTTTAAATAACAACAATACATTTTCTCCTGTCAAACCAAAATGAAAATGTCATACCCTATAATTATTAACTTTTTGATTGCTGATATAGTTTGATACGGGCTTAATTTGCCCTATAAGGTCTGTTGACTATACTTAAACTGTCTCCAAGGGTGATTTGCCGGCGGTATCCAGTTTGACCTGTGTTCAGTCAATACAATTGGAGACGACTTAATTTTTAATGGTTTATCCGGCAATAAAAAGAAATTAAGATAATGATTTTTGTATTTAATTTTGATAGTATCATCAAGTCTTTCTTCGATCATTACTTTTTCTGTTCTAAATATTGTTGTTGGTTGGATTTCTTTAAGCTGGTACCACTTAGTATTGTATTGAACAGTAAAATCATTGTTAATTCCCCGAATGTAATGTTTTGAAAAGATTCCACCAAGTTTTGACCTGGTTCCAATATCCAAGGCGCGATGACAGTTGTTCCCTGATCTAGGAACAACAGCAAATCGAGAGTTAAAAAATGGAATAAATGTTTCTTTTAAAAATATGTTGGCTGTTTCGATTGTACTTACACCGGCAAGTCTCATTTCTTTAACTAACCTATCTTGAAGAGTTTCATTAAGTCTTTCAACCCTTCCTTTGGCCTGGGCAGAATTAGCTGGAATTACGTTGACTCCAAGTGATTTCATAGCACGCTTGAATTGAGTCATAAGCTCGGCATTATCAACAGCCGCCGGATGATTGATCTTGTAGGTAGAGAATTTATCAAGATAGATTTCAGACGGTATTCCATTTAACTCTGCGTATTCCCACCAGAATCTAAACACGGCGGTAGTTGATTCATTAGTCCCAAATTTAGCGTATGTAATCTTACCCGTGGCGTCGTCAATTGAAGCCAGTAAACAGGCTTCAGGGAGTAGAGGGTTTCTCCCTTCAAACCAGTCATGGTAGGAGCCATCAAACTGTTGGAGTTGTCCATAAGAAGATCGTCTTTCTCTCCAGCTGAAATATTCACTTCTCTTTCTCTTTTTTAATTTCCAAATATTATGTCTAATCATAATGGCCCTTATGGTTTCGTCACTTAAAGATATTCCATGTAGCTCCTCTAATTTTTCACATGCTAATAAAGGACCAAAATCAGAATATTTTTCATTAATAATTTTCACAATATTATTTTCTAAATTAATATTGATCTTTCTGTTTCCTTGTCTTCCCCGAGAACCGTGAATTAAACCATCGTGTCCTTTATCTCTAAATTTACTCTTTAACCTCTTAACCTGGCGTACTGACAGGTTTAACTTTGTAGCGGCGGTTGTGCCGTTTATCAGTCCGTCTGTTAAATCTTCAATAACTGTTAATCGTAACCGTTCAGTCGTTGTCATAATTCTCTCCTTCATATGAGTTGGGTAAAAAGATAATTGATAAGTGGAAAACCAGGTACCGTCTGGTCACCTGAAAAACTTATCCTACCTTTTCCCAACCGCGACTAGGGTATGACATTTTCACGTTGGTAACTATGACATTATCATATTGGTGTAATAGTTAAAAAAGGTGTATTTACAAATTCATGTTATAATCAGAACATGGATGTTCTGTCGCCTGACTTTCGCAAAACATCAATTTCCTTCGTAAATTAGCTTCAATTGTTTAAATTTCAGGGCACTAACAGTTATATTTTTGTCCATTTGTCACCACTTTGTCATTCCCGCGTCGTCCAAAGGGCGATTGACCTTTGGTCAAAAGGCGGGAATCCAGGCTAAATATTCATTTTTAAATATGGTAATTATAGTCTGGATCCCCTTCTTCAAGGGGATGACACATAAAACTACAAAAAAATAAAAATCTGACACTAAAATAATAAAAGTCAGATTGAGTAAAGTATCAAGCGGAGCCACAAATTCCTAAAGATATCCACAATTTACTACAAAAACTGGAGTCAGGACACTAATTTGCGAAAGTCAGGTGTTATAATCAGAACATGGATGTTCTGTCGGTAAAACAATTAGCTGTTCCTGTATTAAAACGGCACGGTATCGTAAAAGCTTCTTTATTTGGATCTGTAGTGAGAGGAGGTACTCATAAAGATAGTGACGTTGATATGCTCGTTGAAATACCCCATATTTATAGGGGGTTAGATTATTTTGGATTTAAAAGCGATCTACAAGAGGAACTAGAGGATAAGCTGCATAAGAAAGTTGATTTGGTAGAGTATCATTTGGTTAAACCAAGTTTAAAGAAATATATTTTACCTCAACAAATTCAAATCTTATAAAATGAAAAAAGATCCAAAGGTCTATTTAGAAGAAATTATCGAATCGATCGACAGGATTGAAGAATACATTAAAGGAATGAATTATGAAAATCTTGAAGAGAACCAAGCTATACAAGATGCTGTTATGAGGCGATTACAGATTATTGCCGAAGCTGCAAAGAGAATTGATGAGTCAATCAAAACCACAAACTCCCATATACCATGGGCTAAAATTAATGGATTAAGAAATGTCATTGTCCATAATTATGATGAAGTTGATCTAAAAGCTATCTGGGATACAATCATGATCGATCTACCTAAAACAAAAGATGATTTTGTAAAACTCAAAGATGCTTTCAACCAGAGTTTTCTTTAAATTTAGTCCATTCTCCATTCACGTATTAATCTCAAAAATAGAACCTTTTTGTGTTGCTATGAAGGGCTAAAAATGTACTTATGTATGATTGACTTCCGCCAGGCTTTCTTTAAGTATAAACCGAAGAGTCTTCTTTCCTACAGTTGTTTTGAAATATTTCTCTCTCCGCGCTGCATCGTGTTTGGATAGGTAATATTCACAAAATAATAAGGTAAATGGTCTACGCGGTTCAGTTGCTTTTGAATTGCCAGAAATATGTGAAGTTAATCTCTCGTGTAGATTAGTGGTATAACCAATGTAGAATTCATGATCTTTGAGACTGACAAGAACGTAAATACAGTATTGAAGTTTTTTCATAACGTTTTTATTGTAGCGTTTTTTTCTGACTCTTGTTTCAGAGTCATTTAGAGCCATGTAGTAGATGCTTCTCATCACTACATGGCCATGAAGTGATCGCGAAACGATCTACTTCATGGTCCAGAGCAATGGATTTATGGTGAGCTTGTCGAACCAGGACGTCAGAACCTTCACCGCACAGATTTAGAATCGTAAATTGTTGTAAACGATTTAATACACATCGCTGTGATACAATGGGGTTATCTATGAAAACAGCAACAGACGACGGCGTGCCGCTGCAACATTCAATTTCCCCATAACCTTCAGGTGTATTAGTTGCCTGCAAGGGTGCAGGGACCAATACAAATATGATTCCTTTTTTGAGCGTAACAATTTTTCTTCTTGGCTATGTGGCCATTTCTCAAGAGCATGTGATAAAGGTGAGTAAAACATCTATAAGCCTTATATTAGCAGTCCTTTTGTGGCTCTTAGTTGCTGTTGGGGGGACAACTGGAATTGGTCCTGCTCTTTCTGAATCGGGTGGGGAGATTTTTGGGCTTGTTATCTTTCTTCTTTCAGCCATGACTCTTGTTGAAATCCTTACTCATTATGGACTCTTTAATTTTGTCTATCAAAAACTTGCGGAGCTCAATTTAGATGATAAAGCTCAATTTACTATTATCACGTTTCTCGCTTTTGTATTTTCCGCATTTCTTGATAATTTAACAACAACCATTATTTTTCTCCAAATCTCAAGACGATTCTTCAAGGGGAAGAATCTAGTGAGATCAGCATCTGCAATTGTCATCGCTGCAAATGCGGGTGGAGTATTCTCTCCTATCGGAGACGTCACCACTACTATGTTGTGGTTGGCCAATAAGTTCACCGCCCAAACGATATTCATAGAAGGGTTTCTTCCATCTTTAGTTGTTTTTATTGTAAGTACGGTTCTTATTGGTCGCACTATTGTGAAAAGTACTCTCGATAAAATTGAAAAAATTAATAAGCTGGGGAAGACTGATTGGATAGTAATTTCTTTGTGTTTGTTTTCCTTTCTATTTCCACTCCTTATGACGCTCATCCATCTCCCCCCTTATTTTGGGCTCTTGCTTGGACTCGGTATGGTGTGGCTATTGGTTGACTTGGCAAAGCTTCGTTCTTCACAAAGCGCAAGTCTTTCAGTTTCGATTGAAAAGTTTTTTCAAAAGACCGATATAGCTAGTCTCTATTTTTTTATCGGCATCCTTCTTTCAATAAGTGCACTCAGCCATTTAGGAATTCTTGAGGCGGTGTCCCAAAAAGTATTTACCGATACTCCATCAGTATCAAGAATTATCATGGGTAATGTGGCAATTGGAGGATTATCAGCTATATTTGACAATATTCCGCTCACCGCAGCAGCGATGGAAATAATTAAAACAACCGATCCAAGCCTATGGGTATTACTTGCCCTCACTGCAGGAGTAGGAGGCTCACTACTTTTAATTGGATCTGCTCCTGGAATTATAGCGATGGCTATTGTGGATGACTTGACATTTAAGTCCTATTTAAAAATAGCATCACTTCCGGCACTGGTCGCATACGTATTAGGGATACTCACTTGGTATTTACAATACAATATATTCAAATAAAGATTCAGCTATTTATTGAGTTCCTAAATAGATAAAGAGAAGAATAATCAACCCGAGCCCAATCCATCGAGAGGGTTTCTTTCCACTGTAATGGCTTAAGATCACAGCAAATCCAAATGAAGCACCAATGAGCCATATCCAGTCTTTCAAAGGTACGACAAATCGTGATGGGAAAAGAAGAATGATTCCTCCAACAAATAGCAAATTGTATACATTACTTCCAATGATATTCCCAATAGTCAGTTTTTCTTGGTTGTCTTCTTGACTGAAAAGGGTGGTTAATAGCTCAGGAAGAGATGTTGCAATGGCCGTTAAGGTAAGTCCAAGAATAGTGGTTGATATCCCTGAAATCTTGGAAATCATTTCTACAGAATCTACTACTAAAAATCCTCCTGCGATAATGCCGATGAGTAGTATCGGTACAAAGAAGATAGTAGTTAAATCTAGAGAACGGCTTTTTATCGACTTAAACTTCTTACTATCTTCATAGTCCCGTCCAAGAACTCCCAATCTATATTCAACTATGCTAAAAAGGGCAGCAAGGCCAATAAGGAATAGTCCAGAGGTGGACTTTGGGACGTTTATAAATTGTGTGGAGAAAAATATCATGGTAGCACCAAGCATAATAAGCACATTTTGTTGTGTTTTACGAGTACCAATCCTCAGTTTTCCGCTAAAAATCCCAACAGGAAATACCATTAAAATATTCATGATATTCGATCCAATTATATTCCCCATTGCAAGACCTATATCTCCTCGGTACGCTGATATAGCGGAAACAATAAGCTCAGGAAGTGAAGTGCCCAGTGCAACTAGAGTGGCCCCAATAACAAAAGGGGAAATTCGGATTACCTGAGATATTCTTTCTGCTAACTTAACTAGTTTTTGGGTACTAAAAAGTAACAGAACTATACCAATAATAAATTTTGCAGAAGTTTCATACATACACTTAGTATATAGTAAAAATGAGCTTGGTAAGTATACAAAGACGTTAAGGAAAATTATAAAGTACACATAACTCAATATCACTTTCCCATTAATACTTCAATTTCGAGATTACATTGAGCTTTACTCAGAAAGTAATAGATTTATTTATTCAATTTTTCTCCTTTCAGGTTTTGCAAAATAGTGTAAAATACGGTCAGTATGGACACAGTACAAAATAAAACATCAGAATCCGCAGAAAAAATCGTAATTCAAAGTAAAACGAAGCTACAGACTAATATTAGTAGTAAGTATATGTATACGAAATTTTCTGCCGTAGTACCATCCTATAATGAGAACCCTCAGTTTGTAAAAATTGTTTCTGAATTATTTAAAATTCCCCAACTTGATGAGTTGATATTTATAGATGACGGGAGTACAGATCAAACACAAGAAACGGTTAAACAATTCCAAAGTGATAAGCGCTTCATATATATAAGATTGTCAAAGAACAAAGGTAAGGGTAATGCTTTAAAAACAGGCGTACAAAAAGCAAAAAATGAGATTGTTCTCTTCTTGGATGCTGATTTAGGCCAAATTACTAGTAGAAAGATATTTAAGATTGTAGAACCTGTTTTGCTGAATGAGGTTGACATGAGCAGAGGTTCTTTCAATCGAAAACGTGGACGAGTAACTGAATTTGCTGTCAAACCAATGATGGAAATACTCTTTCCCAGTTTATATTTTAACCAACCAATTAGTGGGCAAATATGTGCAAAAAAAAGCTTCTTAATAAATGCTGAATATGCTGAGCGATACGGAGTTGATATAGGTTTACTTTTTGATGCAATAGAATCTGGACAAAGAATCATTGAAGTCCATATAGGAAACCTCATCAATAGAAAAAATTCAACAGAAACAGTCAAAGAAATGAGTCGACAAGTACTTGAGACTATGATTTCACGAGCGGGGCTTATCCGTCATAAATATAAGCTTGTTTTATTCACATTAGACAATACACTCATTGATGAGGCAGCAACAGGAACATTGTTAAGAGAGCTAGGAATTGAGGAGCAAGTAAAAGGTAATTATTCACTATTGAATGAAGGAAAAATAACAGCGAAAGAGTATTTAGAAAAAAACGCTATGCTTTATGCAGGGAAGAAGCCATCGGTCATATCAAAAATGAGTGCAAACTTACCTATAGTCCGGTATGCATCCGAGGTAATAAAAGCATTAATTCGTAGAAAATATCGAGTAGGAATAATTAGTTCAAATTTTTCACCAATCGTACAATCATATGCTACTAGATTAGGGGTTCATTTTTATGATTGTGTTGAACTAGAACAAAAAAATGGAAAATATACAGGCATTATCAAAAAAAAGTCTATTAATTGGTTAAGCGATACTTTCGATGAGAGTTTTTCTAAATCTTTTAATAAGGTTGTCAAAGCAGAAAGAATAAACTCATCAAAAACAATTATGGTGGCAGGTAATGAGCGGTGTCTTGCAGTCTTTAAGCCTGCAGGACTTAGCATAGCGTATAAAGCGAAGAATAAAAAACTCAAAGAGGCTGCTGATAAAACAATTCATGTATTGGCTGAGTTATTAGCAATCATTGAATAATGATATTATTAACTCGACATGCTAAATCCGCTCATAATCGGGATAATATTTTTGCCGGTATCAAAATAAACTCAGAACTGGTAGATGAGGGACGAGAGAACACAAGTAAACTAGCAACGAAGATTTTCAGTAAATATAATTTTGATGTGATAATTTGTAGTACTCTTCTGCGAACATATCAAACAGCTCAGATCTATCAAAAACTACACGAAAAAAAATATAGAAAAAGCATTTTGATTGTTAAGACTCCATTGTTGAATGAGGTTAATGTTGGAGTTATTAGCGGATTGTCGCCGACTCAAGTGAAGTTAGAATACCCGATGGAATACAACAACATTCAATCAAAGTTTTTTAAAGATTGGACTTTTACCCAAGGAGACACACCAGAATTACTTTTTCAGAGATATCTAGCATTAAGGGAATTCATATCTAATTTTCATCAAAAAAATATATTATTGGTTGGTCATGCAATGTTTAACAAAGTCATATTGTATAACTGGTTGGATCTTACCGATATAAATTTTGGTCATGACCTATTTATTGAATTATCAGAAATATCAAGAAAGAAATGAGAAATAAATCGATATTATTTTTTGGCTGGTATTTTTATCCCAAAGTTGGTGGAGCAGAGACGATCTTACTTAGCCAAGCTCGGGAGTTAGTTTCTCGAGGATATAAAGTATCTGTTATTGCTTCAGTATTAGATAACAATGATGAATGTGACCAAGAGATATTCGGAATTAAAATATTTCGTCGGAGTTATATAGATTCACGGTTACCACAAAACCCTCAAGTCATTCAACAAGATTTATCAATGATAATAAATAAGATTAAACCAGGGATATTTCACTTCCATAACGGGTCATATCCATCAGGAGCTCCCGACAAGTCAATTGGAGTTAAAACCATATTGGAAATATTCCAAATAGTGAAGAAGCTCGGAGTACCCATTATTGAACATGCTCACAATGCTCAGCTAAAAGATCCAGAAGTAACCAGGCCGCTGCGGAATTTACCTTGGGATTATTTAATCTGCGTTAGTAATTTTGTTCGCCAAGAATGGGAGAAGTTAGGAACGAATGCAAAACAACTACGAGTAATCCACAATGGCATAGATTGGCAACTTTTTTCAACCGCCACACCTGAAATCTCTATAACAAAATACATGGGTCTTAATACCACTGTTCTCTTTAGTCCGGCCAGGCTGTTTAGCCTAACTACAGGAAAATTAAATAAACAAAAAAATTTAAAACTAGTTTTTGACGCTTTAGGTATTTTAATTAAGAAAAAAATAGAGAATTTTGTTTTTATAAGTATTTTTAATGAAGTTTACGGGAGTAAAATATCAACAACAGCAAAACAATTAATAGACACAATTATCAAAGAAAAGGACCTTAATGGAAAAGTAAAATTTATACATATAATTAGTCCTGATAAAATGCCTGGGTTTTATGCCGGAGCAGATATAGTTTGTGTTCCCTCACTCTATGAAACATTTGGATTAATGTATCTGGAAGCAATGGCAGCAGGAAAAGTAGTAATAGCCTCAAATACAGGAGGACCAAAGGAATATATAAGAAATAATGAGAATGGCTTCTTCGTAAATCCAACGGACGCACAAGAGCTAGCAAATCTACTCTCAAACCTAATTCAAAATAGAGATCGTCTCCAAAAAGTTGGGCACCAAGCAAAAATTGATGCAAAAAAATACTCTATAAAAAAAATGGTTGATGAATTAGAAAAGATATACGTGGAATTGTTATAAACTAGCAGAATATGTAGCTATGGGAGTTAAGGTTGGCTCATTATTTCCTTGGTAAATAAAAGAACGTTGTAATGTGGTTGTGTCTTCTGAATCAGTACTTTTAATTTTAATTTGTATGACTCTGACTCCATTCGCTAAGTTATACAAACAAATATTGTTATTCGTATAGTTTGACCAATCTCCATTATCTAAATGATATGACCATTTTATTGAACAATATTTCTCCTCTGAGGAAATGGTAACACAGACTGGATTAATTGAAATAACTTCGTTCTCTCTGGGAGAAATAATTGAGACAGGCCCAATCGTCTTAATACAAGGCGACATCGTTGTAGAAATAACTCCTGTGGGGGTGTTTATTGGTTCTGATGAATATATTGTTGGTAAATTAGTATCTTTTTGTTTGTCTCCAGTAATAACTATTTGGATGGGTATAGTCGTTGTAATAGGGAATTGTTTTTGTGTATTATTCTTTTGTTGATTAAGGTTATTCAAATTAAGAATAATTACGGTAAGCATTACCGGCACGGATAGAATCGCCGTGACAAACTCAACATGAGTCTTCTTATCGGGTAATCTTCTTGCCCATTGAATTACTTTATTCACAGTATTTTTCATTATTATGTAGATATAGCTCAATTATACCACTTTATGGTAAAACAACGGTCTAGAGATATCCTCTCGGTTATAATTTCTTTTTTGACCCGTCATATCAAATATTTGGGCAGTCAAAAGATATAGTAAAAAGTACGATGAGAAACTATACATTGGCCAACTTTGTTATTATCTACAAAAAAGACATTTATCAGGGTGATGAATTGAGAAGGCAATTTTATGAAGATTTGAAGGCAAATAAAACTTTCAAATTACTTGAAAGCACAGATTATAAAATAGTAAGGAATGAAAGCGGTTTGAATAGGAATTTGATAGATAAAGTTGGATATATTGTCTTATCAGGTAAATGTGAAACCTATGGCGGAGGAAGGTTTGTGTCAGCTTACAAACTGAGCACGGGATAAAAAATACTATTAAAAGGAAATATAGATATTGGCGGAACGATCTATAAGGGCTTGTCTGAAACTGGCAATGCGCTTGGAGGGGTAAGAGGAGTATTTGGCGTTAATAATCCAACCTTAGTAGTTGAATTTGGAGATGATGATGTGAGCGTTGCAACCTCTTTAGAGAGACTATCTAGCATAGGATTTTTTGATATGAAAATGGGAGAATTTAGAGCAAATAGCAAATTTTAAATAAAAATATTTCCATGGTTCGAAACTTCATTTGTTTTCATGAAGGGCTAAAGTAGCGTTTTTGTGAGATTTATCTCTACCAGGCTTTCTTTGAGCATGAGTCGTAGAGTTTTTTTCCCGACAGTTGTTTTGAAATACTTCTCACGTCTTGTTGCATCATGTTTTGAAAGATAGTATTCACAGAATAGTAAAGTAAAAGGTCTCCGAGGTTCTGTTGCTTTTGAATTACCGGAAATATGAGAGGTGAGTCTTTCATGAAGATTAGTAGTGTAACCAATATAAAAATTGTTATCTTTGAGCGAATAAAGAATATAAACACAGTATTGGAACTTGTTCATTACACAATAAGTATAGAAGTTTTCTTGACTCTTAAAGAGTCATATTACAGCTATGAAGCAGAACAGAGTTCGCTTCATAGCCATGAAGTGATCGCTTTAGCGATCTACTTCATGGTCCAGAGCAATGGAGGGCGTTAGAACCTTTTATGCACAAATTTAGTATAGTAAATTACTATTTTTACTAGAATCATTTCTAAAGTTTAGCATGTATGTTAAATGTTAAAATGAATCATTGTTGGGACTATTGAATTAGCTTTTCTGAATATGAGCACAATAACAGATTTATCAAAGAAAACATTTGATTGGATTAAAAACAGATTTAAAGAATTAATTCCAAGGATAATAAGTGATATATCACTTTTAAGCCTTATTGATGTCCAAGAAATTGTAGTTCCGAATATTCAATTAACATTCGATTATCTACTATTAATTACAGCAGCTTGTATTGTGAGTACTCTTGGTCTCCTTATGAACTCGACACCAGTTATTGTAGGAGGGATGATTATCTCTCCACTCATGTGGCCCATTGTAGGGATCTCATATGGTCTTTGGCAGTCGAAATCACATTTTCTATGGAAAAGTATTCGTTTACTTGGTTTATCAGTAGTGTTTACTCTTCTTACGTCTGCATTGTTAACTTTTTTTTCACCCATAAAAATAATAAATGCTGAAATAATAGGGAGAACCACTCCTACTCTTTTTGATTTGATAGTGGCTCTAGCCTCAGGTGCTGTCGCGATGCTATCTCTAACAAATAAGCGTGTTTCAAACAGTATTGCAGGAGTAGCAATTGCCACATCACTCCTACCTCCAATTTGTGTTTCAGGAATTGGAATAGCCATATGGAATTTTCCAGTATTTTGGGGAGGATTGCTACTATTTATTACCAATGCAATTGCGATAACAACTATTGGCATAATCTATTTAACATTTGTTAGCATTGTACAAAACAAGTCTTTGCCTAGAATTAACTTTCGTGGTTCATTTATATTTATCATCCTGCTTATTCTACTTATAACACCACTTAAAGAAACACTTATACAATATGGTAGGAACCTTGGTTCACTTCAAGTAAGTCGGACAGTAATTCTTAAAGAATTGTCAAAATTAGATTCAAAGATTGCCCTTATTGATATTCAAGTAAATGACCAGCGAAAAAAATCACAAAGCTTAACACTAGTAAACATAGGGGTAATGGTTCCCCAGGGTAACTCTATCACCTTTGATACGAAAGAAGAGTTACGTAAACAACTTGAAAATTCATTACATCAACAAGTCGAGTTAAACATTCGAGTTCAAGAGAGCGTTTCAATACTCTCTGTTGTTGAGGAAGAGGATCTGTCGCAAAGGAATACACTTACCAGTACATTGCGAACGGAGCTTTCTAAAATTCACCAGGAGATCGTTATCGACTCTATTCATATTGAAAAAAAGAATAGTTGGGTAGTAAGGGCAATGTTGACAATTGACCCATCAAACCCTTTAACTGAAAAAGATAGAATTTTCATTGAAAAGATACTATCAAAAAATGTAAATAAAAAAGTCACCTTATCTTTAGACTTAATACCGCGGATCAAACTTGGTTCGGACAAGGATAAAGAGAAAAATGATTTGCAGAATGAAATAAACACAACTATTTCCAAGCAATTTTCAGACGTTGATGTATTAGCTGTATCATTAGGTATTGAAGCAAAAGATGCATCATCATCTGCTACGCCAAGACAAATTGTGATGGTACAGTTAAGAGTTCCAGTTGAAACATATAAAGTAGATTTACTTGCTAAAGCCGTCCGGCAGGGTGTACTGAGGGTTATTTCTACTAACTTTATCCTCCAGCTACGCGTTATACCTGTCGAAGACATGACGTTTATTGAATAATTATAAGCGGTTCGAACCTTCTACGTGCAAATTTAGCATTATAAATTAGCTTATATTAAAACTTATTTAATAGATCTTCTTGTTCTTTGGTTATTCCCCGAGGAATTGTGACCGCTATTCTGACATACATATCTCCCCTTCCTGATTTATTAAGTCTCTGTATACCCTTTCCGCTTAGTTTAATAATTGTCTCAGGCTGTGTGCTCGGACGAATTTTGAGTTTGATTGAACCATCAATTGTCTTAATAGGGATAATGTCTCCTAAGATTGCCTGTTTAAAAGTGATACTTTCCTCTGTGAAAACATCCGACACTTTTCGTCTAAATAAAGGATCCGGAATGACCTCCATTACAATGTCATATCCTTTATAACGTATCTTTGTACCTGTATCTACGCCTGCTGGAATTTTTATCCTTTTCTGCTTTCCATCGATAATTATAGCTTTTTCAATTCCCTTGATCGCTTCATCAAAGTCTAGAGTCAAAGTATATGTATGTCTTGGTTGACGAGAGGAAAATGGAGAAGCTCCTCCAAAAAATTGTTCAAAAATATCGTTTGGGTCATTAAAGCCGGAAAATCCCTGAGTATTAGTATCTCCTTGATAAGGATAATTGTATGGAGATTCTTCTTGACTAGATTTTTTTTGTTCTTGGCCTCTTTCTTTAAATGCTTCGTTACCTGTTTGATCATATATTTGACGTTTTTGTGTATTAGAAAGTATTTCATATGCATGTGATATCTCTTTAAATTTTTCAGTGGCATCTTTTGCCTTATTACGATCGGGATGATATTTCAACGCTAATGTACGATATGCTTTTTTTACTTCATCTGAAGTTGCATTTTTTGATATTCCAAGAATATCATAGTAATTTTTCATTTTATTTTAAATCTTTCTCATTTTTTCTAACCTGTTTTTTTACTTGATTGATCACTTCTTTAGTGTTTTGCATAAAATCCTTATCTTTACTATCTGCAAAAAAAGTTGCAGAGTCTGTAGTAATTTTAAGTTTTACTTCAAATAGGATAGGTTTTCTATCAGGGTTATACACGGTTTTGGAAGAGAAGCGTACTAACTGTATTTTATACTGTTTGTTTATCCATTCAGCGGCTGATCGTATCTCACGGCTTACTTTTATTTTTTCATCTTCACTTAATTCTTGGGGTAGTTTACTTATAATCATGAGGAGCGTAGGCGTTTTTTGAGTGATCCAGACTGCAGTTTTAAGAAGATCCTTTGTTGTATAAATATAAAGAGGGTGACGTTCTTTATTAACAATAATAACGGAATTGTATTTGCTTGCCACTAGAGTTCTAATAGCTTTAGATATATCTATCGGTTCATAGAGTTCATCAAAAATAGGAGAAACAAATTGCGTCAATAATTGGGTATCTTTCTTAATCTTTTCTCCATCAAATGAATAATTCTTTACTTTAGAACGTGTTGATAACCGTTGTTTGTTTGAGCTTGCAAAATAGGGAGCAAAAATATCTCTTTTTGTCACTATTCCTTTTATTTTATTACTACTATCTACCACGACTAATCGAGATACTGTATATTTCTGAAACGCTTGATAGGCACTTCCAATACTACTATCCTCAGGAATTGTTAAGACATTTCTTTTTGGTATGTTTTCAATTGCTTCTTCATAAAAAATATCATTGGCTATAAGACCTTTGAGAAGAGATTTTACTTTCACAAGGCCAATTACTGTTTCATCCTTATCAAATACAGGAAGTGTATAAAGCTTTAATCCGCTCATTAGCCTGAGAATTTCTCCAACTGGAGTATCGATAAGAATTCTAGGAGGCGTTATGAGGCAAGAACGAATGAGCGTTGAAGAATCATGTTTTCGATTAAAGAGGGTATTTTGAACCGTCATTAAACCCATGAACTTATTATTATCTTCATACGCTAGAAGGGGGGTGTGGGTAGTTTTAAAGCGATTAATTATGGCTGATATTGGACTATCAACATTACAAATAAGACTTGATGGGACTACTTGGATTTTCAGTTTATTGTTTACATTATTCATGAATATAGAGTAACACTATTATTTCAATAATGAATCAACAGATATGACATAGATTGTGTAATGCAGCTTACATAACTAAAGAATTTTACATTACTTATTAGATTAAGCCAGCATGCTAAACTGTGCATAAAGAAGCATTAAATAACATTTACTAAAAACTATGAAAACCAGTATCGTTGAAACATACAATTGTTTTTATGGAGGTCATGGAAAGGTATCTATGATTATGGGTTGCTCTCATAAGCACCTAGTGTCAAAAGCGCAATTAGAAAGAAAACATTTGACGTTGGAAGGAAAACAAAACAAAACTAAAGATTCAGGGAATATTCTCTTTGCCAGTATATAGATACAAAAATTATAAACAACTATGAAAAACACATTCAATAAAATGGACAATGAGACGGATAAGATAGTAAAGTCGCCAAATGATATGAAAGATGAAAAAATAGCAGATTGGCGTCACGAACACGGGCAGCCTAGTTTTAAATATCTTCAATCTCTAGCGCAGGATGGTGGTTTTGAAGCGTTGGAGAAGTTAAGATCAATCGCTCAAGATTTGGATGTAAACTTTGGTCCCAACACTTCAACAGATTTGTTGATAAGAAAAATACTAGCAACTCAAAGTGACTTAAACATAACAACTTAATTGCGCTATGATATCTAAAATAAAATCTGCAAAAAAAGCATTGATTAATATACTCGAAAACTCATGAAACTTATTTTGAAAAACAGGTTTAAGTCAAGAAAAAAAGATAATTTTAGAAATATATTAATACGGTTCGAACCCTTTCATCCCGTCATGAAGGGATAAAGTAGTGTTTTTGTTTTTCTCCTATCCTAAGTTCAGAGCAATGGAACACATCCGAACCTTCTCCGCACAAATTTAGTATGGTAAATTGCATTTTTAAAGTCTCTAGTATTCAAATACTCAATTAGATAGAATATCAGCAATATGTTTAGAAAGTTTTATTTTTCTAGTTTAGCCCAAGAAATTGTTGTTTTCTTGGTACTTTTAACTTTATTTTCATTTATTCCGATGTCTCAATTAACAATACAGGGATCGATATTTATATTGTCTTTATACGCACTTGTTGCTTCGTTGTTAAGAAGGTTTACGTTTAAACAATTAGGATTTGTCAAGCCATCAAAAGAAATAGTAGTTAAATGGGTGCTACTTACTCTTGGGATGATCATAGCAATAGTCCTTCTCAAAATTATTTTTCCAGATGGTATATTTAGAGGTGTTTCAAAAAATAGACAAGCCTTTTTATATCTTATACCTTTTTATGTTTTAATTGGTACTTTTTTTCAGGAATTTGTCTTTAGAGGTTACTTGTTTGCCCAAACTTCGAAATTATTCTCAATAGGTCCTTCTGTTACGATTAACATTTTTTTATTCTCAATCTTTCATATCCCATATTTTGTTCAATATCAGTCAAATTTACTCTACCTTTCAATAATTGCTGGTGTATGTTGGGCCTTTATGTATGCTAAGTATCCCAATCTTTATATGGTATGGATTTCTCATGGGATTGTAGGTAGTCTCAGTTTGCTTCTTTTACAAAAGTTTTAGACTTTTTTTAGATTGCCATAGGGAATATTATTCACAGTATTATATTGTTGGTGCTTAATATTGTTGAAACCTTTTTATACAGTAATGGAGTGCTAAAGTAGAGTGTTTGTGTTTCTTCTATCCTAAGTCCAGAGGGTGGGATTCCCTTCGGCAAGCTCAGGGTAAACTTCTCATCCCTCCTAAACCACAAAAAAGATGCCGCTTTGGGCATCTTTTTTCATGGGTCCAGAGCAATTGAGGGCGTTAGAATCTTTTACGCACAAATTTAGTAT
>Ga0210027_1002056_pt1 | contig 17914 bp, 18 predicted proteins | sample CryGeymeta201510_FD_183978 | JGI IMG/M metagenome (GOLD analysis project Ga0210027, IMG submission 183978) | Groundwater microbial communities from Crystal Geyser aquifers in Utah, USA - Crystal Geyser metaG 2015-10 (SPAdes) (version 2) | ecosystem: Environmental > Aquatic > Deep subsurface >...
GTGGCGCACACAGGCATCCCTTAGCGACAACATCCGGGTTACTTCAGCAGCCCGGCACTGTGTGCCGCCTTTTCGATGCTGAGGTAATTTTCTGCCCGGGTCGGAATGAAGCGGCGGGTGCGTTGCAGGTCAAGAATGACCTTATCTTGCGGGTTGTTGATGTCCAGTGCCAGGAATGCGTCGGCCAGTTTCTTGCGCAACGCCGGGTTCATGTCGGCACGCACGGTCCAGTTGTAATCGAAATAGCCCGGCGTGGTGTAGAACACGCGCACCGTTTTGGCATCCACCTTGCCTTGCGCCAGCAGTTTTTCCCAAACGGATATATTTAGCGCACCCGCATCCACCTTGCCGCCCGCCACTGCCGCTGCGGTCGCATCATGCGCGCCGGAGAAAGACAGGCGCTTCATGTCGGTATCGGGGTTGATATTGGCCGCCAAAAGGTAGGCGCGTGGCATCAAGTGGCCGGAAGTGGAGGACTCCGAACCGAAGCTGAAAGTCTTGCCCTTCAGGTCGGACAAGTTATTGATGTCGGCCTTGGTGGTGATGAATACCGATTTGAATTTTGCGTCCTCTTCGCGCTGCACTAGAGGGATGACCTGATGATGGCTGCGCACCTTGGCCTGCACGAAGGTAAATCCGCCGAACCAGACCATATCCAGCTTGTTGTTGACCAGGCCTTCAACCGAGGCGGCGTAGTCGGTCACGGGGGTAAATTCCACCTTCATGCCTAGTTTTTTCTCCAAATAGTCGCCCAAGGGCTTGAACTTGCGCTGCAATTCGGTCGGTGCTTCGTCGGGAATGGCGGACACGCGCAACACGGGTTCTGCGCTGGACAGGCCGGACGCTGTCAACATAACCGCGCCCAAACTGACGGCGGCAAAAGTAATTTTAATGAGGTGAGTAAAACGTGACATAGCTTCCACTTTGTATAAATAATTGTTGTAAATCAATATACTACAAAAACACGAAACGGCATCCATACAAGCCTGGATGCCGTTTCAGTCAAACAACGGGTGTTACTTCACGGTATCAATGGTGATGTTCAAGCCTTTGCTGCCGGGCTTGACGATGCCCGCCGTCCCTTCCAGATCGCCGGGTTGCGACATCGGTGTGCCGGTTTTTGAAACGCGCGCCAGCACCACCACTTTATCGAAGCCGGACAGCTTCATCTGCGGTTGCATCGCCATGCTGTCATCCAGGGTGAATGCCATCGGCAAGTCCTTGACCTGCTTGCGGATCACCGCCAGCGGCATTTTCGGCCCTTCTGCGGCGCGCGCCAGAATGAAGACAAAATCGTCAGGGGATGCTTTTGCCCGCAACGCAGGACTCAACGAGACCTTGCCGGTAATCGCCAATGCCGGATTTGCCGCCACCTCGACTGGGGTTTCCAGCGTGGGCAGTTTGGCGAGTTTTTCCTTGCCGCCCTTTTGCTGTGCCAGGAATTCACGCGCCTGGTTGATACCGTCGCTTATCATCTGCACATCGGGATAATCGGCGGGCAACAGGCTGACCAGTTTCTGCCAATAGGTAATGGCGGCGACATAATCGCCGCGCTCCATGCCAGCCGATCCTGCCAGTGCCAGCGCCGTCGTGTTGTTGGCATCGAGTTCGAGTGCCTTGTTGAGGTACTTGGTCGGTTCACCCAGCAAAGACTGACCATGGCTCATGGCCTTGGCATCGGCATAGTCGGTCCAAAGCTGCGCCTCGTTCGGCATCAGTTTGACCAGATGCTCATAGGCGCGCACCGCATCATCATAGCGTTGCAATTCCTTATAGGAACGCCCCAAAGTGAGCCAACCATCGGGGTTTTCCGGCAGTTTCACCAGCTTGGCTTCCAGTTCCTGCAACGCTGCTTCCGAACGAATAACACCGAAACCGTCGGCAGCAGCACCTTGTTGGGCGGGCGGCAGCAATGCCTTGGGGTTGCCCAGCGCCCGATACAACGAAACGCTGCCCAACGGCACCAGCACCAGCAGGACCAGCGCCAGAATTTTAGCCGGATTGCGCGGCACGCGAGCAGGCGCTTCAGTGGTTTTTACTTCATCCAGCAGGCGCACTTGCAACTCGCGACGACCCTGATCATAAGCCTCCTGGGTTAACAGGCTGTTTTGCAGGTCGGCATCGAGTTCGGCGGACTGGTCGCGCAGAATTTCCAGGTTGGCCGCATCGCGCAGCACATCGTTGTTGCTTGCCGTGTTGCGCCACAACGGCCAGATGACGAACGGCAGCGCCACGATGACCAGCGCCGCGCTTAAAATCCAGAATAAAGTCATGCTTGAGAGTCCTTGTTTGCTGCGGGTTTTTCGTTCAAAGCGGGTTCATTCAGCAACGAGCTTGCGCGCTGTTCGTCCTGCACGGACAGCACCGCTTCGCCTACCTGACTGCGGCGCTTCTTCAATTGATAGAACAACCCCAGGCCGCCCAGCAGCAACAGGATAAAAGGTGCCAACCAGAGCGGCATGGTTTCGCGATCCACGGGCGGATCGAACAACACCGACTTGCCGAAACGTTCGACCAGCATGTCCATGATTTCCTGATCGGTCGCGCCCGCTTTCATCTTCTCGCGCATGATCTGACGGACATCTTTCGACCAGTCGGAATGTGAATTGGATACGGGTTCGCTCTGGCAGACCAGACAGCGCACTTTTTCGGCCAGCAGCATCATCCGATGTTCCAGCACGGGATCGTCGGCGATGTCCTTGGCTTCGCCCGCAAAGGTAAGCGTGGGCAACAGGCACAGCAATAGCAGCAAGAGGTTTCTCATCATTTGGCTTGTAACTCCGCAACCCTGGGCAGGATTTTTTCGCGCAGATTTTCCGGTGTCACCGCACCGATCAGCTTGAAGGCAATCATTCCTTTTTTATCAATAAGATAGGTTTCTGGAACACCATAGACACCATAATCAAAACCGACCTTGCCGTCGGCATCGGCGATCACCAGAGTGTAGGGATTACCCGCTTTATTCAGCGTCATTTGACCGTCTTCAGCCTTGTCCTTGTAATCCAGGCCGACGATAGGCACGATATTTTGGCGCGACAATTCCAACAGTAGCGGATGTTCGTCCTTGCACGCGCCACACCAGGAAGCCCACACGTTCATCAACCACACCTTACCCAGCATCTCCTGGGGCGAGAATTTTTTGGTCGGCTCATAAAGCTGTGGCAACACAAAAGCAGGGGCGGCTTTACCGACCAGCGGAGATGGGACTTCGCGCGTATCGCGCCCCAGCCCCTTGTACAGAAAAACCGACAAAATCAAAAAAATGACCAGCGGAAGTATGAATCGCATCATGAGGGTTGTCCTTGTTTTACGGCTTGTTTATGGATGCGGTAACGGCGGTCAGACACCGCGAACAGGCCGCCCAGCCCCATCAGCAGACAACCCGCCCAGATCCAGTCCACAAAAGGTTTGATATAAACGCGCACCGCCCACGCGCCTTCGGATTCGGGAATCGCTTCGCCCAGCGAGACATACAAATCGCGGAACAAGCCGGTTTGAATCGCCGCCTCGGTCAGCGGCATACCCGACACGTTGTACTGGCGCTTTTCGGGGTTCAGCTCCCCCACCCGCTTGCCGTCCTGGCTCACCACCACATGCCCCATCCCCGCGACATAATTGGGTCCTTCGGTTTCCGTCACGCCATTAAACTTGAACTCGTAGCCGCCCGCCATCACGGTGTCGCCGACATTCATGCGTACATCGCGCTCGGTTTCGTAGCCCTTGACCAGCGTCACGCCGATGATGAAAAACGCCACGCCCAGATGCGCCAACTGCATCCCGTAATAGCTGCGGCTTTGTTTCCTGACGCGCGCCATGAAAGCGCCTTGCCCCGCCCAACGCTGGCGCAGGCTGATGACCAGCGAGGCGATAATCCAGAACGCCATCAGCAATCCGACCACGATCATCGGCGACCATTTATTGGCTTCCAGCATCAAAAACTTGCCCATCAGCAACGGCAGCAGCAAGGCCAGCACCAAGGCACTGGCGAACCCCCATTGCACGCGTTTAGCCAATTCGGGCACCTCCATTTTCTTCCAACGCGCCAGCGGCCCCAGCCCCATCAGCAACACCATCGGAATCATCAGCGGCACGAATACAGCTTCAAAATACGGCGCGCCGACCGACAGCTTGCCGTAACCTAAAGCATCCATAAACAAAGGATACAGCGTGCCGATAAACACCGAGGCGGACGCGACCGACAGCAGCACATTATTCGATAACAGCAGCGATTCTCGCGAGATCAAATCGAACTTTCCGCCCAAGCCTACTTTGGGCGCACGCCAGGCGAACAGCAGCAGCGACGCACCGACCACCAGCACCAGGAAAGTCAAGATAAAAATCCCGCGTTTAGGGTCAGCCGCGAACGAGTGAACCGATGTCAGCACGCCGGAACGCACCAGAAAAGTCCCCAGCAAACTCAGCGAAAACGCCGCAATCGCCAGCAACACCGTCCAGCTTTTGAACGCGCCGCGCTTCTCGGTCACGGCCAGCGAATGGATCAATGCCGTGCCCAGCAACCACGGCATGAACGAGGCATTTTCCACTGGGTCCCAGAACCACCAGCCGCCCCAACCCAGCTCGTAATAAGCCCAACCGCTACCCAGCGCGATACCGAGGGTCATGAACACCCACGCCACCGTCGTCCAGGGACGCGACCAACGCGCCCAGGTCGCATCGAGCTTGCCGCCCAACAAGGCAGAAATGGCAAAGGCGTAAGCCACCGAGAAGCCCACATAGCCCATGTACAACATCGGGGGATGGATCACCAGACCGGGATCCTGCAACAGCGGATTCAGGTCGCGGCCATCGGCAGCGGCGGGCAACAGGCGCTCGAACGGGCTGCTGGTAAACAGCATGAACAGCATAAAACCGACCGCAATCAAGCCCATCACGCCCAGCACGCGCGCCACCATTTCTTCCGGCAAATGACGGCTAAACAGGGCAACCGCTGCCGTCCAGACCGACAAGAACAACGCCCACAGCAGCAGCGAACCTTCGTGACCGCCCCAGATAGCCGAGAAACGGTAGATCGCCGGTAATTGGGAATTGGAATGCTGCGCAACATACAGCACGGAAAAATCGTTATTTAGAAAGGCATAGGCCAGCGCGGCAAACGACAGGCCGACAAACAACAACTGCCCGTAAGCGACCGGACGGGCGACCCCCATCAGCACCGCATTGTTGCGCGCCGCACCGAGGATCGGCAGCACACCGAGAACCATCGCCAGGCACAACGCGACAATGAGGGAAAAATGACCTAGCTCTGGAATCATGTATTAACTTTCGCTGTAAAACTGACGGGGATTATTGTGCGCCGGGCGTTCCGGACGAGGGAGACGCTGCGGAAGAGGAACTTGCTGCGGCGGCGGTTTCAGCTTTTTTCAGGGCATCGGCGGCTTCCGGCGGCATGTAGTTTTCGTCGTGTTTGGCCAACACCTCGTCGGCGCGCATCAGCCCGCCGGCTTCCATCTTGCCCTGTACAACCACGCCCTTACCTTCCTTGAACAGGTCCGGCAGGATGCCTTTGTAAACCACGGGCAAGGTTTTGTGCAGATCGGTAATCACGAAATTGACCGTCAAACCATCCGCCTCGCGCTTGATACTGCCCTCTTCGACCAGCCCGCCGATGCGGAAGCTGCGGCCTTCCGGCGCTTCCTTGTTATAGACCTGAGTCGGCGTGAAATACAGGCTGACGTTGTCCTTGAGCGCGTTCAACACCAGCCCCACCGCAATACCGACTGCGGCAATGGCCACCACAATGTACAAAAATCTTTTCTGACGCGGTTTCATGCTATTCCTCTTCTGCTTGATGGATCAGGCGAACCTGTTGCAAGGTGAGGGTTCGCTTGTGTCTCACCATCGCGATTTCGATGACGAACACCAGCATCGCCACCGCGTATGAACCGATCCACACATAGGTCAGCGGATTTTCTCGCATCCATATATCCAGACTCATGACCGCACCTCCGCCAGCTCGGCTATCCATTTGGTATGGCGTTCCCGTTCCAGAATAATGCTGCGCACCCGCGCCAGCGTGACCGCTATCGCATACAGCCAGCACGCCGCGAGCATGGTGAACATCGCTTGCTGCATGGCGATGTGCATGGAGGTGCCGCTGAATTTGATGGTCGAGCCTTGATGCAAGGTATTCCACCATTTCACCGAGAAATAGATGATAGGCACGTTCACCGAACCGACGATGGCCAGCAAGGCCGAAGCACGGTCGGCGCGGCGCGGGTCATCTATCGAGGCGTGTAGCGCGATAAAGCCCAAGTACAGGAACAACAAAATCAACTCGGAAGTCATGCGCGCATCCCACACCCACCACGCGCCCCACATCGGCTTGCCCCACAACGCGCCCGTCCACAGCGAGATAAAGGCGAACAGCGCGCCCGTCGGAGCGACCGCACTCGCCATCATGGAAGACAAGCGGGTGTTAAAAATCAAGCCCAGCGCGGCATAGCCTGCCATGACCATATACAAAAACATGGACAGCATGGAAGCGGGCACATGAATGAAGATGATGCGATAAAACTCGCCTTGCTGCGCATCCATCGGTGCAACGGCAAAACCGATATATAAACCCACTGCAAATAAAATGGCCGCCGGAATGGCGAACCAGGGAATCAACTTGCCCGCCAGACCGTAAAAAGTCGTCGGAGCGGAATATTTAAACCAGTTTATCGCCATATAAAAATCTCTAAATTCATTCCATTGAAATTCGTAACGCCTGCGCCGCCACCCAGGGGGTAAAGGTCAGCGCCAACACTAACAACGCGCCCATCATGGACAGATTGGACGAATAATTCAGCCCGGCGGTCACCGCACCCACCGCACCGGTACCAAAAATCAGCACCGGAATACACAAGGGCAACACCAACAAGGACAACAATACGCCGCCGCCTCGCAAGCCCAAGGTCAGCGCCGCGCCAATCGCGCCCAACATGCTGAGTACCGGCGTACCCAGCAACAAGCCCAGAATCAACACGCCTATCGCTTCAACCGACATATCAAATTGCAGTCCCAGCACCGGGGTCAACAACACCAGCGGTAAACCCGACACCATCCAGTGCGCCACCATCTTGCCCAACACCAGCACAGACAGCGACTGCGGCACGAGTAACATTTGCTCTAGCGTACCATCCAAATAGTCCGCTGAAAACAGCCGACCCAACGACAACATTGATGACAACAGGGCTGCTACCCACAACACGCCCGGCGCAATTTTGCGCAACATGTCGGTTTCGGGACCTACGCCCAGCGGAAACAGACTGACTACCATCACGAAAAAAACCAGCGTCGTCAACACATCCGTGCGACAGCGCAGCGCCAACAGCAGATCACGACGTATCACCAGCATCAGCAAGGAAAACAGGGAGCGTTTCTTCATAGCCTGCCCCCTTATGACAGCGACAGGCTGCGCATTTCCATCCCCGCAACTTCAAGCGGTTGATGGGTCGTGAAAATGACCATGCCTTGTTGCGCCAGATGTTCCGCCAGCAATTCCTGTATCAGGCAGACGGCTCCGACATCCAGCGCCGTCAAAGGTTCATCCAGTATCCACAATTTAGCCTCGCTCACCAGCATCCGCGCCAAGGCTACGCGCCGCCGCTGGCCTTGCGACAACACCTTGGTGGGCAGTGTCTCGCGCCCCTTCAAGCCCATGCGCCGCAAGGCGGCAATCGCCTCCTGATCGGTCAACACGGCACCCGACAGCCCCGCCGAGATACGCAAATTCTCAAGCGCGCTCAGTTCATCCTTGATGGCATTCAAATGGCCGAGATACATCACCTCTGCATAATATTCTTCTCGTATCCCTTGCACCTCGCTACCAAACCATGAAATCGTTCCTTCGTCCTGCATCAAAAATCCGCACAGCGTACGCAACAGACTGGTCTTCCCGCTGCCATTCGCGCCCTGAATTTGCAGGATTTCGCCGGGATGCAGGGTAAAACTCAACCCCGAAAACAAGCGATGGTCGCCGCGACTACAAGCAAGATTGCTGACTTCCAGCATGGAGAAAGACCTGAAATTGAACAGCGCGGGATTATATACGATTGCATCTGACCGTTGCGCGGCATTGCTTTATAATCGCCGCTCTTTTGACCTACCACTCATAAAATAAGGACAAGTATGGGATTTCTGGCCAACAAACGATTTTTGATTACCGGCATGATCAGCACCCGCTCCATTGCCTACGGCATCGCGCAAGCCATGCACCGCGAAGGCGCGACCTTGGCATTCACCTATCAAGGCGAGCGCGTGCGCGAACGGGTACTGGAGCTGGCCAAACAGTTCGACAGCGAGCGGGTATTCCAGTGTGATGTCGCCTCTGACACTGACATCAACCAACTTTTCGCCGACCTGAACCAGCACTGGGACGGTTTGGACGGTTTCGTACACGCCATCGCTTTCGCCCCGCGCGAGGCGCTGGAAGGCGAGTTTCTGGACGGTTTCAGCCGTGAAGCCTTCCGCATCGCGCACGACATCAGCGCCTACAGTTTTCCGGCGATGGCTAAAGCCGCCCTGCCGATGATGGAAGGCCGCAACGCGGCCATTTTGACCCTGAGCTATCTGGGTGCCGTGCGCACCATGCCGCACTACAACGTGATGGGCATGGCCAAAGCCAGCCTCGAAGCCAGCGTGCGCTATCTCGCCATGCAGCTGGGCGCAAAAGGCATTCGCGCCAACGCCATTTCCGCAGGACCGATCAGGACTTTGGCCGCAGCAGGCATCGCAGACTTTGGCAAGCTATTGTCTTATAACGAAAAAAATGCACCGCTGAAGCGCAATGTAACCGTGGAGGAAGTCGGCAACGCCGCCGCCTTCCTGTGCAGCGATCTGGCCAGCGGCATCACCGGCGAGATCACCTATGTGGATGGCGGCTTCAACACCACGTCGCTAGGTTGCACCGAGGCTTAACGGCTCCCTCACAGGAAAATCCCACATACCCCCAGGGTGAACAATAGGTTAAAAGCCCCAACTTTTGATATATCATGCTCGAACTCTGTTTTTACGAAGCCGTAAACGATGCTGAACCATCCACCGGGCATCAGACAATGCGTTCATCCATAAAGAGGCGTGAAAAGCAATACTCTATTTCTATCCAGTGACCATGCCCTATTCAAACCTGATCGCTACCACGAAAATACAACAACGCAATACGGTAATTTTGACGTTGCTGCTGGTCGCGTTTTGGCTGGTATCGGTGGTGTTTCTCGCAGAACGTCATTACCTTTCCTCAGCCCGCGATGCAATCAATCAGGAAACCCTGCACTCGCAACAACGCGCAGACGACCTGGCCGACAGCATCCAGCGCAACCTGAGCCAACTGCACGGCACCCCCGATCTGCTTTCAACCTTGTTGCGTGTCAAATGGGCCGTATCGCGGTTTGATGCAGGCGGTGCGCCCTCCGCCCTGCCGCTCGAAGCGCGACGCAAGGCCTGGACAGAAGACCCCGCTTTTAACGATCTAAGTCGCTACCTGGCGCTCAGCGAGCAATATCTTAATGCCGACCTGGTTTATGTCGTGAATGCGGCAGGCGACTGTATTGCGGCCAGTAACTGGGATACGCAGGGAAGCAGTATCGGTACCAATTTTGCGGAACGCGACTTTTTCAAAAGCAATAAAAACGGTCAGCGCGGCATTCAATATGCAATGGGTAAAACCACCCATATCGCCGGATTATATTTCTCCACGCCTGTCATCATTGATGGCAAGTTTATGGGCGCGGTGGTCGCCAAGGCTGACGTACCGAATTTATCATTCTTAATCAAGCAGTTGGATGCTTTTGTAACAGATAGCAACGGGGTCGTTATTCTAGCTGGCGACAAAACCCTGGAAATGTATACCCTGCCGAATGCGGCTATTGCAGCCTTTTCCGAACAAGAAAAATTTGCGCGTTACCGTAGAAATAACTTTTCAACACTTGATATAGTACCTTGGGAAAACAATAAATTCCCTTCTCTGGTCAAATTCAAAAACCAGCCAGAGCCACACCTGCTGGTCGCAAAAAATCTTCCCCAATATGGCCTGCAGGTTTATGTCGCCAGTGAAGTGACCGCCATTACCTCGTTGGCTCAAAATCATTTCTGGCTCACCTTGCTGATTGGCGCATTGGGCAGCATCCTGATATGCGCAGTAAGTGGAACGGTGCTCTATCTCGAGACACTCAAGAGATCAAAAGCATTGCTGTGGAGAAAAGCCAATTTTGATGCCCTGACAGAATTGCCTAACCGCGAATTGTTTCACGACCGCCTGGAACAGGAAATAAAAAAATCCGTTCGCTCGGGCTTGCCCATTGCACTACTGCTGATTGACCTCGATCAATTCAAGGAGGTGAACGACACGCTGGGGCACGAAATGGGAGACCTGCTGTTGCAGCAAGCTGCCAATCGCATCGTGAACTGTGTGCGCGCAACGGATACCGTGGCACGTCTGGGGGGAGATGAATTCACGGTAGTGTTGCCACAACTCCACGATGTCCTTATCGCCAGACAACTCGCACAGAAAATCATCAACAAGCTGGCCGAACCTTTTTATCTGCGCGATGAAGTTATTCATATTTCGGCCAGTATTGGCATCACCCTATATCCGGCTGATGCCACCGAGATTGTCAACCTGATGAGAAATGCCGATCAGGCAATGTATGCCGCAAAGAACGAAGGTCGCAACCGTTTCAGTTATTTCACACGCTCCTTGCAGGAAGCAGCACAAAAACGGTTGCATCTCACCAACGATTTGCGCGGTGCCTTGGCAAATCATCAATTCAGGCTCTTTTTTCAGCCTATCGTCTCTCTGGCTACGGATCGTATCCACAAGGCAGAAGCCCTGCTGCGCTGGCAACATCCGACGCGCGGCATGGTCAGCCCGGCGGATTTCATCCCCTTGGCCGAGGAAACCCGACTTATTGTTGAGATCGGCGCGTTTGTCAGAAAGGAATCGCTGGCTTGGTGTAAACGCTGGAACAACCTTAACCCGGAAGGATTCCAGATCAGCGTGAACAAATCTCCCGCCGAATTCACAGATGAAAACGACAGTGCGAACGTGGAAATTTTTGTGGATAAGTTAAACAAAATGGGACTATGCGGCGAGAATTTCGTCTTTGAAATTACCGAAGGATTGCTGTTGAATGCGGATGTGCGTATTCATGAAAAGTTGATGGAATTGCGCGATGCAGGTATTCAGGTTTCCATTGATGATTTCGGCACAGGCTATTCTTCCTTGTCTTATCTGAAGAAATTCGACATTGACTATCTCAAGATAGACCAGTCTTTTGTCCGCAACCTGGAGAGCGATTCCAATGACGTGGCCTTATGCGAAGCGATCATTGTCATGGCGCACAAACTCGGCTTGAAAGTCATCGCCGAAGGCGTGGAAACCGAACAACAGCGCGACCTGTTAAGCCGCGCTGGCTGTGACTATGCGCAAGGCTATCTATACGCCAAACCTATGCCACCTGAAGCATTCGAGCAATGGCTGACTGCGCGTAACGCGTAAACGCTGCCAAATAAAATTTGCGGGGGATATCCCATGACGATTGTTCGGCAAACGCAACACAAAACATGGACTCGCTATCTGCTCTGGTTGGCGATACTGGTTTTTCTGGCAGGCGCAATCTGGTATTACACCCGCCCCGCACTCCCCCGCGTACAACTGGTCAAGGTCGAGCGCGGCATTGTCGAGGCGACCGTCAGCAACACCCGCGCCGGAACGGTAAAAGCCTGCCACCGCGCCAAGTTATCTGCCCCGTCCGGTGGCCAGATCGCGCGTCTGCTGGTCAAAAAAGGCGAGCGCGTCAAAGCCGGGCAAGTATTGCTGGAATTGTGGAACGACGACTTGGCTGCGCAGGCGCGCCTCGCCCAAGAACAGCGCAACATGGCACTGACGCAAGCCAGACAAGCCTGCGTACAAGCCGATTTAGCCGAAAAGGAAGCCGTGCGCGCCCAGCAATTACAAGTGCGGGGATTTATTTCCAACGAAGGGCTGGAGCAAAAAACCGCCGCCGCCAAGGTAGCCCGAGGCGGCTGTGTAGCGGCACGCAGCCAGATAGACCAGAGCCAGTCACGCATCGCCGCTGCCCGTGCGGGACTCGATCGTCTGGTACTCAAAGCCCCGTTTGACGGCATCGTTGCCGACATCAGCGGCGAACTGGGCGAATACGCCACCCCCTCCCCGCCCGGCATTCCCACCCCGCCTGCGATTGACCTGATAGACGACCGCTGCCTGTTTGTCAGCGCGCCGATAGACGAAGTGGATGCGGCCCACATCAAGGCGGGACAGACGGCGCGCATCACGCTGGATGCGATCCGTGGCAAGACGTTCGCCGGCCGGGTCAAGCGCGTCGCACCTTATGTGCTGGAACTGGAAAAACAGGCGCGCACCGTGGAAGTTGAAGTGGATTTTATCGAACCCCCGACCACCGAAAACCTGCTGGCAGGCTACAGCGCCGATGTTGAAATCGTCCACACCACCCATCAAAACGTGTTGCGCATCCCCACGCAAACCCTGCTGGAAGGTCGTCGCGTGCTGGTTTATAAACCGGATGGCCTACTCGTTGAGCGCACCGTAACGACGGGGCTTGCCAACTGGGAGCAGACTGAAATCACCGCAGGGCTGGTTGAGGGCGACCAGATCGTTCTGTCGCTCGACCAGACAGGCGTGACGGCGGGCGCAAAAGTGGTAGATCGGGATGCATCCCGACAAAGCAGGAAATGATTCAATTCGAGAACGTCAGTCGCAGCTTTCTGGTCGGCGACCAGAAAGTTGCGGCGTTGCGCGACATCAATCTTTCCATTGCAGCGGGAGATTATGTTTCCATCATGGGGCCGTCCGGTTCGGGCAAATCCACGCTGCTCAATTTAATCGGCCTGCTGGATCGCCCCACTTCCGGCACTTATCGGCTGGACGGCGGCGATGTCACCGCGCTGAACGACGAACAACAAGCCCGCGTGCGCAGCCAAAAGATCGGCTTCGTATTCCAGTCCTTCCATCTGGTGCCACGCCTGACTGCGGCAATGAACATCGAACTGCCGCTGATACTGGCGGGCATTCCTCCCGCCGAACGCAAGCGACGTGTCGCCGAATTACTGGAAAATTACGGTCTGAATGACCGCGCCGACCACCGACCCGACCAGCTTTCCGGCGGACAGCGCCAGCGCGTGGCGATTGCGCGCGCCACCAGTATGCGCCCCGCCGTACTGCTGGCCGATGAACCGACCGGCAATCTCGACCAAACCACCGGACGTGAAGTCATCAAGCTGTTGGAGGCACTTACCGAACAGCACGTCGCGCTGATCCTGGTGACCCACGACCCCGCGATAGGCGGACGAGCCAAACGGCAGTTGCAGATGGTGGACGGCCAGATCGTCAGTCAAACCTAGTGATGATATTCACGAAAATAAAAAAATGTTTGTGGGTGCGAATTCATTCGCACGCAAGTCATCGGTTGTGCGAATGAATTCGCACCCACAACTGAAATGAGATTCATTGACCTCCTGGATTTCGCCTCCACCAGCTTGCGCGGCAGCCGTTCGCGCACCTTGCTGATGATACTGGCCATGTCCATCGGCGTGGCTGCGGTGGTGGTGTTGACTGCGCTGGGCGAAGGCGCGCGGCGTTATGTGGTCAACCAGTTTTCCTCGCTGGGTACGAATCTGGTGCTGGTTTTTCCGGGGCGCACCGAGACGGCAGGCATCAATCCCGGCATGTTGCTGGGTCAGATTCCGCGCGAACTCTCACTGGATGACGCAGAAGCCTTGTTGAAGAGTCCCGCCGTCAAACGCATCGCGCCGCTGACGATAGGCACATCAGAGATTTCCCGCGCTGCGCTTAACCGTGAAGTCGTGGTACTCGGTTCGACCAGCGAGCTGCTGACCGTCCGCCATATGTCGTTGGGGCAGGGTCAATTTCTGCCCGCAGGCGACATTCATTCCAGCGCATCGGTGTGCGTGCTGGGCAATAAAATCAAACATGAACTGTTCGGCAATGAATCAGGCATCGGTGCCTGGGTGAGATTGGGCGACCGACGTTTCCGCGTGATTGGCGTGATGGCCAGACAAGGCGAGTCCATGGGTTTTAATACCGACGAGATCGTCATCGTGCCGGTCTCCTCGGCGCATCTGCTGTTCAATACCTCCGGCCTGTTCCGCATTCTGGTGGAGGCCAAAAGCCGCGATGCCCTCGAACCGGCCAAGCGCGCTGCCGAAAAGATACTGATGGAACGCCACAACAATGAACGCGATGTCACGGTCGTCACGCAGGATGCCGTGCTGAAAACCTTCGACCGCATCCTGCGCGCCCTGACCTTGGCGGTCGGAGGCATCGCTGCGATCAGTCTGGCGGTGGCGGGGGTACTGATCATGAACGTCATGCTCATTGCCGTGTCGCAGCGCGTCAAGGAAATCGGCCTGCTCAAAGCCCTGGGCGCACCCGCCGCAGAAATCCGCAAACTATTCTTCGCCGAAGCCATCCTGTTGTCCGGCATCGGCAGCGTGGCCGGCCTGATACTGGGCGAAATCGGCGTGCTGGCCATCGGCAAACTCTATCCGTCGTTACCCGTGGTCGCCCCCTGGTGGGCGGTACTGGCGGCTCTCCTTACCTCGCTTGTGACGGGGGTATTGTTCAGCGTCTGGCCCGCCCGCCGCGCGGCAAGACTCGATCCGGTGACGGCGCTGGCGGGACGCTAACATGCTGCTCCCCGACCTGATCCGTCTAACAACTTCCAGCGTTCTGGCATACCGGATGCGCAGTTTTTTGACGGGCCTGGGTATCGCCATCGGCATCGCGGCAGTGATTCTGCTCACTTCCATCGGCGAGGGCTTGCACCAGTTCGTCTTATCCGAATTTTCCCAATTCGGCACCCACATCATCAACATCCAGCCCGGCAAGGCTCAAACGCAGGGCGGCAGCGTCGGTATCTTCGGTTCGAGCAAACCGCTGTCCATCGAGGATGCGCTGGCGCTGCGCCGCCTTCCCAACGTCGAGTATGTCAACACCGGGGTACAAGGCAACGCCGAGGTGAAAGCCAACGGCAAGAGCCGCCGCATCACCGTGTATGGCGCGGGGCATGATTTCACCAAAACTTTTACTTTTAAGGTGCAGACGGGCAGCTTTTTACCCGCCGATGACCCGAATCAGGCGCGCGCCCTGGTCGTACTGGGCGCAAAAGTCCGGCAGGAATTATTCGCCGGGGAAAATCCGCTGGGACAGTACCTGCGCGTCGGTGGACAACGCTATCGCATCATCGGCGTGATGGAGGCCAAGGGACAAATTCTGGGCTTCGATATGGACGACACCGTATTTATTCCGGCAGCGCGCGCACTGGAACTATTCAATCGCCCCGGACTGATGGAAGTTCACGTCAGCTATAACGCCCGTGCCGATCTGCAACAGGTGTTGAGCGCCATCACCGCGCGGCTCAAGGAGCGGCACGGGCGCGATGACTTCACGTTAATTTCGCAGGAAAAATCACTCGATGTGCTGGGCTCGGTGCTGGATGTCATCACCTTCGCGGTGGGTGCGTTGGGCGCAATTTCCTTGCTGGTGGGCGGGGTCGGCATCCTCACCATCATGACCATGGCCGTCACCGAACGCACTGCCGAAATCGGCCTGCTGCGCGCGTTGGGCGCTCGCGAGCGGCAAGTGCTGATGCTGTTTCTGGGCGAAGCGATGTTGTTGTCTGCGCTGGGCGGACTGGCGGGACTGGCGCTGGGCATCGGCATCGGAGAGGCATTGCACGAGCTGTTCCCCGCGCTGCCCGTGTATACCCCGTGGCTGTTTGCGGCACTCGCAGAATGCTCTGCGGTGAGCATCGGCCTCGTCGCGGGCGTGATGCCCGCCCGCCGCGCCGCACGTCTCGATCCGGTTGAAGCCTTGCGGAGCGAGTAAGACGCGAAGCCAGACGCAACGTTCAACTGTGATGCGCTTCGTTCCTCGGCACATCCTACCGCGCTGCCAGTGCGCGCCCCTTGGCTGTTCGCGGTACTCGCCGAACTCTTATCGCTCAGGGTGTGATAACGCTCAATGACAGACGCATTGTCACCACAACAGGCCATGCATCAACAAGCCCAGCAGCATCACACCCAGCAAGACCATCGGGAGATATTCTTTCCAATTCAAATCCTGTTGCCTGGTTGCCCGATTTACAAAAAGGGTGGCATCAGCTTGGTTGTGTAACGGGCGGCTATTAAAGTTTTTCATTTTAAGCTCCTGTACGCCAAAAATTTCAGTGCCTACAGATTAGCAAAAGCGGGGGATCCCTCCAAGACCGCACAGCCATTTCCGAACCCAGCAACGGGTGGTCGAAATGCCGGGACAAACGGTTATCATTCGCCGCTTATCGGTTACTTCACGCTATCGCTGGAGACACCATCAAACAGGCCAACCACCGCCACGGCAGATGTGAAATAATCCCGCCACATTGTTTCGGCTTTGAATATGCGCCACGCACCTCACCTCGTTGTTTCCATCTCCGGTCACGGATTCGGCCATGTCGCACAGACCTCACCGATACTGAATGCGCTACACAAATTGCGTCCCGAAGTCCGATTCACGATACGTTCAAGCGCACCTCTGACGCATTTATGTACCCGCATCCACGCGCCCTTTACCCCGCTGCCTAGCGAAGGCGACATCGGCATGGTGATGTCTTCGGCGCTGCATGTCCGCGCCGAGGAAAGCCGTGCGCTTTATCGCACATTTCATACCGGTTGGCCTGAACGCGTAGCAAATGAGGCGCAGCTGTTGCGCGAACTGGGTGCGGACATGGTCTTTTCCAACGTCGGCTATTTGCCCCTGGCGGGCGCACAGCAGGCGGGCATTGCCAATGCGGCGCTGTGTTCGCTGAATTGGGCGGACATCTTCCGGCACTATTGCGGCGACGGCGCGATCACCAGACAAATCCAGTCCTGTTATGCAAATGCGGATGCGTTCCTGCGTGCCACGCCGGGGATGGCGATGAATGACCTGCAAAACCTGCTTCCTGTCGCACCCATCGCTGACATTGGCAGAAATCGGCGCGACGAACTGAACCGTCACCTGAAACTATCACCACAGGAAAAGCTGGTGCTGGTAAGCATGGGCGGCATCGCCAGCCGCTTACCTGTCGAAAACTGGCCTCGCATTGAAGGCGTGCGTTATCTGGTGCAGTCCAGTTGGCAAACCCACCACCCCGATGCCATCACTCTCGAAGCATTGCCCATGTGCTTTGGCGACTTGCTGGCGAGCAGCGATGCGCTGCTATGCAAACCGGGTTACGGCAGTTTTGTCGAAGCGGCAAGTTGTGGCATACCGGTACTCTACGCCAGCCGCCCCGACTGGCCGGAATCACCACCGCTGATCGAATGGCTGCAACGGTATGGTATGAGTGGTGAAATTTCTCCTGATACCCTGGCGGGGGGTGCTTTCGCCGCAGCACTGGAACAACTCTGGTCAGCGTCCGCCCCCGTTCCCGTCATTCCGACCGGCGCGCAACAGGTGGCCGAGTGGATAGCAGAAAAGCTGGCCTGAAAATCAAGGGGCGCATGATGTCATGCGCCCCTTTTTCCGATCAGCCCAAAAATCCGGCTGGAATGCTTGCCGAAATAACGACTTAGTGCAAATGACTGCCTTCGTCATGCACGTGTTCATGCGCCAGCTCTTCAGCAGTAGCAGGGCGCACGCCAGTCACTTTGCAGTTGAACGTCAGTGTTTTACCCGCCAGTGGATGATTACCGTCCACCGTTACTTCATCGTCACCGACTTCCAGCACGGTGTACAGAATGAAATCTTCGTCATCGGACTCTTCGGGCGCGCCTTCAAATTGCATCCCGACTTCTATGTCTTCAGGGAAAGCACTGCGCGCTTCGACTTCAACCAGTTCGTGTTCATATTCACCAAAAGCATCATCCGGCTGCAACGTGACACTGCATTCAT
>Ga0210027_1002083_pt1 | contig 17816 bp, 15 predicted proteins | sample CryGeymeta201510_FD_183978 | JGI IMG/M metagenome (GOLD analysis project Ga0210027, IMG submission 183978) | Groundwater microbial communities from Crystal Geyser aquifers in Utah, USA - Crystal Geyser metaG 2015-10 (SPAdes) (version 2) | ecosystem: Environmental > Aquatic > Deep subsurface >...
AAGAAGATAATAAGGGCAATAAAGAACGAGTTAGTTAGTGTCATTGACGGGAAAATGATTCCACAAGCGGCTTAAAATCTGCTTCCTTATTTTTTTTAATTCTTGTTTTACTGTTTTGGGATTGTATTTGAAAAATTGGTCTAAAACCTATCATTGACTATTTGAAAAAACTATATTCTCGGACACGCTCCTAGGTAAAAGTGAAGCTTATGATTTAATAAAACAATTTTGTTGAGAATAAATGTATGACAATAGTTTTTAGGCAAATAGTAAAACTTTTATTTAATTCTAAAGAGAGGAAAAGTGAGAAGGCTGAGGAATTTCTAAAAAGTGGAAATGTTAAAATGAGTTTTAAGTTCTACAAAGCTGCTATCAATGATTATACAAAAGCAATAGAATATAACCCACATAATGCACACGCATATACTAATCGTGGTGCAGCAAAAGCAATGCTTGGTGAATATACTGCAAGCTTAGAAGATTGTAACCAAGCAATTGAAATCGATCCAGAATATTATAATGCATATGATATTCGTGGATTTGCTAAATATGATGGTCTGAAGGATTATGCTGGGGCTATTCTAGATTACCTAAAAGCATTAACAATTAATCCCGATGATGATAATATATATCACAAACTCGGCGTAGCCAAAGAAGGCCTAAAAGACTTCAGTGGAGCTATTAATGATTACACTAAAGCAATTGAAATTAACCCATATAATGAAGTAGCCTATGCGGATAGAGGTCATGCAAAAGCTATTCTAAAAGAATATAGAGGAGCTATTCATGATTATTCAAAAGTAATAGATCTTAATAGTAATGATTTTGATGCTTATTTTAATCGCGGTTTTGCTAAAAAAGAACTAAAAGACTACAAAGGAGCTATTGAAGATTATACAAAAGTAATTGAAATTAATCCTAAGCATGTCACTGCTTATTTTAATCGTGGTGTTACTAAATCTGACCTTGAAGACAAAGAAGGAGCTATTGAAGATTATACGAAAGCAATAGAAATTGATTCTAGGTATACCAATTCCTACATAAATCGTGGTATAGCTAAAGATAGACTTAAAGACATAAGCGGTGCTATTCTTGACTTCAACAAAGCAATAGAGATTGATCCTGATAATGCCTATGCATATAGAAATCGTGGAATTTCAAAACAGATGAAAGGTGACTTTGAAGGTGCAATAATTGATTATAACAAAGGGATAGAATTGGAGCCAAATAATGAAGGTACATATTACAATAGGGGTGTTGTGCATCGAGCACTCGGCAACTATGAGCAAGCTATAAATGACTTTAATAAGACAATAGCAAGAAATCCTATGATGGAGGATGCCTATCTTGGCAGAGGACTTTCAAAATTAGCAATTAAAGATTTTAAAGGGGCAATATTTGATTTCGATAGAGCATTAGAAATAAAAAAGGACTCTGCAGATACTTTTTGTGCCAGAGGATTCGCAAAATTTTCGATTAATGATAGAGAAGGTGCTCGCTTAGACTGGTCACATGCTCACGATTTAGGAGACTCTTCAGCTTCAGACTACATTAAAGAATATTGCAAAGAATAAATTTATGAAAGCAATGCTAAGGTATTTGATCTCCCTTTTGTTTTATCAGAAAAATAAAAAGAAGACCGAAGAATATCTAAAGGAAGCTCATAATAAAGTTGAGCTTTCTGACTTCGAAGGAGCAATTCAAGATTATGACAAAGCAATAGAAATAAAACCAAATTATGCTTCGTTTTATTATTGTCGTGGAATTGCCAAAGGACGACTTTCTGACACTGGCGGAGCTATACAAGATTTTAACAAAGCAATTGACATAAACTCAAATTATGTTGAGGCCTACACATTGCGTGGTAGAGCAAAATATTTCTTAGAAGATTGCATTGGAGCCCTTCAAGATTATAACAAAGCAATTCAGATTGACCCAAATTGTGCGGAAGCTTACTTGCATCGTGGTATAGCTAAAGGTGGCCTTCCAGCAATATATTTGGAAAATATTAGTGGGGGCATTAGTGCCATACAAGATTTTAGTAAAGCAATTCGAATTAACCCTAATTATATTCAAGCTTATCTGTTACGTGGTATTTCTAGATCTTTTATAAAGGATTATAATGGTGCAGTTCAAGATTATAATAAGGCAATAGAACTTAACCCTAATTATGATGAGGCTTACTATTTCCGTGGTGAGGCTAAATTGGAACTTGGTGATAAAAATGGTGCGTGTTTAGATTGGAGTAAAGCGGGTGAACTTGGTTACATAGAAGCGTATGATGCGATAAAAGAATATTGTAAGTGAAAAAGTTGAACTAAGGGGTTGACAGAACAAAAATATTCATTCCCGATGGGAATGAGATTTCATAGTTGGGTTTTAAGTTACAAAGATATAACACCTATGGTGTTGAGAAAAAAAGTTTTTGTATCAGATAAGATTTCAATGAAAAGGTTAGAGTAAAGACAATCCCCATCGGGGATTGAATCTTTGTAACAGGAACACAAGACACAAAAGCGAATCCCATCAGGATTCAATATTTTTAGCGTAGAGATCAACGTTAAGGATGTTGGGATAACAAAAATATTCATTCCCGATGGGAATGTAGTTTTATGGGTGGGTTTTGGGTTACAAAGATTCAACACCTACGGTGTTGGAGAAATAATTAGATTGCGGTAGTTTTGCACAAGTTTTAAGGTAAGAAAGATTGAATAATAGCAATCCCCATCGGGGATTGAATCTTTGTAACAAGTACACAGTACAGTGAAACGAATTCCATCGGAATTCAATATTTTTTAGCGTAAAGATCAACCATAAGGATGTTGACAGTACAAAAAGATTCATTCCCGAAGGGAATGTTATCGCATGGGTAGGTTTTGAGTTACAAAGATTCAACACCTACGGTGTTGAGAAAAAAAGTTTTTGTATCATACATGATTTCAACGAAAAGGTTAGAGTAAAGGCAATCCCCATCGGGGATTAAATCTTTGTAACAATAACACAAGACACGAAAGCGAATCCCATCGGGATTCAATATTTTTTTAGCGCATAGATCAACCATAAGGATGTTGACAGTATAAAAATATTCATTCCCGATGGGAATGTTAGTTGTTGGTTGGGTTTTGAGTTACAAAGATTCAACACCTATGGTGTTGGTTTATTTAGCGGTTTGAGGTGGGGGTTTGAGAAAAATATTTAACAAAGAAAAATTGAATAAGGGCAACCCGCCTCTGGCGGGTTGAATCTTTGTAACAATAACACAAGGCACGAAAGCGAATCCCATCGGGATTCAATATTTTTTAAGGAGAGTAGCAATGGCTAATACTTACTCGCAGATATATTTACAATTTGTTATCGTAGTTCACGACAGAGCGCATCTTATCCCGAATGAACATAAAGATGAATTATGCAAGTACATAACCGGTATTATCCAAAACAAGGGACATAAGCTAATAGCGCTAAACGGTATCTCGACGCATCTTCACATCTTTGTCGGGTTTAATCCAAAAGATTCCATTGCCGATTTTATCAAAGAAGTAAAACGTAACGCAACCAATTTTATAAACGACAAAAAGTGGTTACGAAATAAGTTTAGCTGGCAGGAAGGATATGGAGTGTTCTCATATTCTCATTCTCAGATAGACAAAGTTTATAGATATATTGAAAACCAGGAAAGACATCATAAAAAAATTTCTTTTAGAGTAGAGTATTTAAGCTTCTTAAAGAAGTTCGGAGTGGATTATGACGAGCATTATATTTTTAAAGATGTGGAATAAATAAAAATATTCATTCCCGATGGGAATGTAAAATCAAAGTAAGATATTGGGTTACAAAGATTCAACACCTATGGTGTTGTGAAGTAATAACAGTTATTTCGCAATCTGTAAATTATTCAGTTCCGGCTCCGGCGGGTTGAGGATAAACATACTTCATTTCGTATTTACTGAAATTTTTCAGTTATCAATCATTCTTGCTTTTTACCATTAAAACTTCTTAGAAGTAAGAAAAACCATATTGAGTGAAATTCTTATTGTGAATTGTCACTAATATTTAAGAATTTTGTAACAGCGTACTGGCATCTAAAATGTAACACAATGTTGAATTAAGTTAATGATTAATCCCAATGTTTGACGGTTTAGATAACATAGTTCGGAAGAACTACAAAAGCGGTTCATATTTTGCTTCGGTGAATTCAACTAAAGAGTTCATCTCTTTCCTTAAAATTTACTTTTCTATACATCTCCATTTCTTCCAACTGAATTTCGATCCATTAAGCATTGATAATAAGAAGAGAAAGGGTTCGTAATGGCTAAAATAATAATAATTGATGACGATCCCGACATACTTGACGCTTGCAGTCTTGTCCTTAATTCAAAAGGGCATGAAGTATTTACAGCGACAAATCCGGAGGATGGATACCGGATTGTGAAAAACAACCTACCAGATTTAATAATTCTGGATGTGATGATGAACGAACCTGATGATGGATTTTTCCTCGCGCAAAAATTTAGAAGGAATAAAATCGCCGTTCCTATCTTAATGTTTTCATCTGTTTCGCAAACCGTAGGTATGCATTTCGGTATAAATGAATTGGTTCCTGTAGATGATTTTGTAGAAAAACCCATTTCTCCGTCATTACTTGTTGAGAAAGTTGAACATTTGTTACGCCTAAGAAGGGAGACATAAATCATGTTGGTATTGGAAAAGAATGCGTTGTCGGAAGAAATAGAAAACTTAGTCGGTGAATTCGGCAAAGACAGATCTGCATTGCTTCAAATTCTACAAGCAATACAAGGGAAACACAAATACATCTCTGATTTTGCACAGCAAGAAGTTGCCCGGATGATGGATATCCATCCTGTTGAAGTGAACAGCATAGTTTCGTTTTATGCATTTCTCTACTCGGAGCCGAAGGGGAGATATATCGTTAGGTTGTGTCAAACCATCTCTTGCGATATGTCGGGCAAAGAAGAAGTTGCAGAAGCAGTGCAAAGGGAATTAGGGATCTCTTTTGGTCAGACAACCAAAGATAAACGGATAACTTTAGAATTTACAAATTGCCTCGGTATGTGCGACCAAGGACCTGCGATGCTTGTAAATGAAAAAGTTTATACAAAGTTAGACCCGGAAACTGCAGTAAACATTTTGAGTGAGATCAAATAGGTGGAGAAATGATTAAAACAGAAACACTAAGTAAAAAGAGAAGCGGACCTGTTTTGTTCTCAGAATATAAACAGGGCGAAGGAGTGAAAAAAGCCCTTGAACTTGGAAGAGAAAATATTCTCTTTGAACTTAAAAGCTCGGGATTAAAAGGAAGGGGAGGAGCCGGTTTTCCTACGGCTACTAAATGGATGCTCACGGCAGCATCTAATTCCGATAAAAAATTTATTGTTTGTAACGCCGATGAGGGGGAACCCGGAACATTCAAGGATAGAGTCCTCCTGCTTGAATATCCCGAGCTTGTATTCGACGGAATGATCATTGCCGGTTATACTATCGGCGCAAAAAATGGAATTTTATACCTGCGCGGAGAGTATGAATATATGCTTAAATCTCTTGAAGATTATCTTGAGTTGTTAAGGATGGATAATCTTTTAGGAGAAAATATTTTTGCCGGAAAAGATTTCACCTTTGATATTACTATTAGATTGGGTTCAGGTGCGTATGTTTGCGGCGAGGAAACGGCTCTTATCGAATCACTCGAGGGTTATAGAGGCGAACCGCGTAATCGGCCTCCTTACCCTGTTAATACGGGATTTCTCGGGCATCCGACAGTAGTAAATAATGTTGAAACTTTAGCATCGGTGCCCCATATTCTAATTAAGGGGGGAGATTGGTTTAGAACACATGGAACTGATAAATCTACCGGTTCGAAACTCTTTTCTATCTCTGGTGATTGCAAAAAACCGGGTGTTTATGAATTGCCATGGGGAACGTCCATTAATGAATTGCTCAATCTTGTTGAAGCTAAAAATACGAAAGCTGTACAAGTTGGAGGCGCCTCCGGAATCTGTCTACCAAAATCGCAATTTAACAGAGTTCTGGGTTATGAAGATGCGGCCACCGGTGGTTCTATAATGATCTTTAACGAAAGCAGAAATATGCTGAAAATTCTGAAAAACTTTATGGAATTTTTTGTTGAGGAATCGTGCGGGCAATGCACCCCTTGCCGTATCGGGAATATTAAATTACTCGAAGGAGTCGAAAAAATTGAAAAAGATGATTTTACTTTTTCGTATATAAATAATCTTAAAGAATTGGGAAGAACAATGCAGGCAGCTTCAAAATGCGGTTTGGGGCAATCGAGCCCGAATTCGTTTATTTCAATTCTGGATAATTTTAAAGATGAAATTTTTGGTGCGAAGAGAAAGGGAGAGAAGAATGTCTAAGCGTGAATATGAAAGAATCCCGGTAAGTCAGCAAGCCCACGTTGTAGATAAGCCAAAAGATTTAACTGCAATCGGGGGAATGGTTTCGGTTCAAATAAATGAAAAGAAAATTACGGTTCCGTTGGGAACAACAATCTTAGAGGCGTGTCAGCTCAATCAAATTCACATCCCAACACTCTGTCATCATCCTGATTTATGCATCGCCGGAGTGTGCCGCGTGTGTGTTGTAGAAGTTGAGAAAATGCGTACGCTTCAAACCGCATGCTCCTTTCCAATTACTTCTCCCATCAAGATAAATACCTCCACACAGATGGTAAGAAAAGCGAGAAGACATATTATTGATCTTCTTTTAAGTGAGCATTATGGTGAATGTTATTCTTGTTTTAGAAACGGGAACTGCGAACTGCAAAATCTTGCCAAAGAATTTGGCGTTGATAATTATACCTTCGGACATGTAAAGACCCAAAGATATGAGGTTGATAGTTCCTCTGCAGCTGTTATCAGAGACATGAACAAATGTGTACTGTGCAAACGCTGCGTAAGAACCTGCATTGATCTCCAGGAAGTTGGAGTACTTGAGGCGGTTAAGAGGGGACACGAAACGCACGTCGGGACATTTTTGGATAAACCGCTTGCTGAGGTCATTTGTATTAATTGCGGACAATGTATAAACCGTTGTCCAACGTCGGCATTGCGCGCCAATGATCCATCCGATGAAATCTGGGCGGCAATTGATAATCCTAAAAAACATGTGGTCATTCAAACAGCGCCCTCTCCTAGGGCAGCAATCGGAGAAGAATTTGGAAAAGAGGCGGGAAAATCTTTTACAGGAGAACTTAACACGGCTTTACGCCGAATTGGCTTTGACCGCGTATTTGATACAAACTTTACTGCCGATCTAACAATCATGGAAGAAGGAACTGAACTTCTTACAAGATTAAAAAAAGCTATTGTTGAGAAAGATGAATCAGTAAAACTTCCTCAATTCACTTCATGTTCTCCGGGATGGGTAAAATATATAGAACATTTTTATCCTGAATTTCTTGATTATTTATCATCTGCAAAATCTCCGCAGCAAATGTTTGGTGCGTTGATCAAAACATTTTATGCGCAAGAAGCGAAGATTGATCCTGCCGATATTGTAACTGTAGCTTTAATGCCCTGCGCCGCAAAGAAATTTGAATGTAACAGACCTGAAATGTGCGACTCTGGCTTTAAAGACGTTGATTATGGATTAACAACTCGTGAAATGGCAAAGATGATCCGCGAAGCAGGAATCTATTTACCTGAAATGCCCAAGAGTCATTTCGATGATCCTTTTGGTGATGCTTCCGGTGCCGGGCTTATTTTCGGCGCTACCGGCGGTGTAATGGAAGCAGCTCTGCGCACTGCATACGAATTAGTTACAGGAAGGGAAGTGCCATTTGAAAATCTTGTGATAGAACCTTGCCGCGGTTTTGAAGGAGTAAAACAAGCTTCGGTAAAATTAGAAAATTGTGTCGAGCAATATAAATTTCTTGAAGGCGTTGACCTGAAATTTGTAGTTGCACATGGAACGGCAAATGCGAAAATTGTAATGGAGATGCTTAAAAAAGGAGAATTAAATGATGTTCACTTTGTTGAAATAATGGCATGTCCCGGTGGCTGTTTAGGCGGCGGCGGTCAACCGATTCCAACTTCAAATGTGATCAGAGAAAAACGGGCTCAGGCAATTTATGAAGAGGAAGCATCGCTGCCAATTAGAAAATCGCACGAGAATCCACACGTGAATTATGTTTACGAGAAATTCTTAACCGATGGACCGTGCGGTAAACTCTCTCACAAACTGCTTCACACACATTATGTTAAAAGAGGTAAGTATATTTCGTAAGGTTTGGATTATTATTTGAGTTAATACAATAGGCTTTTTCACGATGCCGGAATATTTAATTAGAAACAGTGCTTTAACTCTTTCAAGAAGTTCAGGGAATTTATGATTTCACTTGTTCCGTCTTGGGCAGTCTATAATGAAGAATTTTGGGAAACGATCAAGCATCGAAATTTGTGGTTTATTAAACTTCGATACGGAGCCGTACTCATGCTCTTCGCATTTATCGTTAGTTCAGAATTTCTTCTGGGTATAGGGTTTACGCAAACACAGTTAGTCGCCCTGACTCTTATTAACTGCAGCATTCTTGTCTATAATGGAATTCTTCAATGGCTTCGGGTATATTTAAAGTGTGAACCTTTTAAATTTAATCCGCTTCACTTCTCACTCGTTCAAATGGTTTTAGACTTATCCGCATTAATGTTGTTGGTTTATTTTACCGGTGGAATTGAGACGCCGCTGTTTATGCTTTTCGTTTTTCATATGATAATAGGAAGTCTTATTCTCCCCGGTACTGTAATTTACACTATCGCTATCTCAGTTGTTTTTATTTTCTTTGGAATGGTTTTAGGGGAATACCATAACTTGATCTCGCATCATGCTGTAGCAGGGTTGTTGCAAACGCCATTGTACAATAATTTTAAATTTATTGTCACCTATTCAATAGTTTTTGGGTTTGTGATACTCATGAGTGTAGTGCTTGCCAATAAAATCGCCAATCAATTATATCTAATGGAACAGAAGCTTGTAGAATCGTTAGAACAGTTGAATGCGGCGGAAGTTGAAAAACAAAATTACGTAATTGGAGTAGTTCACGAAATTAAAACCCCATTATCAGCCGTAAATTCTTATCTTGATGTTATTCTGCAAGGATTTCTTGGACCCGTGAACGAAAAAATATTAGCAAAACTGCAAAGAGTGCGCGCTCGATCTGCAGAAGCAATTCAACTCACAAATGATGTTTTAAAGGTCTCAAAACTTCGTCTGCTGGATGAAATAAAAAAAGAGGAGATTAAAGTTAGAGATATTCTTAGTTCTGTTCTCAAAAAGCAAAGGGCGAACTTTGATCGAAAAAAAGTAAAACTTCATTTCAAAGATAACCGTAAAATAAGATCGAAAATTTTAGGAGATAAACTCCTTCTCGAAATCGCTTTCTCCAACCTGGTTAGTAATGCCCTAAAATATATAGAGGATGAAGGAGTTATTGAAATTATTCTTGATGAAAAAGAAAAGGGAATTCAACTTGAGGTTTGCGATAACGGGATCGGAATTCCGGAAAAGGATATAGAAAAAATATTTGATGATTTCTACCGTGCATCAAACATTAGAAGCAAGGGGTATGAAGGAACCGGGATGGGGTTATCTATAATAAAACACATCGTTGAAAAACATAACGGTACAATCGAGGTGCAAAGTCCATCTAGACTTGCTTCTACAAATAAACCGGGTGCATCGTTTATCGTTTTCCTTCCGTTAGAATAGTAGCCGCCAAAATCCAACAATGCTCTGACGGATTTATAGTGCATATGTGCTATTGTTTCAGCTCCTCTATTCGGATAAGTTAGCCTCGAGAACATTTGTATAATTAAGAAGGAGCTGTTATGAAAAACGGATTGATACTTATTTTTTTGTTTCTATTTTTTCACTCACTATCAGGTGAAAATAAACCTGACCTAAAGAATCTTGGAAATCTTTTCCCCAAAAATTTTCACGCGGTACAAACGGGGATATCCACGGTTCAAGTTTCATCTTTCATTCCCTACCAAGAAGAACTCAAACAACAATGGTCTAACGACAATTGGGTTTCTACTCAAAAGATCATTACAACGGTAGATACTTCCAATTGGACGATGGTCGCTAATTATTCTATCAATAATCCGCAAACCGGCTGGCAGAATCAATCAAAGTTTGAATATTATTTTAAGGTAGTTGGTACAACAATTGGGTTCTTACAATTAAAAATGTATGCATTTAGTGGCGCCGATTGGAAACTGCAAGCCCAAATGGATTTTTCGTATGATGCCAATGACTTTTTAATTCTTGTTAATCAACAAATGGATTTTGGCGCCGGTTTAATGCCATATTCAACAACTACTTACACGAATAATTCTGCAGGTCTTCCGTTAACCGAAACAATTGAGCAAATAAATTTTGCAACTTTTACTATGGAGAACTACAGGAAAACTACTTACTTGTATAATCTTAATCCGAAAGACTTGCAAACTGAAACTCGTTCTGATTGGAGAACTAATCAGTGGGTGGATACGTTAAGGACAAGTTATAAAAGAAATGCTAATTTTTTACCAACGACTGAATTATATCAAACATTCACCGCTCCTTCAACTTTACAGAATCTTAATCAATATGATTATACGTACGATGGTTCTAATTCTTATGTAATGGTAAGGTTGTATAAATATTGGGATACTAATACTAATAATTGGATAGAGAGCCAGAAAATAATTTACACTTATTCAGCCACGAACAACGTACTATCTGCGCTCGATCAACGGATAGATCAAAATGCATGGAAAGATGAGAGTCGCACTACCAATTATTACAGTGTTGATGATAATATTACAAAAGAGTTGTATGAAAGTTATCTAAGCTTGACATGGGTAAACCAGGGACAATCTCTTTATTCATACAACCCAACGTCTGTTGAAAATGGAGCAATAACAATAAATGATTTTGAGTTGTCTGATAATTTTCCGAATCCATTCAATCCAACAACATCAATTAATTATGAATTAGCTGCTGAAGGGTTCGTTACTCTAAAAGTATTTGATATCCTTGGGAATGAAGTTGCACAACTGGTGCATGAATTTAAAGCTGCTGGAAAATATCAAATATCATTTGATGCAAAAAATATTTCAAGTCAACAACTTTCAAGCGGAACATATTTCTACCAGTTGCAAACTGAAGGAAGATTTAGAACAAAGAAAATGGTTCTGTTGCGATAAACAGAAACCATTGTTTATTGTTAAATATTACTGATGTTATAATTTAAAAGCAAAACTGCCAAGGAAGAGGGCTAGACCTTGGCAGTTTATGTGTTTCTATAAGGAGGGTGCTATGAAGAAATAACTACTTATTTCTTGCATAATTGAATATCACAATTCTTATGCCATTAAAAAATTGTCGAATATAGAATAAAATAGGATGATTATTTTGTCTTTTGCATTTGTGGAGAATAGTTTATCAAAACAAAGAATTATGCTCTTTAAGCGTTTAAAATAATTTTAAATGTTGTTCCTTCATTCACCGTACTACTCTTAACAAAAATTTTCCCGTTGTGATAGTCTTCAATAATTCTCTTAGAAAGGCTTAAACCCAACCCCCAGCCACGTCTTTTAGTACTATAACCCGGTCTGAAAATATCTTTTCTTCGCTTGGCATCAATCCCTTTGCCGTTATCAACAATCTCTATTTCAATTTTGTGCCTTATCTTTCTGACTGAAAGAGTGATCTTTCCATTATCGTGAGGGATGGAATCTAACGCATTTTTAATGAGATTCTCGATTACCCATTCGAATAACTCGGCGTGCAGCTTTGTCTCTATTTTTGTCTCGTCTAAAAGTTCGATTGAAACTTTCTTACCGGTTTGAGTGATCCTCCGGTTAAAATATTCAACAACATTATGAAGAAGTTCTGTAATATTTCCATCTTTCAATTCCGGTTTGGAACCGATTTTAGAAAAACGGGTAGTGATTTTATTTAATTTTTCTACATCGTTTTCAATTTCTTCTGCAGTATCTAAGACTTTATCGGGGTCACTATAGTGGAGTTTCAATATTTCGATCCATCCCATTAAGCTTGATATTGGGGTTCCGAATTGATGTGCAGTTTCCTTTGCCATCCCGACCCAAATATTGCTCTGCTCACTTTTTTTAATCTGGCTGAATCCGATATATCCAATAATAATAAAAAGTCCGACGACCATAATTTGAAGAAAAGGATAATACTTTAATTGATTTATTAATTCGGAATTACCGTAGTGTATTCTTGTTAAAATAATTGTATCTTTTTCGGAGATGTAGGTAACATTGATAGGATTATTCGCTTTGTCCATCTCTTGAAGTTTGTTGCGGAAAAAAGCAGTTAATTTTTCATGGGAAAGGGTTGAATCGAATCTAATGTTTCGTATATCCGATTTGCTTTTTAAATTGATGTTGTCTTTCTCATCCGTCAGAATAAGGGGAAAGTCTATTGGTCTGATAATATTTTCAAAAAGAAAAGTGATATCGGCATTTACATCGGAAGTATTCGCTACATATTCCAGCCCTTTAGCATAAAGCTGAACAATTTGTCTCTCTTTTTCCTGTAGTTTTTCGACCAAATCGCTTGTAAAAAAAAGTGTGCCGCCGCCGATACTAATTGCAATAATCAGTAAGATAATTTTAATATTAACAGAGGCAGGTCCGCCGGACATCTTCATAAAATAAATTCCGTAAAAAAGATTGAGTTAAGAAACAAAAAATGTTTGTGCTCTTTTTGGTCCAACGGAAATAATATTTATATCTATTTCCGATTCTTCTGAAAGAAGATCAAGGTAATCCTTTGTTGCTTGAGGCAGCTCGCGGTAAGATTCACAATTAGAAATATCTTTATTCCAACCCGGAACGGTTTTATAAATTGGTTTCACCGAGGAAAGCCGTTCGTAATCAGTCGGGAAGGACTTTAATAATTTCCCGTTGTATTTATACCCGGTGCAGATGCAGATTTTTTCAAATTTACTTAAGACATCTAATTTCGTTAAAGCAACTGTATTGATACCGTTGATCATTGCAGAATAACGAACGAGAAAGGCGTCATACCAGCCGCATCGCCGTGGTCTGCCGGTAGTTGCGCCAAATTCATTCCCTAAGGTGCGAAGTTTCTCTCCGGTTGAGTCCAACAATTCCGTTGGGAAAGGACCTTCGCCAACTCTTGTTGTATAGGCTTTAACAATTCCAATAACATCGGTAATTTTATTTGGAGGAATTCCGGTTCCCGTGCAAGCTCCGCCGGAGGTTGGATGAGAAGAAGTAACAAAAGGATAAGTGCCGAAATCAATATCAAGTAAAGCTCCCTGCGCTCCTTCTAATAAAATTGATTTTCCTTCTTTAATTGCCTGGTTTAAGTATGAAGGAACATCTTTAATATATTGATCAATTTTTTCGTCAAATGCTAAATAGGATTTGACGATATCATCAACTTCTAACTCTTTTTGGTGATAAATATTTTTTAAAAGTAAGTTTTTCTCCGCAATGTTTTCACGGATTTTTCTTTCAAGAACATCGGGATGAAGTAAGTCGTTAATCTTAATTCCTTTGCGTGCGTATTTATCTATGTAACAAGGACCAATTCCTCTGCCGGTGGTTCCAATTTTGTTCTTTCCACTTTCGCTAATTGAATCTAATAATTTATGGTAAGGCATAATAAGGTGAGCGTTCTGGCTGAGAAACAATCTATCTTTTACGGAAATATTTTGCCCTTCCAAAAAAGAGATTTCATCTAACAAAGCGATAGGGTCAATTACAACTCCGTTGCCGATTACACAAATTACGTTTTCTCTGAGGATGCCTGAAGGGATGAGATGTAAAATATATTTTTTATCTCCTATCTCAACGGTATGTCCGGCATTGGCGCCTCCTTGATACCGTACAACAATTTCATAGGAGTTTGAAAGAAGATCGACAATTTTGCCTTTTCCTTCATCGCCCCATTGACTTCCAACTAACACGGTTACCGCCATAATACTTCTTCCTTGGCTATTAACACAAAATAAAGCTCCGAATAAAATTACCCGGAGTTCATAATAAAGATTAAAAAATTATTACTTAGAGAAGGACTTAATAGCGTTTTCAACTGTATCATAATATTCAAAAATTGTTGTAAGCTTGGTAATAACCAAAAGACTTTCAATTTTTTCGGTAACCCGGGCAAGTTTAAATGAAGCATTTTCCTTTTTTACGGTTGTTAAACCGCTAATGAGCATTCCCAAACCGGAACTGTTCATAAAAGTTACTTCACCTAAATCAACTACAATATTTTTCTTCCCTTCAGCTAAAAGCTTGCGCAATGTTGCGCTAAATTCAGCGGCTTCATTACCGCCAAGTGCACTTCCCGTTAATTCGATAATTACTGCTTCATATTTTTCAACGACTTTTAATTTCATATATTTCTCCTTATTTTTTTCACCTAAAATTTAATTAGCTCCGGTTTCTTTTCCAAGTTATTTTAAAATTTAATGTCTAATTTTTGGAGATTTTATTAAATAATGACCTTTTCGCCATCAAATTAACCGTCCTTCAAAAATAATGAATTAATTATTAGTAGAAGATTATTTTTGGAGCAATTTTTAATGGAACAAAACACCCACTAAACCGTCAAAATATATGAATGAAATAAACAAAAACGAAAAAGTGATACCACAAACAATATTAACACTAAACGATGACTTCTCGCTCATCAAGCGGTTTATTGATGGAGATGAGTCTGTTTTTAAAACATTAGTGAACCGGCATAAAGAAAAAGTCCGGAACCTAATTTTTGTAACCCTTAACAGTCCGGATATGATTGACGATATCTCTCAGGAAGTGTTTATTTCGGTCTACAAAAAACTTGACCGGTTCCGGTTTGAGTCTCAGTTTACCACATGGCTTTACCGGATCACAATTAACAAATGCAGAGATCATCTGCGCAGAGTGAAGATAAGAAGCATCCTCTCACCATTTTCGGCTTCGGAAGCGGAACTTTCTTACTCTTCAGTTTCACTGCATGACGAAGTTGAAATTCAAGAGATAGTTCGTAAGGCGGTTGCTCAACTTCCGGTTAAACTTAAAACTCCTCTTATCCTAAAAGATTTTGAGGGATTAAGCTATCAAGAAATTGCTGAGGCAATTGGAGTTGAGGTCGGTACGATTAAGTCCAGAATTTTTAGGGCAAGAGAATCATTAAAAAAAATTCTTGCGCCGTATAAAAAGGAGCTGCTATGATGAAATGGTACAACCAAAATAGTAAAGAACAACTTTCCTCATACATAGATAACGAACTCCCTAAACATGAAAAAGATTTCCTTGAAGATAAACTTTTTGCATCGCCTAAACTCCGTGATGAAGTTGGTGATTTGCAAAAGCTCAAAGAGCGCCTTTCCTCCCTCAAGCGTTTGCCGGAAGATGAGTTTTTTGCAGCCCGGCTGATGGAAAAAATAAAAGGTGAAAAAAAATCGGCAAGTCTTTTGTCTTTTGTTAAAAAACCAGCGGTAGTTTTTGGAGTGGTTTCCATCTCGCTCATGGGAATCTTAAAATTTTATCCTGGGCTCTTCCCGGATTTTCTCTCTGAGCAAAAAACAAATATTATTGATTTCTACACGCAGAATTTGAAGCCATTTGTTTATGTCGCAGACTTAAATAGCGAAGATATTTTTAACTTCGCCTTTAATAATAATCTTCCGCTAAACAAAGAAGATCGGCAGATGCTGCAATTAGACCGTGATTCTAACGGCAATCAATTTGTTGAAGTCAACTATGCAGGAAGCTCCACCAGTGCATTTAACCTTCCCGTGTTTGTAAAATCACTTAAACTAAACAACGATCAAAAACTTACGGTTGATTCAATTCTGCTCAGTTATTCCGATGATATTGCTTCGCATATCCTGGTGAATGAAAAAAACACCGTGGCGGTTAATCCCAGCATTTGGAATTACCACAATGCAATCCGTTCGGATTTGCTTTCTTATGCCGCAAGTGTGAATAAAGAATTTTCTAATAAAATTATGCCCGCGGGTTTTCGGGAGAAGAATGTTTCATCAATGCGTGTTATGTCCAAACCGGGGGAATCTGACCAGGAGACCTATTTTGTCTTTTCCCCTGACACTATTTTTACGCAGAAATTACACGTCAACAAAGATGATCTAAAAAATCAAATTCACAAATTTAAAACTGAGATCAGGCAGCATACGGGTGAATTAAATAAGTTGAAAAGATTTAAGATTGATGTGAAAGTTTTTCCGGATGAATTTACTTCTTCACGGAGAATGAAAGTTTTTATTGATTCTAATATCTGCAGGGTGCAAATTCCGCAGGATATCGCGATGGAAAGTTATCTCCCAAATTTCGATTCTATTAACTCGGCATTAGATGAAGCATTCGATCAACTGAGAAATTTTCACTTTGATATGCGTGTTGAAACAAGTGAAAAGGGTAGCGCATCTGTTTCCACCGACAAAAAGAAACGGAAAAATGTTCAGAAGTTTGAATTTAAAATCGGTGATGAAAATTTCGTTATGCCTAATCCCGATTCCCTGGCAAATTTCTTTAGATTCTATTTCCAGGATTCATCAAAGACTTTCAAGTCTAACGATAGAATGAACCAGGATATGGAAGTCTTTAAAAAAGAAATGGAAAAATTTAAAAAGGAGATGGAAAAGATGAAAAAGGAATTTCAAAAAGAATTTCAAAAGAATTCGGAGAAGAAAGACCCGATCGAGATTTAAGAAGGGGAATCATTCACTTTGCTGCTTTTTTATTTTCCAAAATATTTTTTTATTGGAGTCACTAATTCATTCCTCGTAAAGGGTTTCGAAATATAATCTGTACAGCCTGCCGCAATAAATTCCTCTCTATTTCCTTTCATCGCAAAAGCTGTTACTGCAATAATAGGAGTGGCAGCGTATTGTGGTAATTTCCTAAGTTCCTTTGTTACCTGTTCGCCATCCATCCCACATAAATGGATATCCACTAAAAAACCTTCGTACAATGTCTTTTTTGCAAGTTCTAATGCACCCGGACCGGTCTCTGCAAATTCCAACTTGCAAATCCCTTGCAAAAATCTTTCAACTATTCTTTGGCTGATTCCTTCATCTTCAATATAAAGAAGCAAAGGCAAATTTTGTAAAGATGTTTTTCCTTCTCCGCCGGAGGCGGATTGAATTTGCGTTTCACTTGCTTCTTTTTCAGGTAAGTCGGTAGTTAAAACTAATTTCTTACCGGTTGTTCTTTCCAATTGTGGTCAGCTCCTAAAAATGTATTTCTATTAAAATAAAAAGGACGCAACTTCCGTTAAATCATCTACCGAGGCACTGGTATGCCAACACAGAAAGATATAAGAAAGCGCGTCCAGTCCTTGGACGCAGCCTTCTTGCTTGTTCTTCAGTGTTTGAAAATTACCAGTTTTCGGTAGAGAACATAGCAAACGCTACGTTAAATATTTTATGTTAAACTTGTTCTGTTTTCTCCATTATAAAATGTTAGAAAATTGTTACCTATAAGATAGGGCATTGTTCTTATTTTGCAAAACAAATTTCTTCGCGCAACTTCGTGTCTTCTTCGCGGAACTTCGTGTAACAAAAAAATCCTTTCACGAAGTACCGCGAAGGTTTTCACGAAGAAACACGAAGTAGTACCTTTGCCCTAATATTCTTGTAATAATTGGAAGAATATTGTTGTACAAACGTTGATTGATGTTGTTTTATTGAATCGTTTCATTGATTCAAAAAAACATTGAACTCCTAAGGAGTTCTTGATTGCATTTTTAAATTTTTCTACAAAGATATAACCCGCCGGAGGCGGGTTATG